>OCSH01000585.1_pt1 | contig 36763 bp, 29 predicted proteins | sample 1538371 | NCBI WGS metagenome assembly OCSH01 (sample SAMN04571687, study PRJEB22368) | human gut metagenome | biome: human gut; material: stool | host: Homo sapiens | place: Luxembourg | collected 2012-06-01 | reverse complement strand
TCGAGGAGCGCGGCATCTACCGCATCCACCAGTTCGAGAAGCAGGAGATGATCGTCGTCTGCCGCCCCGAAGAGAGCGCCGATTGGTACGAGAAGCTCTGGAAGAACTCCGTTGAGCTGTTCCGCAGCATGGAGATCCCCGTCCGCCAGTTGAACTGCTGCTCCGGTGATCTGGCAGACCTGAAGGTGAAGAGCTGCGACATCGAGGCTTGGAGCCCCCGCCAGCAGAAGTATTTCGAGGTTTGCTCCTGCTCCAATCTGGGCGACGCACAGGCCCGCCGTCTGCACATCCGCATCAAGGGCAAGGACGGCAAGACCTATCTGGCCCATACCCTGAACAACACCTGCGTGGCACCTCCGCGTATGCTGATCGCATTCTTGGAGAACCACCTGCAGGCCGACGGCACCGTGACCATCCCCAAGGTGCTGCAGCCCTACATGGGCGGCCTTGAGGTCATGGTCCCGACCCACAAGAAGGCCTGATTTCTCCACGGCAGCTTCCTAAAATGTTGAAAATGCTCCACCGCTTGCAGATGCAGACGGTGGAGCATTTTTGCGTGGAAAAAAGAGCTTTGAAAAAATTTTGATTTTTTTGAAAATATCTGTTGACAAATGGTCTGCGTCTGGATATAATAATAAAGCACCGTTCAAGTGCGCAAACAAAATATGGCGGCATAGCTCAGTTGGCTAGAGCATTCGGTTCATACCCGAAGTGTCACCGGTTCAAATCCAGTTACCGCTACCACGTTACAGAGTTTCGCTAAGATAAGGGGGACGGTCGTCCGCAGTAGTGGACGATGAAAGTCGGAGGTTTTAGCGAAGCTCTGTATTTCTAAGGCCCGTTGGTCAAGCGGTTAAGACACGGCCCTTTCACGGCTGTAACATGGGTTCGATTCCCGTACGGGTCATAAAAAAATCCTCGATCTTAGGATCGAGGATTTTTTTATGCAACCCGTACGAGGAATCGAACAGCACAATTATTCCCTGTACTTTTCCATCATTTCCTTGAACAGGATGGCCGGGGACGGCGGGGTGTAGGTGATGGCGTTGGCCCCGGCGGCGATGGTGGCCGAGATGGTCTCGCCGGTCTTGCCGCCGCTGGCGATGATGGGCACATCGGGAAACTCGTCCCGGATCTTTTTCACGATGCGGGGCGTGTCGGTGCTGCACGCCACATTCAGGATGGAAGCCCCGGCCTCGATGCGGGAACGGATATTGGTGTCCTCTTTGGTCACCGTGATGATGACCGGGATATCCACCACCCGCGAAACGGCCAGCAGATTCAGGTCCGAGATGGGGGAGTTCAGGACTACGCCCATCGCGCCTTGGCTCTCGACATCGCGGGCGAGGTTCAGGGTGCGCACGCCGTGGGTGGTGCCGCCGCCCACACCGCAGAACACCGGGATGTAGGATGCCTTGATGATGGCATCGCTGATGGCTTGCTGCGGGGTGAAGGGGTAGACCGCGAACACCGCGTCAGCGTCGCAGTTGCGGATGATGGCGAGGTCGGTGGTGAAGACAAAACTCTTCAGCCGCCGCCCGTTGATGACGATTCCGCTGGCCTGATAGACCTCCTGCGGCATTTTCAGGATGTTATGGCGAAGGCGGCTCTCGACGTTGGGGGAAGCTTTCTTTTCGGTTGCCATGCAAAAACCTCCAGATCAATTTCAAATTTGGATCAAATTATAAAAAAGAACGGTCCGTAATGCAATGAACTCCCCGTAAACAATGTGAAAACAAACGTGTGTCGGAAAAAGCGGCCCTTCCCGCAAAGAGGAAGAGCCGCTTTTTGACGTCAGTGTTTTTTTGCGTAGGTAAAAATGTCCATCGGCGTGGCCGCCAGCGCATCGGCCCCGGCGGCGGTGAGTTCTGCTTCGCCCCGGAAGCCCCACAGCGCCCCCATGGCGGGCAGTCCGGCGTTGTGGCCGGTCAGGATGTCCACATCGCTGTCGCCCACAAAGAGGGTGGTTTCCGGCTTGGCACCGAGGTCGGCCATCAGGGCATAAACGCCGGTGGGGTCGGGCTTGGTGGGCACATTCGGTCTGCTGCCCCGGACGAGGGCGAACTTCCCGGCACCGAAGTAGTGTTCGATGATCTTTCCGCACAGAGGGTCTGCTTTGTTGGAGAAGACGGCGGTCTGGATGCCCGCAGCGTTCAGCGCGTCCACCAGCTCCGGGATGCCGGGGTACGGAGCGGTTTTGTCCTCCTTGTGGGCGTCGTACCGGGCCGTGAACTCGGCCAGCGTGGCGGCCAGCTGTTCCGGCGTGCGGGCCTCGGCGGGGGAAAAGCGCTCCACCAGCTTTGGGATGCCGTTGCCCACCATATGCTTGAACTGCTCAACGGAGAACGTCGGCCAGCCATGCTGTGCGCAGACCCAGTTGCCCGCGTCGGCAAGGTCGTCGATGGTGTTCAGCAGGGTGCCGTCCAAATCAAACAAGATCGTTTTTATCACAGAGAAAGACTCCTTTTTGAAAACATCCAAAGTCCTCGAAAAAGCTCCCCCTCTGGGGGAGCTGGCGCGTCAGCGCCTGAGAGGGTTTTCTAAAAATTCAAAACATTTTTGCGCGTCCCGCCATGGCACGCTGCGGACGGTCAGCTTGACCCGGCCGGGAAAAGCGAAGGTCAGGTTGGTGCGGTCCACATTGGCAGCCCACGGCGACTGGTTCGCCGTCAGGCAGAGGTCCGGGTGGAAGACGCAGATGCTGTGCAGGTAGATGCCCCGCTGCCGCCGCAGGGTCAGCTGCCCGTCCCGCAGCCAGACCCCCTCCCGTCGGTAGCCCATCATGCCGCCCGCCAGCCCCGCCGCAAAGAAGACGGTGGGGAACAGCAGGGTCACGGTCAGGCTGGGCAGGGTGTAGACCGAGAGGAGGGTGAGGAGGGCGCAGAGGGCAAAGGGGATGCCGGCCGGTGCGAAAAAGATGAGGCTCCGCTGTTCGGTGCGGGCCAGAAGGTCCGGCGGCATCCGAAACTCCGGCAGCAGCTCGCGGAAAAGCGCTTCCTCCCCGGAACGGTAGACGAAGAGGGGCAGCTCCGGCGAGCAGCCTCCCGCCGTGACAAAGACGGGCCAGCGCCGCAGCAGCCGCGCAAAGGGGGAGAGCCGGACGTCCGCGTAGCTGATCTCGGCCGTCTTCACCCGGATCTCGAACCGGTCGAGCCAGCCGCCGCTGCTACCGATCTGGTCAGCGGTGTGCCAGACTTCGTAGTGGACGGTCTGGACGAAGCTGCGGATCAGGCTCAGCCCCAGCAGAAAGCCCGCAAAGGCCAGCAGCCATGCGGCACCGGTGGGCAGCCACCGCGCCGCCAGCCCGGCCAGAAAGTTGATCTGAGCAAAGGCCAGCTCGTAGCGGTCAGGGCCCTGCCGGCTCTGCCGGATGGCCAGCAGGAAGAGGGCCAGCGTCGAAAGGCCGTTGGCCCCCAGCAAGCCCAGCGCGGCCCGCTCGCCGCCCTTGGGCCGATGGAGGCTGGGGGCTTCCACCGGCAGCAACTGGTCGGCCAGCTGTGCGGCATCGCCTTTGGTCAGGCAGAGGGTCAGGGTGCGCTTTTTCGGTTCGCCCATCGGGTAAAGGGTGACCCGGCTGGCCCCGGCCAAGCGGAAATAGAAGGGCCGCTCGATGGTCAGCGCCGCCAGAGAGGCCCCGCGCACCGTCCGGTCGAACCGGAACAGCAGCTTCCAGTGGAGGCAGAGGGCACCGTTTTCGTCCAGCGACCAGCTGCTTGCGCGGAGGATGACCCAGCTCACGCCGCAGACCAGCAAAAACAGGACGATGTCCTGCCGCAGCGCGGCACGCAGGGCCTCCCAGTTGCGCTCAAACAGCACGTTGACCAGCGGCACAAGGTAGAGCACCAGCGTTTTGCGGAAGATCTGGAGGGCCGCAAAGGGGTGCAGATGCTTTTCGGTCATCGGCATGGGGCATCCTCCGCAAGGGCATAGGCCAGCGCTGCGGCCTGAGCCGCCGGAACGGCGGGCACCAGCACCCGTGCGCCCGGCGCTGAGATGACCAGCACGGTGACTCCCGCCAGCCGCAGCAGCGGCGAGCGGAGCTGCTGGATGCCGGTCACGGCCCGGCGGGGCACCACCCGCCGCACCGGGAAGACGATGCCCACATAGATGGTCAGCGTCTGTGCCCCCAGCACCGCGGCGTAGCTGCACGCCCGCGCCCGCAGCAGGGCCACCAGCCCCGCCCAGAGCAGACAGAACACCACCCCGGCAGCGATGCCCTGCCAGAAGGCGAAGGGCGCAAGGAACAAGCCCACCGCAGCAGCCCATATGGAAAGGACGGCGCGCCCCTTGGGAGGGATGACCAGTGCGGTGCGGCGCAGTTCCCCTTCGGTCACTTGTCGCTGAGGCCCCAAGCCTCGGTCAGCAGGTGGAGGGTGTCGTCCTGCGTCAGCAGCAGGATGCGGTCCCACGGCAGCAGGACGGTGTTGCCGTGGGGGATGATGAGCTCGGTGTCGCGGGTGACGCTGACCAAGATGGCGTTGCCGGGGATGGGAATGTCCATGATAGCTTTGCCTGCAAAGGCGAAGTTTTCCGGCAGCAGGATCTCGTTCAGGCTGGCGGTGCCGCCCCCCAGCGAAAGCAGCTGACGGATGGTGTCCGTCTCGATCTCCCGCTCTAAGATGTGGCTGAGGTTGTCGGTGCCGCAGACCACGGTGTCCACGCCGAGGGTGTGGAGCAGCTCCCGGTTCTTGGGGTTGGAGGCGCGGGCTACGGTGCGGTCTACGCCGAACTCCCGCTTCGCCAGCTGGCACGCAATGAGGTTGTCCTCGTCCGAGCCGGTCACGGCCACAAAGGCGTCGCAGCTGGCCGCATCGGCGGTGCGCAGGATGTCCATGCTGATGGAGTCACCGCAGATCACCGGGATGTCGAGCTGGTCGGCCAGCATTCGACACTGCGCCTCGATGGGCTCAATGATGACGACGGAGTGGTGGTTGGCCAGCAGACTCTGGGCCAGATACCGCCCCACACGCCCGCCGCCGGCAATACAAATTTTCATAGAGAGGCTCCTTTATACGTTGGGTTTACTTTGAGAGGGCGCGGAACACGGCCTGTTCCGTGAGGATGGTGGGGCAGATGGTCTCCAGCCCATAAGCCTTGTGGTACAGCACCTGCAAATGCGGGTCCGAAACGCGGCAGATGACCTTCTCGCGCTGGAAGATGCTCTTGGCGATCTGGGCCGCCATCAGATTCACCGAGTCGTCCTCGCTCACGGCGGCCACAGCGTCGCAGTTCTCCACGCCGCCCTGCTTGAGCACATCCGGGTCGGTGGGGTCGCCCACCAGCGCGGTGCCGCCAAAGCTGTAATCGTCGAAGCTGTCCAGCCGCTTGAGCTGTTCGGAGTCCTTCTCGATGAGGGAGATGTCGTGCCCGATGCGCTCCAAGTCGCGAACCAGTGCGGCCCCTACCTGATCGCAGCCGATGACCAGAATATTCATACGTCATACCTCGTTATTTCAGAATGCGCCGGAGGCAGCTTTGTACACTGCCGGTCCGGTGGTTCCAGTATAGCATATTTCCAAGCGCAGATGAAGGTAAAATTTTGGGATTTCTCGTGCGCCGGGCCGCATAATATGGTATACTGAAAGGCGAACCTGAAAACGACAAAAAACCGGCGTGCCCCTGTGCGCCGGGCTGGGAGGAAACCGATGTTTTTTGAAATTCTGAAAGCCATCCTGATGGGCGTTGTGGAGGGCATCACCGAGTGGCTGCCCATCTCGTCCACCGGTCATATGATCCTTGTGGAGCAGCTCATCAAGTTCAATGCAAGTGAAGAGTTCATGTCCATGTTCCGCGTGGTCATCCAGCTGGGTGCCATCCTCGCGGTGGTGGTCCTGTTCTGGAACAAGCTCTGGCCCTTCGGGCTGCGGCACGGCCGCGTGACCTCCAAGCCGGAGGTTTGGCAGCTCTGGTTCAAGGTGGTGGCCGCCACCCTGCCGGTGCTGGTCATCAGCCCGCTGGACGACTGGTTCGAGGCCCGCTTCTACAACTACATCACCGTTGCTGCCATGCTGATCTTGTACGGCGTCCTCTTCATCGTGGTGGAAAACCGCCGCACTGCACCCCATGTGGCCCGCTTGGAGCAGATCACCTATAAGGAAGCCTTCCTCATCGGCGTGTGGCAGATGCTGGCCATCATCCCCGGCACCTCCCGCTCCGGCGCGACCATCGTGGGCGGCTTGCTGCTGGGCCTTTCCCGCGCCTGTGTGGCGGAGTTCACCTTCTATCTGGCTATCCCGGTCATGGCCGGTGCCTCTCTGCTCAAAGTGGTCAAGTTCGCGCTGTCCGGCGTGGCCATCACCGGCACCGAGATTGCAGTCCTCGTGGTGGGCTGTGCGGTGGCCTTTGTGGTCAGCTTGGCCGCGATCCGCTTCCTGATGGATTACGTCAAGCGCCATAATTTCAAGTTCTTCGGCCTGTACCGCATCGTGCTGGGCCTTGTCGTCCTCGCCGTTGCGGCCATCAGCGCCATTGCATAAACACAGAAAGAAAAAAGAGAGTACCAAACATCACCGCACGTTCAAAAGGAAGGAAAGTACTTATGGAAGCATCGACTGTTTACTTTACGGATTTCCGCTGTCCGGTGGGCACCAGCCTGACCGAGAAGCTGCGTCGCCTCTGCCTTGCGGCGGGCATCAGGAACATTGACATGGACGGCAGGTTCGTCGCCATCAAGATGCACTTCGGTGAGCTGGGCAATCTGGCTTACCTGCGCCCCAACTACGCCAAGGTCGTGGCCGACCTGTGCAAGGAGCAGGGCGGTCTGCCCTTCCTGACCGATTGCAACACCCTGTATCCGGGCAGCCGCAAGAATGCGCTGGAGCACCTGAGCTGTGCGCAGGAGAACGGCTTCTGGCCCATGACCACCGGCTGCCAGATCCTGATCGGCGACGGTCTGCGCGGCACCGATGAGGTCGAGGTGCCGGTGCCAAATGGCGAATACTGCAAGACCGCCAAGATCGGCCGCGCCATCATGGACGCCGATATCTTTATCAGCCTGACCCATTTCAAGGGCCATGAGTCCACCGGCTTCGGCGGCACCATCAAGAACATCGGCATGGGCTGCGGTTCCCGCGCGGGCAAGATGGAGCAGCACGCTTCCGGCCACCCGGCAGTGCAGGAGAGCCTGTGCCGCGGCTGCCACCGCTGCGCTAAGGAGTGCGGCTCGGACGCCATCCGCTACAACGAGCAGAACAAGGCCGTCATCGATCAGGACAAGTGCAAGGGCTGCGGCCGCTGCATCGGTGCGTGCAACTTCGACGCCATCTACTCCCAGTGCGACAGCGCCAACGAGATGCTGGACCGCAAGATGGCCGAGTACGCCGCTGCCGTCTGCTATGACCGCCCCACGTTCCACATCAGCCTCGTGCAGGACGTCAGCCCCAACTGCGACTGCCACGGCGAGAACGATGCCCCCATCCTGCCGGATATCGGCGTCTTTGCCTCTTTCGACCCGGTGGCGCTGGATCAGGCGTGCGCGGATGCGTGCCTTGCCGCCCAGCCGCTGCCCAACAGCCAACTGAGCCAGAACCTTGCAACGCCGGGCTGGAACTGCCACCACGACAACTTCAAGGACTCCAACCCCAACATTGAGTGGAAGGCGACGCTGGAACAGGCCGAGAAGATCGGCATGGGCACCCGGAAGTACACCCTCAAAAAGATCTGAGCAAAACGAAAGCCCCGCCGGCCGGCGGGGCTCAATTTTTTTAGAGCAAAACTTAATATTCGCTGGACTGCGGCACCAGCGCGTCCACGACCTTCTGCAAAGCGTTCCAGTTCTCCTTGGAGCAGCCGGGCAGCTTTTTGGCGTTCAGGCCCGCGTCGGAGATGCGGCCCTCCATGCTGGCCTTGTCGGTCAGCAGGGTGTTGGCATCCTCCTTGATGAGGGGCCATGCGTCGGCAAAGCTGGCTTGGTCGTCGGCGCTGAGGTCATTGAACCATGTGGTGTAGGCGTCCTGAATGGCGTCGGTGGAGCGCATGGCGAGGTTGCCGCTCTCCGCCCAGCTCAGCAGGGAAGCTGCTGCGATGACCGATTTCAGCGAGCAGCCCGAAACGCCGGGGCCCCAGCCGAGGCAGGGGGCAAAGGCGGCTTCGGTGTTCTGGATGGAGAAGATGGAGTTCTCGTCCTCGTCCAGATTCGGGGTCAGCTTGCCGGTGTCCGCCTGTGCGGTGGAGGCGGGGATGCTTTCGCTGGAAGCAGCGTCGCCGCTGGCCGAAGCCGAGGAGCCGCCGGAAGTGGACGTGCAGCCCGCCAGCAGACCGGCGAGCAGGGCCGCGCACACCAGCAGGGAAAGGATACGGTTGCGAGTCATAGAGAAGACCTCCTTTTATCGGTTCCCGGTGGAAGACCGGGGAAATCTCTGGGGTACAGCTCTAGTATACTGTGCCGCCGGGCGGTTGTCAATTGGCGTGTGCAGGACGATTTTCAACCTTCCCTGTACAAATTGCACAAACTTCGCCCTCATTTTTTGCCTTCGGGCAGGATTGACAATTTTTTCGCTGGCTCGTATAATTCAGTCATAAAATAAAATGGATGCGGCGGTGTGCGGTGCCGGAAAGGGGGACAAACGAATGCAGAAACTCCTGCAAAAGCTGGAGCGTTTTTCGCAGGCGCTTTTGGCGCCGCTGTCCTATCTGACGGCGGCGGGGCTGCTGTTGGTGGTGGGTGCGCTTCTTACCAGCAGCCCGCTGCGCCAGCTCTGCCCGGCGCTGAACTGGCCCCCCATCCGGCTGGTGGGCGAGGTGCTGTACAACGGGATGATGGTCCTCATCAACAACCTCAGCGCCATTCTGTGCGTGGGCATCGCCGCCCTGCGCACCCGCACCGAAAAGCAGGAGGCCGCGCTGCTCTCCTTCATGGCTTATCTCATCTTCCTCACGGCCAACCACACCGCGCTGGGTGCGCTGGGCCGCCTTGCCCAGCCCGATGGCCTGACCGGCCTTGCCGCCACGGGCCAGACCACCATCCTCGGCATTCAGGTGATGGACACCGGCGTGGCGGGCGGCGTCCTGCTGGGCTTTGCGGCGGCGTACATTTTCAACCACAGTTGTGAAAAGCAGTTCAAAGGGCTGATCACGCAGGTGTATTCCGGGCTGCGATGGGCATTTTTGTGCATCGCGGCCTTTGCTGCGGCCTTCGGGCTGGCGGTCTGCTTCGTCTGGCCCCCGCTGCAGCAGGGCGTCCACGCCATCACGAGGTGGATTGCGGCGTCCGGGGAGCTGGGCATTTTCCTGTACGGCTTTTTGGAGCGGCTGCTCATCCCCACCGGGCTGCACCACCTCATTTATATGCCCTTCCAGTTCTCGGCGCTGGGCGGCTCGGTGACGGTGGGCTCGGTGACTTACACCGGGGCCTATACCGTGACCATGGCCGAGTATTCCAACGGATTGCCGCTCACCGGGAACATTGTCTGGATGTACACCGGCTTTACCAAGACCTTCGGCTACCTCGGCATCGCGGCGGCCTTTATCTTCACAGCTCGGAAGGAGCGCCGGAAGCAGACGGCGGCGGCCATCCTGCCGCTGGCGGTCACGGCCTCGCTGGCGTCCATCACCGAGCCGGTGGACTTTCTCTTCTGCTTCGTCTCGCCGGTGCTCTGGGTGCTCCATGCGGCCATCACCGGCGGGTTCATGGTCCTGCTGAACGCCCTCCATGTCCGGGCGTTCACCTCCAACCTGCTGGGGTCACTGGTCTTCAACCTGAGCGCTGCGCCGGGGCAGACCAGCCGCGCGGCCCTGCTCTATCTGCTGGGTCTGGCCGAGATCGCGGTCTACTTCGTCGTCTTCACCGTGGTCATCCGGGCGCTGGACCTGCCCACGCCCGGCCGCACACAGGAGCCGGAGCAGACGGAAAAGGAGATCGACCCGGCGGACGTCCGGCGGCTGATCGAAGCGCTGGGCGGGCCGGACAACATCCGCACGGTAGACAACTGCTTCACCCGGCTGCGCGTCACGGTAAAGGACACAAGCCTTCTGGACACGGCGGCCCTGCTGTCCATGCCCCACAAGGGCCTTGTGCAGGAGGGGCAGCGCTTGCAGCTGGTCTGCGGCTTACAGGCGGCCCAGACCCGGCGGCTGCTGGAGGAACAGCTCCAACAGTGCGCGACGGTCTGAATTGCTTCCCTTTTTCGGCAGGATGTAGTATAATGCAACAGGAAAAACGAATCTCTCCGTCTGCACTGCGGGCGGGGAGATTTTGCAGGACATAGTGAAAGATAGGAGACGACAAAAATGCAGAAATTCGAGATCGAAGGTCTGTTCGACTTTCTGAACAAGGGCGTCAGCGCCTTCCACTCCACGGCTGCGGCGGTGGAGATCTTGGAGGCCAACGGCTACGAGAACCGCCCGGAGACCGCCGCATGGGAGTTGGTGCCCGGCGGCAAATACTACACCACCCGCAACGGCTCTGCCGTGCTGGCATGGCGGATGCCCAAGGGCACGCTGACCGGCTGGCATGTCACGGCCAGCCACAGCGACTCCCCCACGTGGAAGATCAAGGAGCTGGACGGCGGCAAGGATGCCGTCTTTGCCCGCGCTGAGACGGAGGGCTACGGCGGCATGATCATGCCCAGCTGGATCGACCGCCCCCTGAGCGTGGCGGGCCGCATCCTCGTCCGGACCGAGGAGGGCGTCAAGAGCATCCTCGTCCACCCGGACCGCGCGCTGGCCTGCATCCCCAACGTCTGCATCCACTTCGACCACGAGGTGAACAAGGGCAAGAACTACAACCCGCAGGTGGATCTGCAGCCCATCTTCGGCGCTGCGGGCACCACCCTGCGTGAAGTTCTGGCCGAGGAGGCCGGGGTCAAGGGCGAGGACATCCTCGACTCCGACCTTGTGCTCTGCACCCGCGAACAGGCCGAGCGTGTGGGCTTGAAGGGCGAATACTTCATGTCCGGCCGCATCGACGACTTGGAGTGCGCCTACACGACCCTGTGGGGCTTTTTGCAGGGCGAGGGCAAGGAAGACGGCCGCGGCGACATGTGGGTCATGTTCGACAACGAGGAAGTCGGTTCCTCCAGCCGTCAGGGCGCACAGGGCACTCTGATGGCCGATGTGCTGGCCCGCGTTGAGGAGAAGCTCGGCGTCACCCGCGAGCAGAGCATCCGCGCCTGCACCAACAGCTTGCTGCTCAGTGCCGACAACGGCCACGCCACCCATCCCAATCACCCCGAAAAGAGCGACCCCGCCCACCCCGCTACGCTGGGCGGCGGCGTGCTGCTGAAATACAATGCCCGCCAGACCTACACCACCAGCGGTTTCACCGGTTCTGCTTTCAGCGCCATCTGCCAGAAGGCGGGCGTCCCTGTTCAGGTGGCGTCCAACCGCGCGGACGTCCCCGGCGGCTCCACGCTGGGCAACCTGCTGGGTCATCAGATCCTGATCCCCATGGTCGATATCGGTCTGGCACAGCTGGCGATGCACTCCTCCATGGAGACGGCAAGCTGCATCGACGCCGAGTACATGGCAAAGGCTGTGGCCGAGTTCTATAACACCCCCATCTCCCAGCCGAAGGATGGCGAGTGGAAGCTGGGCCTGTGAGCGCCGTCGTTGGGCGGTTTGCCCCCAGCCCCAGCGGGCGGCTGCATCTGGGCAATCTCGCGTGCAGTCTGCTGGCGTGGCTGAGCGCCAAGCATGAGGGCGGGCGCATCGTCCTCCGCATCGAGGACCTTGACGCCGAGCGCTGCCCCCGCAAGTACGCCGACCTGCTGGAAGAGGATCTTGCGTGGCTGGGCCTTTACTGGGACGAGGGCGGCAGCCACGGCGGCTCCCACGGCCCCTATTACCAGAGCGAGTGCGCGGATATCTACACCGCCAGCTACGAAAAGCTGGCTGCACAGGGTCTCGTTTACCCCTGCTTTTGCTCCCGCGCCCAGCTCCATGCGGCCAGTGCGCCCCACACCTCGGATGGCAACGTCATCTACCCCGGCACCTGCCGGAGCCTGACCCCCGCCGAGGTCGCGGAAAAGCGGAAGGCAAAAGCCCCCGCCTACCGCCTGAAGGTGCCCGACGAGGTCGTCTCCTTCACGGACGGCTGCATGGGCCCCCACAGCGAGAACCTGCTGCGGGACTGCGGTGACTTCTACCTTCGCCGGGCCGACGGCGTATTCGCTTACCAATTGGCCGTCGTTGTGGACGATGCCCGGATGGGCGTTACCGAGGTCGTGCGGGGAGCAGACCTGCTCTCCTCTACAGCCCGGCAGCTCTACCTCTACCGGCTGCTGGGATTAAAGGCCCCCCGCTTTGCCCACTGCCCGTTGCTGCTGGCCCCGGACGGGCGGCGGCTCTCCAAGCGGGACGGTGACCAGAGCCTTGAGAACCTCCGCGCCCGCTATACGGCGGCGGAGATCGTCGGCAAGCTGGCCTACGCCTACGGTTTGCAGGAGGAACCGGCCCCCCGCACGCCGGAAAGCCTCACCGCCGATTTTTCGTGGAAAAAAGTCCCCAAACACGATATCTGTCTGCCGGAAGATCTGTTTTAAGCAAAAAAATCCCTCTGCCGTAGCAAAACGGCAGAGGGATTTTTGCGTTTCAGGAACGCTGGGGCAGACGGTATTCGCTGCGTTCCAGCGAGGAAGCGGCACTGTCCAGCACCAGTGCCAGCAGGATGCCCAGCACGACGTCAATGCAGCTGTGCTGCTTGAGCAGTACGGTGGAGGCGATGATGGACACGCAGAGCACGGCGGCGGCCGGGCGCATCCAGCGGCGGCGGGGCTCGTCAAAAATGCGGCTGCGGTAGTAAGCCATCATCAGCGTCACCGAGTTGAAGACGTGGATGGAAGGGCAGACGTTGGTGGCCGTGTCGGTGGCGTAGAGCTGGCGCACCGTCCGGGCGAAGAAGTCCGATCCGTACACGCGGTAAGGGCGGAGATCCAGCCCATTGGGGACGACGACATACACTGCCAGCGCGATGGTCATGCCCGCGAACAGGGGGAGACAGAGCCGCCAGAAGTCGGCGCGGGGCGCTTTCCACAGCAGATAGAACAGGGTGAACGGGATCCAGACGAACCATGCAAAATAGGGGATGACCGCATATTTGCAGAAGGGGATCAGATCGTCCAGCCGGCAGTGGACCCAGACTTCGGGCACGGTGATGTTGACTTCGAGCCAGTGGAACACCGAGAGATAAAACACAAGATAAAACGCCATGAACCAGATGGGATGGCGGGAAAACCAGCTTCGCATGGAACACACTTCCTTTTCTTGGAGTTGGGGGCGAATGGCCCTTAAAGTTCTTAGCAGCGTATCATTATACGCTTGTCGGGGCGCAAAAGCAAGCCCCAAACCCGACAAGTTTGCCAAAAAATCCATGAAAAATTTGTGCGGGCTGAGGAATGAAAGGGCCTTCGTAAGATCATACGATTCAGAAGTGCATTTTCTTGCAACAAAAAACCGCCGTTTTCACGGCGGCGGGAAAATTAACTTAAAACCAAGGAGTTGCAATGACTTCGTAAGAGTCAAAACTTACGTCTTTTGTATGATAAAGAGTAAAGTTACTCTTTCCTCCGGAAGGAATGGGAATCGTCAATAGCAGAAAATCCGATGAGACGATTTTGCCGTTCTTTTTCAGAATGATAGAAATTTGTGTGCGTTCAGAAGGATAGCGGCTCTTATTGGTTACTGAGCCGGAAAATCTGTTGTAATTCAAGCCGTCCGGAGAGGAAACTTCCGTGATCTCAGCAGAAAGCTCATTCGCTTTGATGGCTCCGGTCGGGTCTTTAAAGCTGGAAGAAGTTGTGCTGGGCTGGCTGCAGCTGACAGAAGAGGGACGGCCATTTTTGCAGGTGTAGGTATAGGCGAAGCGAACGGTGTCACCGGGGGCAATCGTCTGAAGCATGAAGTAAGTTGTTTCAAGAACCTTTCCGGCGGAATCCTTCATCGTTAAACCAACGCGCCCGCGTGTAACGCTATAGGCAGTGTTCGGGTTCGTAGCAGAAAAAACACAGCTCACAACGTGTTCATTTTTGACGTTGCTATGAATGTTGTAAGATTCCATCACGATAGACGGCGGCAATTTCGGCGAGTTCGTGTTGTTATTATCCCCGCTCTCCGAGTTCCCGCCATTGTTCGTGCTGCCGGAGGACGACGAGCCGCCGCCGGGCCCCGGCACATCGGGGGTGGGGGCGCAGCCCGCAAGCAGGGTGCAGAAGAGCGCCGCCGCGAGGAAGAGTGCTGCAAGTCTGTGTTTCATGGAGAACCTCCTGATCGATCAGATGACCTTTTTTTCGAGCCAGCTTCCTTTTGAGAAGCGGATGGCAAAGAAGAGGGAACGGAACACCCAGTCAAGGAACATACCGCCCCAGATGCTGAGCAGGTGGGCCTGATGGAAGCCGAGGACCATCAGGTAGCAGAAGGCGACGCGGAACACCCACATGGAGAAGACGCTCACCGTCATAGTGAAGGTGGCGTCGCCCGCTGCGCGGAGGATGTTGGGCAGGGTGAAGCTGGCCGGCCAGATGAACAGGGAGATGACGTTGAACCAGCGCATCACCTGCATCGCCATGGCGGCGGACTCCGCCGAGAGGTGGAACCACGACAGCGCGATGCCGTTCAGGAAGAAGAAGGCGGACAGATTCATGGCCCATGCGCCCGCATAGGCCACCAGCATCAGGCGGCGGGCGTAGTGGCTGGCCTGTTCCTTCTCGCCCGCGCCGAGGCACTGGCCGATGACGGTGAGCACCGCCATGCCCACCGCGTTGGCCGGAATGTTCAGGAAGGTGGTGATGTTGCCCGCCACGGCGTTGGCCGCGATGGCGGCGGTGCCGAGGGTGGACGTCAGGCTGGAGACCGACAGCTTGCCGATCTGGAACATGCCGTTCTCAATACCGGCCGGGATGCCCACCCGCAGGATGCGGCGGATGAGGGAGAGGTCGGGCTTGAGGTCGGCAAGGCGGTCGATGCGGAGCATACAGGAGGGCTTTTCCAGCAGGTAGATGACCGCGAAGCACGCGATCATGCGGGAAACAAGGCTGGCCAGCGCTGCGCCCATGACGCCCATATGGAAGTGGTAGATCAAAACCGCGTTGCCGCCGATGTTCACCACGTTCATCACAAGGCTGGAAAGCATACTGATCTTGCTGTTGCCCTGTGCGCGGAACAGGGCCGCGCCCGCGTTGTACACACCGATGAAGGGGTAGCTCAGCGCCGAGAGCAGGAAGTAGGTCTCGGCGTAGGTCATCACGTCGGCATCAATGGAGCCAAAGATGCCCCGCAGGATGCCGTGGCGGCCTACCGCGACCACGGCGGCGACCACGACGCTGAGCGAGATCATGATGAACAGGATCTGCGCCGCTGCGGCCTTGGCGTTTTTGGGCTCCCGGTGGCCGATGTACTGGCTGGCGACGACGGCGCCGCCGGTGGCCAGTGCGCTCAGCAGCTGGATCATCAGCACGTTGAAGGAGTCCACAAGGCTGACGCCCGAAACGGCGGCTTCGCCGACGGAAGAGACCATCAGCGTATCGGCCAGACCGATGGTCACGCTGAGGGCCTGTTCGGCAATGAGCGGCAGCAGCAGCGCGATGAGCTGCTGGCGGGTAAACAGCGGCTTGGATGATGTGGTGGTTGACATGAGTTCCTCCTGTTGTTCCGGAATATCCTTGGCATAAGCATAACGCGGAAGCGGGGGAAAATCAAGATGATGTATCCAACATTTTCGCAGAAAGCGGAAAAATCAGGAATAATCCGCGCTGGGGGTGCGGGCGGTGCCGTAGGAGACGATGTAGTCGTAAGGCACCGACTCATTGTAGCGGAGCTTGCCGCCGTAGGAGCGGATGGACGCCTTCAGGCCCTTGGGGGAGTGGGGCGTGCCCGCCGAGAGGTGGTCGGAGCAGACGGAGTTCCACAGCCCCGCCGCAAAGGAGGCGCAGTTGAAAGCGGTGGACCAGTGGTCGGCGGTGGTCAGGTTCTGGTTGAGGACGGCCAGCCCGTCTTCGTCCAGCGAGACCTGCATGGAGTAGAGGTTCGGGTAGAAGGCGGAGATGTAGTAGCAGTAGTAGCCCTCCAAATTGTACCAGATGCCCTCATGCTCCGGGCGGTTGGCGCGGGTGCCGATGGTCACGCCGGTGCCCGGCGCGATCTCCTGCCCGCCCACTTCGATGGCGTGGTCGGAAACATTCCGCACCGCCACGAAGCTGTGGCCGGAAATGTCGATGGGTTCGGTGTTGTTGGTGGTCTGGCTGTAGATGGTCAGCGTCGCCACGGCCCCTTCGGCGGGGCCGGCGTCCGCGTCATCCGCCGGGTGCTTGATGGCGGCTTCTTGGAACCGGAAGGGCCCGCCGGCGCGCAGCAGGAACTCCAAGTAATCCAGCGAGGTCTGGGTGGTGTCGTTCGGCTCCACGACCTCCTTTTCGGGCCGGGTGGTGGGCGTGGCAGCCGGTGCGGCAAGGGCAGAGCTGCTGCCGAGGATGCAGAACGCCAGCGTCAGCGCGGCGGCAAGGATGCGGATATGTGGTTGCTTTTTCATGGGGACCCTCCAAAAGCGGCGGACATTCAAATTTTATTTCCTCTAGCATAGCGGTTTTGGGCGGGGGTGTCAAGCAAAAGCGAAAACCGTCGGCAGTGAAGCTGTTGTATCCAAGAACCTTGCGGATTTTTAAGGGACAAAGTGGGTTTGGGAGCCTTTACCACTGCGGTGGGATGTGTTAAAATGGAACCGGACTTCTGCGCCCGGCGCAGGAGAGAGAAGGTAACTGATACGATCCATAGAGAGAGGAAACACCTATGCCAAAGGCAGCCCACAAAGTCGTGGTCATCGGGCACCGCAACCCGGACACCGACTCTATCTGCTCCGCCATTGCGTATGCGGAGCTGAAAAATAAGACCACCGACCTCGTCTGCGAACCGCGCCGCGCGGGGAAGATGAATCAGGAGACCGAGTTCGTCCTGAAAAAGTTCGGCGTCACGCCGCCCCGGATGTGCACCGACGTCAACCCCAAGATCCGGGATGTCGATTACCGCGAAATGCCCGGCATCCCCGGCTCCACCAGCTTGCGCAAGGCGTGGGAGATCATGCGCGACCAGCAGATCGACACCCTGCCCATCACCAGCGCCGACAATGAGCTGGAGGGCATCATCACAGTGAAGGACATCGCCACCGCCAACATGGACGTCTTTGATACCGGCGTCCTTGCCAGCAGCAAGACCAGCTACAAGAACATTCTTGAAACGCTGGGCGGCACGATGGTGGTGGGCGACGAGAACGCCGTCTGCACCACCGGCCACATCAAGATCGGCACCGCCACCCCCGAAATGCTGGAAAGCAACGTGGAAAAGGGCGACATCGTCATCCTGACCAACCGCTACGAAAGCCAGCTCTGCGCCATTGAGAAGGAGGCCTCCCTCCTCATCCTCTGCAATGGCGCCAAGGTGGGCCACACCATCCGGCGCATTGCCGAGGAAATGGGCGTCGCCATCATGACGGCCCCCTGCGATACCTACGCCGCCGGCAAGCTGATGAGCCAGTGCGCCCCCATCTCCTATTATATGACCCACGACGATATCATGAAGTTCACCCTCGTCACCCCGGTGGCGGACGTGATGCGGGTCATGGCCAAGGTGCGCCACCGCTATTTCCCCATCCTCGACGAGGAGGGCAAGTACTGCGGCATGGTCAGCCGCCGGAACGTGATCGCGCTGCGCAAGCGCCGCATCATTCTGGTGGATCACAACGAGGCCACACAGGCCGTGGAAGGCTTCGATCAGGCCGAGATCTTGGAGATCATCGACCACCACCGCATCGGCAGCTTGGAGACCAGCGGCCCGGTCTATTTCCGCAATCAGCCCGTGGGCTGCACCGCCACCATCATCACCCAGATGTACGATGAAAACGGCGTTGAGATCCGGCCCCAGATCGCCGGGCTGCTGCTGGCGGCCATCCTTTCGGATACGCTGGCCTTCCGCAGCCCCACCTGCACCCCCGTCGATGAAGCCACCGCCAAGCGGCTGGCCAAGATCGCAGGCGTGGACATCGACGAGTTTTCCACCGAAATGTTCGAAGCCGGTGAAAAACTCGACGGCAAGACGCCCGAAGAAGTCTTCCTGCAGGACTTCAAGGTGTTCATGTGCGGCGATATCCGCTTCGGCGTGGCGCAGGGCAGCTATATGACCCGCAAGAACCTGCTGGCGGCGGAAGCTCTGCTCAAGCCCTACCTCGAAGAGGCCCGCAACAAGCAGAATGTCGAGGACTTGTACATGCTGCTGACCGATGTGCCGAAGGAGGAGAGCGTCGTCATCTGCACCGGCCGCTATGCCGCCGAAGTGCTGTCCGACGGCTTCGAGATCCAGCCCGCCGAGGATGGAAGCTGGATCCTGCCCGGCGTCGTCAGCCGCAAAAAGCAGTTCATCCCCGCCATGATGAGCGCCTATCAGGAGCTGTAAGATCTTCGAAACAAAACACGAAGCCCCCCGGAGTCCTGCATTCCGGGGGGCTGTTGTGTGATTCAGGGAGCATGGTCTGCCTGTTTAAGGGAGTAAAGGAGAGCATCGTTTCCAATTCTTTACAGGTAGGATACCACAAAATCGTGGTGAAATTGTGTAAATTCAAGACGAAATTCCGCAACCATGGTCGTTTATTGGTGCTGCATACAGAAAGGATTGCGCAATAACGCCCCCCAAACACCGTGCCCGCCGGGCGCGGTGTTTTTTGCTGCCCTTTTGTGACAAAGCCGGGGATTTGTGGTACAATAGAAACGGATTTTTGCGAAAGAAAGGATTTTTTGATGCAGCTGTTTGAACTGGTCAGCCCGCGTTTGTTCCGCCCGCTGGCGGGGCCGAACCGGGCCTTTTATGCGGAGCTGCTCCTGCTGCTGTGGGAGGAGTGCCGCCACACGGCAGATTACAGCATCTCCCGCGCCGAGGCCGTCTCCCGCGCGGAGGATTATTTTGCGGCGCTGGCAAAGCCGCTGGCGCTGGACGCTGACGACGCCGGGGACGAGGCCGAGCAGCCCACCCGCGACCCGCATCTGCTGGCGCTGGGCTTCCTGCTCCGGCTGCGGCGAACCGGCTGGCTGGAAGAGCAGCCCGGCAGCTACGAGGAGGAACCGGCGCTGGCTTTCCAGCCGGAGGTGACCCCTCTGCTGGAAGCGCTGGAGGAGATCCTGAACCCCCGCGTCGTTACCTACACCGGGAAGCTCTACAAAGCGTGGCAGCTGCTGCGCGGCATCGGGGAGGAGAAGAGTCCTTACGAGAACGTGCTGCGGGAGGTGGCGTCCGACCTCGACGCGCTGAACAAGTCCCTCCGGGCGCTGAACGCCTCCATCGGCCACTACATCGACCGGCTCACCCGCAACCGCACCCCGCAGGAGGTGCTGGAGCTGTTTGACCAGTATGAGGAAAAGGTGGTGGCGGCGGCTTACCACCGCTTCAAGACCAGCGACAACCTCTTCAACTACCGTGCCTACCTCGAAGAGGGGCTGGACGAGTGCGAGGCGAACTTCCTGCCCCAATTGGCGCTGGATTACGCCCGCGTGGAGCGCTGTGCCCCCAACGAGGCGGCCCCCGCCGTCCGTGCCCTGATCCAGAAGCAGCGGGACGCGCTGGAAGAGATGAGCGACCTGATGAAGCAGATCGACGCGAGCCACATCCGCTACCGCAAACGGGCGGTGCAGCGGGCGCAGTTCTTGTTGCTGAGCGACCGCTCGGCGCAGGGCAGCGTCACCACGCTGCTCCGCCGCTATGCCGAGGAGATCAAAACGCCCGACCAGCTCTTTGAGCCGGACGACGGCCCGGTGGCAAAGCGGCTCCACCTCTACCCCGTGCAGGTCTTCGGCGAAAAGCCGCTCTACCCGCCCGCCGCGCCCCGCAGCGAAACGCCGCTCAAGCCGGTGGAGACCTCGGCGCTGGACCCGGCGCAGCTGCAAAAAGAGCAGAAGCTTCTGCTGGATTACGCCCGGATGGCCGTGACGGAGGAGAACGTGGCCCTGCTGGCCAAACAGGCGCTGGCCGCCCGCAGGGCCGTCCCGGCTTCCACCCTCGCCGCCGAATACCCGGACGACTTTGCCCGCATCATCGGGCTGCACACCTACTCGCAGTCGCCCCGGCGCGATTATGACATTGAACTCACCGGAAACTGGGTCGAACGGGGCGGCTTCCGGTTCGAAGAATTCATCCTGACGCCCCGCAAGGAGGAGCCCCATGGCCGAAACGAATAAACTACTGGAAGAGACCGCAAACTATCTGCTCAACCACTGCTTCCTGCTGGGCGGGGTGGAGGACCAGCGGTCGAAATATCTCTACGTGCAGGATCACCTGAACGAGGTGCGGGCCGTCTTCGCGCCGCTGGGCTATGCGGTGCTGCTCTACCCAGCCCCCTTACAGGCCGCTGCCCTCGTCAACGAGCATGAGGGCAGTCAGGCCCGGCTGCTGAAATACGAGAGCATCCTGCTGCTGGTGCTGCGGCTGCTCTATCTTCAAAAGCGGGAGAGCCTCGCCGCCAGCGCCGATCAGGTGCTGGTGACGGTGGAGGAGGTTCAGGCGGAACTGCAGAAGATGAACCTGCCCCGGCGGCTGGACCAGCTCACCCTTGAAAAGCTGCTGCGCACCCTGCGCCGGTACAATCTGGCCCGCCCGGTGGGGCGGCTGACCGGCCTCGACAGCCGGATCGAGGTCTTCCCGACGGTGCTGTTGGCCCTGCCGGACGCCGACCTTGCCGATGCCGCAGCCGAGAGCAGCCGCACCCGCAGCGAGCTTGCCTTGTATGAACGCCCGGAGGGCGAATCCGGCACGGAGGACGAAGAATGATCGAACTGAAACGCCTGAAGCTCATCAACTGGCACAACTTTGAAAACGTCACCTTCGACTGTGCCCGCCTGACCTATATGATCGGCGTCAACGCCGTGGGCAAGACCACCATCCTCGACGCCATCCGCTACTGCCTGACCACCAACCGCAACTTCAACGCTCTCGGCAACAAGAAGAGCGGCCGCACATTGCAGGGCTCGGTCCACGCCAAGCAGCGCGGCGAAAACGCTTACCGCCGCCCCGGCCGCACCGTGGCCTACATCGGCGCGGAATTCTGGGACAGCGTCAAGCGGACGAACTTCGTCATCGCGGTCCGGGTCGAGTCTGAAGGGCCCATGCAGGAACTCCATCCCGGCGACCAGACGTGGTACATCTCCGAGGACGGCATCACGCTGGAAAAGCTGCCCTTCATCGACCCGCGCACCGGTGCCCCCAGCACCAAGGAGGACTTCAAGCCCGCCGTGGGCCGGCTCTCCTATACCCGCAGCCCCAGCGAAGCGCGGGACCGCATCTGCCGTGCGCTGGGCATTGGCCGCGCCGCCAGCCCGCTGGGCAAAAAGTTCAATGAAGTGTTCCAGATGGGCACCAGCATGGACGAGATCCCGAATTTCCGGGAGTTTTTGTATCAATACATCCTGCCCCAGCCGGAACTGGACCTCGACGCTTTACAGGGCGACCGGGTGGAGCTGGAAAATCTCCACGCCGTCCTTGCCGAGGCGCAGACCCGCGCCGCCGCACTGGAACAGATCGTGGGATACGGCCGGGAAGCCTCGGCCAAGGAGACGGATGCCCTCGTGAACCGGGGTGCGGCCCTGCTGGCCCGCGCCGAAGCGGACGCCGGGGAGCACGAAGTCTGGCAGGGGCATCTCGACGCCGGACGCCGCCAGATGGCCGAGCTGAATGCCGCCTATGAGACGGCCAAGAATGCCGAAGCCGAGGCCCGCCGCTCCTATCTGGCTGCCCACGGGGCGGCCTCCGCCAGCGGCGAAGGCCGCGCGCTGGACGCCATGACCGAGGAGCTGGCCCGCAAAAAGAGCGCACTGGACGCCGCCAGCCGGAAGGTGAGCGGTCTGGAGCAGACTGCCGACACCGTCACGAACCTGCTGACCGTGCTGAACCGCAGCGGCTTCGCCGTCGAAAAAGCACTCTGGCCGGTCAGCCTGACCGAAGACCGTCTGCCAGACCTGACCGCCGCCCTCGACAAGCTGGAAAAGCCGCTGGAAGAGCAGTATTTCGCCGCGCGGCAGTCCGCCGCTGACCTTGCCCGTGGGCGGGAGGAAAAGCGGGCCGAGCTGGACGCAGTCTCCGGCGGCAAATGGGTCTACCCCCACGGCGACGCTGCCACCAAGGTGCGGGACGCCGTGAACGCCGAGCTCAAGAGCCGCGGCATGACCCCGGATGCGAAGATCTTCTGCGAGCTGCTCAGCGTCGCGGACGAGAGCTGGCAGGACTGTGTGGAAGCTTGCCTCGGCGACCGCCGGTTCGATATCCTTGTGCCGCCGAACCACTACGCCGCCGCCAAGAGCGCCTTTGTGGCGCTGGGTGAGCGGGTGGGGCCCATCAGTCTGCTGGACACGCCGGGCATCCGCAGCGCGAACCGCCGGGCCGATGCGCCCCCTGCCGACAGCCTTGCCGCGCAGGTGGAGAGCGAAAACCCGCTGGCGGCCCAGTACGCCGACACCATCCTCCGCCGCATCGTCTGCTGCGATACGCCGGACACCCTTGAAAATTACCCGGACAGCGCCACCCGCGACCTGCTCCGGCATCATCCGTTCCGCTTGGAGCGTCTGCGCAAGCCCCAGCGGTATATCGGCCTCGACGCCCGCCGGGCCCGCGCCGGTGCACTGGAAGAGGAGCTGGCCGCCCTCGGTGAGCGCCGCCGCGAGGCTGCCCAGACCGAAAAGCAGATGAAAGCGGCCTACGACCAGTATCAGAACGTCCTGCGCACCCACGCGCTGGAACAACTGGCGGGCCTGTGGGCCAGCCGCGCCGCGCTGGACGCCGTCAAGGCCGACTACACCGCGCAGGAACAGAAGCTGGCCGACTGCCGCGAGAACCCGCTGCTGCAAGAGCTGTACAAAGAGGAAGAAGCCCGCGAAGCCGCATGGGAAGCCGCCCGCAAGGCGGTGGAGCAGGTGGGCGGCGATATCCGCGTCTGTGAAAAGCAGCTGGCTTCCTGCGAGGCGGAGCAGACCAAGGCCGTGGAAACGGCCCGCCAGAGCACCGCTGCCGCGGAAGCATTCTTTGGGAAATACCCGCTGCTGGAACCCTTGGCGCAGGAGCGCAAAAAGGGCCTGATGACCGGCGGGCGGACGGCCCGCGCAGCGGCGCAGACCGCCGAAAAGGCCCAGACCAAGCTGGACGACGCGCTGCAAAGTTATCTGTCCACGACGCTGGAGCCCGCCCAGAAGGAGTACAACGAGCGCTACGTCTGCGATTATCCGTTGGGCCTTGCCGGGGTGGAGCAGTACCGCGCCCAGCACGAGAGCCTTGTCCGCATCGACCTTGAGCGCTACGCCGCCCGCTTGGAACAGGCGCAGCGGGACTGCAAGGACCGCTTCCGCAAGGACATCCTCTTCCGAATGAAGGACGACATCTTCAACGCCCGCCGCCAGTTCCGGGAGCTGAACAAGGTGATGGAGCAGCTGACCTACGGCGAAGAGGTCTACCGCTTCGAGCTGGAACCCAGCCGCGACCCGCAGTTGGCCGCGTTCTATCAGGTCATCGTGGACAAAGGCAACCAGCAGATGACCGACACCGACTCGCTGGACAACCTCGCCGCCACCGCTGACCCGGTCTACGAGCGGCAGGTGGACGAGCTGATGGAAAAGATCATGGCCGATGTGGACGAGAACACCCGCGCCCGGCAGGAGGGCCGTACCACCTCCGGCGCGACCTTGTCGGACTATGTGGATTACCGCACCTATCTGGATTACGACATCAAGGTGACGAACACGGTCTCCGGCCAGCAGGCGTATCTCTCCCGCGTCAGCCGCGATTCCTCCGGCGGCGAGAATCAGGCCCCGTTCTATGTGGCCATCTGCGCTTCGCTGCTGCAGATCTACCAAAAGAGCGAAAACAGCATCCGCCTTGTCCTGCTGGACGAGGCTTTCAGCAAGATGACCAGCGACCGCATCCGCCCCATGATGGAGCTGTTCCGCCGTCTGCAATTGCAGGTGCTGCTCATCTCCACCGTTGAGAAGAGCACCGCCATCCAGCCTTATTGCGACATTACCTATTCCATCGTGCGCCACGGCGACGCCAACGCCATCGCACCGTTTTACCGGCTGACCGCCCCGCAGGACGCGCCGGAGAAGGAGACCGAAGATGAGTGATAACCTTGCAAAATTCTGGCTCTTTGCGACCCACTGGACCAAGCTGGACACCTTTGACAACGAGGAGGAGCTGAACGACGAGCTGGAGCTGCTCCAGCGCCAGAGTCTGCCCACTAAGGTCCGCCAGATGAAAAATAAGGAAGGCAAAGAAGAATACGTCCTTTACGTCAAACAGGCTGACCGGGACTATGCCCGCTACTGCACCGGCTGGCGCCCCGGCGGGATGATGTAAGAAGGAGAACTCATGCCAAAGCAACCCATTCAATTGTCCGACCACTTTACCTATTCCCGGCTGGTCCGGTTCGTGCTGCCCTGCATCGGTACCATGCTGTTCACCTCGATCTACGGCATCGTGGACGGCCTGTGCGTCTCGAACTTTGTGGGCAAAACGGCTTTTGCTGCGGTCAACCTCATCATGCCGCTGCCGATGCTGATCGGCACCATCGGCTTCATGCTGGGTACCGGCGGCTCGGCCATTGTAGGCATCACGCTGGGCGAGGGCGACAACAAGAAGGCCGATGAATTTTTCAGCCTGTTCCTGATCGCGGCCCTCGTTGCGGGCATCGTCTTCACGGGCATCGGTCTGCTCATCATTGAGCCGGTGGCTGCGCTGCTGGGCGCAAAGGGGGAGATGCTGGACTATGCGCTGCGGTATGGCCGCATCCTGCTGATCTCTCTGCCCACCTTTATTTTGCAGAATATGTTCCAGAGCTTTTTCGTTGCCGCCGAAAAGCCGCACCTCGGCTTTGCCTTTACGGTGGGAGCGGGCTGCACCAATATGGTGCTGGACGTCGTTCTGGTCGGCGCGCTCCACTGGGGCGTCGAGGGTGCGGCCATTGCGACCTTTATCAGCCAGATCGTCGGCGGTCTGCTGCCGGTGTTTTATTTTGTGAACCGGAACAACACGAGCCGGCTGCACCTCAGCAAGACCAAGTTCAACCGCCGTGTCCTGATGAACGCCTGTGTCAACGGCTCTTCCGAGCTGATGACCAACCTCTCCATGTCGCTGGTCAACATCCTTTATAACTATCAGCTGCTCCGCTTTGCGGGCGAAAACGGCGTGGCGGCCTACGGCGTCATCATGTATGCGTCCTTCCTGTTCGTGGCGGTGTTCGTCGGCTATGCCGTCGGCAGCGCCCCCATCATCAGTTACCACTACGGTGCCCGCAACCGGAAAGAGGTCCACAACCTCTACTCCATGAGCTTCCGGCTCATCGGCGTGGTGGCCGTTTTCCTGACCATCGGCTCCATGTTCGTCATCCCTTATGTGGCCAGCATCTTCGTTGGCTATGACGCTGAGCTGCTGGTCCTGACCACCCGCGCCTTCCGCTTGTACGGCCTGAGCTTCCTCATCATGGGCTTCAACGTCTATGCGTCGTCCTTCTTCACGGCGCTGGGCGATGGCGTGACCAGTGCGCTGATCTCCTTCCTGCGCACCCTGCTGTTCCAAGTGGCGGCGGTCCTCGTCCTGCCCGCACTTTGGGGCATCGACGGCATCTGGCTGGCCATCACCGCCGCCGAGCTTGCCGCGCTGGCCGTCAGCGTGTATATGTTCGTGACCAAGGATAAAAAGTTCCATTATCGTCACGCAGAGTAAAAAGTAACGAGAAAGGCCGCCGGGCACCGGCGGCCTTTCTCGTTATTCGAATGTGTACTCCACGAACTCGCAGTTTTTGATGCCGAAGGCGGCGTACTCCTCATTGGTCATATCGCAGAAGTAGGAGCGCACGACGCGGGCGATGCCGTTGTGGGCGACGAGAAGGTAGGTCTTGCCCTCGTCGGCTTTGAGTTCGTCCAGCAGATCGTAGATGCGCTGGGCCAATTGCAGCATGCTTTCGCCGCCGGAATAGCGGTCGGCAAAGTGGGTCTTGGAAATTTTGAACTCGGCACCGTCGCGGGGGGTGCCCTCGTAGCGGCCGAAGCACTGCTCCCGCAGCCGGGGCTCCGGCCGGGCGGGGATGCCGGTGGCCGCAGCGATGGCTTTGGCGGTGTCGGCGGCACGGGAGAGGGGAGAGTACAGAATCTCGTCGATGTGCACCCCGCTGTCCCGGACATGGGCCCCCAGTGCGGCGGCCTGTTCCCGGCCGCGGGCGGTCAGCGGGCTGTCGGTCATGCCGCAGATCTTGTTTTCGACGTTCCAGACGGTCTCGCCGTGGCGGGTAAAATACAGGCTGTGCATAAGCGCTCCTTTAACATTTGGTCAGGGTGTGGTGTTCGAGCCGGACGGCGTCGCCTTCGTTGATGCCAAGGCGGGTGAGTTCGGCGTCCGGGTAGGCGAGGACCCGCCGCTGCCCGGCGGCATCCTCCAGTAAGACATCGCAGCAGACGGGCTGGCCCTCCGGCAGCTCTTCGCAGCCGTATAACTGCTCGTCGATGCGCAGAACGTGGTAGATCTCCATAGCAAAAACTCCTTTTTCTTATTATAAAACGTCGATGTGCCGCCGTCAACTTGACAGCGCGTCGGCGGGGCTGATACAATAATGAACAGATAGGATATGATGCCAAAAGGAGAGAAGAGCTTGAACATTACAGAATTGCGGTATCTGGTTGCGATCATGCAGTGGGGCTCGGTCAGCGCCGCGGCAAAGCAGCTGTATGCGGCCCAGCCCAACATCAGCAAGGCGCTGAAAAACTTGGAGGAAGAGTACAAGATCCGGATCTTTGAGCGCTCGTCCACCGGCATGATCCCCACCGAGCAGGGGCGGCGGTTCATCGAACAGGCCGAGCGGGTGTTGGAAGATGTGGATCTGCTGAGCCGGAGCGTGGAGGAGGAGCAGGAGCGCTGCGCCGAACTGCGGGTGATGCTGCCCCATGCCACCTATGCGTCCTACGCGGCGGTGGACTATCTGGAACAGGCGGCCCATCTGGAAAAGATGCACATCCACATCCGGGAGGGCGGCTCGATGGAGGCACTGGATTTCGTGCTGCGGCGGGGCTATCATCTGGCGCTGCTGCGGTACGCCATGGAGGACGACGAGCACTACAGCCACTACTGCGCCCGGCGGGGCCTGAAGATGGAACCGGTGATGGATTTCGAGTACCAGCTCCTGACCAACCGGGATGGCCCGCTGGCAAAGCACGAGGTGCACGACCTTGCGGAGCTGAATCAGTATATGGAGATCCTGCACGACGACTTCCAACTGCCCGGCGAGGAGGGCGGCGACGGCGTGCGCTGGCATGTGAATCAGGCCCGGCGCATCCATGTGTACGAGCGGTGCAGCCAGTTCTCGATCTTGCAGCGGCTGCCCACGGCTTACATGTGGGCGTCGCCCATGCCCCGCAAGGCGCTGGAGCAGTACCATCTGGTGCTGAGAAAGTGCCCGGCCCAGCGCCAGCGGATGCGGGATGTTCTGGTCTATCCGGACAAGGGCAGTCTGCGCGCCGAGGAACAGGCATTTGTCGATCTGCTCCAGAAACAGGCGGCCCAGACCGTGAAATGAGTTCCGCCCGGTTAAGAACCGGATAAGATTTCATCGACCGGAATCGTTAAAAATAGAGAAATGTGGCAAAGGAACGAAGCGGGATTTCCCGCTTCGTTCCTTTTTTGCTGATAATCGGTCGAAAAATAAACCTAGAAACGGTAAAAATTCTTAATGGCTATATAAAATCCGATATGGCCCTATGCTGGAAAAATATTGTGCAGAGGATGAAAAATATGTTAACATGAGACCAGAGATTTGGGGCTGCCCGGCGGCGGAATGGGGCTGCGGACAGCACCGGAAAAAGGAGGTTTCTGGTATGATTAGTTTCTTGCTCTGTCTGGCGGTTTTGATCGTGGGCTACTTCGTCTACGGTAAGATCGTGGACAATACCTTTGGCCCGGACGACCGCGAGACCCCTGCGGTGCGGATCAACGATGGCGTGGACTACGTTGTGATGCCCCAGTGGAAGCTGTTCCTCGTCCAGCTGCTGAACATTGCGGGCCTCGGCCCCATCTTCGGCGCAATGCAGGGCGCTCTGTGGGGGCCGGTGGTCTTCCTGTGGATCACCTTCGGCACCATCTTTGCAGGTGGCGTCCACGACTACTTCTCCGGCATGATGAGCGAGCGCAATGACGGCGCATCCATCGCCGAGATCACCGGCAAATACTTAGGCCCCGTGATGCAGAACATCATGCGCGTGTTCTCCGTGGTGCTGCTGATCATGGTCGGCACCGTCTTCGCCGTCGGCCCTGCGGGCCTGATCGTCGAGCTGTGCAGCCAGAGCGGTGCTTCCGGCGTGCTGACGTCGCTGTTGTTCTGGCTGATCATCATTCTGGTCTACTACTTCATCGCGACCTTTATCTCCATTGACGCGGTCATCGGCAAGATCTACCCCATCTTCGGCATCTGCCTGATCATCATGGCCATCGGCGTCATCTTCGGTATCTTCACCAATTCTGCTTACACCATCCCGGAGATCTGGGAGCACTTCGGCAGTATGCACCCGTCGGGCACCCCGATCTGGAGCTTCATGTTCATCACCGTCGCCTGCGGCGCTATTTCCGGCTTCCACTCCACCCAGTCGCCTCTGATGGCGCGCTGCATGAAGAGCGAGAAGCAGGGCCACTTCGTCTTCTACGGTGCCATGGTCTGTGAGGGCATCATCGCTCTGATCTGGGCCGCTGCTGGCTGCTCCTTGTACGAGGTCGTCGGCGGCAAGAACACTGGTCTGGCCGCTGCGCTGGCCATGGGCCAGTCCAAGGCCATCTACGATGTCTGCTCCAAGACCATGGGCGGTGTCGGCATTGCGCTGGCCATGATCGGCGTTGTGGTCTGCCCCATCACCTCCGGTGATACGGCCTTCCGTTCCGCTCGTCTGACTCTGGCCGACTGGCTCAAGATCGATCAGGACAGCTACGCAAACCGCCTGAAGCTGTGTGTCCCCGTGCTGGGCGTTGGTGCTTTCCTTGGCATCGGCAACGCACTGGGCTTCATCAACTACACCGTCATCTGGCGTTACTTCAGCTGGACCAACCAGACCCTCGCCATGATCGTTCTGTGGGCCGCTTCCATGTACCTCTTTAAGGAGAAGAAGAACTACTGGATCACCGCAGTGCCCGCGACCTTCATGAGCGCGGTGTCTTCCACCTACTTCGTGCTGGCCCCTGAGTGCTTGGGCGGTCTGCTCAACAGCAAGACGGCAGAGGGCGCTACCATCTACAACACGGCGGTGGCATACCCCATCGGCATCATCTTCGCAGCGGCTATGCTGGCGCTCTTCATCCACGCCACCAAGAAAACGGCTGCGAACAAGGCTGCATAAGCTGGATCGACATTTCAATTTCATGACCCATTCATACGAAGGGCTGCTGCATCACTCCTTCCGACATCGCTTGCGCGATGCCGGAGGGAGCCGATGCAACAGCCCCTTCGTTTGTTTTGCGGAAACTCTCGTCGATCTGTGCAGAAAAATCACGGAAAATAGTGCAAAAAGTACAAAACCGGTCAAAGTGCACAAAAAACGCCCCAAAAGTTTGGAAGGAACAACTTTGGTTGAAAAAAACTGGATCGGGAACGTTTGAGGTGAAGAAGATTTGCCGAACGAACGACAAAAAATCTTTACCGGGCAGCAAAAGGGATCTTTGCCATATACTTTTTGATATGAGGGCCATTCTCGAAAGATATTACACGAATTATGAAGAGTGTGTTAACATAAGGCCAGAGATGACCGCGCACGGCAGAATGGGGCCGGGCGTGGATCTTAAAAGGAGGTTTCTGGTATGATTAGTTTCTTACTCTGTCTGGCGCTCCTGATCATCGGCTATTTTGTCTATGGCAAGATCGTTGACAACACGTTTGGACCGGACGACCGTGAAACTCCTGCTGTGCGCATCAACGATGGCGTTGACTACGTCGTGATGCCCCAGTGGAAGCTGTTCCTCGTCCAGTTGCTGAACATTGCGGGCCTCGGCCCCATCTTCGGTGCACTGCAGGGTGCTCTGTGGGGCCCCGTGGTGTTCCTGTGGATCACCTTTGGTACCATCTTTGCAGGTGGCGTCCACGATTACTTCTCCGGTATGATGAGCGAGCGCAATGACGGCGCTTCCATCGCTGAGGTTACCGGTAAGTATCTGGGACCCGTGATGCAGAACATCATGCGTGTGTTCTCCGTCGTGCTGCTGATCATGGTCGGTACCGTGTTCGCAGTCGGCCCTGCCGGCCTGATCGTGACCCTGTGCAAGAACAGTGGCATGAGCGGCGTGCTCACCACCACCCTGTTCTGGCTGATCATCATTCTGGTCTACTACTTCATCGCGACTTTCATTTCCATTGACGCCATCATCGGTAAGATCTACCCTGTGTTCGGCATCTGCCTGATCATCATGGCTGTGGGCGTTATCTTCGGTATCTTCACCAACCCCGCTTACACCATCCCTGAACTGTGGGATCATTTCGGCAGCATGCATCCGTCGGGCACCCCGATCTGGAGCTTCATGTTCATCACCGTCGCCTGCGGCGCTATTTCCGGCTTCCACTCCACCCAGTCGCCTCTGATGGCGCGCTGCATGAAGAGCGAGAAGCAGGGCCACTTCGTCTTCTACGGTGCCATGGTCTGTGAGGGCATCATTGCTCTGATCTGGGCCGCTGCTGGCTGCTCTCTGTACGAGGTCACCGGTGGTCTGAACACCGGTCTGGCCGCCGCTCTGGCAGAAGGCCAGTCCGCCGCCATCTATGATGTCTGCTCCAAGACCATGGGCGGTATCGGCATTGCGCTGGCTATGATCGGCGTCGTCATCTGCCCCGTCACCTCCGGCGATACCGCGTTCCGTTCCGCTCGTCTGACTCTGGCCGACTGGCTGAAGCTCGATCAGGACAGCTACGCAAACCGCTTGAAGCTCTGCATCCCCGTTCTGGGCGTTGGTGCTTTCCTTGGCATCGGCAACGCACTGGGCTTCATCAACTACACCGTCATCTGGCGTTACTTCAGCTGGACCAACCAGACCCTCGCTATGATCGTTCTGTGGGCCGCTTCCATGTACCTGTTCAAGGAGAAGAAGAACTACTGGATCACCGCTGTTCCTGCAACCTTCATGAGCGCTGTGTCCTGCACCTACTTCGTGCTGGCTCCTGAGTGCTTGGGCGGTCTGCTCAACAGCAAGACGGCAGAAGGTGCCACCATTTACAACACCGCACTGGCATACCCCATCGGTATCATCTTTGCGATCGCAATGCTGGCCATCTTCCTCCATGCTACGAAGAAGACCACTGCGAAGAAAGCCGCATAACCCATTCATGGCGGCATAACCCCCTGTAACTTCCAAACCGGCCGCTGCCCATCCCAGCGGCCGGTTTTCTTTTGGCAAAGGTTTGGAAAAGGCTCTTGCAATTTTTTGGATACAGTGGGACAATGGGATCAAACAAAACAAAAGAGGGATACACTATGCTGTTCAAACCTGCACAACTGGGTCTGGCGAAGCTCAACGCCGACGAGCTGGAAGCCGATAAAAAAGCCTGTAAGAAGATCGGCCCCTGCGGCGTGGGCAAAAAGGCGCTTTACCTCAACAGCTTCTACATCGACCGCCGCTATTATCTGCCCTACGGCAGCATCACCCGCGTCTTCAAGCGGGTGGCCATGAGCCAAGGCGGCTTTACCGGCAAGGGAATGTTCGCCTCCATGGCCTACCTCGTGGTGGAGTACGACGGCGGCAAGCAGAAGCAGTGCAACTTCAAGGATGAGCGGGACGTGGACGCCCTGCTGGATGTCCTCGCCAAGGAGCAGCCGCAGATCAAGCTGCTGAGCGCGGCGGGCGAACAGGCCGTGGCAAAACAGGCCGCAGAAAAGGCCGCCCGCAAGCTGCCGGAGCTGACCAAGGACGCCGAACACAGCCTGACCGTGCTGCGCAGGGCGAAGGAGTTCTTGGAGGCAAAGCCCGCCGTCTCGGATGAGCTGAGCGCCGCCGAGCGCCGCAAGCGTGCCCAGCTCAAGAGCAAGCCCGTGTACCGCTACGTCGCGCTGGCTATCTTCATTTTTGGCATCGTGGCGGCGGCTTACGGCCTGTACGCCATCACCAACCATGTGGGCAACTACGGCATCTATTTTGCGCTGTTCGGCTTTGCGGCCATCTTCCTCTTTTCCAGCTACAATATGCTGCCTACGGCCCGCAACAACCACAACTCCATCATGAAGCGCGCCGAAAAAGCGGAACAGGCTGCGGCGGATTACGTCAAGACCTACCCGAATGGGGCTTTCCCGGTGCCCAGCTATTACGCGCACCCGGTGGTACTCAAGCGGATGATGGACGCCATTGAAGAGGGCCGCGCCGTCACCGTGCCGGAGGCGCTGGACGCCGTTAAGAACCGCCTGAAAGAACTGAACGCCGATGTTCAGGTCGATCAGGACGAGTATGACGAGGTCGTTGTCATCAAGGCCATGTTCCTGAACCACGATTACGAATAAACAGCCAAGCAAAAGAGCCGGCGGGGCATTGCCACCGTCGGCCCTTTGCTTTATAATAGCAGAAGAGAGTCATTCGGAAACAGGAGGTTTCTTATGAAGGACATGGTCACTCTTGGCACCACCGGCATCACCGTGAACAAAAACGGTTTCGGTGCGCTGCCCATCCAGCGCATCTCACAGGAAGACGCGGTGCATCTGGCCCGCAAGGCCTACAAGGCCGGCATCCGCTTCTTCGACACCGCCCGCGCCTACACCGACAGCGAAGTGAAGCTGGGCGAGGCCTTCGAGGGCATCCGCAGCGAGGTCTATATTGCTACCAAGACCGCCGCCCAGAACGCAGAGGATTTCTGGGAGGACCTACACACCTCCCTCCGGAACCTGCGCACGGAGTACATCGACCTGTACCAGTTCCACAACCCCGCCTTCTGCCCCAAGCCCGGCGACGGCTCCGGCCTGTATGAAGCCGCGCTGGAGGCCAAGGAAAAGGGAATGATCCGCCACATCGGCCTGACCAATCACCGCCTGACCGTGGCGAAGGAGGCCATCGAGAGCGGCCTGTACGAGACGCTGCAGTTCCCGTTCAGCTACATTTCCGGCGAGCAGGAATTGGAGCTGGTGGAGCTGTGCCGAGCAAAGAACGTCGGCTTCATCGCGATGAAGGGCCTGTCCGGCGGCCTCATCACCAACAGCGCCGCCGCCTACGCCTTTGAGGCCCAGTACGACAACGTCCTGCCCATCTGGGGCGTGCAGCGGGAAACGGAGCTGGACGAGTTCCTCTCCTATATCGACAACCCGCCCCGGATGAACGAGGAACTGCGGGCCGTCATCGAGAAGGACCGCGCCGAGCTGCGCGGCGAGTTCTGCCGGGGTTGCGGCTACTGTATGCCCTGCCCGGTGGGCATCGAGATCAACAGCTGCGCCCGCATGAGCCTTCTCCTGCGCCGGTCGCCCGCTGCGGCCTACCTGAGCCCGGAGGGACAGGCCAAAATGAAGAAGATCGAGAACTGTCTGCACTGCAACCAGTGCAAGGCCAAGTGTCCCTATGGGCTGGATACGCCCGCCCTGCTGGCCCGCAACTACGAGGACTATAAGCGGGTGCTGGCGGGAGAGATCAAAGTGTAACAGAAAAGCAAAAAGGCAGATGCCGCGCGATACGGCATCTGCCTTTTGTTGATCTCTGAAATGTTACAGCGAAGCGGGGACGGACACCTTGAAGATCTTCATGGCGTCCTTGTAGCAGTGGACGAAGTAGAGGATCTCTGCGAAGGCAGTCAGGATCCACGAGCAGGGGTAGAGCAGGTAGAGGGACGGGATGGTGTGGAAGTGGGCAAAGATGGTGTACACCCAGATCACCCGGAACACACAGGAGCCGAGGATGACGATGATGGTGGGCACGACAGTCTTGCCAAGGCCGCGGGAGGCGGCAATGGTGCAGTCCATAAAGGCGGAGATGCAGTAGGCAAGGCCCATGACGCCCACGCGCTTCATGCCAGCGTCGATGACGGCGGCTTCCGTGGTGAACAGGGCGAGGAACTGCCGCCCGAACAGGGACAGGCTGCCGCCCAGCAGCAGACCTACGCCAAAAGAGTAGGCCAGTGCGATGAAGTAGCTCTTCTTCACGCGGTCGGGCTTGCCAGCGCCGTAGTTCTGGCTCATGAAGCTGGCACAGGCCATGTAGAAGGCGGCCATGCAGTCGTAGATGAGGTTGTCGGCGTTGGCGGCGGCGGAGTTGCCCTTGACCATGAGGGAGTCGAAGGAGTTGACGCCCGCCTGAATGAAGAGGTTCGCGATGGCGAAGACGGCGTTCTGGAACCCGGCGGGCAGACCGAGAGCGAGGATGCTTTTGGTCATAGCGGGGTCGAGCTTGGCCTGTTTGAAATCGAGGGCGTAGCAGTCCTGCACCTTGGTCAGGGCGTGGAGGATGAGCCCCGCCGAGACGCACTGGGAGATGGCGCTGGCCAGCGCCACGCCCGCTACGTCCAGCTTGCAGACGATGACGAAGAAGAGGTTGAGCAGGATGTTCAAAACGCCCGCGATGCTCAGAAAGTACAGCGGTTTTTTTGTGTCGCCGATGGCGCTGAAGATGGCGTTGCCGAAGTTGTAGAGCGCCAGCGCCGGCATACCGAGGAAGTAGACCCGCAGGTAGAGGATGGCGCCGGGGAGCAGGTCGTCCTTGGTGTTCAGGAGCCGGAGCAGGGCGGGGGAACCCAGCAGCCCGATGCCCAGCAGCACCACACCGGCAATGAAGCTGACCACCAGCGCTGAGTGGACCGTGCACCGGACGTCGTCGCCGTGCTTGGCCCCGTAAAAGCGGGCCACCAGCACGTTGATGCCGTTGCTCAGGCCGATGAGGAAGCCGGTGAACAGGGTGACGAAGATGCTGGTGGAGCCCACCGCGCCTAGCGCCGTGGAGCCAGCGAACCGGCCTACCACGGCCACGTCCGACATGTTGAACAGCACCTGCAAGAGGTTGGAAAGCGCCAGCGGGAGACTGACCAGAAGGATCTGCTTGGCCAGAGGCCCTTCCGTCAGCGTTTGGGTGTTCGATTTCATAGTTGATGATCCCTTTTTCAAATCCTAAACTGTGCCCGCGCACACCGGGGCACAAGCTCTATTATAAAGCCCGACGGCGCTTTTGCAAGATGGGAACTGCCAAAAGCCGGGTGAAATTTTGCAGAGCGGCAGAACGAATGAAAAATGAGGTGAAGATTTCTATTTGCATTTTTTGGGCAGCTGTGCTATACTACCTTATACTGAATTCGTTCAGGCATGTGCGATCGTAGCTCAGCTGGATAGAGCGTTCGGCTCCGACCCGGAAGGCCAGAGGTTCGAATCCTCCCGGTCGCATAAAATCCCCAGTACACTTTCGTGTGCTGGGGATTTTTATTTGCGACCGGGAGGATTCGAACAGCACGGCCCCCCTTACCCCTTTTTATTCTTCAGCCAGATGCGGTACAGACCATCTGTAATGAGCGTTTCGCGGTAGAGGATGTTGGTGCGGCATGCCTCGCGGATGGGGCGGGGCAGGTTGCCGGTGGCGTAGAACTTCAGGTCGGGGCCAAGCTCGGCACGGAACCGCTCGGCCAAGCCATCCAGCAGCCCGGCGGTGCCCAGCACAAAACCGTTCTGCAAACAGGCGGCGGTGTTCTTGCCCAGAATGGAGGGGGCCGCCGGTGCGGAAAGGTCGATCTGGGGCAGCTGGGCGGTCTTCTGTACCAGCGCCGCCTGTGAAAGCTGCGGGCCGGGCATAATGACGCCGCCCACCAGCTCCTGCTTCTCGTTGACGGCCATGATGGAGATGGCAGTGTCGGCGGAAATGACAACCAGCGGGCCGGGTCCCTCGGCCAGCGCCGCCACCGCACCGCAGAGCAGTTCGGCGCCCAGTTGGGCAGGATTGTCGAGCCGCAGCTTGATGCCGCTCTTCAACCCCGGCCCGACGGTCAGGATGCGGGCAGAAGAGAGCATTCGCAGCGCCGCCAGCACCCGGCCTGTCAGCGCGGGCACCACACTGCCCAGAATGCCGCCCTCGATCCGCTCCGGCTCGACGTGATATAAGGAAAGCAGATTCAGCAGATTTATGGCGTATTCATCAATGGTCGCTGCTGTGTCGGAGTGGAGGCGCCCGCTGAATTGCAGCGCGTCGTGCTCGTAGCCGGCGATGGTGATGTGTGTGTTGCCGATGTTGACCGTCAGGATCATGGTCAGGGGCCTCCTCTGCCTTATAATGTAATTATATAATATAACACCCCACTCAAAACTGCAAGCTCCCCTTGCAAAAGGGGAGCCGAGACGGCCTTGGCCGTCTCGGAGAGGTTCGGTTTTCTGCCCGCAAGCAGAAACTTGAAGTTTTTTGAAAAAACTTGCAAAAAAGTGTTGACATTTCTCCGGGGGTATGGTATTATACTTGAGCGCCAAGCGCTGAGGCAAAAGAATGACTTCCGGAACCTCGGCAAGAAGCCGAAGAAAAGAACCAATAGACGTCAAGAAACACCAAAGAGATTTGAGAGGTTTCGGGACGCTCCAAGTTCGGAAAGTTCGACAGCTTCGAAAAAAAGAGCTTGACAAAAAATCACTTCTGTGATAAAATAATCAAGTCGTCAGCCGCAAGGCTGAGGCGCACAGGACCTTGAAAATTGAACAATATCGAAAAACTTGTAACGGAACCTATTTTCGTGTTGGAAAAACACGGTAAACAATTCCAAACAAAGTAATTCACACAGGACGCAAGCGATTGCGTGCTGAGCGAAAAAGATTTAACACTTTTTAAGTGATAAATATCATTTATAAAGAGTTTGATCCTGGCTCAGGACGAACGC
>OCSH01000559.1_pt1 | contig 37935 bp, 33 predicted proteins | sample 1538371 | NCBI WGS metagenome assembly OCSH01 (sample SAMN04571687, study PRJEB22368) | human gut metagenome | biome: human gut; material: stool | host: Homo sapiens | place: Luxembourg | collected 2012-06-01 | reverse complement strand
CCGGAAAGATAGGTAGCGCCAACATGGAGAGAAGCCACTCAAGAGAGTGGCTTCTTTTTTTATATTCATAGCTGCGGGAGAGAAAGTCCATCGCCATTCCGCGGTTCGTTTTTACTTATGATGTAAATGCGGAACTCTTTTGCGGAACACTCTCGAAATACTGCCAAAGGTGAAGTGCGTAGATAGACTGAAAACTTCGGAAGAAGATATTTCTAACTGGGCCGTTTTCCGTGCTTTTCTTCACCAAGACCTTACCTGATTTGTTCAACTTTTGCCTTGACAAGGGGGAAAAGGGAGACTATAATCTGCCAGTCAAAAAATGATGGAGATTTTAGTTATGAAGAAAAAAAGTTTATCTGCCCTGCTCCAGCCGGTGGAGCTCACGCAGGGCGAATGCTGGAAGACGATTTTGGCGTTTTCTTTTCCAATCATTGTTTCGTACTTGCTGCAGCAGGTCTACACGATCAGCGACGCGGCCATCGTCGGCCAAACGCTGACAGCGCAGGAGGTCGCGGGCGTCAACGATACGTCGTCGCTCATCTTTATTTTCCTGCAATTTGCCTTCGGCGTCAGCGCGGGCTTCTGCGTGGTCACATCTTGCAATGTCGGCGCGCACAATCCTGCGGGGGTGCGGCGCTCGCTGACGACGCAGATCGTTTTATCCGCCGCGCTGACGGTCATCCTGACGGTGCTTGCGCTGCTTCTGCTCGATCCGATGCTTGCGTGGATCAATGTGACGCCGGACAACGGCGAGGTCTACCGCGCGGCCTATACGTATTGCGCGATCATCTTTGCGGGCATCGGCGCGCAGCTGTTCTATAACTTCATCTGCTCGTTCCTGCGCAGCATGGGCGACAGCGTGACGCCGCTGGCGTTCCTTCTGTTTTCCACGGTGCTGAACGTGGGACTCGACCTGCTGTTTATCGTTGTGTTCCGCTGGGGCGTTGCCGGTGCTGCCATCGCCACGGTGAGCGCACAGCTCATCAGCACGCTGGGCTGCTTTGCCTATGCTTTCTCCAAATATCCCGAGCTGCGCCTGCATCAGGAGGACTGGCAGATCACTTGCCATGATGTGACGCGCCATCTGATCCAGGGCATCCCGCTCGGTCTTCAATTTTCCGTGCTGGCGATCGGCATCATTGTGGTGCAGAGTATCGTCGTCCAGTTTGACATGCTGAACGGCGTGATGGTCTCTAATTCCGCGCAGAATGGCTTTGGCGCGGCAAACAAGATCAATAGCCTCTTGATGACGCCGCTCAATGGCCTCGGCTCCGCGATGACGAGCTTCACGGCGCAGAACCTCGGCGCGGGTGACACAAAGCGCATCAAAAAGGGCACGATCCAGTCGATTATCATCATGCTCATCATGGCGGCGTGTTCCATTCTGATTGGCCTCCTGCTGACGATCAACGGCACATATCTTCACATCTTCCTCAGCGCGGATAAGGTGACGGCGGAGACGCTCCGCTTCGGCAATTCCTACCTCTATATCGACCTGTCGCTCTACGCATTCCTCGGGTTTATCTTTGTCGCGCGAAACTGTGTGCAGGGCATCGGCAAGCCGCAGTTCGTGCTGGGCGCGGGAGCGGCCGAGCTTGTCGCGCGCGTTGCCGTCTGTCTGCTGCTGCCTGCGGCGCTCGCGGGCGGCGTGGTCAGCGCGGAGGCACCGCAGGCGGCGGTCTACGGCCTGTGCGTGGCTGACCCGTTTGCGTGGATGTCAGCCGACGCGGTGCTGTGCATTCCGTTTATCAAGAACATCATGCGCGAAAACTACGACTATCTTTACGGCAGCGGCCAGAAACTCATTGAGCGATAAAAAGAACCATAAAGTTGCCCCTCCGTATTTTGAATACGGAGGGGCAATTGTTGTCCATAATGAGACGGAGAAATTTGTTGTCAGTCGATGTTCTTCAGACCGTTATATAGATCGTTGAAGGACATTTCCTGACAGCATCTTCCGTAGGAGAGCTCTTTGTTTTCGCCAAATTCCAGCAAGAAGCATTTGGCAAGCTCTTCCACGGTCTGCTCAAGCGTCGTAAAAAACTGTTCATAGGCAAACTTGTTTGCTGCCGAGCCTTCTTCAAAGCAATTCACGATCAGCGATTCGGTCACCTGATCGAGCGGATACATTTTGATGTGCATCAGCTCATGAACGATGATCTCTTCAAAGTTTTCCTCCCGCTTGGGATTCGCAATATTCAGAAGAATGATTGCTTTTCTGTCGGTGCAGTCGATCTTGATGTCGCCGGTTTTCGGCCACGCGGGGTCTTCCACAAATTCAAGGCGGATATCCCACGTGGGTGTGATCCTCAGCTTCCGGATATATTTTTCAAAAAGTGCGGTCAAGGCCTGTTTTTCTACCATGGTATTCCTCCTGAACATTCAATTTGTTGCATCAAAGCGTAACGGATCAGTCCTCGAACCATGCCACGGCGCGGATGGGCGAACCATCGCAGTTTTCGAGCTTGAGCGGGAAGCAGCTGAACGAAAACAACCCCTTGCCGCATTTGTCGAGGTCCTTGAGGTTTTCGATGTTGACGATGTCCTTATTTTGGAAGAGCTTTTTGTGGCGTGTCAGGTTTTCATCCGCGATGGGGTCAAGACCGATCACGTCAAAGCCGATGCCCTTGTAGTCGCCCGCGATGATGTAATCCATCGCCGCATCATCAAGGCAGGGATAGTCGCCAAAGTAGGCATCCGTCCCCCAGCGCTTGTCCCAGCCGAGGTGGAAGAGCAGAAAATCGGCATTTTCCGCGTCTTTGCCGTATTGCAGGATGCGCTCGAGCGTGATGGCCTTGCCCTCGTTCAAGTCGCTGCACTCGATGACGAGCGCCTTGCCGATGAACTGCGAGGCGGGGAACGCGTCGAGCGTCGTGCGGCCGGCGAACAGATGCGCGGGCGGGTCCATGTGCGTGCCCGTGTGGGTGTACATGGTCAGCTTCGTCTCCTTGAAGCCGTCCTTTTCATAGGTGTTCGCGCCGGCGAAAATGGGTGTCTCTGTGCCGGGATAGACCGGCATATTTTCAGCGATGGTGTGGGTCAGGTCAAGCACGCGCATGGGAACATTTTCCTTTCTGTTGAAATCAAAGTCAGAACGCGAACTGCACCAGCAGCATATAGCACACCGTGCCGCCCACGATGGAGAGCAGCATTTGTCTCTTCCACAGGTGCAGGCTGATCGTTACGGCGATGGCGATGAGCTCGGGCAGGCCGTAGGCAAAGTGCAGCACGTCAACATTGCGCAGGCAGTAGACGACGAGCATGCCGAAGATCGCGCCCGGCAGTGCTGAGCCGAGGTATTGGATGTACTTGGGCGTTGGCTTTTTCGGGTTGAAGACCAGAAACGGCAGGAAGCGCGTGAGCATCGTGCCGAGCGCGCAGAGGATGATGGTGATGGCCTGTTGTAAGATCGTCATTTTACCGCCTCCTGCGTCTTGGCTTCGACGGGCTTTCTCAGCGCGGTCAGCGCGACGAAGATGCAGATCATCGTGGGAATGAGGAAGTTGTCCGCACCGAAAATGAGCAGACACGCAACACTTGCGATAAGACCGATCCACGCGCTGAAATGGTGCTTTTCTTTGAGCCACTGGTCCATGAAGATGACCACAAACATCGCCGTCATCACAAAGTCGAGCCCCTCGGTATTGAAGCGCAGAAGCCCGCCGAGGATGCCGCCGAGCGTCGCGCCCAGGAACCAGTAAAATTCATCGAGCAGCGAGACGAAGAAGTAGAACCAGCCGCGGTCCACGCCCTCGGGGATCTCCGCCGTATAGTTGACGCTGAACGTCTCGTCGCACATCGCGTAGATGAGGTAGGGCTTTTTCCAGCCCGTGCCCTTGTACTTGTCGAGCATCGAAATACCGTAAAACAGGTGGCGCGCCTGGATCATGACCGCCGTCAGGAAGACCTGTACCGGCGCAAACGGCGCGAGCAGCATGCTCGTCGCGACAAATTCAAGGCTGCCGCCGAAGATGACGACGCTCATGATCATCGGATACCAGAAGCTGAAGCCCGACGTGCGCATATAGACGCCATAGGTCATGCCGAGAAATAAAAAGCCTGCGAAGATCGGGATGGTGTGCGGAAACGCGGCCTTCAGTGCCGCAACTGCGGGTGATTTGCTGTGCATGGGAACGGGAAACCTCCATGTGGTGATGAAACGAAGCAGAAATGCGCCGGTTATTTTTGCGCCCGGTGCATAAACTGACCTGAGGTGATACGATGTCCTGTCAGGACGCGCTGCCCGCCGCCGTCAGCGCCGCCGCGGCGGCCATGGCGCAGGGAAAGAGCGATGAAGAGGTCGCGCTGCTCGCCGCCATCTTTACGCAGCTGGGCGACAGCCTTGCGATGGTCGTCGCTCTGCGCGCGTGCGAAAAAAGCGGCGGCAGCGAGGCGGAATAAGGGAATCAGTCCTTGGCCGCCTCTTCTTTGTCTTCGTCCTTTTTGCCGCCCAGGGTGATGAACACGCCCGCGACCAGCGTGATGGCCGAGCCGAGCAGGATGCGCGGCGTGAGCGTTTCATTTAAGAAGAGAATGCCGACAAAAATGCTCGTGATCGGCTCAAACGTACTCAAAATCGCTGCGCGCTGTGCGCCGATGAGGAACGTGCCCTTCTGGAAGAGCATGACCGCGCCGATGCAGATCATCAGCGAAAAGGCGAGCGCCGCGAGCCATCCGGCGAGGGTCTGCGGCAGGCAGAGCTGGTGCGAGAAGAGACAGAGAAAGAGCATGCAGACCGCACTGATGAGCGCCATGTAGAAGGTCATACGAAAGCCCATGACCTCGCGGTGGCGGAAATGCGCTAAAAGCAGAATGTAGACGGCGTAGGTCACGCCGGACGTCAGCGCCAGCGCGACACCGAGCGGATCGACTGCACCGCTTGGGTCAATGAGAAGCAGAATGCCGAGGGAGCACAGGACCGCGCAGAAAAGCGCTTTTTTCTGCACCCGTTCGCGCAGCACCAGGCTGCCGAGCACCACGATGACGGGATAGGCGAAGTGGAATACCGTCGCCATGCCGGAAGCAAGATAGCGATACGAGCTGAACAGCAGGATCGGCGTGATACAGCAGCCGAAAAAGCCGGTCAGGCTGGTCTCGAGCAGCGCGCCGCGGCTGATGCGCAGCCCGCCCTGCTTTTGGCACAGCAGCGCGAGGACCGGGAGCGAGAGAAGATTGCGAAGAAACACCAGCGACATCGGCGTCACGCCCTGCGCGTAGAGAAAATTCGCGCCCAGCGGCATACAGCCGAAGATGACGGCGCTCAGGATCACGCAGAGATAGCCGAGCCACGGCGTTCGACGTTCCATGATTCTTCCCCCCTTTATATGAATAAAGTGAATGCATTTATCATACGCGCGCATTTCCTTCCGGTCAAGTGGGAAAAAGAAAAAACACCGCGTTGACAAATATTCTCGCGGCTGATATGCTGTGATATCATCAGAAAAAAGAGAGGAAAGCTGTCATGTTTCTCTTTTATGTAAACCCGATATTGATCGCTGCGGCAGTCATTCCGGCCATTGTCCTGCTGCGCTTTGTCTACAAGGAGGACCGGCTCGACAAAGAGTCGCCGGGGCTGCTGCTCTCGCTCGTGATTTTCGGCATTCTATCGACATTTGCTGCCATCGTGACCGAGCAGATCGGCGAGGCGATCTTGGGTATCCTCCTGCCGCAGAATTCGACCGCGTACAACGCGCTGCTCTACTTCGTTGTGGTCGCGCTGTCAGAGGAGGGCTTTAAGTATCTGCTGCTCAAAAAGCGCACGTGGTATTCGGGCGAATTCAACTGCCAGTTCGACGGCGTGGTCTACGCCGTGTTCATCGCGCTCGGCTTTGCCCTGTGGGAGAATATCAGCTATGTGCTGATGTACGGCCTCGGCACGGCGGCTGTCCGCGCCGTCACGGCTGTGCCTGGACACGCGTGCTTCGGCGTGTTCATGGGCGCTTTCTACGGCCTTGCCAAGCGCTACGACAACTTTGGCGACGAGTACCGCAGCCGCCGCTGCCGCCGCTTTGCCGTGCTCGTGCCGGTGCTGCTGCACGGCACGTACGACTTCATCGCGACCTATGAGTACGATGGCTACGCCTGGATCTTCGTTGCGTTTGTCGTGCTGCTCTTCGCCGCGGCATACCGCATGATCAAAAAGCTCTCGCGCGACGATCGCTTCATCGGCGGCAGCGACTACTACCACTATGACGGCCCGGAGTTCTGAAGAATGAAAAAAGCGCCCGCTCACCGAGCGGGCGCTTTTTCTATTTGAAAGTTATATTCCATTTCGTACAGCTCGTCGCCGGCCTTGTGGAATCCGGCGCGCTCAAACATCCACTGCGACTGCGCATTGAACGAGTAGATCTCCGCGTGCAGTTTGGGGATGTGCTGTTCCCTCGCGAGCTTTTGAATTTCGCCGATGACGCGCCTGCCGATGTGCTTGTTCTGGAAGCTCTTCGCCACGACGATGTTGATCTCGCCGTCCGGATGCAGGCAGACGTCGCCGCACAGGCGGCCGCGGTACTTGATGTAAAAAGACTGCCGCGCGCGTTGAGATAGCGGTACATCGCCTTGAGCAGCTTCAGGTCGTACACACTGTCGCGGTTGTCGACCTGCTTGCACACATCCGCATCCTGATACCACGGAAGCGACGCTTTGTAGTTGGGATAATACGGGACGAGAGTGATCTCGCCGTCGACAATTCTGCGTTCCATGACAGACCTCTCTTACATGATGACTTTCGGCGGAAACGGGCTCAGATGTGCGCGATGCAGTCGTACGCGATGCGCTCTCCGCCGTCGAAGGCACCGTGAATGACGCCGCAGCGCCGGAAGCCATACACTTCCAAGAGCCGCTGCATCGAGCGGTTATCCGCGTGCGTGTCGGCGCGCAGATAGCCGATCTGCGCGGTGCAGAAGTCAAAGCAGGCCTTCGACACGCCACGCGCTTTCCCGTTGGAGGCGAGACGGTGGATCGTGCCGTAGGGTTGATCGAGATGCCACGCGCCGTCTTCGATGACGCGGTAGCTCTCGTCCTCGCCGAGAAAGAGGGCGAATGTGCCGACGATCTCGCCATTTTCAAGCATCACATAGCTGCTGCCGCATGCGATATCATAGGTGACGATGCTGCGGTCTGGGTACTCGTCGCCCCATTGCGAGGCATTGCCGTTTGCGCGCATGTAGCGCTTTGCGGCGGCGAAGACGTCCAGCACCGTGTCGACGTCCTGCAGGGTGGTTTTGCGAATTTCCATTTTAGCCCTTGTGCTGCTCAAACCAGCCGGTGATCTCGTTTAAGCGGCGGATGCGGTGCTTGGGCTTGCCGCTGCGGGAGAGCTCGTGGTTCTCGCCGCGGAAGAGCACGAGGCGGCTTTCGACACCGTGCGCGATCAGCGTGGAGTACATCTGATAGCCCTGATCGACGGGGCAGCGGTAGTCCTCGAGCGAGTGGAGAAAGAGCGTCGGTGTTTTGACCTTGTCGGCGTACTTCATGGGGCTGTGCCACCAGAATTTTTCGACATCCGGCCAGATGGTCGAGCCGCACTGGTCTTCGGAGAAGTTGGGGCCGATGTCGGACACGCCGTAGAAGCTCGTCCAGTTCGAGATCGAGCGCTGGCTGGCGCAGGCGCGGAAGCGGTCGGTGTGGCCGATGATCCAGTTGGTCATAAAGCCACCGTAGGAGCCGCCGGTTTCGAAGAGGTTATCTGCGTCCATCTCGGGATACTTTGCGAGCGCCGTGTCGCAGAACGCCATCAGATCATCGAAGTCGACCGTGCCGTACTTGCCGCGGATATCCATGAACGCGCCGCGGCCGTCGGAGCCGGTGGGATTGCAGAAGATGACGAAATAGCCACGGCTCGCCCAGTACTGCATCTCGTGATAGAACACGGGACCGTAGACGGTCTTGGGACCGCCGTGAATATCGAAGATGACAGGGTACTTTTTGCCCGTCTCAAAGCCCATCGGTTTTAGGACGAAGCCGTGTACCTCATGGTCACCGGCTGTGAGGTTGAGCGGATCGGGCAGGGCGACGTATTTGCCGCGCAGCATTGCGTCGTTGAAGTGCGTGACGCGGCGGCCCGTCTCGTCGTAGAGCTCCTGCGGCTTCATGTCCCAGAGGGCGCAGAGGAGCATCCTGCCGTTTTTGCGGTCAAAGCAGTCGACGCTGCCGTCGCGCACGAGGACGGGGGAGACGGCGCCGTCTTCGAGCTTGTAGAGCCCCGCGCCGTCGAAGCGCGTCGAGATGAAGTACAGCACGTCGCCGTCCATCTTGAACGCCTGACCGCCGCCGTGGCGGACGTCGCAGCCGACGGATGTGCCGATGGCCTCGCCGTAGACGGCGTAGGGCGTGACGGCAAGCGTCTCGTAGTCGAGCTTGTAAAAGTCGCAGTCCGTGTTCATGCCGAACTTGCCGTCCGCGGCCATGACGAGCAGGAAGGACTTGCCGAGCGCGTATGTCGCGATGACGAAGTCGGGGCGACTCTTGACGACGAGTTCCTGACGGCGCGAGGCAAGGTCGATGCGGTAAAGGTCCTGACCGCCGAAGTGCGCGGGGCGGGGGACGGAGACGTCGAGAAGACTGAAATAGACGGTCTTCTGATCCTCCGCGAGCTGAACATCGGAGACGTTGAAGCCCACATCCGTCAGGCGGGTGAGGGACTTTTTCTTCGCATCGTAGTAGAAGAGACTTTCATACGCGCCGCGCGTGTATGTGCCGCCGTTCCACCACCAGGGTAGCTGAGAGATGACCTCGTAATCCTCGTTTTCCTTTTTGTCGTCAAAGTAGGCTTTCACGAGCTTCCTGTCGCCTTTATAGAGGTCCTCAAAGCCGGGAAAGGTCGAGCCGACGACAAGCAGGTTGCCGTTTTTGAGAGGGAAGACCTGCGAGACGGGGATGGGAAACGTGTAGGCAAGATCGGCCTCGCCGCCGTCGAGCGCGATCTTGTAGAAGCGGCTCGTGAGCGATGGCTCCTTTTCCCCCTCGCGGTCGCCCGCGAAAAGAACCGTGTTTTCATCCAAGTAGCAGAACGAGGATTCCTTGCCGCCGCCGGTCAGCGCGCGGACGCGTCCGCCTTTTAAAAGATAGAGGCGGGATTCGTAGCAATTTTTTTCTTTTTTCGCCTGACTCACGGTGAAGCAGGCGCTTGTCCCCTCGGGGGAGAACGTCACGTTCGCAAGTGAGCGGACGGCGCAGAAATCGTCAATGGCGATGGGCTTCATGGGAAAACTCCTTTCATCGTCTGCGCGCAGAGCGGCGCAAAATCACGCAAACATCATACCACAGCGACAAATATATTGCAATCCGCAGCAAAATCCGTCGAAGCGCACAAAAAAACATCTGCGGAAACCGCAGATGTTCACAAAAAATGCCTTGACTTTTCTGTACCCATTTGGTAAAATAAAGCGCTTATAAACGGGAAAGGGCGAGGGAAATTCCCCACCCATTACCGAGAGAATAGCATACCGCGGCAAAAAAAGCAAGATGCAGTTCGCTTTGTTTTACAACAAAGCCGGGTGTGTCGAACTGAATAGAGCCGCCGCAATACATTCCTTCAAGCGGACAGGGCTTGAAGAAAAGAAAGGCGTGAAGAGCAAAATGGCCAAAGACAAGATGTATGGCAAAACCCTTCGCAAGAATTTCGCCCGACACGAGGAGATCGTGGAGATGCCGAACCTGCTGGCGCTTCAGAAGAAGTCCTACCAGTGGTTCCTCGATACGGGTCTGCGCGAAGTCTTTTCCGACGTCGCCTCGATCTCGAACTACGCGGGCAACCTGGAGCTGAGCTTCATCGACTACAAGATGGACGAAGCGCCCAAGTACGACGTGCTCGAGTGCAAGGCGCGCGACGCGACGTATGCCGCCCCACTGAAGGTGAGTGTGCGCCTCTACAACAAGGAGACCGGCGAGATCAAGGAGCAGGAGATCTTCATGGGCGACTTCCCGCTCATGACCGAGTCCGGTACGTTCGTCATCAACGGCGCCGAGCGCGTGGTGGTTTCCCAGCTCGTCCGTTCCCCCGGCATTTACTACGGCAAGGAGATCGACCTCAAGACCGACCTCCCGCTGCTGACGTCCACCGTCATCCCGTACCGCGGCGCATGGCTCGAATACGAGACCGACGCCAATGAGATGTTCTGGGTGCGCATCGACAAAAACCGCAAGATCCCCATCACCGAGCTGGTGCGCGCCATCGGCTTCAAGACCGACGCCGAGATCCTCGAGCTGTTCGGCGATGACGACCGCGTGGCCGTCACGCTCGAAAAAGACGCCTGCAAGACCTATGAAGAGGCGATGCTCGAGATCTACCGCAAGCTGCGCCCGGGCGAGCCGCCCACGGTCGAGGCCTGCGAGACCCTCATCAACAACCTCTTCTTCGACCCGCGCCGCTATGACCTGTCCATGGTCGGCCGCTACAAGTACAACAAGAAGCTCTCCCTGTGGGCGCGTATCCGCGGGCAGAAGCTTTCCTTCCCCGTTGCCGACCCGCGCACGGGCGAGATCATGTTTGACGCCGGCCACATCGTCACCGACGAAGAAGCGCGCGAGATGGATGCCATCGGCGTCAACGATGTGACCATCGAGGTCGATGGCCGTACGATGCGCGTGTTCTCCAACCACATGGTCGATCTTGACCGCTTTGTCGACTTTGACCCCGTGGCCGAGTGCGGCATCAAAGAGCGCGTGCGCGAGAGCGTGCTCAAGGAGCTGCTCGAGCAGTACAGCGGCGAGGAGCTCAAGGAAGCTATCCGCGACAACGCCGACCGCCTCGTCCCCAAGCACATTCTGGTCGACGATATCCTCGCCTCCATCAACTACATGAACGCGCTGGCGCACGGCATCGTCTATAAGGACGATATCGACCACCTCGGCAACCGCCGTCTGCGCTGCGTGGGCGAGCTGCTGCAGAATCAGTTCCGCATCGGTTTTTCCCGTATGGAGCGCGTCATTCGCGAGCGCATGACGATCCAGGATCTCGACATCGTCACCCCGCAGAGCCTCATCAACATCCGCCCCGTCACCGCGGCGATCAAGGAGTTCTTCGGATCGAGCCCTCTGTCCCAGTTCATGGACCAGACGAACCCGCTCGCCGAGCTGACGCACAAGCGCCGTCTGTCCGCTCTGGGCCCCGGCGGCCTTTCCCGCGAGCGCGCGAACATGGAAGTGCGAGACGTGCACTACAGCCACTATGGCCGTATGTGCCCGATCGAGACGCCGGAAGGTCCGAACATCGGCCTGATCTCCTACCTCGCGACCTACGCCCGCATCAATGAGTACGGCTTTATCGAAGCGCCGTTCCGCAAGGTCGACCACGAGACCTGCCGCGTGACCGACGAGATCGAATACATGACCGCAGACGTCGAGGACCAGTACATCGTCGGTCAGGCTGCCGAGCCTGTCGATGAAAACGGCTGCCTCGTCAACCAGCGTATCACCTGCCGCCACCGCGACGAGATCGTCGAGGTCGACCGCGACCGCGTCGACTATATCGATATCTCCCCGCGTATGATGGTCTCCATCGCGACGGCGATGATCCCGTTCCTGCCGAACGACGACGCGAACCGCGCCCTGATGGGCGCGAACATGCAGCGCCAGGCCGTTCCTCTGCTCCGCCCCGAGGCGCCGATCGTCGGCACCGGTATGGAGCATAAGATCTGCATGGACTCCGAGGTCGTCATCCTCGCCGAGGGCGACGGCATCGTCACCAAGATGGACGCGCGCGCCATCACCGTCGCCTACGACAACGGTGAGACGAAGGAATACAAGCTCACGAAGTTCCTGCGCTCCAACCACGGCACGTGCATCAACCAGCACCCGATCGTCGACGTCGGCGAGCGCGTGCATGGCCGCCGCCTGAACGAGAACGGCGTGTGGGAAGATCCCACCGTCCTCGCCGACGGCCCCGCGACCGATCAGGGCGAGATCGCTCTGGGCCGCAACATCCTCGTTGGCTTCATGACCTGGGAAGGCTACAACTACGAGGACGCCGTTCTGCTGAACGAGCGCCTTGTCCGCGAGGACTATTACACCTCCATCCACCTCGAGGAGTATGAGCTTGACGCACGCGATACCAAGCTCGGCCCCGAAGAGATCACCCGCGATATCCCCAACGTCGGCGAAGACGCACTCAAGGACCTTGACGAGCGCGGCATTATCCGCATCGGCGCGGAGGTCCACGCCGGCGACATCCTCGTCGGTAAGGTCACGCCCAAGGGCGAGACCGACCTGACTGCGGAAGAGCGCCTGCTGCGCGCCATCTTCGGCGAAAAGGCGCGCGAAGTGCGCGACACCTCCCTTAAGGTGCCCCACGGCGAGAGTGGTATCGTCGTCGACGCCAAGGTCTTCTCCCGCGAGGCGGGCGACGAGCTCGGCCCCGGCGTGAACATGGTCGTGCGCGTTTACATCGCGCAGCGCCGCAAGATCCAGCCGGGCGACAAAATGGCCGGTCGTCACGGCAACAAGGGCGTTGTTTCCCGCATTCTGCCGCAGGAGGATATGCCCTTCATGCCCGACGGTACGCCGCTTGATATCGTGCTGAACCCGCTGGGCGTTCCGTCCCGTATGAACATCGGTCAGGTGCTCGAGGTCCATCTGGGCTATGCGGCCAAGACCCTTGGCTACAAGGTCGCAACGCCGATCTTCGACGGTGCGAGCTATGAGGATATCCGCGAAGAGCTCATCAAGGCCGGTCTCGACCCCGAGGGCAAGAGCTGGCTGTACGACGGCCGCACCGGTGAGCGTTTCGACAATAAGGTCACCGTCGGTTATGTGTACTTCCTCAAGCTGCACCATCTGGTCGACGATAAGATCCACGCCCGTTCCACCGGCCCGTACTCCCTTGTCACGCAGCAGCCGCTTGGCGGTAAGGCGCAGTTCGGCGGCCAGCGCTTCGGCGAAATGGAAGTTTGGGCCCTCGAGGCTTATGGCGCAGCTTATACCCTGCAGGAGATCCTGACGGTCAAGTCCGACGACGTGACCGGCCGTGTGCGCACCTACGAGTCCATCGTCAAGGGCCACAACATCCCGCAGCCCGGCGTGCCCGAGTCGTTCAAGGTTCTCGTCAAGGAGCTCCAGGCCCTGTGCCTCGACGTTCAGGTCCTCGACCGCGACGGCAACCAGATCGAGCTCAAGGAGGACGAAGACGCGATGGATACATTCAACCTCGCCCGCATGGACGCCGAGGATGACCGCCACCGCAGCAACCCCTTCGCCGATGAAGCCGAGCTCGAGGACGCAGGCTTTGAATATGTCGCTGATGATGAAGTCAACGCCGACTTTGCCGGCGACGATCAGGAAGACTGAGAAAAGGAGGAGCATATAGAAAATGAGTTACGCAACGTTTGACGCGATCAAAATCGGCATCGCTTCTCCGGAGATGATCCGTGAATGGTCTTACGGCGAGGTCAAAAAGCCCGAGACTATCAACTACCGCACCCTCAAGCCCGAGCGCGACGGCCTGTTCTGCGAGCGCATCTTTGGCCCCACGAAGGACTGGGAGTGCCACTGCGGCAAGTATAAGAAGATCCGCTATAAGGGCAAGATCTGCGACCGCTGCGGCGTGGAAGTCACGCGCGCCAAGGTCCGCCGCGAGCGCATGGGCCACATCGAGCTCGCCACGCCCGTTTCCCACATCTGGTATTTCAAGGGTATTCCCTCCCGCATGGGCCTGCTGCTCGACATCAGCCCCCGCATCCTGGAAAAGGTGCTGTATTTCGCCGCTTATATCGTCACCGATCCCGGCGAGACCCCGCTGATGCGCAACCAGATCCTTTCTGAGAAGGAATACCGCGATATGCGCGAGAAGTATGAGGACGATTTTGACGCCGGTATGGGCGCCGAGGCCGTCAAGAAGCTCCTCCAGCAGATCGACCTCGAATCCTTGTCCGAGCAGCTCCACGCCGAACTCAAGAGCGCGAGCGGCCAGAAGAAGGCCCGCATCGTCAAGCGCCTTGAGGTCGTGGATGCGTTCCGCATCTCCGGCAACAAGCCCGAGTGGATGATCATCGACGTGCTGCCCGTCATTCCGCCCGAAATTCGCCCGATGGTCCAGCTCGACGGCGGCCGCTTCGCGACCTCCGACCTGAACGACCTCTACCGCCGCGTCATCAACCGCAACAACCGCTTGAAGCGCCTCATTCAGCTCAACGCGCCCGACATCATCGTGCGCAACGAGAAGCGCATGCTGCAGGAAGCGGTCGACGCGCTGATCGACAACGGCCGCCGCGGCCGCGCCGTCACCGGTGCGAACAACCGCGCACTCAAGTCCCTTTCCGACATGCTCAAGGGTAAGCAGGGCCGCTTCCGTCAGAACCTGCTCGGCAAGCGTGTCGACTACTCCGGCCGTAGCGTTATCTGCGTCGGCCCTGAGCTGAAGATCTACCAGTGCGGTGTGCCGAAGGAAATGGCACTCGAGCTGTTTCGCCCCTTCATTATGAAGAAGCTCGTCGAGGACGGCGCCGCCAACAACATCAAGTCCGCCAAGAAGATGGTCGATAAGGGCCGCACGGAGGTCTGGGACGCGCTCGACGTCGTCATCAAGGATCACCCCGTCATGCTCAACCGCGCGCCGACGCTTCACCGTCTCGGTATTCAGGCGTTCGAGCCGGTGCTGGTCGAGGGCCGCGCCCTCAAGCTCCACCCGCTGAACTGTACCGCATTCAACGCGGACTTCGACGGCGACCAGATGGCTATTCACGTGCCCCTGTCTGCCGAGGCGCAGGCCGAGGCCCGTATCCTGATGCTCTCTGCCAACAACCTGCTGCGTCCTCAGGACGGCGGCCCTGTCACGGTGCCGACGCAGGATATGGTTTTGGGTTCCTACTACCTCACGTTCGAGCGCTTTGAAAACGGCGTTTCCCAGATGGATAACGACGAGTTCTGGCCGCAGGACATTGACTTTGCCCTTGCCGGCAAGCGCTACGACGAGCTGACCGACGAAGAGAAGGCCAGCGTGAATCTGCACGTTTACCGCGACGAGGACGAGGCCATGCTCGCCTACAACGACCATCTCATCGGTATCCACCAGCCCATCCTTGTCCGCACGGTCAAGCAGATGCCGGACGGCACTATGGGCAGCAAGGTCGTGCGCGTTACCATCGGCCGCATCATCTTCAACCGCAACATCCCGCAGGACCTTGGCTTTGTGAGGCGCGTGGATGAAAACGGCGAGCCGACCGAAAACTACTTCGACTACGAGATCACCGAGGTCTGCGGCAAGAAGCTGCTCGGCAAGATCGTCGACCGCACGATCAAGCTGCACAACTTCACCATCGCGGCCGAAGTGCTCGATAACATCAAGGCCACGGGCTACAAGTTCTCCACCCGTGCGGCCATCAGTATCTCCGTTGCGGATATGACCATTCCGCCGGCAAAGTACACCCTCATTGCCGAGACCGAGCAGCGCGTCGTCGACATCGAAGACCAGTTCAAGATGGGCTTCATGACCGAGGACGAGCGCTACCGCGCCGTCGTCAAGGAGTGGGAAAAGACCACCGCGGATGTCACTGACGCCCTGCAGAAGAACATGGACCGCTACAACCCCATCTTCATGATGGCGGACTCCGGCGCCCGTGGTTCGATGAAGCAGATCCGTCAGCTGACCGGTATGCGCGGCCTGATGGCCAACACCGCCGGTAAGACGATCGAGATCCCGGTCAAGGCAAACTTCCGCGAAGGTCTGTCCGTCCTTGAATACTTCACCTCCTCCCGAGGCGCCCGTAAGGGCCTTGCCGATACGGCTCTTCGTACGGCAGACTCCGGTTACCTGACCCGCCGAATGGTCGACGTCTGCCAGGATGTTATCATCCGCTCCGACGACTGCGGCGCGACCCGCGGTATTACGATCAGCGAGATCAGCGAGAACGGCCAGGTCATCGAAAAGTTCTCCGAGCGCGTCAACGGCCGCTATCCGGTCCACGATGTGATGAAGCCCGGCACGGACGAGGTCCTCATTTCCAAGGATCACATGATGACCCCCGAGGATGCCGACCTCATGGAGAAGTTCGACATCCACTCCGTCGAGATCCGCACGGTGCTTACGTGCAAGGCCCACAGCGGCGTTTGTGCGAAGTGCTACGGCATGAACCTTGCCACGAGCAAGCCCGTCGGCCCCGGCGAGGCGGTCGGTATCATCGCGGCCCAGTCCATCGGCGAGCCCGGTACGCAGCTGACGATGCGAACCTTCCACACCGGCGGCGTTGCGGGCGGCGATATTACCCAGGGTCTTCCGCGAGTCGAGGAACTGTTTGAGGCGCGCCGTCCCAAGAAGATGGCGACCCTCGCCGAGATCGGCGGTAAGGTCCGCTTCGAAGAGGCGACCAAGGGCAGCCTGCTCAACATCATCGTCACCGCGGACGACGGCGACAACCGCATCTACTCGGTGCCGCACACCGGCCTGCGCGTGAACGACGGCGACGTCATCGCCAAGGGCACGCAGCTGCAGGACGGCGCGCTGTCCCCGCACGATATCCTGCGTATCCGCGGCACGTCCGCCGTTCATGACTACCTCATTCAGGAAGTTTTGAAGGTTTACCGTCAGCAAGGCGTTGACATCAATGATAAGCATATCGAGGTCATCGTCCGCCAGATGATGCGCAAGGTGCGCGTCGAGGAGTCCGGTGACACGAACCTGCTCTCCGGCTCCATGGTCGATCTGCTTGAGTATGAGGATGCCAACGAGGAGATTCGCGCGCGCAATGCCGCGGGCGAGGTCAACGCCGAGACCGGCGAGCCGCTGCAGGAGGCTGTTGCCACGCAGCTGCTCATGGGTATCACGAAGGCCTCTCTTGCGACCGACAGCTGGATGTCCGCCGCGTCCTTCCAGGAGACCACGAAGGTCCTGACTGAAGCCGCCATCAAGGGTAAGGTCGACCACCTTGTTGGTCTGAAGGAGAACGTCATCATCGGTAAGCTCATCCCCGCCGGTGCGGGCCTGAACGCCTACCGTGACTTTGCCGAGGAGATCGTTCCCGAGCCTGAGAAGCCCGAGGAAGAGCCGCACGAGCCGCGCATCATCACGAATGCCGTCGAAGTGTGAGTTAAGACCTCACGTATTGAATAGGTAAAAAGAGACGCGGAAAATTCCGCGTCTCTTTTTTGCCATTTTGGCGGAAAAAGGGAGAGCTTGACAGCCTCTTTTCAAAAGTTTGACGCGCCGGCGCGGAACGCACAAAAAAATTCGGGAAAAGCCCGTCGTTTCAGCGATTATTTTGTGTAGGCAGCCATAAAAAACGCTTGACGGCTTGTGCACCTCATGGTATAATTTCAACTTGCGTGGGTATGTCCCACGGAATTTGTCATACCGTCAGGAGGGACCTGCCGTGACGCCGGATCTGTCCACTTGCCGCAAGGTAGCGGGCATCAAGCAGACGATGCGTGCACTGCGGGAACACCGCGCGGAAAAGCTGTATATCGCCTGCGATGCAGACCCAGCCGTGCTTGCGCCGATCGAAGCGCTCGCACGCGAAGAGAACATCGCGATCGACGATCGCGCCACGATGGCGCAGCTTGGCCACAGCGCGGGCATCGCCGTTGGTGCGGCGGTGATCGCCGTTCTGAGAAACTAAGGTTTTTTCGGGATATTTTACCGATATCCTGTAAAAAATATATATCACATCATTTCAGGAAAGGAGAAACAAGAATGCCTACTTTTAACCAGTTGGTTCGCAAGGGCAGACAGCAGTCGACTTACAAGTCCAACTCCCCAGCTCTGCAGTATGGTCTTAACACGCTGAAGAACAAGGAGACCGACCTCGCCTCTCCCCAGAAGCGTGGCGTTTGCACCGCAGTTCGTACTGCGACCCCGAAGAAGCCGAACTCCGCTCTTCGTAAGATCGCCCGTGTCCGCCTCACCAATGGCTATGAGGTCACCGCTTACATCCCCGGCGTCGGTCATTCCCTGCAGGAGCACTCTGTGGTCATGATCCGCGGCGGCCGTGTTAAGGACCTCCCTGGTGTGCGTTACCACATCATCCGCGGCACTCTGGACGCTCAGGGCGTGCAGGGCCGTATGCAGTCCCGTTCCAAGTACGGCGCCAAGCGCCCGAAGCAGAAGTAAGGCTGCGACCTTGAAATGAGCTTTGCCGAAAAGGTTTGATATATATTTTTGTGTCATTCACCTCTTTGGCAGGCCGGAACACGATGGGGGAGAGCCCCATTCGCGAGTACCTATGATTTCTAAATTATAAGAAGGAGGGAAGCAAAGTGCCCAGAAGAGGTAATGTTCCCAAGAGAGAAGTTCTGCCCGATCCTATGTACAACAGCGTCCTGGTGACCAAGCTCGTCAACAGCGTGATGCTCGACGGCAAGAAGGGTGTCGCCCAGAAGGTCGTTTACAGCGCGTTCGACATGATCAAGGACAAGACCGGCAACGAGCCTCTCGATGTTTTCAACCAGGCCATGGAGAATATCATGCCCAGCCTGGAGACCAAGTCCCGCCGCGTCGGCGGTGCCACCTATCAGGTGCCGATGGAGGTCCGTCCCGCCCGTCGTCAGACCCTCGGTCTGCGTTGGCTGACGGCCTATGCCCGTGCCCGTGGTGAGCGCACCATGGCCGAGCGTCTGGCCGGCGAGATCATGGATGCTGCCAACAACAGCGGCAGCGCCGTGAAGAAACGCGAAGATACCCACAAGATGGCCGAATCCAACAAGGCATTCGCCCACTTCCGCTGGTAACGGAGGAACGAGAGAATTATGGCAAGAAAAGTCTCTCTGGAAAACACCAGAAATATCGGCATCATGGCCCATATCGACGCTGGCAAGACCACGACTACCGAGCGTATTCTGTACTACACCGGCGTCAACTACAAGATCGGCGAGACCCACGACGGTACCGCCACGATGGACTGGATGGCTCAGGAACAGGAGCGTGGTATCACCATCACCTCCGCTGCCACCACCTGCTACTGGAAGGGCAGCAAAAACCAGTTCCCGCAGACCCGCTTGAACATCATCGACACCCCGGGCCACGTCGACTTCACCGTTGAGGTCGAGCGCTCCCTGCGCGTTCTGGACGGCTCTGTGACCGTTCTCTGCGCCAAGGGCGGCGTTGAGCCCCAGTCTGAGACTGTGTGGCGTCAGGCCGATAACTACAAGGTCCCCCGCATGATCTACGTCAACAAGATGGATATCATGGGCGCGGACTTCTACAACGTTCTGCACATGATCCACGATCGTCTCAAGTGCAACGCTGTCCCCATCCAGCTGCCGATCGGCTCTGAAGACACCTTCAAGGGCATCATCGACCTGGTGGAGATGGACGCTGATATCTACTACGACGAGCTCGGCAAGGACATGCGCGTCGAGGAGATCCCCGAGGACATGCTCGAGCTCGCTCAGGAGTATCGCACCAAGCTCGTTGACGCTTGCGCCGACCTGAACGACGAGATCATGGAGCTGGCGCTCGAAGAGAAGCCCGTTCCTCAGGACCTCATCCGCAAGACCATCCGTCAGGCCACCATCGACAATAAGATGGTTCCTGTCACCTGCGGTACCTCTTACAAGAACAAGGGCGTTCAGAAGCTGCTGGACGCGATCGTCGACTACATGCCGTCCCCCGTGGATATCCCCGCGATCGACGGTGTGAACCCCGATACCGGTGAGGAAGATGTCCGTCACGCGGACGACAACGCTCCGTTCTCCGGTCTCGCGTTCAAGATCGCGACCGACCCGTTCGTCGGCCGTCTGTCCTTCGTTCGTGTGTACTCCGGTATTTTGAATACCGGTACCGCCGTTCTCAACTCCACCAAGCATCAGAGAGAGCGCATCGGCCGCATCCTGCAGATGCACGCCAACCACCGCGAGGATATCGAGTGCTGCTACGCCGGCGACATCTGCGCCGTCATCGGCCTCAAGAATACCACCACCGGTGATACGCTCTGCGATGAAAAGGCTCCGATCATCCTGGAGTCCATGGAATTCCCCGAGCCCGTGATCCGCGTCGCCATCGAGCCCAAGACCAAGGCCGGTCAGGAGAAGATGGGCATCGCACTGATGAAGCTGGCTGAGGAAGACCCGACCTTCAAGACCTACACCGACGAAGAGACGGGTCAGACCATCATCGCCGGTATGGGCGAGCTCCATCTGGAGATCATCGTCGACCGCCTGCTCCGCGAGTACAAGGTCGAGGCGAACGTCGGCGCTCCCCAGGTCGCCTACAAGGAGACCATCACCAAGGCTGTCGATCAGGATACCAAGTACGCCCGTCAGAGCGGTGGTAAGGGTCAGTACGGTCACGTCAAGATCCATGTCGAGCCCAACGAGTCCGGCAAGGGTTATGAGTTTGTCAACGCCCTCGTCGGCGGCGCGATCCCCAAGGAATACGTTCCCGCGATCGATGCCGGTATTCAGGGCGCCATGCTCTCCGGTGTTCTCGCCGGTTACCCGGTCGTCGATGTCAAGGTCACGCTGTACGATGGTTCTTATCACGAGGTCGACTCCTCTGAAATGGCGTTCAAGATCGCCGGCTCCATGGCCTTCAAGGAGGCCTGCCAGAAGGCCGGCCCGACGCTGCTCGAGCCGATCATGAAGGTCTGCGTCATCGTCCCCGACGAGTACATGGGCGACGTGATCGGCGACCTCAACTCCCGCCGTGGTCAGATCCAGGGCTTCGAGGCCCGCAGCGGCGCGCAGCAGATCGACGCTTTCGTTCCTCTGGCTGAGATGTTCGGCTACGCGACTGACCTCCGCTCCTGCACGCAGGGCCGCGGCCAGTACACGATGGAGCCCGCGCATTATATCGAGATCCCGAAGAACATTCAGGAGAAGATCATCAACCAGCGCACGAACCGCGCCTGATAAAAAGGTATTGCAAAATACCGCGTTTTACGGTAAAATACCGGTGTATGTAAATGACACCGGCAAACAACGAAATTTTTTCATAGGAGGATCACTCTAATGGCTAAGCAGAAATTCGAGCGTACCAAGCCCCACGTAAACATTGGTACCATCGGTCATATCGACCATGGTAAGACCACCCTGACCGCCGCGATCACCAAGTTCCTCGCCATGCAGGGCGGTGCTGACTACACCGATTACAGCTCCATCGATAAGGCTCCGGAAGAGCGCGAGCGTGGTATCACCATCAACACCGCTCACGTTGAGTACCAGACCTTCGACCGTCAGGGCCACAACTACAAGACCGGCGAGGACAACGCCCAGATCCAGGGCCGTCACTATGCCCACGTCGACTGCCCGGGCCACGCCGACTATATCAAGAACATGATCACCGGCGCTGCTCAGATGGACGGCGCTATCCTGGTCATCGCCGCTTCCGACGGCCCCATGGCCCAGACTCGTGAGCACCTGCTGCTCGCCCGTCAGGTCAACGTGCCTTCCGTTCTCGTTTTCCTGAACAAGTGCGACCAGGTCGACGATGAAGAGCTGCTCGAGCTCGTCGAGATGGAAGTCCGCGAGATGCTCGACTTCTACAGCTTCCCCGGCGACGAGACCCCGATCATCCGCGGCAGCGCTCTGAACGCCCTGATCTCCGAGTCCAAGGACATCGACGCTCCCGAGTACAAGTGCATGCACGAGCTCATGGACGCTGTTGATACCTGGATCCCCACGCCCGACCGTAAGGCCGACCAGCCGTTCCTGATGCCCGTTGAGGACGTCTTCACGATCTCCGGTCGTGGTACCGTCGCTACCGGCCGTGTTGAGCGTGGCCAGCTGAAGCTCGGCGAGGAAGTCGAGATCATCGGTCTGACCGACGAGCGTCGCAAGACCGTCGTCACCGGTATCGAAATGTTCCACAAGCTGCTCGACTACGCCGAGGCTGGTGATAACATCGGTACCCTGCTGCGTGGTGTTGCCAAGAACGAGATCGAGCGCGGCCAGGTTCTGTCCAAGCCCGGTTCCATTCACCCCCTCACCAAGTTTGTTGGTCAGGTTTACGTCCTGAACAAGGACGAGGGCGGCCGTCACACCCCGTTCTTCAACAACTATCGTCCTCAGTTCTACTTCCGTACCACCGACGTCACCGGCGTCATCACTCTGCCCGAGGGCACCGAGATGTGCATGCCCGGCGATAACGTCGACATGAAGGTCGAGCTGATTACCCCGATCGCTATCGAGAAGGGTCTCCGCTTCGCTATCCGTGAAGGCGGCCGTACCGTTGGTTCCGGCGTCGTCATCGAGACCGAGGCCTAATTGATCCACTGAGGGTCATCCAAAGACTTCAAAAAGCAGCAGGTCGCGAGACCTGCTGCTTTTTTATCGCCTAAAATGGAAAGGAGTGCGAAGCCATCGGCTTCACACTCCTTTTATTCGTATTTGGCCCAAACCCAGCGGTCAAAATCATCCGAGCGGAAGGCGGCGAGCTTTGATGCATAGTCCGCATTGACTGTGGTAAAGCGACGAAGTCCGTCGTTCATCTGCACCAGTGGGTCGATGCTGCGCTTTTTGGCGGCGATCTTGACGGCGTAAGTACCCTCCGGCTTTTCTGCGCCGGACTGTGTGCCGGTGATGCGGCGATAGTCCTGCCAGTGCGCGGCGAGGATCGGATCAGAGAGGAGCAGGGCGATGACATGAGGTTCGTCGAGGTAGAGATCATCCACCGTCAACACATTGCGCTGCCGTGCCTCACACAGGAGATCGGCCAATGCCTGCATGCTGAAGCGGTCGTCATCGGAGACGAACCACTCCGACTGCCGCAGCGAGAGCTGGGTAAAGATGTCGGCAATCTCCGCGTGCGCAAAACAGAGCTCATCTTCGCTGTCCTCGTTTTGACCGACAAAGATGTCGTCAAAAATGCGTTTCAGCTCTGCTTTTGGACAGTGGAAAACAAGATGCGCGTTGCCGAGCGTATATTCGAGTCGGTCGGCGGAGAGACGGGGCGAATCGTTGTCGGCGATGGGATAGCGGTGGTAGTCGTCCACATCGTCGAGCGTCAGGCCGCTTTTATCGAGCAGCGCCATGAGTTCCAGCGACGAGGCGATCATCATGCGTGTGCGGCTTTCGGTCGATTCCTGCCGCATGTGGTCACCGTTCAGAAAGTCGACCACGTGGGCGAACGCGGGCGTCGCAATGTCATGCAGTAGTCCCGCGACAGATTGCTTCAAGTCATGCGTGAAGTGCCAGACGATGGCCGCTGTGCCGAGCGAGTGCGTATAGCGCGAATACGGCGCAACGGCGTCGCGGTAGATGGGATAGGCCGTGTATTCGCAGCCGCAGTGCATGCCGACGCGCAAAAGCCGCTGCATCACGGGCGTTTCGGCCATGGCGAGGAGCTCCGGCGGCAGGGAAGCGGTGTAGATATCGGTATACATAATATCCTTTCCAAAAGAAAAGCGCCTTGCCGCGGCAAGGCGCTTTTTTGATTGAATCAGCCGATCTGGCGGGTCTCAACGGTCTCGTCGCACTCGACGCTGTCAATCTGCGCGCCGAGGTTGCGGAGCTTGCCGATGATATCCTCATAGCCGCGCTCGATATAGTGGACGTTCGAGACCTCGCTCGTGCCCTCAGCGGCCAGCGCGGCGATGACCATGGCGGCGCCCGCGCGGAGATCGTAGGCCTGCACGCTCGCAGCGGTCAGGTGGTCGACGCCTTCGATGACGGCGCTGCGGCCCTCGACGCGGATCTGCGCGCCCATGCGCGTCAGTTCGCCGACGTAGCGGTAACGGTTGTCCCACACGCCCTCGGTGACCATGCTCGTCCCCTCGGCAAGGCAGAGGGCAACGGTGATCTGTGGCTGCATATCGGTCGGGAAGCCGGGATAGGGCAGCGTCTTGACGTTGGTGCGGCGAAGCTTGCCCGAGCGGCGCACGAGCAGCGTGTCGTCCTGCTCCTCGACCTGCACGCCCATCTCCTGGAGCTTGGCGGTGATGCAGTCCATGTGCTTGGGGATGATGCCGCGCACGAGGACTTGTCCGCCGCAGGCGGCGACAGCCGCCATGTAGGTACCCGCCTCGATCTGGTCGGGGATAATGGCATACGTGCCGCCGTGGAGCTTGTCCACGCCGAAAATGCGGATGGTGTCGGTGCCGGCGCCCTTGATGTTCGCGCCCATGGAGTTTAAGAAGTTGGCAAGGTCGACGATATGCGGCTCCTTGGCAGCGTTTTCGATGACGGTGGTGCCGTCAGCGAGCGCCGCGGCCATCATAATGTTCATTGTCGCACCGACGGAGACCACGTCGAGGTAGACGTTCGCGCCCTTCATGCGGTCGCCGCTTGCCTTGGCGCAGATGAAGTCGCCCTCGCGCACCTCGGCACCCATGGCGGCGAAGCCCTTGACGTGCTGGTCGATGGGGCGCACGCCGCCGAAGTTGCAGCCGCCGGGCATCGAGACCTCGGCCTCGCCGAAGCGGCCGAGCAGCGCGCCGATGAGGTAGTAGGAGGCGCGGATCTTGTGCGCGAGCTCCTGCGAGACCTGCGTGGTGGCAATATGGCGGCAGTCGATCTCAACATCGCTGCGGTTGAGGAAACGGACATTCGCGCCGAGCTGCTCTAAAATTTTGAGCAGCGCGGTCACGTCGGAGATCTGGGGAATATTTTCGATGCGGCAGACGCCGTCGACCAGAAGGGCGGCGGGAATGATGGCGACCGCGGCGTTCTTCGCGCCGCTGATGTGCACTTCACCAAAGAGCGGATGACCGCCCTGCACGATGTATTTCGTCATAGTAACTCCTTAATAAGAGACGGTGAGACTTCTTTTCCTTATCGTAAAAACAGCAGGGGAAAACCGCCTGCTCATGGTATTCACATAATACATCAACAGTATACCAAAAAAAACAGAAAAAGCAATGCTGTGCAGTAAGAAATTAGAAATGCTGCAAGAAAAATTTCATTCTCGTGTGATCTCGCCGGTCTTGCAGTTCACATAATAACTGCTGACATCCGTGGAGATGCGCCACACGCCTTGCAGCCGCAGCGGCGAGGCAGACGACGTCTGGAGAAGATACCCTTCGTCCAGCGCTCGGACCTCGGTACATACGACGCCCGAAACGCTGCAATAGTCGAGAAAATGCACGAGCGCGTCGACCGCGTCGAGGCCGTCTGTGCGGCGGCCCTCGTCGAGCGCGGGCAGAAAGGTACCGGAAACGCCGGTGAGCGAGCTGTCGGAAAACGTGAGCGTCAGCGAGGCGTTAAAGATGAGCTGACCTTTTTCGCTGCGCATGCCCGTGACGCTGCCGCTGCCATCCGTGAGCTGGGAGGTGAGAAAAGTGTAGCCAAACGTTTTGAAAAGCTGTTTGCTAAAGCTCTCGGGATCGTCGACCGGTCGGGAGAGAAGCGCGTCGGCCGTGCCGCCGGAGCGGATGGAGCACGAGCCGTATTCGCCGGTGAAGCGGCTCACACCGCCGCCGGAATCGCTGCTCTCGGCAGTGCCGAGCAGGGCGGAGGCGAAAGCCTCTTCGCGCGAGGCGTCACGCTCAAGCGAGAGGGAGAGGTGTGTTTCCTCATCGGGCAGCAGCGCGCGGTCAAAGGCGACGCCGTTTTTTTCAAAAAGCGTGCAGAGCTGCTCGACGCGGCGCTCGTTCGAGTCGCGCTCCTCGGCGCGGCGGCTGAGCAGCAGGAAGAGCAGAAACGTGTTGACGAGCAGCAAAATGACGATGACGATATTTTTGAGCCGCGAGGTTTTCATGTTCGGGCGTCCTTTCCGGAAAGATCAGTCGGCAAACCAGCCGACGCCGACGGTGTCCGCGCCGTGCTCGTCGTAGCAGACGTGCAGCTCGGCGCTCAAATATTTGCTGCCCGCGATGGCCGCGGCCTGCCGGATGGGCAGCAGCAGTGCGGGCGAATCGCTGAGCGTATAGCTGCGGCAGTGGAGGGAAAATTCCGTGATGGTCTGGTCTTCGATCGTGACCGTGGCGGCGTGGCTGCCGTCGGAAAAGCGCAGCGGCGTACCGCCGACCGCATAGTCAAAGCTCACGGTGAAGTGCTTGTTGCTGCTGCCGATCTCGCTGAGATAGAGCTCGGCGTCGCCGCTTACGTCGCGAAGCAGCGTGAAGGCGAGGCGCTGCGCGCCCGCGACGGCTTCGAGCATCGTGGGCTTTCCGGTCGAGGCGGCGGAGACATAGTAGAGCGAGCCTGCCTCGGCCTCGTCCGCGCCCTGATAGAAGACGCTGCCGTCGGGCTCAAGGCGCAGCGTGCCGTAGACCTCTTTGATAATGGTGTTGCCGGAGGAGTCGGTATAGCCGCTCTCCGTGTGGGGGTTGAACTCCGCAAGGCGCAGAAATGCGGCCTGATCAGTGAGGGCATTGCCCGCCGAGAGCGTGTAGCGCTGCGGCGGTTCACTGAAAATGAGCGTGTAGGGCGAGAGCTGAGAGAACTCGCCGGAGAGCGAGAACGCAAAATCTGTGCCGTTGCCATCGAGCGAGGCAAGCGCTTCGCGCAGTGTCGCGCTGCTTATCGCCGTCTGGCTCAAGAAAAAGCCCTGATTGGCGTCCTGTAAGTAGAGCGTTGCGCCGTTTTCCGCGGGGCAGAGCACAAGCCGCGTGACGCGCAGGAGCGAGGACTCCGGCGCGTCGTTGACGCCGAGAATGCGGCTGAGCACTTCGAGCGGTGTGGGGGCCTCCAGATCGAGGTAGATGCTGCTCGCGTGCAGTGCGGTGAGCAGCTTTTCACCGCTGCACGCTTCATAAGTGGTAGCAGAGCCAAGTGCCTCGCCGAAAAACGCGCCGGCGAGCTCAAAATCTGTGTCAAGCGTCGTGATGGCGCTGAGCCCGTAGTGGGCGTATTCGTTCGTGAACACCACGCGCACGGGGAGCGCGAGCTCGGTCAGATCGGTGGTGACGGCGGTATCGGTCGAGGTGTCGCCCGCGAGCCAGTCCTGCGCGAGCTCGTAGGGCGTCTTGCCCGCAAGGTCGCCGACAAGCGGCGTCTGGATCAGAAGCAGCACGGCGGTAACGGTCAAAACGGCGATCGCAGCGTTTTGCAGATGGCTCATGAGCGTGGCGTTCTTATTCATGGGAATCCTCCCCGCCGATGGGCTGGGTGATGGGCAGCTCTAAGCGGACGGTCGTGCCGGGGCCGGGGCGGTCAACGAGCGTGAGCGAGCCGTGGTGACGCTGGACGATCTCCGTCGCGATGGAAAGGCCGAGGCCTGTGCCGCCGGATTCGCGCGATCTTGCCTTGTCAACGCGGTAGAAGCGCTCGAAAATGCGGCTGCGGTCGGCCTCGGGAATGCCGATGCCGTCGTCCGCGACCTCCATCCAGACAGTTTCGCCCTCGCTGCCCGCGGTGACACGGATGTGGCCGCCGTCGGGCGTGTACTTGACGGCATTGCTGAGGACGTTGAGCATGACCTGCTCGATGCGGCCGCGATCGCCCATGATGAGCGGGAGATTTTCGGTATAGTCGTGCGTGAGCTCGTGCTTGTGGCGACGGGCCTCAAGCTCCGTCGAGCGGAGCACGGAGTCGATGGCGGCGGAGAACGGGAAGCGCGCCATATTCATCTCGCTGCGGCCGGAGTCGAGGCGCGAGAGCGTCAGAAGGTCCTGCACGATGTGGGTCATGCGGTCTGTTTCGCTGATGACGACATCGAGGAAGTCGTTTTTCGTCTCGCGGCTCAGATCGTCGCCCGCCTCGCGGATGGTCTCGGCATAGGAGCGGACATTTGTGAGCGGCGTGCGGAGCTCGTGGGAGACATTGGCGACAAATTCCTTGCGGCGCTCCTCGGTCTTGCGGTGCTCGGTCACATCGTGCAGCACGATGAGAACGCCGCCGCTCTCCTCATCGGAGAAGGGAGCGAAGTAGAGCTCCACGCTGCGCTCGCCGACAGTGAGTTCGCCCTCAACATAGTCGCTGCGCTGCATGGTGATGACATGGGAAAACGGGCAGATGGATTCAAACAGCTCGCTGTACACGCACTCGTCCGCCGTGCGGCCTAAGAGCTCGCACGCGGCGGGGTTGCAGTGGATGAGCTTGCCGCTGCCGTCGTAGGCGACGACGCCATCGCTCATGTGGAGAAACAGCGTGTCGAGCTTGTTGCGCTCGTTCTCCACGGCTTCGAGCGTGGAGTGGAGCACGGACGCCATGTCGTTGAATGTGGTGGTCAGAACGCCGATCTCGTCCGTCGATTCGACAGCAAGCGTTTCGTCGAAGTCGCCGGTCGCGATGCGCTCGGCGCCCTCGGTCAGCTTTTCAATGGGGTCGATCATGGTTTTGGCAAGCAGGAACGACAAAAGCACCGAGACGAGAAGACCGACAAGCAGTGCTTGCAGAATGATGAACAGCAGCTCAGAGTTCAGCGACGAGACCGTGGTGCGGCTGTCGCGGATGTAGATGATGAAGCTGTTGTCGCCGCCGGAGATGGGGATGGCGACGTCCATATAACTCGCGGCAAGGTCGCTGTGGTCGCCGACCTCGCCGTTGCGCGCGGTGAGGATGTTTTCCGTCTGCTCAAGCAGCTGGCCGTCCTCGTTGCTCGAAGCAAGCACTTCGCCGCTGCGGCCGTCGAGAACATAGTAGTTGCGGTTGCGCGAGTCAATGCTCAGTGTGCCGGAGTAGGCCTCGAGCATCGTTTGCAGGCGCGCGGCGCCGTCCTCCTGCGCGGCCTCTTCGCGCAGTGAGCTCACGAACGCGGCGTTGGACTCGCCGAACACTTCGCTCATCTGCTCGTAAAAATCGTCAATATAGAAGTTCGTGACGCTGGTCATCAAAAACGCGCCCACCACCGCCATCAGCGAGGTGACGAGCAGCAGCATGATCATCACGAGCTTCATATGCAGGCTGCGGAACATAGCAGGAGACTCCTTTCCCGGAAAAGTGCGCGCAACTTACGCCTGCGCGGAGAAATAATAGCCCACGCCGCGGCGCGTGAGGATGTAGGCCGGCGCGGCGGGGTTGTCCTCGATCTTTTCGCGCAGGCGGCGGACGGTGACGTCCACCGTGCGCGCGTCGTCGCCGACGTAGCCATAGTTCCAGACCTGCTCCATCAGGTCGACGCGGGAGAAGACCTTGCCGGGGTGGCTGGCGAGGAACGTCAAAAGCTCATACTCGCGCTGTGTGAGGTCGATGGGCACGCCGTTTTTGCGCACCTGAAAGCTGTCGGTGTTGATGGTGATGCCGCCGCCGGCGCTCATGGCGTTGTCCTCCGCCGCGGGAGCGGAGAGCATCGTTGTGCGGCGGATGTTCGCTTTGACGCGCGCGAGCAGCTCGCGCATGGAAAAGGGCTTGGTGATGTAGTCGTCCGCGCCGATCTCAAGGCCCAAGATCTTGTCCTCCTCCTCTTCGCGTGCGGTCAGGATGATGACGGGGACGTTGTCGCCCTCGGCGCGCAGCGCGCGGCAGACGTCAAAGCCCATCATTTTGGGCATCATCACGTCAAGAAGAATGAGGTCGGGCTTTTTCTCGCGCGCCATGGCAAGGCCCGCCTCACCGTCGTAGGCCTCGAGCGTGTTATAGCCCGTACGCTGGAGGTTGAAGCGGATGATATCGACGATATTTTTCTCGTCCTCGACAATGAGGACGGTCTTCTTCTGTTCCATCAGTTTTCTTTCTCCTGTCTCTCTTTTTGCGCTGTGCGCAGGGCGTGGACCTTGAGGATACCGCAGACGGTCTTCGCGTCTTCAATCTCGCCGCGCATCACGCGCGCGAGCATGTCGGAAAACGGCGTGCGGTAAAGCTCTAAAAATTCGTCCTCGTCGGGATTTTGCTCGCCGAAGCTCAGCCCCTCGGCAAGATAAAGGTGCAGCACTTCGCTGTAGCAGCCGGGGGAGACGAGGAGCTTGCCGAGATTCGTCATGCGCTTCGGCGTCGCGCCTGTTTCCTCCCTGAGTTCGCGCAGCGCAGCCTCATCGGGGTCCTCGCCACGCTCCAATTTTCCCGCGGGAATTTCCTCAAGCACACGGGAGAAGACGTAGCGGTACTGCTTCACGGTGAGCACGTTGTCGTTTTCGTCAAGAGCGACGATGGCGACACCGCCGGGGTGGTCGGCGACCTCGCGCACGCTCGTTCTGCCGTTTGGCAGGAGCACGTCGTCGCGGTAGATATGCAGAATTTTTCCCTCGTAGATCGTCTCGCGGGAAAGCTGGCGTTCGGTCAGATCCATGATAAAACTGCCTCCTGAGTGCGGCGGATCGCCGCCATAGCATGGGATAGATACTAAAATTATAGCACGGCGGCGGGCGGAATTCTACTATAAATTAAAGTGGATGGGCAGAATAGAGCGGAATGCGGCGCTTTTTCGAATTGTTACGTTTTTGTGACAGCCCTTGTGCTGGGCGAAAAAGTATGCTACACTATCATGGAAGCGCAGAGGAGGCGATGTGCCGTGGCGGAGAAAAAGGGGATAAAAATCGCGGCGCAGAACCGCAAGGCGTTCCACGACTATTTTGTCGAAGACCGCTACGAGGCGGGCATCGAGCTCAAGGGCACGGAGGTCAAGTCCATCCGCGCCGGCACGCTCAACCTGAAAGACAGCTATGTCATCGTCAAAAACGGCGAGGCGAACGTGCTGTCGATGCACATTTCGCCCTACGACAAGGGCAATATCTTCAACCATGACCCCGACCGGCCCAAAAAGCTCCTTCTGCACAAGCGCGAGATAGGCAAGCTCTATTCGCTCATCAAGCAGGACGGCTACGCGCTGATCCCGCTGAGCGTTTACTTCAAGGACGCGCGCGTGAAGGTCGAAGTCGGCGTGTGCAAGGGTAAGAAAAACTACGACAAGCGCGAGGACGCCGCCAAGCGTGACGCCAAGCGCGAGATCGACCGCGCGATGAAAGCGCGGAGATAAGGAGAGAAATTATGGCAAATCCGATCGTGACCATCGAAATGGAAAGCGGCGCGGTGATGAGCGGCGAACTCTATCCAGAGATCGCGCCCAACACCGTCAATAACTTCATCGCGCTGGCAAACTCCGGTTTTTACGACGGCGTGGTGTTCCACCGCGTCATCCCCGGCTTTATGATTCAGGGCGGCGACCCGGACGGCAACGGCACGGGCGGCCCCGGCTACGAGATCAAGGGTGAATTTTCCGCCAACGGCTTCAAGAACGATCTTAAGCACACGCTGGGCGTTCTCTCGATGGCGCGCACGATGATCCCCGACAGCGCGGGCAGCCAGTTTTTCATCATGGTGGCCGACGCGCCGCACCTTGACGGTCAGTATGCGGCGTTTGGTAAGATCACCGAGAATGCGCAGGCCGCTGTGGATATCTCCCGCGTGAACCGCAACATGTACAACGACATGCCGAAAAAGCCACAGGTCATCAAGACCATCCGCGTGGATACGCAGGGCGTTGACTATCCCGAGCCGGAGAAGATGTAATTTCATTTCCTTTTGCTTTCGCATACCTGACGGGTTTCCCGTATTCGCGGCGCACTTGTCGTGCGCCGCTCACACGGGGGCGTACCGGTTTCGACGGGGGTGTGGAGGCAGGATAAGCGGGCAGAGGCGCCTGGCCTCTATAAAACGGGTAACTTATAAATTAAAGAACAACAACGAAGTTGCTCTCGCTGCCTAAGTAGGCGGCCGTCTGAACCGGAGAGGCCACGGACCGGGGAAGGCGTCGTAAACGTGGCGTCCGTGAGGCGGGAAAGAGTTGACCTGCCCACGCATCATGACTCTACCAAAGCGTAAGGTCCGTCAGGTGTCCTTGCGCGGAGGGAATGTTTAAATCCTGACTGCGCCCGGAGAAAGTCCTGTTAAAGTGCTTTCGGACGCGGGTTCAACTCCCGCCGCCTCCACCATCAAAAGGGTACGAAAAAGATGTACCCGGCAGAAAGCCCGATTTTATCGGGCTTTTTTGTTGCCCAAAGGCCGTTTTTCGAAGTTTCAAAATCGTAGATGAAAAAACGGCGTTTTCCCTTTGAAGATAGATACGAACCCAAGTAACAACCGAATATAGAACAAGGACGGCAGATAGTCACAGACGCTACCTGCCGATTTTTGTTGCCCTCGGAGCCAATCGTTTTGAAAAGAAACGGTTGGCTCTTTTTTTATTTCACAGACAAGGAGCAAGACAATGATCTTTTCAGATTCACCCCAGCAAAGAGCGTTGGAACGGATGATGACAGCCGTTCCAAGATTTCGGCCCAAAGGAGGCGGCATAATGGTGCTTCACCATTTCGAGTACACGGCAGAGATGTGCGACTGCCGGTACTGCCCATATTACCGCGGAAAAAGAAAATGCACAGCCAGCCAATGCCCCTGCATCGAGGAACGGATCGTCGCCGGAGCAGCAAGCCGAGCCGAGGTCATGGCTGAGACAATGAGAGACATCCACAACGGCGCCTTTCGCAGACGGCTCAATCAATTCATCAAAGAAAGAGAGGAACTCCATATGAACTTCAGAAACGAAAAACACAGACTGGCCTTTGTTGAGGCGATCCGCAAGCTCGACAAGAAAAACTTCGCCTTGATGTCTGCGCTCTACCTTCTGACTGCCGAGCACAAGCTCTGGATGCAGATCAGAAACTATGTGGAACGCAACGAGATAAAGTTTGAGCGTTTCAAGCCGAAGGACAGCACCGAGAACGGATATACCCTCCTCTGCTGTGCCAAAGACCTCTATCTCGGCACGAAGCACATCACCATCAGCGATCTTGCCGATACCGAGTTGATCGCACCCAGGATGTTCGCTCTCATCTGCAATGCAATGGCAATCCGCAGATTCGGCCTTGGCGCAATTCAATATAAGGAAAGGAACGCGCAGAAATGATCAAAATCAGAATTAAGAATGCCGATCACGAGATCGACGTTCGGTTTCCCATCAGCGAAAACGAGCTGTACGCAAAGCTGGCTGAGATCCACGCTATTGAGGAAAAGGACGCCCCGCAGTCAGCCTTCGTGACAGAGGTCTACTGGCCGGAGGAATTCTCCATGCTGAAAGACCGCTTTGCCAATCTGGACGAACTGAACTACCTCGCCAAGCGGATGGAGAGTTTCGATTATCACGAGTATGATCAGTTCCTCATCGGCATCACAAAGCTGCAAAACCCGACCGAGAAGGATCTCATCAATCTGACCTTCAACCTCGACCACTTCACGCTGTGCAAGGACGTCAGCAGCTACGGCAAGATCGGCAGAGAATACGTGATGAACACGCAGGGCGCCGTTCCCGCCAACGACGAGGACGATCCGAAATACGCCGCCATCGGCAAAGAACTTATCGATAAAGGACTTGCACAGATCACGGGGAAAGGTCTTCTCATCTACAACCCCTTCGACGAGCTGACCGAAGTATACGACGGTCAGACCTTCCCCGAGTACTACTACGAGAATACCCTTGCCAGCGCGGAGGTCAGCTACAACGGCCGTACCGAGCTGCTCCTGCTCCCCGGCGAAGAACTCGCAATTCAAAAGGCGCTTGCCCGTCTCGGCGCTCCCTCCGACAGCGACTGTGAAATCAAGTTCTGCCTTAACCAAGGAGAGGATGACGCCTGGGAAGAACGCATCGAAGGCATCATCCGCAGTGAGGGGTTGTATGAGGCGAACAAAATGCTCCGCTCGCTGGACACCGGCGATATGGATTGGGGCAAGCTTACTGCCGCCGTCGAGCTCACCGATGTAAAGAGCGCCGCCAACATTGCCGCCGTCGCAGAGCATCTTGGCGGGTTTGCCTTTATTCCCGACGCAAAGAGCGAATCCGACGTTGGCCACTTCCTTGTGGACAACGTGGAAGAATACGAGATGAACATCGAGATGGAGGAATACTTCGACTTCTCCGGCTTCGGAGAGTATTACGCCGATGAGCACGACGGACAGTTTGTGAGCGGCGGCTTCGTCTATTTCGACAGCGACAGAACCTTGGATGAGTTTCTCGAGGAACTCGAGTCCGAGGATGAGGGCATGGATATGGGAGGTATGTGAGCATGAAAATCAATGCAGTTATCGAAAACAAAGACGGCGGCACACTCGTGCTGGACTTTCCCCGAAGCATCTACGACGTGTACGAAAAGATCCAGTCGGTGGGCATCAGAAAGTCCCCGCATCAGATCACTCTTTCCGATGAGGAAGGTAATGACGTGCGCGTCAAGCTGTATTCTGAGGACGAGGTCGGAAAGCACCTCCTCTTGACGCTCAACGAGCAGAACACATTGGCAGACGCCAATCTGCTGGCTTTCATGGTAGACAACGCCAAAGAAGATTTCCGCTCCAAGCTCGAACAGAAGCTGCTTCACAATCAATACGGCTCCATGCAGGAGGTCACGGATGATATCAAGAAAATGCTCTATGAATCAGGACCGGTTAAGGCGGTGTTCTACTGCCCCCTCGTCGGAGAGGTGACAGATGACGAGGGCTTCAGTTCTCCCGTCGACGGTCGTTTCCTCAAGAGCTATGCATGGGCTATCGAAGAAGCCCTGGAAGCCGATACTGCCGACGATGAAATGGACATGGCTGAATTCTTCGATGAGGATGACGGTGTCAAAGCAAAGCTCGTATCAGCCAAATGGGGCGTGGAAACCTACCGCGGACGGCTCTTCGGCAGGATCGAGTGCAGCCTCAAGGAAGAACTCACCGATGCAGAAACCGAAATCCTCACCGACTGGATCAGCGGACAGAACTCGGACGGCTATATCGAATTTGACGATAATTCCTCTCCCAACTTCCTCGGCGATGAGATGTCCATCGAGGAATTCCTCAATACGGACTTCGACCAGGACGAAGATGAATCTCAGACGATGGGAGGCATGCAGTTATGAGCGTGAAAACCATATCCAAAGATGAGCTTCGCCGGATGGAAGGCTCCGAAGGCTTGATCCTTCAGGGCTGCGGCGGCAACCTCGACGAATGGGTTGACGGCATCAATGATATGCTCACGGAGGACGGCATTCTGCTGAACGGCACAAGGTTCCACGACTGCTCCACCTTTGAGCATGACGGTTCGACCTGCCTGCTCTTTCCCTTCAAGGATGACGTCGAACTCGACGTGGGAAAGCTCGCCATGTGGCGGCTCCAGACGCACGGAAACTTCGGCGGCACCTGGCTTTCGGATTACGTTCCGAACAAGCTCGGCGGCTTCATCTCCAAGGAGCAGACCGCAGAGGCAGTACAAAAGCCCGACTGTCCGCTGATCGGTCAGGACGGAAACATCTTCAATCTGATGGGCATAGCGTCCCGCACTCTGAAGCAGAACGGTCTTGCAGACCAGGCGAAGAAGATGTGCGACCGCATCCGTGAGTCCGGCGACTATGGAAAGCAGGCTATTGCAAATAAGCTGAATGAGGAAAGCGTCCCCAGGCGCCACGGCACAAAACTATGGTACGCCTTCGGAATCGACTATCCGAACTGCACAGCCGAGTCAAGCGGAGCCTTCCATTGAACAGCGACGCCTTGACAACGAGATTGCGAGAACCCTTGAAGGATATGACTTCGACAAGGACGCTCTTCGAGAGAAACTGTATCAGCGGGCTTCCCTTGGCTACTTGCAGATTGGCGATGAGGCATACGTCGAGCACAAGCTGAAAAACACGCTTGAACAGCACGACACCCTGGACAGCTTCGATTCAGAACTGACCAATAAAACTGTCAAGCTGATCAAGCTCGCAGAGAATGGTTCCGTCAGCATCATACTGATCAATGACCAAGAAATACGAAAGGAGCAGACTGACCATGCAAACAGCAATCCAAGCGACGCCACCTAAAGTGGTACATACGATCCCCGCAACAATAAACTTACAAGAGGAAGTCAAGAACGCCCATAAACAACTTCGTGTCGCCGCCTACTGCCGAGTATCAACCAAGCAGGAGGATCAGCTCAACAGCTACGATGTTCAGCGCAGAGCCTATACCGATAAAATCAACGGAGAACCCGGATGGACGATGGTCGGCATCTACGCCGACAAGGGCATCACCGGCACAAGCGTCAAAAAGCGTGATGACTTCAACAGGCTGATGCGTCACTGCAAACAGGGCAAGGTCGATATGATTATCACCAAATCGGTAGCCCGATTCGCACGAAACACCCTCGACTGCTTGAAGCATACCCGGATGCTGAAAGAACACAATGTGGACGTGTACTTCGAGGAACAAGGAATCCACAGCATTCAGCCAGGAGCTGAGTTCTATATCACGATCTACGGCTCCATTGCACAAAGCGAGTCTGAAAACATCAGCGCCAACGTCCGCTGGGGTAAGGCACAGAGTGCAAAAGAAGGAAACGTACCGTTCCATTACAAACGCTTCCTTGGATATCGCAGAGGCTCGGATGGAAAACCCGAGATTGATCCCGAGCAAGCGGTTGTAGTCAAAAGGATCTACGAAAGATTCCTGGCCGGTGACAGCCTCGCCACGATAGCCAATGACCTCAACACCGATGGGATTCCGACTCCTTCCGGCGTCGGGAAATGGCAGAGAGGAACGATAGAATCTATTCTTACCAACGAGAAATACAAGGGCGACGCCATCCTCAACAAGACCTACATCAGAGACTGCCTGTCCAAGAAGGTCATGATCAACAACGGCGAGCGACCGAAATACTACGTCGAGAACAATCATCCCGCAATCATCGACTCCGCAACCTTCGGCAGAGTGCAGGAGGAAATGGCAAGACGGTGCGGAAAGCGAAAGGTCAAGCAGGTCGGCACGAAAACCGAACAAGGCCGATACTCCAGCAAATACGCACTAACAGAGCTTCTGATCTGCGGAGAATGCGGAACGCCATATCGCAGATGCACCTGGGCAGCCAACGGCAAGAAAAAGGTTGTATGGCGCTGCATCAACCGACTTGACTATGGTAAAAAATACTGCCACTACTCCCCGAGCATTGAGGAAAGCGTCCTGCAGGAAGCCATCATGAAAGCGGTGATGCAAACCGCAAAGCAGAATGCCGAAGTGCTCAAAACGCTGAAGCTCCATATCGGCATGGGCTTATCAGCGGGAACAACCGAGGACAACAGCCTTGACCTTCAGATCAGAATTGCAGAAATCGAGGCAGAATTCCAAAAGATGCTCAAAGCCATCGCTGCCGATAATGTCGAAGCCTTCGACGAGGAAAAAGCAAAGGCTCTCATGGATGAAAAAGCAAAACTGCAGATTCAACTTGACCGCATTGCTGATACAAAGCAAAAGCGTGAAAATGCAAAATCCAGACTCGATGAGATCTTCACGATTATAGAAGCCCTTGCGAATCACCCAATCAGCTATGATGATCAGATCGTAAGGCAGATTCTCGAAAGCGTGATCGTCGAATCCAAGGAGAAGATCAAGGTGGTCTTCGTTGGCGGCCTCGAAGTCACTCAAACCATATGAATTTCTCATAAACCTCTGTTACACGGAATAAAAAAGCCGGACGAAATCGCCCAGCGGGGTAGTAGCACACAAAATCCTCTCTATGAGTGATGATATATTAAAACGCTTCCAATAAGTCCGTTTGAACAGCGTTTTTCTCATAATTCGCGTTGATACCAGAATCAATTTTGCGCATAGTACTTGACACTACCAGGATATAAAGCACTAATATAGAGGTTTAGAATTTTCACTTATTCCACCAACATTCGTGTTTTATATTGAAAACGCACGTCGAAATCAGTATAATTAGAAAGAAACCAAGATTATGAAATTTTCATTAGTCGAATCGAGACTTTTCGGAAGTATTTGCTACGGCTATAAGAGGGATAAGCATGGACTTGTTGAAGTCGTCCCAGAACAAGCGGAAGTTGTCAGAACTGTTTTCAGCCTCTACAAAGCCGGAAACAGCTTGGAAGCTATTCAAGGCTGTATTCGATCTTTCTCCCTCTGGGAAAGCGCAATTGAGCAGAGATGAACTGAAAAGCTCCTGAACAATGGAAAATACACAAAGGGTATTATCAAGTTTGAAGAATACTGTGACGTGTACTTTTTGAAAGGGGAAAACTGCCGAAACCCCAATCAAGCGAAGGTGATGAAAACACATGCCAAGAGCAACCAAAGAAGAATTGGAGTGGGCACACGTCCTGACCAGAGAGAAGTTTCTGGTGCGTGTGAATAAGCTATCTCCCATCAGAGCAGTGGATTGGAACCGCTATTTGGATGTTATCTTCGAGTCGATATTAAAAAGGATGAGGCGCCAATCTATGAGCCAAAGATGAACGCCTA
>OCSH01000528.1_pt1 | contig 39744 bp, 32 predicted proteins | sample 1538371 | NCBI WGS metagenome assembly OCSH01 (sample SAMN04571687, study PRJEB22368) | human gut metagenome | biome: human gut; material: stool | host: Homo sapiens | place: Luxembourg | collected 2012-06-01 | reverse complement strand
GGTGCTTTCTGGCGTCCCAGAGAGGATTTGAACCTCCGACCCCACGCTTAGGAGTTAAGTTGTCCGCTTCGTATCGTATGGTTCGTGGTGTTCTAAAATACCGAAAAATCCTTGAAAATCAACACTTTTGATCGAATTTTGTGCTGTATGGTGGTGCCAGATATTCCACCGTATTAGCCAGTTTCGGGGCAAAATCAGTCCCCGTATTAGCCACTTTATTAGCACATTTTATTAGCCACACCAAGAGCAAGCCCTTCAAAGGCTGTTTTGGATGCTCTCATTTTACAACGATTTTGAATACGCTACAAGGGAGAGTGCCGCAAAGCGCTCTCCCTTGTTCTATATACATCTTTATTTGGAGGTGAAGCCCGTGGCCGCATTGCCCTTGCCATATTATTACGGTTATGAGGCCGAACAGTTTTCTTTCTACCGCATACCAAAGCGACTTTTTGAAGATGACCGCTTCCGGGGCGTGTCAACCGACGCGAAGCTGCTTTATGGTATGCTGCTTGACCGCATGGCCTTATCTATAAAGAATGGCTGGTTGGACGAGCAAGGCCGCGTGTTCATCTACTACCCTGCTGATGAAATCATGTCGGTATTACATTGCCGAAGTGAAAAAGCGGCAAAGCTGATGGCAGAGCTGGACTGCAAGAAAGGCATAGGTCTAATTGAGCGTGTCAATCACGGTCAAGGCCGTCCCACGATGATCTATGTCAAGAACTTCGCAGCCCTACCACCGCCTTAGAAACACTGAGCTTATTTGTGACAGGATTGGTCTGCCTATTTTTAGAACTTCGATTATCGAATTTCAAGACCTTTGATTATCGAAGTCCTTGACTTTCGGAAATCGAAATCTAATAAGACTGAGTATAACAAGACTGAGAGAGTAAGAAAGAATACTCTCCGAGAAAAGAATAATTGCTGTGTAAAACTTGGAGCCGGGAGGCTCCTTTTTTTGTTGGAGGTGTTTTCGTGAAAACAATCGCCCTTGCAAACCAGAAAGGCGGCGTTGGCAAGACCACCACAGCCGCCAGCCTTGCCATTGGTCTTTCTCGGCAAGGTAAAAAAGTCCTTTTGGTGGACGCAGATGCCCAGGGAAACCTGACCCAGATGCTGGGTTGGCCCCAGCCGGACGAGCTTTCCCCTACCCTGGCCGACCTGATGGGCAAGATCATCACCGATCAGCCCGTCAGCGCCAATGAGGGCATCCTGCATCACGAATCCGGCGTTGATCTGCTGCCGGCAAACATCGAGCTGTCTGCGCTGGAGGTCACGCTGGTCAATGCCATGAGCCGTGAAACGGTCATGCGGCAGCTTTTGTCCACCGTGCAGGATCGTTATGACTATGCCCTCATCGACTGTATGCCCTCGCTGGGTATGCTGACGCTGAACGCACTGAGTGCGGCAGACAGTGTGATTATCCCGGTGCAGGCGCATTACCTTCCTGCAAAGGGTCTGGAACAGCTTTTGAGGACCGTTGCCCGAGTGAAACGGCAGCTCAATCCCAAACTGGAGATCGACGGCATTGTGCTGACGATGGTGGACGGCAGAACCACGCTGGCAAAAGGCATCAGCGAACAGATCCGGCAGGCATACGCCGGCCGGGTCTTTGCCAGCGAGATACCGCGCTCTATCCGCGCCGCCGAGGTCAGTGTGGAAAACAAGAGCATCTACGACCTTGATCGAAACGGCAAAGCGGCGCAAGCCTACGAAAATCTGACCAGGGAGGTGCTGAACATTGGCAGGCAGCCTAAAAAACATCGGTCTGACCTCGCTCGATGACCTGTTCAAGACGGATGAGCAGCGGCAGGCAGACGCGCAGGAGCGGGTGCAGATTGTCCCCGCTGACCAGGTTTTCCCCTATGCGCGTCAGCCGTACTCCATTGACCGCCCCACGCAAGATCTCGCACAGCTCATGGACAGCATTGAGCGCGTGGGTATTGCGGAGCCGCTGATCGTCCGCCCCCGCGATGGCGGCGGCTATGAGATCATCGCAGGCCACCGACGCGACTACTGTGCAAAGACCATCGGACTTGAAACCCGTCCGGTCATCGTCCGGGAGTACAGTGACGAGGATGCCGACATTCTGGTGGTGGACTACAACATTCACCGCGATGACCTGCTTCCCAGCGAGAAAGCCAGGGCTTACAAGCTGCGGCTGGATGCTATGAAACGCAAGGCTGGACGGCCATCCATAAATTCGGCCCAAGTTGGGCCGAATTTAATTGGGACAAGAAGCAACGAAGATTTAGCCCAGCAAGCGAATGAGAGTAAAACACAAATCCAGCGTTATATCCGTCTGAACAACCTTATTCCATCCTTGCTTGAACGGGTAGATAGCGGCACTCTGAAATTCGTTCCTGCGGCAGAGTCCATTTCATACCTGACCGAAAAAGAGCAGATTTATCTGGCGATGGTCATGGAACGCGACGAGGTATCCCCTTCCATGGATCAGGCCAAGCGATTAAAGCAGTTCAGCACCGAGGGCAAGCTGGCGGAGAACATCATCGACCTCATCATGCGGGAGGAAAAGCCTCTGGAGCGAAAGGTCACGCTGCGGAATGATAAGCTGGAGCGGTTTTTTCCCAAGAGTTACACGCCGAAGCAGATGGAGGATGTCATTCTGAAGCTGTTAGAAGGCTGGCAGCGCAAACGCCAGCAAGAGCAGGCGCGATAGGAGGTGCAGAAAATGCGAAGAAATGAATTGCCAGACACCTGCCTTTCCGTCCTGGCATCCACAGGGCAGCTTATTATCATTAAAAAAGGCGAGCATGGCTATTATCCGACCGACTGGGATACCGGAGATCGGGCAGAAAATCGGGAAATCGCTGACACCCACAACAAGCGGCGCGGTATTTCGGATATTCAGGAGACAGCCATGATCGCAGGCTCCATGTTTGGCTGGACCTTACCGGGAGCCTCGCCGCAATGGTATCTGGACAACGCAAAGTATGTGAACTCCAATACCGCAAAGGGACATATCAAAGATCCTGTTATGAGTGTGTATTATTCGTTCAACGATTTCCTGCTGCGATATGAAATCATGGGGAAACAGCGGCTTTATCTGCCAATGTCTGCCCTGCCGAAAGAGCTGATGGGTGCCGATGCTCAATTTGTCATGCAGCCCGACTTGGTGCTTGGAATGCCGGTCATGCCGGTAACAGCAGCTTTTGGCGATAACGGAAGCTGTACGGTTCAGTTGGAGGACGGCAGCTACACCACCGAGAAAGAAATCAACGCAGAATATCAGATTGCGGCGCGTGTTCGCGTCGGCAATGCCGAGTTTGTCATAGGTGAACACCCCAAGGCTCCCGACCAGTTTGTAACATGGGAGCGCAACTGTCAGAACGATGGCGGCGGCCCGCCCAATTACTTCTGGGGGCATTACGGATCAAACCGCGCCGCCATCATTGAGGACTTCTGCGAAAGAGCCAGCGGCGAACACCGGCTTCTACACCCTGTCCACGAACATAAAGCCGGAAAGGAACGGTGAATCATGGAAAAACACGAAATGGCCGGTGACTATGAAATTTTGCAGTCTGTGCGGCTCGGCGGCAAGGAGGTATTGCTGGGCTACAATCCCAAAGACGGCTGTGCGCCCTATATGACCAGCTATCGGACGGTGAACTTTTTGGGCGACTACATCTACCCTGAAGCAATCGCCGGTACTGATTATCTCGAAATCATGCAGATATTTTTGAACCGGGTGCAGGAACAGGCAAAAGTGGTAGAACAATTCCGTGAGAAACGGAAGGTGCCGATTGAAACGCTTGACAGAGAGCATTGCCGTGAACGGGGAGAAAAGGAGAGCTTGGAAGGCAAGCTGATTATCCTACGCCCTACAAGCCTTGCACCGGAATACCGTACCGCCGACTGCCAGCTTGGCTTTGCCACAGGCGGCTTTGGATGTTCTCCGGGAGCTCGCGGTCGCGCTGTCTACTTTGAGGAACTGTACTCCGGTGAACAGTGCCGGTGGGAGATCGGAGATGTGCTTGGCATTGCTGATCCAGACACGCTGCCGGATTGGGCAAAGGAAAAGCTGACTGAACGGGAAGCCCAGCACAGCAAGCCGAAAAAGCTGGAACGAGGTGAAGCCCGATGAAATACATTCGCCAACTGGCAGCAGATGAGCCGCTATACGAGCGGCAGGATACCTGCGTGATCTGCGGCAGGTATCTGCCGGAGGGTAGCGGCATGGTGTGCCAAGACTGTATGGCCGCTGTGGATGAAAAATATGCCGCGTATCAGCGGCGAGGAGGAAAGAAATGAACCAGGAACCTGTTTTAATCAAAGGCGTAGTGGCATTCCCAAATCCGAACGGAAATCGGGAAATCCGATTTATCGACGCCTTTTATCACGACCTTTTCAAGATTCCCGACCATAGCAATATCGTCATCAGTTATCTGGATGGCGGTAAGCGGTGTGTTCCCTGTGAGTACATCGACGATACTCATGTGGATATTGACGGCACGGCCTTTCATATCTGCCAGTTTGCCGAGCTGATGATGCGCAACGGCGCAACCTATGAACCGGAGCATCCCCCAGCAGAGCCGACCTACGGCACTTATGAAATCTATCAAATCAAGGATGTGGGCCGGGTGGACTACTGCTTTATGGGATATGAACGAGCCAAGAAGCAGTTTGACCCCAGCGATTACCGGCGCGAGTATGCGTATATGCTGCCGAAGGACATGACCCTTGAGGAAGTTTTCAGCCGCCACAATGCGGATACCCGTCCCTTCGGTATGCGGATGCGCTCCATGTCGGTCAGCGATGTGCTGGTCGTCAACCGTGGCGGCAAGAAAACCGCATACTATGTGGACAGCTTCGGCTTTCAGGAAGTCAAGCAGTTTTTCAAGCAGAAAGCGCCGAAAAAGAATGAACGGCAGCCTACAAAGAGAAAATGTGCGCTGGAGCGATAGTGGAACTCTCTTAAATTCATGTGTAGGTTTTAGGTATTTAGATAATCGTTCATCGGAATAACAAGAAAAGGCTCCGCCAAAGCGAAGCCTTTTTCAGTGGCCATATAAACCGGAATTGGTCAAAGTAGTTGGCGATGGTATTCCACAGCATTTCCAATCGTATCATAGAAACAGATATCTCCTGCATTGAGTGGTAGGACAATGGCAAAAGGTTTGCCACTATCAATATCAATCACACGAACGCCGTTGCCATCATCTATTTCAACTCGAACAACATTTTGGGTATTCATTGAGATAAATGCCCTTTCGGTATATCCCTCAACAACAAACTCTGCAATATAATCATCAACGGCAACAATATCTCCACCACCGAGGAAGAAATAACCAAAAGATAATCCAGGGCGATTTACATAGATAGAAAAAGTGTGGTCTGTCTTGTCCTGTGGGTAAGAAATAAATGCTGCCATTGTGTCGGAAATGCTTCCATCAACATTCCAATCATCCAAAATCTTTTGTGATAGGCGGATATCGGCTTCTAAACTGTTTGCGGTTTTACCAATGTCATTGTTGGCATAAAGGAAAACCAAAAATAAAGCACAAGCTAAAACAACACCCAAAAGTATTTTGGGTAATGTTTTTTTCATACAATTACACTCCTTTGTCAAATTCCGTTTTTTCTCTTTATCATATTACCATTTCTCTTTACTTGTTTCAATGAGGAGGTGCCCCCTTGCCCACAAAATTTCAGCTTATCACCGAGCTGTATGACCATACGCTGAAAAGCGTTACCGCCAGCTATCAAAGCTGGACAGGCTTCCTCCGTGCCGCCTGCTACAACTACAAATGCCCCTTTGACGAGCAGATTCTGATCTATGCCCAGCGCCCGGATGCCACGGCGGTGCTTGAAATGAACCGCTGGAACCGGCAGTTTGGGCGCTGGGTGAACCGGGGGGCGAAAAGTATCGCTGTGTTTGGGGATGACGGGAAGAATGTCCTGAAACTCTATTTTGATGTGTCGGATACCCATGAATCCCGCTTTTCCCGTCCGCTGCCTATCTGGAGAATGGACGCAGCCTTTGAACCGGCAGTCATAGAAACGCTGGAAAACACCTTTGGCGACCTCGCCGAGAAAAGAACACTGGCCGATGCGGTGCGTTCCGCCAGCCACAATGCCGTGGCGGACAACTTCCCGGACTACCTTCAGGATCTGCAGAACTGCCGGGAGGACAGCTTGCTGGAGGAACTGGATGACCTCAACCTTGAGGTGTTCTACCGGGACGCGCTGGAGGTCAGCGTTACCTATATGCTGCTGACCCGCCTGGGCCTGCGGGCGGATGACCATTTCGACCCGGACGAATTTGCCCATGTGTATGATTTCAATACGCCGCCCACCATTAATGCTCTGGGCATTGCCACCAGCGATATTGCAGAGATGGGCCTGCGTGAGATCAGCCGCACAGTCATGCAGGCACAGAAAGAGCAGTTTTTTGCAAAGGACGGCCAAAACCGCTATGATGCAAATACAGAAAGACAAATTGATACCGAAAGGAGCGAGATCCATGGAAGTCACATACCGGATGCAGGACGGCTTTCTTTTGCCGAACCTGCTGATGCCGCAGGAGCGGTCAGTCCATCTGGGCAAATACGCGGAGCTGCGGCGGCAGTACCTGATGAAGCACCGGCGCGTACTCTACATCAACCTGAAAACGAGCTGCCGCCTGACGGAGCATCTGGCGGAGATCGAGCAGACGGCGCAGAAGATGGTGGAACAGACCGTGGCACAGATGGCCAGAGCCGAGGGCGTAACGGAGGAACTGAAGGAGACCGACCCGCTGCGCTGGACGGGCCTAATGAACAACTTCAAGCACTCAGCGGAGGAAATGGTGCTGAACGATCTGATCTGCGCCTGACAACAGAAGAACCTACCGAGGCAGGAAGTGATGAAAACGCACTTCCTGCCTTTTTGGATACGCACCTCATCGAAGCGATTTTGCTGGATGACGGTGGGCGGAAGCATAAGCGGCAGGATATTTTCAACTACTTCCAGACCCATCAAAACCTTGCGGAGCGCACGGAGTTTCTGAAAAACAGCTACAACGATATATGGGTGGAAGTCCTTGCTGGTACGGATAAAGTCCGGGTGGGCTACCACGCCGAACCGGACGGACTTCTGATGTGGGAGGGCAGCTATCTCTCCCGCACATCGGAGTCCGTTTTTTCATGGCCGGTCATCACGGAGATGACCGAGGGCCTGATTGAGCGCGGCGAGTACAAGATCAAGCTGGGGCTGCAAAATGTCCCGGTGATGGCGGAGCAGCTTGCCCTGTTCGACATGGGCGGCGATGCCCCTGTGTACGAAGCCCCGGAGGGAAACCTGTCCGGCCCACTGTTCCCGGCAAGAGAAGTCCCGCAGGCGGTCATTGACCAAGCCCTCTACACGGCAGGCAATTCCTATAACAGTGCCTACCGGGTGGCGGTATTCTATATGCGTGAACGCCCGGAGGCAGACTGCATCGCGTTCCTGCGCTGGGAGTTTGGCAAGGAAAACGGGCGTGGCATTGAGTATGAGGGCCGCAAATACGCCGTCTGGTTCATGGAGGACGGTATCCATCTGGCGCAGGGCGACAGTGTCCGCACCGGATACAGCCCCACCGTGGTGACATGGGAACGGGCGTCTGCCCGGATACTGGAGCTGCTGGAAGCAGGCACCTACCTATCTGCGGCAGAACTGGAGCAGGCACCGGATAAGGTGCTGTCTGAAATGGCAGACGCGCTCCTGATGACCGCCCGGGAGTTGAACGAGGAAGGTCGGGCAAAGGGCCTCTTTCCGCAGACGCTGGCCATTCATGACCAGCTCAAGGGCTACCCGGAGCTGGACGCGGATGTGGTTGCCTTTGCAAAAAGGGACGGCGGGCTTACTGCTTTGGCCGAGGAATACCATGCCTTTTTGAATGCCTATGACCAGAATGACAGCATCACACGCTTTCGCCTGTCACCGTACAACACCCACCGAATCGGCGTTGTGCTGGATGGCCTTTCCTACCCGGAACGCAGCTTCACCGCCCAGCCGGATTTCCTGCGTCAGTGCAAGATGTTCATCACCCAGGACGAGATCGACCGCTTCTTTCTGAGTGGAAGCGTTGAGGAGCGGTTATCTATCTATTCTCATTTCTGCTATCCCCATGCACCAGATGAGAGCCAGAAATTCATCAAGGGCCAGTTTGGCGAGTACAGCGGCGGAGCGCACGACGGGTATGACTACGCGAAAACCCATAAGGGCCTGACCTATCAGCGGGATTATGCCCGCAAGCGGTATGCCGAGGTCAAACTGACCATTCCCAATGTGGTAAAGACTTATGAGCGCCTGATCGCCCAGAAGCGTTTCCCCGGTGAGGATGCTATCGCGCAGATCCCGCAGTATGAGCTGCACCGGCTGGCGCGGACTGTTTACAACGGGTTTTACAATGCACCGGAAGATGTGCCACGCCCGTATCCCAAGGGTGCAGACTTCTATGCGGCAGTACCCGCCATTGAAGCGCAGCTTCCGGATAAAGCCAAAGCAGCGGAGATGCTGCACAACCTGTCCGCCTGGATGGACGGCATGGATTCAGGCGACCGCAAGTATGGCTCATGCCAAAGGGCAAAAGAGCAACTTTCCGAGTATGTCAACGGCACCTTCAGCCTGTTCAACCACAGGCATGACGCACCGCAGCAGGAACGCAGCTTCGTAGAGCAGGTCGTATCCGATGTGGAGACCATCGCCGCCAGCGAACCGGAAGCCCCGGAGCGGTTCTATGTGATCGAAACGGATGACGGTTATGCCGTTTGGGATGATATTCGGGGCGAGATTTATGTGGATGAGGAGGGCGTCAGCGAAGACTTCTCCAGCGAGTGGCAGGCCGAGGATTATCTGAAGCAAGTCAAAAAAGCGGTCAGTGAAAAAGAGTCGGCGGAATGGCTCTATGTGGAGCAGTCCAGGAACACCGCAGCAGAGCCGGAGACTACTGAACCCGCCCCGCTGCGGCCACCTGTGCCGAGAAAGAAAACACACACCGCCTTGGCACACCCACTGGACACTTCCGGCAGCAACTACTGTATTACCGATGACCATATCGGAGAGGGCGCACCGCTGGAGCGATTTCAGCGCAACCTGAATGCCATCCGTCTGCTGAAAAGCGTGGAAGCGGAGGACCGCGCCGCCACGGCAGAGGAACAGGCCGTGCTGGCGCAGTATGTGGGCTGGGGCGGTCTGGCCGATTTCTTTGATGAGAAAAATGCCCGGTACGGTGAGCTGAGGGAACTGTTGACCGACGCCGAGTACGCCGCTGCCCGCGAGTCCACCCTGACGGCGTTCTACACGCCGCCCGTGGTCATCCGCGGCATTTACGCCGCGCTGGAGCAAATGGGTTTCCGGCAGGGCAACATTTTGGAGCCGTCCTGCGGCGTGGGCAATTTCCTTGGGATGCTGCCGGAGAGCATGACGGACAGCAAGCTGTACGGTGTGGAGCTGGATGACCTCTCCGGCCGCATGGCCCGCCAGCTCTATCAGCGCTCCGGCATTGCGGTGCAGGGCTATGAGAAAACCGCGTTTCCGGATAATTTCTTTGATGTTGCCGTTGGCAATGTGCCGTTCGGCCAATTCAAGGTGGCAGACAAACGGTATGACCGGCTCAACCTGTCCATCCATGAGTATTTCATCGCAAAGACGCTGGATAAAGTCCGCCCCGGCGGCGTCATCGCCTTTGTGACCTCCAGCTTCACCATGGATAAGCGCACCGCCAATGTGCGGAAGTACATCGCACAGCGGGCGGAGCTGCTGGGAGCCATTCGCCTGCCCAACAATGCGTTCAAGGCTGCGGCAGGAACGGAAGTCGTTTCGGATATTCTGTTCCTGCAAAAGCGCGACCGCATGGTAGACATCGAACCCGAATGGGTGCATCTGGCGACGGACAGCAACGGCATCCAGATGAACAGCTACTTCGTGGACAACCCGGACATGGTGCTGGGCGAGATGAAAATGGTGTCCGGCCCGTATGGCCCGGAGCCGACCTGCGCACCCTTCCCGGATCAGCCGCTGGAGAGCCTTCTTTCCAACGCCATCCAGAATATCCATGGCGAGATCACGGCCTATGACCGGGAGGAAGAACTGGAGGACGAGGATCGTTCCATCGAAGCCGATCCCACCGTCCGCAACTTCTCCTACACGCTGGTAGACGGCAAGATCTACTACCGGGAAAACAGCCGCATGAACCCGGTGGAGGTGTCCAAGACCGCCGAGAGCCGCATCAAGGGCATGATCGAGCTGCGGGACTGTGTGCGGGCGCTGCTGGAGTATCAGACCGAGGACTATCCCGAAGAAGAAATCAAAGGCCAGCAGGCCAAGCTGAATACCCTCTACGACGCCTTTACCCGGAAATATGGCCTCATCAATTCCCGTGGCAATGCCATCGCCTTCGACCAGGACAGCTCCTACTTTTTGCTCTGCTCATTGGAAATTCTGGACGAGGAGAAGAACCTGAAGCGCAAGGCAGACCTGTTCACCAAGCGCACTATCCGCAGTCACAAGCCCGCTGAAAGGGTGGATACCGCCGTAGAGGCGCTGGCCCTGTCCATTGGGGAGAAAGCTCATGTGGACATGGCCTACATGAGCCAGCTCACCGGCAAGGACGAGGCGGCTCTGTTTTCCGAGCTGAAGGGCATTGTATTCCTGAACCCGGACCATGTTGAGGGCGTCAATGAAAAGTATCTCCCCGCAGATGAATACCTTTCCGGCAATGTAAGAAAAAAGCTGGCGGACGCCCAAGCAAAGGCGGCTCAGGACCCACAGTTTCAGGTCAACGCAGATGCTCTGGCAAAGGTGCAGCCGGTGGACCTCACTGCCAGTGAGATCTCCGTCCGGTTGGGTGCCACATGGCTGAACCCGGAGTATATCCGGCAATTCATGTTTGAAACGCTGGGTACGCCCCGGAGCGCCCAGTGGAACATCAAGGTCCATTACTCCAAAATCACCGGCGAGTGGCGCATTGAGGGTAAGAGCAAGGACCGGGGCAATGTGAAGGCTCTGACCACATACGGCACCAAACGGGTCAATGCCTATGAGATCATCGAGGACAGCCTGAACCTGAAGGATGTCCGTGTTTTCGATTATCAGTATGACCCGGATGGGCGGAGGGTCGCTGTCCTCAACAAAAAGGAAACAGCCATCGCCCAGAGCAAGCAGGAGTTACTCAAAGAAGCCTTTACGGAGTGGATCTGGAAAGACCCGGAGCGCCGGGAGACCATCTGTAAAGCCTATAACATCCTGTTCAACTCCAACCGTCCCCGTGAGTATGACGGCAGTCACATCAATTTCTCCGGCATGAACCCGGAGATCACCCTGCGGAAGCATCAGGTGAATGCCATTGCCCATATTCTCTACGGCGGGAACACCCTGCTGGCCCATGTGGTGGGTGCGGGCAAGACCTTTGAAATGGTGGCTGCTGCCATGGAGAGTAAGCGGCTGGGACTTTGCCAGAAATCCCTGTTCGTTGTACCCAACCATCTGACGGAGCAGTGGGCCAGCGAGTTTTTGCAGCTCTATCCTGCCGCCAACATTCTCGTTGCCACCAAGAAGGACTTTGAAACCAAGAACCGCAAGAAATTCTGCGGCAGGATCGCTACCGGCGACTACGATGCAGTCATCATCGGCCATTCGCAGTTTGAGAAGATCCCTATGAGTGTGGAGCGCCAGCGGGCCATTCTGGAGCAGCAGATGGAGGAGATCATGTGGGGCATCCAGGAGGCCAAGGCGGATAAGGCGGAGAACTTTACCATCAAGCAGATGGAAAAGACCCGGAAGGGCTTGCAGATGAAGCTGGACAAGCTCAACGACCAGAGCCGGAAAGACGATGTTGTCACCTTTGAGGAGCTGGGCGTTGACCGCATTTTCATTGACGAGAGCCATTACTACAAGAACCTGTTTTTATATACGAAAATGCGGAATGTGGGCGGCATCGCCCAGACGGAAGCCCAGAAAAGCTCAGACCTCTTTATGAAATGCCGCTACCTCGATGAGATCACCGGGGGACGCGGCATTGTGTTTGCCACCGGCACCCCTATCAGCAACTCCATGGTGGAGCTATACACCATCCAGCGGTATTTGCAGATGAACGCCTTGCAGGAACAGGGCTTGCAGCACTTCGACTCCTGGGCGGCCAATTACGGCGAGACAGTCACCGCCATTGAGTTGTCCCCGGAGGGAACCGGCTACCGGGCCAAGACCCGCTTTGCCAAGTTTTACAACCTGCCGGAGCTGATGAGCGTGTTCAAAAATGTGGCGGACATTCAGACGGCGGATATGCTGAAGCTGCCGGTGCCGGAGGCTCACTACCATAACATTGCCCTGAAACCATCGGAATATCAGAAGGACATGGTGGCATCGCTGGCAGAGCGGGCAGAAAAAGTCCGCAACCGCGAGGTGGACAGCAGCGTGGATAATATGCTGCTGATCACCAACGATGGCCGCAAGCTGGCGCTGGATCAGCGGCTCATCAACCCCATGCTGCCCAGCGACCCCAACAGCAAAGCCGCCAAGTGTGCGGAGAATGTGTTTGAGATCTGGCAGCGCACCGCAGACCAGCGTTCCACCCAGATGATTTTCTGCGACCTCTCTACCCCCAAGGGTGACGGCAGCTTCAGCGTCTACGATGACATTCGCGCAAAACTGCTGGAGCTGGGCATTCCCGAACACGAAATCGCCTATATCCATAACGCCAAGAGCGAGGCACAGAAGAAAGACCTGTTCGGCAAGGTACGGAGCGGTCAGGTGCGTATCCTGCTGGGCAGTACCCAGCGCATGGGAGCCGGAACCAACTGCCAACAGAAGCTCATTGCCCTCCACCACCTCGACTGCCCCTGGCGTCCCTCAGACCTCCAACAGCGGGAGGGGCGCATTATTCGCCAGGGCAATGAAAACCCGGAAGTGGACATTTACAGCTATGTCACCGAGGGAACCTTTGACGCCTACCTCTATCAGTTGGTGGAGAGCAAGCAGAAATTCATTTCCCAAATCATGACCAGCAAAAGCCCGGTGCGCTCCGCAGAGGATGTGGACGAGCAGGCTTTATCTTACGCCGAGATCAAGGCGCTGGCCAGCGGCAACCCCATGATCAAAGAGAAGATGGATCTGGACATTGAGGTTTCCAAGCTGAAATTGCTCAAATCCAACCATCTGAGTCAGCGGTATGCGCTGGAGGACAGTATCAGCAAGACTTTCCCCAGGGAGATTGCGGAAACGCAGGCAAGGCTGACAGGCTATGGCGCGGATATTGCCACCGTCAAGGAGCAGACCCACCCCAATGCCGACGGCTTTGCCCCGATGACCCTGGCGGGTGTCATCTATGCCGAAAAGAAAGAAGCAGGCGCGGCCCTGCTGGCCCTGTGCCAGAATATGCTCTCCCCGGAGGCAACGCAGGTAGGCTCCTACCGGGGCCTGACCCTGGAGCTGTCCTTTGACAGCTTTGCACAGGAGTACAGGCTGGCGATGATCGGGCAGCTCCGCCATGTGGTGACACTGGGAACCGATGTGTTCGGCAATATTCAGCGTATGGATAATGCGCTTGATACGCTGCCGGTAAAAGAGCAGGTCTGCCGGGAGAGGCTTTCAGACTTGGAGGCCCAGCTTGAAACTGCCAGAGTAGAGGTGCAGAAGCCTTTTCCCCGTGAGGAGGAGTTGAAAGCCAAGACCGCCAGATTGGAGGAACTGAACGCCCTGCTGAATCTGGATAAGCGGGAACCGGAGGTTGTGGACGCTGAACCGGATGAAAACCAGCGCCCACCTTTGCGTCCAGCGGCGCAGATGGAGCGATAATAATTTGAAGGAGGAACCCATGGGATACCAGGAGAGCTGGCTCTATGTGGAGCCGCAGCGACAATTCAACAAGCTGATCCGCGCCTACGAAAAGGCGGAGCAGGAGGGATATTACGAGGTGGCGGGCGCACAGCCCCGATCCGTGGTCATTTTGAAGCAGCCCATTGGCGGTCTCCCGGCAGGGGCCAAGGTGCTGTGGGTGTGCGGCGACCGATGTTTTCACACCCTGGGTGGCATTTTCGGCGGGAAACTGCGCTGTATGGGACGGTTCAAGCTGATCCCGGTGGATGAGGTCATCGGTGACCCGTCGGACCGGCTGCTGAGAGGGATCAGGCTGGACAGCTCCCGGCCCAGCGAGAATGAGTACATGAAGCGGTACAGCGCAGAGAATTATGCCTATCGTTTGAAAAACGGAATGTCACGCTAATAAATATGAGTGTTTAACAAGAGGATGGTTTTATGGAACAGGTAATAACCGAACGCGATGTAATATCTAAGCTCAGAAAAGAATTCAGGATGGTTGAGCGTATGGTTAAAGATAAGGAGCATACCCTCGGCAGACGCGCTCCCATAAGACAGACGGCTTATCCGTATGTCTTATGCGATGAAATGGCCAATCATTTGATTTCGGCAAACTTATCGTCTGAGGAACTTGCGATTCTTTATGATGTACCGTGCCTATATGAGAAAATCAGCACTTATTTTTTGCAGCATCTGGAGGAACGCTACCGTCCTTATGCGTTATGCCTTCGGGAGATCCTGGCGGATGGCCAAGCGGGACCCCACATTTAATACTTGATAAAAGATCACGATAGGAGTGATGAGACAGACTATGAGCGAGAGAGATTATAGCGCAGAATTGTATGAAAAGATGAGAGCCGAGCAGGAGCAGTACAGAAACTATCTTCTCGGCCAGCGACCGGAGGAAATCTTAAATCACACATGGGAATACACCATGCGTGAGGACATGGTTATGGCAATGGAAACCTTGGACTTGATGCCTGCGCAGGCGAAAGCCCTCCTCAAGTCCCCACACCCGCTGAACGATATTCTGGAAGATTTTCGCAAGCGCGAAACGGATCACATGGATACCATTCGGGATTCCATTGAAAGCCGGGCCAAAGAGGTTTTGAAACGGGAGCGTAAGGCGAGGGAGTGTCGATGAGTTATGGCATTTATCCCCAGAGATCAAGTTGCCCTTGCCCGTGAAATGGACCTGCTGACCTACCTACGGAAGTTTGAACCGCAGGAGCTGGTGCATAAGGGCGGCAATGTCTACTCCACCCGCACCCATGATTCCCTCAAAATCTCCAATGGGAAGTGGTGCTGGTGGTCACGCAACATCGGCGGCAAGAACGCGCTGGACTATTTGACCAAGGTGGAGGGCGTCCCGTTTCTGGATGCGGTGCAGCGTATTCTCGGAACGGTGCCAACGCTGCCCGCCGTACCGGAGCAAACGGCTCCGGTATCGAAAACTGAATTTGCGCTCCCACCCAAACACGCCGACAACAGGCGTGTTTTTTCATACCTGCATGGGCGCGGTATTGCCCCGGAGATCATCAACCACTGTATCAAAACTGGGCAGCTCTATGAGGACAGCCAGCGGCACAACTGTGTGTTCATTGGCTTCGATGGTGAGCAGCCCCGGTATGCGACCCTGCGGGGAACGCTCTCAGAAAAGAGATTCATGGGTGAAGTCCCCGGCAGCGATAAGAGGTTTTCCTTTGCTGTCCCGCTGAAAGCTGGCAGTCAGACCGTCTGCGTGTTTGAGTGCGCCATTGATGCCCTATCCTATCTGACTATCCTCAAAATGCGTGGACAGGACTGGCACAAGGCGAACTGCCTTTCGCTGGCCGGTATCTACCGCCCAGGCAAAGGCGGTCGCTTCCGCATCCCCGCTGCCCTGGCGCAGTACCTGAAGGACAATCCCAATGTGCGGCAGATCGTCCTTTGCCTGGATAACGATGAGCCTGGACGGACGGCTTCTGTGGCAATCAAAGAAGCGTTGGCCGACTATGCGGTGATCGACAATCCGCCCCGCAAGGGTAAGGACTATAACGAGTATTTGCAGATCCGCCAGCGGGCCATACGGCAAGACCGGGCAAGAGGTTGAGCGCGGGATACTTTTTCGGACGAGTAGAACAGGAAGCGCACCCTCGGTGCGCTGTCCTGGCAAGCATAGCATTTGGACGGCCAAACGCGCTTGTTAAGGGGCAAGCCCCCTAATACCCCCAGCCAGAAAGGAGTGAGCGTTATGAGAAAACGCCCTATAAAGCTCTCTCTTCGGCTCAACGAAGAGGAACATGAGCGGCTAAAGAAACAGGCATATATGACGGGGTTCTCCATTGAGCAATATCTTAGAAATCTGATCGACGGACATCCCATGAAGCCGTTTCCGAAAAACGAAATGTCTGAGATCAAGCGGCAGCTTGCAGCCATCGGCAACAACATAAATCAGATTGCCAAAATCGCCAATACCTATGACCGGGTGCGTCAGTCGGATGTGGACTATATCATAGAAATGCAGACGAAGATCTTGCTGATGATGAAGCGGCTTTGACATGGCAATCACCAAGATCATCGCCATCCGTGACCGACTGGATAAGCGGGTGAACTATGTGGTGAACAGTGAAAAGACTTCTCTGGATGCCAGTGTCCTCTATGCGGTCAACCCGGAGAAAACGGAGCAAAGTTTTTTTACTGCTGTTCTAAATTGCAGCAGTCCGGAGCACGCTTTCCGCGAAATGACGGAGACCAAAAATCGTTGGCAAAAAACGGGTGGCGTCCTCGGCTACCACTTCATCCAATCCTTTGTCCCCGGCGAAGTTACACCGGAGCAGGCCCATAAGATTGGGATGGAGTTTGCACGGCGGATGTTCGGTGATCGGTATGAGGTGGTCATCGGGACGCATCTGGACAAAGCCCATCTGCACAACCACATCGTCATCAATTCGGTTTCCTTTTTGGACGGGCAGAAATACCACTCCAGCCCCGAAAGCTACTACAACGAGGTGCGCGGTACATCGGACGAGCTGTGCCGTGAAAACGATTTGTCCGTCATCACTCCCCAGGGCAAGGGCAAGCACTACGGCGAATGGAAGGCGGAGCAGGACGGCAAGCCCACCGTGCGGAGCATCATCCGTGAGGACATTGACCGCATCATCGGAGAAGCCTATACCTACCAGACCTTTCTTCTACTGCTGCAGAGAAATGGCTATGTAATCAAAAGCGGCCCCAACCGGAAGTACACCGCTGTGCGCCCTCCCGGTGCCAAGCGATTTGTCCGTCTGGATAGTCTGGGCGAAGGCTATACCGAAGAAGTCATCAAACAGAGGCTCATGGGACAGCGCAGCGGCGCGACCCAGAAGCCGAAGCAGCCGGTCTATCATACGAAGCGCTACCGTGTGAAGGGAAAGCTGTCCCGCTATCCCAAACGGAAGATCACCGGTTTCCTTGCCCTCTATTTCCGATATGTGTATCTGCTGCGCGGTGCAAGACGGGCAAAGCCGTCTTACCGGGCAGCTTTTCCGATTCGCAAAGAAGTCATCCGGCTGGAACGCTATCAAAAGCAATTCCGATATCTGATGGCACAGAACATCACCACCCCAGCACAGCTTGCGGAGCAGCTTTCCAATCTGGAAGCTGAGATCGCCAAGCTGACCGAAGAACGAAATCCACTATATGGAGAAAGGAGAGCCGCCCCCGATGAAGAAGCCAAGGCACAATGTACCGCCGAGATCGACCGGCATACCGCCTCCCTGCGGGAGAAACGCCGGGAACTTGCACTCTGCCGCAGAATACAAGCGGACATCCCGCAGGTGCGCGAACAGGTGCAGGAAGCACAGACCAATCAGAAGAACGAACTGAGGAAGGAGGAACAACAGCATGAGTACCAGCGGCGAAACCGCTGACCTGATGGTGAAAGAGGGTATCCAGATCACCGAGAGCGCCGTCAAGCTGGCAGGGCTGGGCGCAAAAAACCTTGCCGCCCTTTTGATTGCCCTCGCCAATGACAATCAAAAGCTCGCAGGCAAGACCAATCTGAAACGGCTGATCCACGATGGAGAGGAGCTGACCATTTTTTCCGTCAAGAAGGAAGATTTGGCAGGCTTCCACGGTGAAGCCAAACGCTACGGCGTTCTCTACTACCCCATCGTGAACAAGGTGGAGAACACCGGCATGGTGGAGATCATGGCAAAGGCCAAAGACGCCAAGCAGATCAACCGCATCTTTGAGCGCATGGGCTATCCGGCTCCGACGCAGGAGGAGGCAAGCGCAAAAAAAGCAAAGGCCCGCGATCCGTCCGACAACAGCTCCAGGGAGCGCGGGACTGGTGCGAAAGCATTTACGGAGCAGGATACGACGGAGGGTAAGCTGCGTCCATCCGTCAAGAGTAAGCTGGCGGCGATCAAGGCTGAGAGCCAAGCCACGGATAAGACCGCGCCCGTTCAGGAAGTGGTTAAGGCAGCGATCCACAAAACCGAAAAAACAAGATGATTGAGGAGGAACAGAGTTTGAAAAAGCAACTTTGTATGATGCTCTGCGCAGCCGCCATGCTGTGCAGTATGAGCGTCCCCGCGTTGGCGGTTGACGCTGACACGATAACGGAAAACGCCGGAGAGACCTTGCCGCTGCTGGTGCCTGCTCCGGCAGCAGTCTATCCCGCAGAAGTCCGCGTCAGTGAAGAAAACGGCATTGCCCATCTGGAGAAGGTCTACTACCTGACCACAAAGGATGACCCCACGGCCATTCCCACCGCAGATTTTGAGCGTGAGGGCAAAACCTATACGCTCCTTGACCTGCTGAAGAATGACCTGACGGAGACAGACACCAAGGAATACATCGAAGTGTTGACGCTGGACTCCAAAACCAAGGATTTGGAGGAGATCATCAAAACCCTGGAGCCGGAGCTGGAGGTCGTGACCGAAGATGGGTACAGTGGAACGCTGAAGCCCAACTATCCCAGCATCGCCGTAGAAGCTGCCGGGTACAAAAACAGCAGTTGGACGGTATCTGCCAAGCGCACCTATCCCAATCTGAATGATGCCGATATTTCTCTCATTCCCAAGACCATTGAGGACAGCGGACGAACCCTGACGCTGGCCGATGTGGACTGGCAGGAAGTCCCCACCGGCAACATGGGCGACTTTGTGGAGGCTTTCCGCTACACCGCCAATGCGACCTATACCGGCACGGCGTACAGCAAGACCGCCACCGGCTACACCGTGACCGTGGAATACGGCGGCGAGGTCACGAAAACAAGCTGTGATACCATCGTCTATACCGCTGTTTTCACGGCAACCGGAGCAACACCTTCTGCTGAGAACGCAGATGCCCAGAATACCGCAGAGGACTTCAACTACGCGCTGCTGCTGATCCCTCTGGGCATTTTGGCGCTGGGTGGCGTCGGCTACGGCGGCTACAAGGGATATAAGCACTATCAGAACAAGAAACGGGGGTATGAGTAAGTGAAAAAGAAGCTCTCCATGCTGCTTGCCGTCTGCGCTTTGATGACGGCTTTTTCTATGCCTGCATCCGCATTGGAATATGAGTTTGATGCTCCCAGCGCGGGACTATTCGGCAGACCCACTTCCGATGAAACCATCTATGTCGGTGTGAATGACAGCGTGAATATCGACCGCAGCAAGAGCGCGGCGCTCATCCCGCCCACCTTTGGCAGTCCTGCCAGCTACACCCTGAACGCGGGCGAATACCTGACTCCGAACCTTGTGACCGGGCAGAGCGGGAGCGTCAGCACAGGCGGTGTTACTGTTGTCCCGCCCTCCATCGGCGGCACGGCCGGAACCGACAGCAGCACGAATGGCAGCTACTGGACACCGGCATACACAGCGGTGACGGAGGACTTGTACTACGCTGCCGGTCATCTGGGAACGCTGAAAATCCCTGCCATCGGCCTGACTGTGAAGGTCTACCAGGGTACGGACAGCGCGGCATTGGCCAAGGGCGCGGGGCATTTCTCCAGCACCTCCATCTGGAACGGCAATGTGGCCTTTGCCGCGCATAACCGTGGCGTGGCAAACCACTTCGGCAAGATCCACACGCTGTCCATTGGCGATAAGATCACCTACACCACCAAGCTCGGTACCCGCACCTACGAGGTCTACTCCGTGTCGAAGATCTCCGTCAACGATGTATCCGTGCTGAATGACAGCGCAGACAATATCCTTACCCTTGTGACCTGCGTGATGAATCAACCGGATTACCGCTGGTGTGTGCAGGCAAAGGCCGCTTGATTTTTTGACAGTAAAAATGTGCCGCGCTATGCTGTATCTATCAAAACACGGGAGGTACAGACGATGAAACGAGGAAGTTTTCTGATGGGCTTTTTGACCTGCTTGCTTCTGGCGGGTGTCACCACCACGGCCTACGCAGCCGGTATCATGGCAGAGCGCAGCCAGCACCGTATCCTTGTGGATGGTACGGAGGTACAGATGGAAGCCTACACCATCAACGGCAATAACTATGTGAAGCTCCGGGACATTGGCGAGAAAGTCGGCTTCAATGTCTACTGGGACAGCGCAAATCACTGTGTCCAGGTGGAGAGCGGCAAACCCTACACGGGCGAAGCAACGAAGCAGGCGGTTTCCAAAGCGGCTGTTGCAGACGGCTCCCGCTATGTCCCCAAGGTGGGCGATGTGATCCGGTGCAGCGATGGCACGGACTACACCATCAAGGATGTATCCCGCTGGGATAAGAACGCCTTTTCCAGCGGTCCGTTGGGAGAGCTTCCAACACCAACCTGCGACTGGAGCAAGCTGCCCCAGCCGGAGCTGCCGAAAGCCGAGGCAAGGCACTTCAACATTGGCGGACTGGATTACCTGTTCCAGCGGAACCTCTACGAAACACGCCGGATGCTCTATACCCTGTATAATGCCATCGGAGATAACCCGGAGACATGGCAGAACGGTGCACCTGTAAAATTCCCCAGCGGGAATGATAAGGTGAAGATCAACCTGACCATTCCCGCAGAGGTCACGCCCCAGAGCTTCTGGCCGTGGCGGGCGGAACAGATCACGGAGCTGTTCAACAGCTGCCCGCCGGGAACCTACTTCATGGAAGCATGGGATGTCTACAAGGATGGCGTGTTTCAGTACACCGAGTACAGCATCTATGTAAGCTGACAATTTCATATCCACACGCGGGCGGTATGTGAAAAGCATACCGCCTTTTCTATTTCCAAACACAGGAGGAACACACATGAAAAAACGATTGATCGCACTGCTGCTGGTGCTGGTCACGGTGCTGGGGATGCTCCCGGCTACCGCTCTGGCTGCCGGCAGTGAGGAAGAAGCCCTCGGTGAAGTGAATATCTACAACGGCGGGCAAAAGCTGGCCTATCTCTCTATCAACGGACGCATCCGGGAGCAGATCTACACCTATTTCAACTATGTGGACAGCCAAGGCAGGACGAAGGAAATTCCCGCGTACTGTGTCAACCCCAACACCAAGGGCGTCCCGCAGTCGGTTGCTCCCGGTGAGAGCATCAAGTATCTTGCTGAGGAGAAGGGCAACGACCCGAAGGTCATGGGTATCATCGCCAACGGATACCCCACCCGTGGCCTTTCGGAGCTGAAGCTGGAAAACAAGTATCAGGCATATTACGCCACCAAAATGGCGCTGTGGTGCTACCTGCTCCCAAACTGGGACATCAGCAATCTCAAGGTCAATCCCAATCTGACCGGCGTGGAGCTTCAGCGGGCGCAGGCCATCCTTGCGGCGTCAAAGGACATCTATGCGCGTGGCACGACCTGGAGCAAAGTCCTGTCTCCCCGCGTGACTGCCACGCCCGACCGGGATGTAGCCTATCCCATCACCGTGAATGGCCAGCAGTATAAGCAGCAGGTGTTCACCCTCCATTCCGACACCTGGGTGTGCAACTATGCCATCCGCGTGGCGTTCTCTGACCCCGCCTCCGTGCCTGAAGGAACGCGAATCGTGGACATGGAGAACAAGGATATTACCACCATTACCACCTCCGGCACCGGCGACGGCTATGCGGGCAAGTTCAAAATCCTGTACCCTGCTTCTGCGGTGGCGGGTAAGACCGGCAGCGTCCAGTTGTCCTTTACCACCGATGTCTACAAATACGCTGTGTTCTACGCTGTTTGCGCAGAGCAGAACAAATACGGTCAGCTCCAGAATTATATGTGCGACACCGACCCCACCGTTACCATGCGCCTGTCCACATACAGCAACTATGGGGATGATATTGATGTGGAGCTGCCTGACACCGGCCTGAAGATCACCAAGCTGGAGGCAGGTACGGACGCCCCGTTGGGCGGCGCGATTTTTGAGGTAGTCGGCCCTGACGGAGCTACCGTTGGCACCTTCAGCACGCGCTCGGACGGCACCGTTACCATTCCTCTGCCCCTTGCGGGCAACTACACCGTCTATGAGCGTGTCGCCCCGCTGGATCACCTGCTCAGCGATACCCCCGCACAGAACATCAAGGTAGAGTATGGCAAGGTGGCGGAGATCACCTTCTGGAATGAACCTTACGGCACCCTTCGCATTGAAAAGCTGTCCAACACCGGCGCGCACCTGCCCGGAGCCATGGTACAGGTCAAGCACATTGAAAGCGGCACAGTCTATTCCGCCGAAACCAACTTCGCGGGCTATGCCATCTTCGACAACATCAAGCCCGGTGCCTATGAGATCAAAGAAATCACCGCCCCCTCCGGCTGGCTGAAGGACGATACCACCTATACCGCCTCTGTTGCCACCGGCGAAACCACGACCTTTGCTTTGGTAAATCAGGAGCTGCCCGGACTGCGGATCATCAAGTACGACCGCAAGAATATGGTAGCCATGGCCGATGTCACCTTTGAAGTCTGGCGGGACGGTGTTTCCCTGGGCAAGTTCCGCACGGATGCGTTTGGCGAGATCCTGCTGACGGATGTCACCCCCGGAACCTACCGCGCCGTGGAGGTGGATACCGGCAGCGATGGTCACATCCTGGACACCACCCCGCAGGAGGTGGAGCTGGCCGCAGGGGACGGCATCAAAGAGCTGCTGTTTTTCAACGATGTGAAGCCGGGACTGCGGCTGGTCAAGGTGGATTCCACCGACCCCAGCCGTGTCATTCCCAACGCCGTCTTTGAAATCAAGTCCGTGGACGGCAGCTACGGTCCCAAGGAATTTACCACCGATGAAAACGGCGAGATTGACCTGAGCAAGCTGCCCACCGGCGCTTATGTGGTCACGGAGAAAGCCTGTGAGGGCTACATCATCGACCAGGCGCAGCGTATTATCCAGCTTGACCCCAACGAGGACGCCCAATTCGTGTTTACCAACACCATCAAGCCCTCTCTCCAGATTATCAAGACCAGCTCGGACGGCTCCCAGCTGAAAAATGTTACTTTCCGTATCGCCAAGATTGAGGATGGGACTCATTACCTCGACCGCACCACCAATGAACAGGGCGAGATCCTGATTGCAGATTTGGAACCCGGCGTGTATTCCGTGCGGGAGACTGCCACGGACTCCTCTCACATTCTGGATGTGCGGGAGTACCACATGGAGCTGTTCCCCGGCAAAACCAGCACCCTGACCGTGGAGAACCAGAAGCGCCCCAACCTCATCGTGTATAAGCATGACGCTGACACCGGCGAACCTATCGCCAATACCGTGTTTGAAGTCCGGGCGGCAGACGGCCACAGCGTTGACCAGATCAAGACGGACAGCGAGGGCAAGGCAGAGCTTAGAAATATGCTGCCCGGTGTCTACGAGATCACGGAAAAATCCGTGCCGTCCCCCTATCTGCTGGACGCTCCCAGCCAGCTTGCAACGCTCTATCCCAACCGCGACCACACTGTTTATTTTGAGAATCACAAGAAGCCCAGCCTGACGGTCAAAAAGGTGGACAGCGTGACCGGCGATGCGCTGCAAGGAGCAAAGTTCCAGGTCACTTATGCCAGCAACAACACGGTTAGCGGCGAGATCAACGACCTCGGCACCTTCTACACCGATGAAAACGGCCAGTTACAGCTTACGGGTCTGCGGGATGGCTGGTACAAAGTGACGGAGCTGGAGCCGCCCACGGGCTACGCCATCAAGGAAGCCACACAGGAGGTCTATATCCAGTCCGGCACCGGCAAGACACTGACCTTTGAAAATATCCCTCTGTCTGCGCTGGTGGTGTGGAAGTATGATTCCGTCACCGGAGAAGCGGTGTCTAATGCCGTCTTTCAGGTGAAGTACCTCACCGGCACCTCTGGCACGGGCGGCACGGTCATCGGCACCTATAAGACTTCTGCAAACGGCAGCTTTACCGTCACCGGACTGCGGGAAGGCACCTACATTGTGGAGGAGCTTGCCAGCGACAGCGGCCATGTCATCGACACTGCGCCGCAGACTGCCTACATCAGCGGCAAAGAGCAGGATGTGGTGCAGCTCTACTTCGGCAACACCCCCAAAGGCAGTCTGCTGATCCGGAAGGTATGCGCGGTTGACCCCAGCATTACCCTCCAAAATGCGGAATTCAAGGTAACTTACGCCGATGGCAGCGTGATCGGCACCAGCAACGGCATCTACCGTTCCGATGAAAACGGCGAAATCCTTATCGACGGTTTGGAACCCGGCAAGAGCGTTGTTGTGACGGAAACCCGTGCGCCCAGCGGCTTCACCATCGACACCCAGCCCCAGACCATCAGCGTCCTGCCTGGAAAGACGGTGAGCCTGACCTTCAAGAACCAGCCCAAGGGCGCGCTGATCGTCACCAAGGTGGATGCCTCCACCGGCGAGCCTCTGTCCGGCGCGGAGTTCCGCATTACCACAGCGGCAGGCTGCGAGGTTGGCCTGGACGGTGTGATCGGCACGGCGACCGCAACGCAGAACGGCATCTTCACCACCGACGCCCACGGCCAGATCAAGCTGACAAATCTGCTGCCCGGTACTTATATGCTGACGGAAGTCAAAGCACCTGATGGCTATGTGATTGAAAAAGCTGTGACCAATGTTGTCATCGGCAGCGGCGGCGATACGCAGTCCATCACCATCAAAAACAAGAAGCTGGGGGGCCTTGTCATCAACAAGGTTGACTCTGTAACCGGAAAGCCGCTGGAGGGCGTTCAGTTCAAGATCACCTACGCCGATGGCCGGTTCGTGGATGCTGAAGGCGGTAAACTGTCCTCCAATGGACTGTATGTGACCGACCAGAACGGCCAGATCATTCTGAATCAAATCACCGGCACGATTATGGTCACAGAAGTCCAGACCATTCCCGGCTATTCCATTGATGAAAACACCCGCACCCAGACCGTAGTGGTCAACCCGGACGATACCCAAACTCTGACCTTTACCAACACGCCCATCGGCGGGCTTATCATTACCAAGAGCGATGAAAGCAGCGGCAAGCGGCTTTCCGGCGTTCAGTTTGAAGTGCGCAAGATGAATGGTGAGATCATCGGTACCTACACCACCGACCGAAACGGCGTGATCCAGCTTCCGCAGCTTGACAGCGGCTGGTACACCGTGACGGAGCTGAAAACCGTCTCCGGCTATCAGTTGGATACCACGCCCCAGCAGGTGGAGGTAAAGGACGGTCAGACTGCAACACTGGCGCTGACCAACCGCAAGACCTCCAATATCCTGCTGCACAAGGTGGACGCGGATACCGGCAAGGGCATTTATGGCGCTACCTTCCTGCTGTATGACAGCAACCACAACCCCATCGGCCAGTACACCACCGACCAGAACGGCTACATCTACATGGACGAAGGACTGGCGGATGGCCGTTATTATTTGCGTGAAATTCAGGCGGCGGACGGCTACATCCTGGACACGCAGCTCAAAACCATCTATGTCCAGTACGGTGCAACCTCTGAGATTACATGGGAAAACACCGCTGTCCGTGGTCAAATCCAGATCATCAAGAAGTCTGCGGATGATAACTCTATCAACGGCCTGCCTGCCGGTACGCTGTTGGAGGGGGCCGTTTTTGAGGTCTACGATAAAGCGGGCAACAAGGTGGACACCATCCGCACCGACCGGAACGGCAGAGCAGTTTCCAAGCTGCTGCCCCTGTCCCGCTACACCATTCGTGAGGTAAGCGCCCCAGCCTATTACGCGGTCAATCCCACCGTCATGACGGCGTATCTGGAGTATGAGGGCCAGATCGTGACCTTTGAGGTGCTGGACAGCAGCGTGGCCACCGGCGTATCCATCACCAAGACCGGCCCCAAGGAGGTCATGCCCGGTCAGCCCATCCGCTACACCCTGAAGGACATTGCCAACACCTCCACGGTGCCGCTGAGTTCCTTCTACTGGCGTGATACGCTGCCCGGTCAGATGACGCTGAACCAGATCGTCACCGGCACCTACAACCAGCAGCTTTCCTACAAGGTGGTCTATAAGACCAATCTCTCCGGCAGCAGCTACCGCACTCTGGCAGACAACCTTTCCACCAGCAAAAACTATGTGCTGGATGCCCGCCCCGCCATTCTGAAGCTGGCCTCCAATGAGCGTATCACAGAGGTCATGTTCGTGTTCGGACAGGTCAAGGCTGGCTTTGCACAAGTGGAAACACCCTCCATCAGCGGCACGGTCGCAAAGGGCCTGTCCAATGGCAGCAGCCTTGTCAATGTGGCTGATGTGGGTGGTCTGTATAACGGGCAGTGGATTCAGGCGGTTTCCCGCACCCTGACCGGCGTCTATGCCAAGACAACGGTAACGCTGCCCAAGACCGGCTATTGATGGTATGAAGTCCAATCGCAGCTTTCGCAGTGCCGCCCCGATGTGGGCGGCACTTGTGATACCTGTCCTGTGGCTGGCGGCGCTGCTTGCCACCGGCTATGAGGACGGCATGACGATATTTGACCTGATGGGGCGTTTCAGCAGTCTGCTGGAGCGCCCCTTTGCCATCCGCTGGACGGCGCACACGCTGAAATTCATGGCGATTGCCCTCTGCTGCTACGGCATGGGCATTGGCCTTTACTACGCCAGCCGTGAGAACCGGCGACCGGGCGAGGAATATGGCAGCGCCAAGTGGGGCGACCCCAAGGCACTGTGTCAAAAGTATAAAGACCCCAGCAACCCGAACGGAAATGTCATCCTGACCATGCGCGTCTGCATCGGCATGGACGGTCACAAGCACCGGCGCAATCTGAACATTCTGGTGGTAGGCGGTTCCGGCTCCGGTAAGACACGGTTCTTCTGCCTGCCGGGTGTGCTGAGCGCCAACTGTTCTTTTCTTATCACAGATCCCAAGGGTGAGATTCTGCGCACCACCGGCCATCTGCTGACCGAGCAGGGCTACGATGTGAAGGTGTTTAACCTGATCGACCCCGGTCAATCCGATTGCTACAACCCGTTCCGCTATCTGCGGGATGAGAAGGATGTGCTGAAGCTCATCGACAACCTCATCAAGAACACCACTCCAAGAAATGCCTCCAGCAATGACCCCTTCTGGGAGAAGGCCGAGATTGCCCTGGACTCCGCCCTGATGCTCTACCTCATGAGCGAAGCCCCACCGGAGGAACAGAATTTTGAAACCATGCTGTTCATGATGGAATATGCCGAGGTGCGCGAGGAGGACGAGGGCTACCGCAGTCCGCTGGATTTGCTCTTTCAGGCCTTGGAGGAGGAACAACCAAACCATGTTGCGGTGAAGCAGTACAAAGTATTCAAGCAAGCTGCCGGCAAGACGGCAAAATCCATTCTGATTTCTGCCGCTGTCCGCCTGGCGGCGTTCAACATCCCGCAGTATGCGGCAATGACCGCCAGGGACGATATGGACTTCGGCTCTCTGGGTGAAAGGAAGCGAGCGATCTTCTGCGTCATCCCCATCAACGATGCCAGCATGAATTACCTCATCGGTATGCTCTATACCCAATGCTTTCAGGAGCTGTACTACCGGGCGGACGAGAAGTACAACGGACGCTTGCCCGTGCCGGTGCGGGTCATTCAGGACGAATGGGCGAATGTGGCCCAGCCAGACAGCTATCCCAAAATCCTTGCCACCTGCCGCAGCTACAACATCGGGCTGAACATCATTGTGCAGAACATCCAGAACATCAAGGCGCTGTACGAAAAGGAATGGGAGGGCATCATCGGCAACTGCGACACGCTGCTGTTCCTGGGCGGCGGCAACGAGCCGACCTCTCTGGAGTTCATGTCCAAACTGCTGGGCAAAGAAACGCTGGATACCCGGACACGGGGCCAGACCAAAGGGCGCAACGGCTCCAGCTCCACCAACTACCAGCAGGCGGGGCGTGAGCTGATGATGATCGACGAAATCCGCATGATGGACACCGACGACGCCATTCTGCTGATCCGTGGCGAAAAGCCTGTGCTGGATAAGAAATACGACATTACGCGCCACCCCAACTTCAAGAAGTCTGCGGCAGGCGGCGCGGAACCCTATGTGCATAAACCGCAGGAGGCACCGGACTATGCGCTGCCCGATCTTCCTTACGAGTTCCATGCGCTGGACGATTACGATTTCATTGAAATGGAGGACTCTCAAAATGAACAAGAAGAATGATACTCCCCGGCAGCTCCATAAGCGCGGCAAGCTGCTGAAGCGTGGCTACTGGACGGGCGCGGCAGCAGTGCTGATGCTCTGCGCCCTTGCGACGCCTGCATTTGCAGCGGGCAGCGACCCTCTGACCATCGTCAACAACCTCTCTGACTTCATTTTCAGCATCATCAAGGCGCTGGGCGTCATCATCCTCGGCTGGGGCATTGTGCAGGTGGGTATGTCCATCCAGTCCCACGATGCCAGCCAGAGAACACAGGGTTTTCTGTGCCTGTTCGGCGGCCTGCTGATTGCCTTTGCAAAAGAAATCCTGACGGCCATCGGTGCAATCTAAAAAAGAAGAAGTGATGGCTTCTTTCGGGAAGTCATCACTTCTTTACAGCGGATTATTCTGAGCATCTTCTAACTGCTTCTCAAATTCCTGCACTTCCGCAGGCTCTGCGGGACGAATCGCTTCTTTTCCGCAGTCCGGGCAGCGGTTTGGCACGGAATGACGGGAAAACAGAAAATGACAATGCTCACAAACATATACCATTTTCATCACCGGCTCTCATTATAACAGCCTGGGCAGATGCTTTCAATAGGAGGTGAACACTTGGACAACAACTGGATCGTAGACAATTTGGAAAATGCGTTGACCACATGGAACGAGAAGCTGGCAGAGATGTGGACGCTGCTGACAGAATCGCCCCAGACCTTTAAGGGCGGCACGATCTGGAGTACGGTAACGACCATCAACGGGGCCATGCAAGCCATTGGCTACGGACTGCTGGTGCTGTTCTTTGCCATCAGCATTTTCAAAAGCTCTGCAACCTTCCGGGACTTTCAGCGCCCGGAGTATGTGTTCAAGCATTTCATATACTTTATTCTTGCCAAGCTGGGTATCACTTACGGCATGGATTTGATGGTCAATATCTTCGATGTCTGCAATGGCATTGTGGCGACCGCAGCAAGCAGCGTGGGCGGCATCACAAGCGCATCGGCAGCACTGCCGCCTGAAATCATTACGGCGATTGAGGATGTGGGCTTCCTCGCCAGCATTCCTCTGTGGCTGGTCACGCTGCTGGGCAGCCTGTTCATCACGGTACTGGCATTCATCATGATTTTGACCGTTTATGGGCGGTTTTTTAAGCTCTATATGTATGCCGCCCTGTCGCCGGTGGCGCTGGCTTCCTTTGCGGGCGAGCATACCACCCATTTCGGCAAGGCGTTCCTGCGGAGCTATATCGGCGTGTGCATGGAAGGTGCGGTCATTGTGCTGGCCTGCATCATCTTTTCGGCCTTTGCGTCCAGCGGAACGGTCGTTGTTGACCCGGATGCGTCTGTTGTGACACAGGTCTGGAGTTATCTGGGCGAGGTCATCTTCAATATGCTGGTGCTGGTTGGCTTGGTCAAAGCCGCTGACCGCATTGCAAAGGAGATGTTTGGGCTATAGAAACTATTACCTCAAATGCTGTTGTGCTTTAGTTGAGGCCCTTTCGACAGCCGTCATTATTGTGGATTGTTTCACAGCATGGTATAATGGGTTCGGCAAATCGAAATTTGATGTGTGATTCTCCGTTTGTGTGCTTTCTTCTATCTTGGGAAGGGCAGAAATTCAATGCCTATTGATGAAGATACTATTCGCCTATCTGATGGCTGTTTTTTCACCGCAGAAAAAATGGGCCAATGTTCAGGAGTCATTATTTAGTATTGGTTCTATTATACACTCTTTCTGAAAGGAGGCACGAGTATATTGCTATTTCCTCGATTTCCTCATAAGCTCAGCGATGGTCAGCTTGGCCTAATGCTGTTGGTCATCATCCCTGTCATATTTGGCTTGTTCTGGCTTTACAATGCTTACCGTCTGGGTAGACTCAAATGGAAACCAAAGGGGCAGGCGAACCCTCGCTTGGTTTGCCTGGTCATTTTGTTTATCATTATTGTGAGCGTAGTGCTACTATTGGTAGCTGAGTAGTCAAATTCTGTTTGCTTTTGTTTCTTCGCCAAGCCCACTTGTATTTATATTGTATAGTTTATTATGGAATAGCAATCCATTAGTTAACGGATTCGCAAATTCCAATTTATCGGGCAGCCCTGTTTGGGGCTGCCCTTTCTACATAGGCACAGAATGAATCCTAAAAGAATAGGACGGTGAATCTTTCATGGAAATCAAAATCAACAAAGAAATCCGCAACTACAAGGAAACGATCTTTTTCGGCCTGCCCATGCGCCAGTTTGTCTGTGCGGTGCTGGCGGTGGGCGTTGCCGTTGGCCTGTATTTCGGCATGAGCCGAATTGCAGACCGGGAAACCGTCAGTTGGGTGTGTATTGTGGGCGCGGCCCCCATTGCCGCTGCCGGTTTCTTTCATTACAACGGACTGACGCTGGAGAAGTTTCTGTGGGCGTGGTTTAAGTCAGAGTTTCTGATGGCGGGAAACCGTGTGTGGAGGTCCGAAAACTACTATATGGACGCAGTACAGTCGGAGGTGAAGAAGCGCAAATGAAATTCTGGAAACCCAGCGCAGAGCGGGATGCTTTTTCCGTCCCGCGCAGCGTTCAAAAATCTATCCCTATCAAGCGCGTCTATAAGGACGGCATCTTTGAAGTCAGCGGCAAGTTTTCTAAGACTTGGCGCTTTTTTGATGTCAATTACAAGGTGGCGTCCCCGGAGAAGCAGGAGGACTTGTTCAAGGCTTACTGTGCCTTTCTGAACGCGCTCCCGGTCAATGCCACCGCCAAAATCACGCTGTTTAACCGCAGATTAAATCAGCGGGAGTTTAACGCAAACCTGTTCATGCCCTACAAGGGCGACGGGCTGGATCAGTACCGTGGGGAGTACAACGACCTGCTGGCAGACAAGGCCGGAGACAGCAACAATCTCATTCAGGAGAAGTACATCACGATCTCTACCGAAGCCAGAAACTACGAAGAAGCAAAGGGCTTTTTCAACCGTGTGGGAACCGACCTTACTACCAGTCTGTCCCGTTTGGATTCCACCATCCGCGAAATCAATCTGAACGAGCGTCTGCGCCTGTTCCATGACTTCTTCCGTCCCGGCGAGGAGCAGGAGTTCCATTTTGACCTGAACGAAACCATGAAGCGCGGTCATGACTTCAAGGACGCTATCGCGCCGGGGTGCCTGTCCTTCAAAAAGAGCTATTTTGAGATGGACAACTGTTTTGGGCGCACCCTGTTTCTTCGGGATTATGCCAGCTTCATCAAGGACTCCATGATTACCGAGCTTATGGACTACCCCCGGAACATGATGCTCTCCATTGATATTGTCCCCATCGGCATGGATGACGCCATCAAGCTGGTGGATAAGGTCATTATGTCCGTGGACTCCGACGCCAACCGATGGCAACAGCGCCAGAACGCCCACAACAACTTTACGGCGACGCTGCCCTATCAACTGGAGCAGATGCGGCAGGTAGGCAAAGAGTATATGGATGACCTGACCGAGCGCGACCAGCGCATGATGCACGGCGTGGTGACGCTGACGCACCTTGCGGACAGTCTGGAGCAGCTTGACCAGGATACCAAATCCTTGCAGACGCGCACCGGCAACTGTGAATTTGCCGTCCTCAACTATCAGCAGGAGGACGCCTTGAACACGGTGCTGCCCTACGGTCTGCGCCGCATTGATGCTGTCCGCACTCTGACCAGCGAAAGCACCGCTGTCCTCATGCCCTTCAAGTCGCAGGAGATCCAGGACGCGGGCGGCATTTATTACGGCGTCAATCCCATCTCCCACAACCTCATCATCTGCAACCGTGGCTCACTGATGAACGGCAACGGCTTCATTTTCGGCGTGTCCGGCTCCGGTAAATCCATGGCGGCAAAGCAGGAGATCACGACCCTCGCCCTTGCCACTGACCATGACATTATCATCATAGACCCAGAGCGGGAGTATGGCCCGCTGGTGCGGGCGCTGGGCGGCGAAATCATCACCATTTCCGCATCCAGCGACACCTATATCAATGCCATGGACATTTCCAGCGAATACGGCGGCGGTCAAAACCCGCTGGCGCTGAAAAGCGACTTCATCATGTCCCTCTGTGAGCAGATCATGGGTGCAGAGCAGATCAGCGCGAGGGACAAGTCCATCATTGACCGCTGTACCGCCAATGTGTACCGGGAGTACATCAAGACCTATAAGGGCGACCCGCCCACGCTGAAGGATTTGCATGACGATCTGATGCGCCAGAAGGAGCCTGCCGCCCATGACATTGCGCTGGCGCTGGAGCTGTTTACCACCGGCACCCTGGATGTGTTCGCCCACCAGACCAATGTCAACTCCAGGAACCGTATCCTATGCTTTGACATTCAGGACTTGGGCGAAAATTTGAAGCCCATTGGCCTGCTGGTCATGCTGGACGCCATTATGAACCGTGTCATCGCCAACCGTGCCGAGGGCAAGTACACCCATGTCTATATCGACGAGATCTATCTGTTCTTCGCAGGCAGCAGCATGGGCGGCGCGGGTGACAATGTGAGCAAGTACAGCGCGGAGTTCCTGTATAAATGCTGGAAACGCTTCCGGAAGTATTACGCGACCCTGACCGGCATTACGCAGAATGTGGAGGAATGCCTGCGTTCTGATACTGCCCGCATGATGTTCGCCAACAGCGAATTTCTGCTGATGTTCAATCAGGCCCCCAATGACCGCGAGGTTCTGGCTCATATTCTGAACGCTTCATCCGCCCAGATGAGCTATGTCAGCGACAAGCCGCCAGGACACGGCTTGATTAAAGTGGGCGGTGCAATCGTGCCGCTGGTCAATGAGTTCCCGAAGGACACCAGCCTGTATTGGCTGATGACCACCAAACCGGGAGAAGGATAAAGAAACTGCGGGCAGAGCGTCATGCTCTGTCCGCGATTTTTTTATAGGAGGTAGTATGGCGGATATAAAAACACGCCCCGCTATGGACAAGCCCAAGGCTTTGAACCGGGATTTTGTCCCCAAGGAAGCGGGCAGTATCTGGAAAGCGCACCACGATCAGCAGGAAGCCCAGCGCGGCCCCAAGGAGCGTGGGAGCGTTCAGTATGCCACCGATCAAGTGGAAACGACCGGCAGGCGGAGTGCGCTTGCTACTGCCGATGGAGGACGCAGAGCTATCCGGCAAATCAAGAAGCGCTATGACAGGGGTGAGTCGGTCGAACAGGGAAAAACGGCGACCGAGCCGAAAAAGAACAATCCTTCAGAAGAAAGAGCGTACCAAAGCAGCCCTTATGACAGCCACTATCCCAGCGCACGGAAGGACGGAACACGGCAAACTGCCGAACAGCACCATGTGGAGCTGGGCATGGAAAAGGTTGTGGAGGATCATTTTGAAAGTGTTGCTGAGTCAGGAATCCACAGCAGCTTTGAAGTACCGCGCGCCCGGATGCGCCAGTACGATGTACCTGCTTCACCGCAGTCTACCCCATTGGAGCAGGGGCGGAAAAAAGCTGTCCGGGATGTAGTGAAAAAGCGTCAGGCAGCACAGCACATATTGGATGGCCACGGAGCTGCTTCGCGTGTAGAGCAGGCTGCTGTTACGCCCGGTAAAGTTGATCGTCCACAAATCAAGACCCGTCAGAGCAGTCACGGAGCCGCAACCCACAAGCAGAAGGCGATAAAAACCGCCATGGGCGAAAAAGTCGCAGAGCCGATCAAGGGAACAGCGGCAAAGGCGACGCAGAAAACGCGGCAGGCCGTGCAGCGTAGATTGCAGCGGAAAATGGTCATGCAATCCGCAGGCTCCACACAGAGGGGTGTGCGCCAGCTTGGGCAATGGGCAGCGGCGGCAGCAAAGGCCATCGTGCATACAGTCAAAGCTGCCGTCAGCGGACTTTTTGCGGCAGGCGGCGGTGTGGTAGTGCTGATCCTTCTCCTTTTGCTGATTATGGTGGGCGCTATCGCGGCGTCCCCCTTTGGTATCCTCTTTTCCAACGAGAACAGCACCCCGGACGCCGTGCCGATCTCTGCGGCCATTGCCCAGGTCAACTATGATTTCAACGCCCAGTTGGAAGCGCTGCAAGGAGCCGATACATACGATGATGTAACCATCGCCGGTGAAATGGCGGACTGGGTGGATGTACTGGCGATCTTCGCGGTTAAGACTGCTGGCAGCAACGATGTGGACGCAACGGATGTGGTGACGATGGATGCTGACCGCGTGAACCGCTTGAAAGCCGTCTTTTCGGACATGAACATCATCACCAGCACCGTTGAAACCATCCACCATGCGGACAGCGACCCGGACGATGGTACAGACGATAGCTGGACGGAGAAAATCCTGCATATCACAATAAGCGGAAAGACGGCGGTGGAGATGGTGACGGAGTACGGCTTCACGGCACAGCAGATGACCGTCGTGAACGAGCTGCTGGCACAGCGGGATATGCTGGAGGAGCTGATCGGCAACCTGACCGCTATCAGCGCGGACGCCGCTGACATTCTCAGAAACCTTCCTGCAGATTTGGCACCGGAGCGCCGCGAAGTCATCAAGACGGCCTGTTCTCTTGTCGGCAAGGTCAATTACTTCTGGGGCGGAAAGTCCCTTGCGATGGGATGGGACAGCCGCTGGGGGACGGTGCAAAAGGTCACAGCAGACGGCAGTTCCAGCACCGGAACCTGCCGCCCATACGGTCTGGATTGTAGCGGCTTCGTCGATTGGGTGTTCTACAACGCCACGGAAGGAAACTACATCATTGGTCATGGCGGCGGCGCGGCCAGCCAGCATACCTACTGTACGGCAATCTCCTGGGCAGACGCGCTTCCCGGCGATTTGGTATTCTATCCGGATGACACCCATGTGGGAATCGTCGCCGGTTGGGATGAAAACGGCAATATCCTCATCGTCCATTGTGCCAGCGGTTATAACAATGTGGTTATTACCGGGAAAGAGGGGTTTACTTCCGTCGCCCGACCGCAGTATTACGCCCAATAGCAATAAAAACTCACGGTGCAATGCGATTTCAATAATTTTCGCGTTGCACCGTGAGATCGGATGTTTAACTTTTTAGTACTCTCTTTGTTCCCATTAAAGACGCATTGAAGGAAATCAAAAGTGCTTATCGTTCCATATTCCTTGCAATGGTCTTGACGACCTCATCTATCACTATCGGCTTTGACAAATGGCCATTCATTCCTGCATCCAAAGAAGCCTGAACATCCTCAGCAAAAGCATTTGCCGTCATAGCGATGATTGGGATTGAACACCCGTCTGGCCGGTCGCTAAGACTGCGAATTGCTTTCGTAGCTTCATAGCCATTCATTTGAGGCATCATGATATCCATGAGAATTACATCAAAGGTGTCTGCCGGATTGTCAGAAAATAGCTCAACAGCCTGTTTCCCGTCATTGGCGCGAGTCACTTTCATGCCCAGTTCTTCCAGCTGAATCTCAGCGATTTCAGCATTGAGGTCGTTGTCCTCGGCTAAAAGGACTCGGATACCACGCAGGTTCTCCTTTGCCTGCGGCATTTCCTGATGATCAATGTTTTCGATACTTGTCTGTTTCACTTACCTTGCTTTGAATAATTCTTGCAACACCTGAATGACCTGCATTATTTCAATCGGTTTTGACAGGAAGCCATTCATTCCGCACTCAAGCGCGGCTTTGCGATCTTCATCAAAAGCATTTGCGGTCATCGCCAAAATGGGGATATTCGCCAGAGCCGGCTCCGCGAGGTTGCGGATTCGCTTCGTGGCTTCATGACCGTTCATGACAGGCATTTGAATATCCATTAGAATGGCATCATAATCACCGGGATTTGAGGCAGTTACCTTTTCCACTGCTTCTAAGCCATTATCCGCCGTGTCAATAATAAAGCCGTACTCGCAAAGGATTTCTTGAGCAATCTCCTGGTTGAGCAGATTGTCTTCCACTAAGAGCAAGTGCTTGCCCTGGAAGTTGCTCTCTTCATCTGCCACAGGAAGAGCGCTTTCGTTCTGGCATTCTTCGGACCCGATTGCTTTGAGCAGTGTATCTCTCAAGTCAGACATGAACATCGGTTTCGAGCAGAAAGCAGTCACACCAGCGTTTCTTGCCTCCTCCTCAATATCAGACCAATCATAGGCTGTGAGTATGATAATTGGTGTATCATCTCCAAGACGGCGGATCTGCCTTGTCACCTCAATACCGTTCATATCCGGCATACGGCAATCAACAATGTAGGCATTGAATGCATCCCCGCGCTCGAAGGAGTTCTTTGCTCGGAGAATCGCCTCTTTACCGGAAAGCGTCCACTCAGAGCGCATTCCCACTTGCGCCAGCATCTTTGTAACGCTATCGCAAGTATTATAGTCATCATCAACCACCAGAGCTTTCAAACCTTCCAGCTCTGGAATTTTCGCGATGCTTCGGCGTTCAGCCTGGAGATTCATTCTGTTCTCAAATCCCTGAGAGATTTTTTGCGAAACTCGTCAACCTTACTGGCAGCTTCCAGTTTCTTTTCCAGAACGCCCATTCTTTCGACAAGTTGCTCATGGTTTTCTTGGGAACTAATTCTATGCCCATCCGGACATTGGAATTGTAGTTCAATCGTGACACCCAAAGCGTCAAGACATTTTTGAAGTTCCTTAAAAGTCATAGTCTCTCTGGATAGTTTTCTATACAGAGAGGATGGGTGCAGTCCCATACGCTTCGCCAATTCAGCCTTGGCAATTCCCATCTGAGAGCAGATACTATTAATTATTTCTGTTGTATTCATATTATAAATCCTACCCAAATTAAGTTCACAATAACTCTTTATACATCATGACATAAGTGTTATATAAAAGCAATAGCAAAACAAGAAAAAGCCAGATGCAAAATAAGCGAAAGAGCAAAATGCATTCTTTGAATGTGAAAGGGGCGCTCAGTAATCGCCAGATATGATATCACTTAGACAGCGGAGATAGTCGATCTATCAAAACAGTATCATTTTCGGTAGGTTCAAACGCATCAAGAAAAAACTCAAAAGAGTTGGCCTTATCTGACAAAGCCGCCCACCGGTCCCTTTATGGGAGTGAAGTCGGTGGGCGGCTTTTTTGTTTGCAAGTCTTTCTATTTGGTGGATGTCTTTTGACTGGTGGATTTATAGGGAAAGAACTGTTGTATATACTACAAACAGGAAGAAATCTATCTAATAGGAGGTGTGTGCTTGGACGCAAAGAAGATTGGGAACCGCATCAAGCTGATCAGGAAGTCCAGAGGGCTGACGCAAGCCGATCTGGCGCAAATGGTTGATTTGACGCCGAAGTACTTGAGCAATCTGGAGTGCGGCTTCAAACTGCCGAAGTTTGAAACATTCATTTCCATCGCAAACGCCTTGAAAGTAGATGCAAATACGCTGCTGCGTGATGTCCTGGATGTGTCCACCTCAACAGCCAGCTCTGAGATCTCAGAGAAACTGGCGGCACTGCCAACGGAAGAGCAAAGGAAAATCATGCGCATTCTCGATGTGATGATCAACGAGGAGAATGCAAAGCAATCATAACTCCATATTTGCAGTTGCTCCACGCGGTTTGCGCGTGGAGCTTTTTTGCCGTTTCGTGACTGCGTTCGACAGCCTTTGACAATGCTCTTGTGCTAAAGTATTTCTTGTAGAAATACATTGAAAATGGTAGTATTACAGGAGGATAGTTTATGAAGCAATTATATGGTTTCTGGCTCGCGTGTCGCATTGAATATCATTGGTGGTACATACAGCGTTACAGAAAACGCGGCATTAGGATGATTGAGAGCGGCATTGCATTGAGTTCACCTGAGTTGATAATGCTCAGCGAGAAGATTACCAGGCACGGAATGGTGGCTCTGCGCCTCCAGGACGAATATGAAAACAAGGTGCTGTCCTGATTATTGGGCGGCACCTTGTTTACAATAGACACATGAAAGTGAGGGAGTGTGCCTATGAAAATGAAAATGACAATTTGGTTGTTGGCCCTCCTGTTCCTTAGCTCACTACGGATAAAGAAGCAAGGAGAGGTTAAAAATTTTTGCCGTTCCCATCCGGCGGGGCCTCGCCGGATAGGTCTGGCTCAATCGTCGGGCAAGTCCACCTTGCCAACAAAAGAATAATAAATCTCGATGTCCTGGTGGCGCGTTCCCTGCTCGTCCTTCCAGCACTCATGCACCACGATCTTCTCCACGAACTCCCGCAGGAGGGTGGGGGTCAGCTCCTCAAAGCTGGTGTACTTCCGCACAACGGCCATGAACTTCTCCACGTTCACAGCGGCCTCCTGCGCCTGCCCCAGCTCCGCCTGTAACTCGGCGGCACGGGCCTTCAGCGTGGCCTGCTCCTGCTCATAATCGGTGGACAACTCCATGAAACGCTCGTCCGTAATGCGCCCGCTCACGCTGTCCTCATACAGACGCTTGAAGATGCCGTTCAACTCTCCGATACGCTTCTGCGCCGCCTCCAGCTCGCGGCGGCGGGCGGCGTTCTTCCGCTTACCGCCGTCCTCGTTCTGTGCCATCAGCAGCTTCATAAACCGGGCCTCATGCTTGGCGGCGTAGCTGGTGACTTTCCGCAGATTTTCCGTCACGCCCGCCGTCAGAAGGTCGGTGCGGATGAAATGTGCCGTACAATCGGCGGTGCGCTTCTTGTAGCTGCCGCAGATGTAGCAGTCCTGCCGCCGCTTGTTCGTTTCATACCTCTGCTGGTACATGACGCTGCCGCAGTCGGCGCAGAACAACAGACCGGAGAACAGGCCAACCTCGCCGTAGCGGTTGGGCCGCTTTCGCTGTTTGCGAAGCTCCTGCACTCGCTCCCAGGTGGCCTCGTCAATGATGGCCTCGTGGGTATGCTCAAAGACCATTATCTTGTCCTCTGGGTTGGCAACGCTGGTCTTGACCTTGTAGGACACCTTCTCCGTCTTGAAGTTGACGGTATGCCCCAGGTACTCCCGGCGCTCCAGGATGTGCGCCACGGTGTTGCTCGACCACTTACAGGGGTAGTCCGGGTAGTAACGGCGGGTGCTGCCGGTGCGCCGGTACTCCATCGTCCCCGGCGTGGGGATGTTCTGCTCGGTCAGCATCCGGGCAATCTTGGTGGGGCCGTTCCCGGCAAGGCACAGACTGAATATCTGCTTTACAACAGGTGCGGCCTCCGGGTCAACAACGAAGTGTCCGTCCGGGCCTTTCAGATAGCCATAGACCGGCTGGCTGGTGATGGGTTTTCCGCTCATGCCTTTAGCCCGGAAAACCGCTTTGATTTTCTTGCTCGTGTCCCTCACCATCCATTCATTAAATAAATTCCGCAAGGCGCTCATGTCGTTGTCGCCCTGGGCGCTGTCCACGCCGTCATTGATGGCGATAAAGCGGACGCCTTTCTTTGGGAAGGTAATTTCTGTAAATAGGCCCACTTGCAGATAATTCCGTCCCAGGCGTGAGAGGTCTTTCGTCACGACCGTCTTGACCGCGCCGCTCTCCACAGCGTCCATCATCTCGGTGAAGCCGGGCCGCTGGAATAATGAGGTGTGATAGCGATAGCGGCAAAAAGCTAATAAAATCAATGGTTTTG
>OCSH01000470.1_pt1 | contig 43985 bp, 28 predicted proteins | sample 1538371 | NCBI WGS metagenome assembly OCSH01 (sample SAMN04571687, study PRJEB22368) | human gut metagenome | biome: human gut; material: stool | host: Homo sapiens | place: Luxembourg | collected 2012-06-01 | reverse complement strand
GGGGCTGCCGGTGCCGGGTCCGCCGCGGGCTCGGCTGCCACGGACGGCGCCGGTGCTGCTGCAGAGCCGGTCGAGGTGCGCGTCGCCTCGCTCAAGGGGCCGACCTCGATTGGTCTGGTGCAGTTTATGGACCGGGCAGCCGATGGCGAGACGGACAATGAGTTCGACTTTGCGATCAATACTGCCGCCGATGAGATTGTGCCCAAGGTCATTCAGGACGATATCGATATCGCCCTGGTGCCCGCCAACGTGGCGAGCGTACTCTACAACAAGACTGAGGGTGCGGTGCAGGTCATCGACATCAACACGCTGGGCGTGCTGAACGTGGTGACGGGTAACGCGGACGTTACTTCGTTTGGCGATCTGGCGGGCCATACTGTCTATATGACGGGCAAGGGCACCACGCCGGAGTACGTCATGAACTACCTGTTGGAGCGCGCGGGCCTGACCGGCCAGGTGGCGCTTGAGTTTAAGAGCGAGCCCACCGAGGTGCTCTCGGTGCTGCTTGCCGATCCGTCTGCCGTGGGCGTGCTGCCCGAGCCGTTCAAGACCGCTGCCATCGCAAAGAGCGAAGGCAAGCTGTCGGCGCCGGTGAGTCTGACCGATGTGTGGGATGAGCTGGCGGGCGACACGGGCTCCCGTTTGCTGACGGGCGTGACCGTGGTGCGTCGGGCCTTTGCCGAGGAGCATCCCGAGGCCGTGGCGGAATTCCTGAGCTGCCATGCTGCGAGCGTTGAGGACGTGAACGCGGCGCCGGCGGACTGGGCTCAGGCCGTGGTCGATGCGGGTATCGTGGATAACGCCGCGATTGCCGAAAAAGCGATTCCCGGGTGCATGCTCGTGTGCCAGACGGGGAGGGATATGAAGGCGGCGCTCGGTGGGTACCTGCAGGTGCTGGCCGATGCGGACGCGAGCGCCGTGGGCGGCAAGCTCCCGGCTGACGATTTCTACTACATGGAGTAGCCCGTGCGTGCGTTTGCTCGACAAATGGCAGAGCGTATGAAGGCGGTGGCGGCAGCAGGTGCCGTTGCCGCCTTTTGGCTTGCCGTGTGGGTGCTGGTGGCGGGTCTCGTGGCGCAGCCGTTGATTTTGCCGGGGCCGGGCGCTGTCGTGGTGGCGTTGCTACGACTGGTATGCGATGCCGGCACATGGGCGATTCTGGCAGGCTCGGGTGCGCGTATCTTGGGCGGGCTGGCGCTTGCCGCGGTGTGCGGCGTCGTGATGGCGGGAGCCTCGGTGCGGTCGCTGACGTTTGCCCGCTTGGTGGCGCCTGCGCTTTCGTTTGTTAAGGCGACACCGGTTGCCTGCGTGGTGGTCCTGCTGCTCATTTGGTTGGGGTCGGCGCGCGTGAGCATCGCCGCGGTCTTTTTGATGGCGCTGCCGGGCGTGTATTTTTCGCTGGTCGAGGGTTTGACGCAGGTTGATCAGTCGCTGGAGCAGATGTTTCATCTGCATGGCGTGCGGGGTTGGCGTCTGTTTTGCGCCCATACCTGGCGCGAGGTCCTGCCGTTTGTGCTTTCGTGCGCGCGTGCCGTGATCGGCATGAGCTGGAAGGCCGGCGTGGCGGCGGAGCTCATCGGCATGGCGACGGGCACCGTGGGCGAGCGCATCTATCAGGCGAAGCTGCTCATCGAGACGGCTGACCTGCTGGCGTGGACCGTGCTGGTCGTGGCGGCATCGTGGGCATGCGAGCGCGTGCTGGTGTGGCTGCTGCGGGCTTCGGGGCCCGTGGCGTGGCGAACTGCCGTGCGGGCGCATGGGCATGGACTGCGCGGGCGTACAGGGGCTGCGAGCGATGGTGCTGCAGCGGAGCTTGCGCTTGCCGTGGGCGATCGCGCGCCTTGGGCGCCGGCGCTCGACGGGCTGGTGCTTCATGTGCCCGCCGGTGGACGCACCTGTGTGATGGGCGCTTCGGGCGTGGGCAAGTCGACGTTGCTTGCGCTGGCGGCGGGGGAGTGCGCACCGTGCTCCATGGTGTTTCAGGATGTGCGCCTGGTCGAGGACGCTTCTGCCTTGGATAATGTGCTGGTGTGCGCCGACGCGCGCGTGGATGCCTCGAGTGCCGCAGCCCTGTTGCGCCTGCTGGTACCGGGGATCGATGTGCATGCACGCGTGGCTGAGCTCTCGGGTGGGCAGCGTCGTCGCGTCGAGATTGCCCGAGCCCTGCTGTGCCCGGGCGGCGCAGTGATTCTGGACGAGCCCTTTACCGGTCTAGACATCGCTGCGCGCGACGCATGCGCCGAGGTCGTGCTCGACTTGCTCGACGGCCGCATGCTGTTGCTTGCCACGCACGATGCCGCTGACGCTCGGGCCCTCGATATCTCGGATATCATCACGCTCTAAAAGCCATTTCAGGCGCTAACTCAACAATAAAATGATTCGTTTTCTTCTGTCTCCATGGGGTCGGGTATGGTATTCTATCTACGGGGTAATACTTAGGATTACCAAGTAATACCAACGCCGTAGAACAAACTCCAGATGCGGGCCAATCGGGTTGCCTTCACAGCCCGTCGCCCAGCCGCGTGGCCCGCATCCATCCGCACCACCGTCGTTTCAAGAAGGAAGCGCCATGGCAGAACACATGACCCCGGTTGTCGCGAAGGTTTTGCCCGAGGAAAAGGCGGCCTTCGCGGCGGCAACCCAGCTCGTGGGCACCACACCGTCCAACGCCATCCGCATGTTCATCGCCGCTTTCAATCGCTGCGGCACCTTCCCGTTCGACATCTCGCCGAGCGGGGCTTTTGGCGCTGCGCCCGATTCTCATCAACAATGACTGTCCCAAACTGCCGGCACTTGGGGACGTTCCTTTTCAGCCGGCAGTTAAGGAACGTCCCTAAGTGCCGGGTTTTGAGGAGGTTGGCATGCTCAATGCGATGGCGTGGGCGCTTGCCTGTTTTGGCGTTGTCGCTGCCGATATAGCCCTGAGCGTGGTTCTGTTTTCAGTTCTCGATGCCGTGTCGGTGCTGACGGGTTTCCCGATCGACAACCTCGATATTCAATGGTTCCAGGCTGCCGCTCAGACGGCGTCATTTTTGATGGCGCTGCTGTGGTGGCGTTATCTGTGGCCCCGCTCCTTCATGGCACGCCGGCAAGGCGAGCGCCCGCTCGGTGGGGGAGCAAGCGCGGCATGGAAGCGCATTGCCTGCGTTGTCGTGATCGGCCTATCCATGCAGGTGGTCATTAGCTACCTATGCGACGGCGTGCTGTCGCTGCTGCCCGAGGTCGCGGCAGACTATAGCGAGCTCGTCGAGGAAACGGGCATGGGCGATACCAGCCTTCTTGCCGTCCTGACCACGGTGCTCGGCGCTCCGTTTTGCGAGGAACTGCTGGTGCGCGGCATCATCTTTGAGTTTTCGCTGCGTGCGTTTAATCCACAGTGCCGTTCGCTCTGGAAGCGCCGGCGCCGCGCGAACGCGCAAGACGGCGCCATGGTGCCCTGGGCGGCCCCAAGCACGTGGGGTATCGCCGCGGCAATCGTGCTGCAGGCGGCCATCTTTGGCTTTATGCATATGAACTGGGTGCAGGGCTGCTATGCGGGCGCTGCCGGCCTCATTTTTGGTTGGGTGTTCGTGACCACCGGAAAGCTCCGCTACACGATCCTGCTGCACTTTGCCTTTAATGCCGGGTCGTATCTCATGGGGCTGCTGTGGTTTGTGAACACGCCGTTCGACGTGGCAATTACGGTCGCGATCGCCGGCGTGATCCTGGTGGAGGCAATGCGCTCGCTGCGCCAAGCGTGCCAGCAGAGCGCTGTGAGCACATCTACCGCATTCCCGCACTAATTGCGGCGTCCGCCTCCGTTGGCACCCTGACGCCCCTGAGCTGCACGGTTGCGCCCGGCAGTGTTCTGCGCGCGCGACATGCCGCTGTGCCCCTTGCTGCCCTTAGGCCCCTTGCCAGCGGCGCCACCGTGGGCCTTGCCGCCCTTCTTGGCTGCGCCATGCCCACCGCCAGCAGACGTCTCGCCCGGGCGCGGCGGCACGGGACGGATCAGGCAATGCTTGGTGTAGCCGATCAGGTCGCGACGGCCAGCCTTTTCCAGCGCCTCGCGTACCAGCTTGTAGTTCTCGGGCTTGCGATACTGGATGAGCGCGCGCTGCATGGCCTTCTCGTGCGGGTCGCGCGCCACATAGATCGGTTTCATGGTGCGCGGGTCCACGCCGGTGTAGTACATGCACGTCGACATGGTGGACGGTGTGGGGTAGAAGTCCTGCACCTGCTCGGGCATGTAACCCATGTCGCGCACGGCTTCGGCAAGGTCCACGGCTTCCTTCATCGTTGAGCCGGGGTGGCTCGAGATCAGATACGGCACCACGTACTGCTTGAGTCCGTATTCGCGATTCAAGCGTTCAAATTTACGGCAGAATGCGTCGTAGACAGCTCGGCTCGGCTTGCCCATCACGGACAGTACCGCGTCGCTCACGTGCTCGGGCGCTACGCGCAGCTGGCCCGAGACATGGTGTTCCAGCAGCTCGCGCAAAAACTCGTCCGAGGCATCGGCCATGGTGTAGTCAAAGCGGATGCCGCTGCGGACGAAGACCTTCTTGACGCCCGGCAGCTGGCGCAGGTCGCGCAGCAGCTGCGTGTAGCCGGTCTCGTCGACCACCATGTTCTTGCACACGCTCGGCCACAGGCAGCGCTTGTTCTTGCACACGCCGTGCTTGAGCTGCTTGTCGCAGGCGGGGCGGCTAAAGTTGGCCGTCGGTCCGCCCACGTCGTTGATATAGCCCTTAAACTCGGGATCGCGCGTGAGCAGCTCGGCCTCGCGCATGATCGAGTCGTGGCTGCGCATCTGCAACACGCGGCCCTGGTGGAAGGTGAGGGCGCAAAACGAGCACTCACCAAAACAGCCGCGGTTGGAGCTTATGGAAAACTTGATCTCAGCAAAGGCCGGCACGCCGCCCGCCGCGTCGTAATCGGGATGCCAGTCGCGTGCGTAGGGGAGTTCGGCCACCTCGTCCATCTCATCGGTAGTGAGCGTCGCCGACGGCGGGTTTTGCACCACATAGACGCTGTTGGGGTAGGGCTCTACCAGGCGATGCCCGGTGATGGGGTCCATATTCTGTTGCTGCACGTTAAAGCTGCGCGCGTAGTTGAGCTTGTCGGCGGTAAGGTCGTCCCAGCTGGGCAGCAGATCGTAGTCGTAGACCTCGTCGAGCGAGCCTGTGCGGTAGACGGTGCCGTTGATATAGGTGATCTGATCGACGGGCAGTCCCGCGTCGAGCGCGTCGGCGATCTCGACGATCGCGTGCTCGCCCATGCCGTAGATGAGGATGTCGGCGCCCGAGTCGAGCAGTACCGAGCGCTTGAGCTTGTCCTGCCAGTAGTCGTAGTGGGCCAGGCGGCGCAGGCTCGCCTCGATGCCGCCGATGATGATGGGGGCGTCCTTGAACGTCTGGCGGATGAGGTTGCCGTAGACCGTGACAGCTCGGTTGGGACGGTGCCCCTCCTCGCCACCGGGAGTGTAGGCGTCGGTGTGGCGGCGGTGCTTGGTCACCGAATAGTGGTTGACCATGGAGTCCATGTTGCCGGCACTGACGAGAAAGCCCAGGCGCGGCTCGCCGAGCACGGTGATGCTGGCGGGGTCGGTCCAATCGGGCTGGCAGATGATGCCCACCTTGTAGCCGTGTGCGTCGAGTACGCGGCTGACGATGGCCATACCAAAGCTGGGATGGTCCACGTAGGCGTCGCCGCAGATGTAGACAAAGTCGCACTGGTCCCAGCCGCGCGCATCCATGTCGGCGCGGCTGACGGGGAGGAACTTATCGCGGCCCGGTCGCCAGGGGCGGGCAGGCGTCGCTTGGGAATGCTTGGCGCGGGCGACCGTGGCCTGCGCCTTGCCGCCACGCTTTTGCTGCTGGCCCTGTTTGCCCTGTTGACTGCGCTGGTTGTTCTGAGCGTGCTGAGGCTTTTTTGCCACGATCCCTCCCGGTGTCTGTATGCTGCACGTAATTGTAACCAGTCTTTTTGGGACGGGGCTAAAAAGACTGGGGGAGTACATGAGCTGGGGATCGGCGCGTCGATGCGGGGATCGTTTGTTTCCAGACTGTGTATCTACGCGTTGGAGAACCCGTCTCGCGCGCACGCCATGTTGTCAATGGGTTACAGTATGAACGGCGGCTATGTTTCCGCCAACGCACGAGAGAGTCGTCAACAAGGAGGATGCACGACGATGCAGCGTGCCAAACAGATATCGGAGTCTATTGAGCTGGGCATCATCTTGGCGCTCGCCGGTGGCTTTATGGACGTGTATTCGTACATTGGGCGCGACCATGTTTTCGCCAACGCGCAGACAGGCAACATCCTGCTCGTGGGCGTGAGCATCTCGGAGGGCAACTGGGCACTTGCGGGGCGCTACTTCTTCCCTGTGGTGTCGTTTGCCGTGGGTATTATGCTTGCCGATCTGGTACACGAGCGGTTTGGCAGCGTGATCCACTGGCGTCAGGTGACGGTGTTCTTTGAAGCCGTCATCTTGCTGGGCGTGAGCTTTATCCCGGGCGGCAATTTCAACCTGCTCGCCAACTGCCTCACCTCATTTGCCTGCGGCATGCAGGTCGAGAGCTTCCGCAAGATCCACGGTCACGGCATCGCTACGACCATGTGCATCGGCAACTTGCGCAACGCGCTGCAAAACGTGGACGATTACATCATCACCCACAGGCGCGGCTTTTTGGAAAACGGCCTGCTGTACTTTGGCGTGATCTTTATCTTTGTGTTTGGCGCCGTGCTGGGCAACTGGTGTATTGAGCGCATGGGGCTGCACGCCATCGTCGTGGCGAGTTTGCTGCTGTTTGTCGCGTTTGCCATCATGTTCATCGACCGCGAGCGCGACTTGCGCTTACGCTGGAAGGTTGCGGCCGAGGCTTGGAAAGAGGGCTGCCGAAAGTAACCGAATGCGGCAAAGGGGCTGTCCCTTTGCCGCAATATTTTTCATCATGTGTTGAAACGCTTTAACAATTTTGACGTTCTCACGCGTTTTTTGTTTCAAAAGCGTTAGGATGGGACTCATAGCGTGGGGCGTAATGGATGCCCCGCACACGATGGGAGGCTATCAATGGCTAATCGTTTCGTTCTCAATACCATCTCTTATCATGGTTCCGGCGCCATCAAGGAGATCCCCGGCGAGCTCCAGCGTCGCGGCTACAAGAAGATCTTCGTCTGCTCCGACCCCGATCTGGTCAAGTTTGGCGTTACCGCTAAGGTGACCGACGAGCTCGACGCTGCCGGCATCGCTTGGAGCCTCTACTCCGAGATCAAGCCCAACCCCACTATCCAGAACGTCAAGGACGGCGTCGAGGCCTTCAAGGCCGCCGAGGCTGACGCTATCGTGACCATCGGTGGCGGCTCCTCCATGGACACTGCTAAGGCCATCGGCATCATCATCAACAACCCCGAGTTCGCCGATGTCCGCAGCCTCGAGGGCGTTGCTCCCACTAAGAACCACGCCGTGTTCACCATCGCTGTGCCGACGACCGCCGGTACCGCCGCCGAGGTGACCATCAACTACGTCATCACCGACCCCGAGAAGGTCCGCAAGTTCGTGTGCGTCGACACCAACGACGCCCCCGAGGTCGCCGTCGTCGATCCCGACATGATGGCCTCCATGCCCGCCGGCCTGACCGCTTCCACTGGCATGGACGCACTGACCCACGCCATCGAGGGCTACACCACCAAGGGCGCCTGGGAGCTTTCCGACATGTTCCACTTTGAGGCCATTAAGCTGATCAGCGAGAACCTGCGCGACTCCGTCGCCGAGGCCAAGTCCGGCCAGCCCGGCTCCGGCCGTGAGGGCATGGCTCTTGGTCAGTATGTCGCCGGCATGGGCTTCTCCAATGTTGGCCTGGGCATCGACCACGCCATGGCTCACACCCTGTCCGCTCACTACGACACCCCGCACGGCGTCGCTTGCGCCATGCTGCTGCCGATCGCCATGGAGTTCAACAAGCCGGTTTGCGCTGAGCGCCTGGCCAAGGTTGCCGTCGCCATGGGCGTTGACACCACGGGCATGAGCACCGCCGAGGCCGCCGATGCCGCCATCGCCGCCGTCAAGCAGCTTTCCGCCGACGTGAACATCCCGCACGTCTGTGAGGCCATGAAGGCTGACGAGATCGAGGTCCTGGCCAAGGACGCCATGGCCGACGCCTGCTTCCCGGGTAACCCGCGCGAGGCAACGCTCGACGACGTCATCGAGCTCTTCAAGAAGATCTGCCCGGCTGCCTAGCCCAGTTTGGTGGTCCTTCGCCCGTAGGTGTATGGTCTTTTGACGTGCCGCTGGCCCCGCCGTGCTACGCACGGCGGGGCTTTTTGTGCTACGTCGATGCCCTGAGACGGACAAAACCAAGGCGTACTGCCCGCTGCGGATAGGTGGTGCACTTCCCTGCGTGCATTTTTGGGAGTATTCAACAAGCTCTTAAAAATGCATAACGTTGTGAATGGGCGGTAGTGATCCGCAGGCGCCCATCGACAGCCATTGTGGGCGGGCTATCGATGAGTGGAGGGGGTTGTTACTGAGTTTCTGCTTTGCGACGACCTGCAACACTGCTGTAACCGCGTCGTTTTGTCGTTCGTGATGGGGCCGTTGGGGCCCACGGTGCTGAATACTCCGTTTTTTGCACGGTCCAAGGTGGGGCACCCTGAGACGAAGCAAAAAGATGCCTCATTTCTATGCAAATACCAATAGGATTTATGCAAGATTGAGATTGTAAACCGTGCACGTGCACAAAACTGGTGCGGGGACGTCTGGAGGCGGCTCGGCTCCTGGGGCATTGCACGTGCAGAACGGTTAAAATCGGGACTCGGTCTTAGTTTTACTTGGAAGGATGCATATGACTTCTAATATTGATGCTTCTCTAGAGGAGACGCTCTCCTATATCGCAGGACAGCTTAAGACGCTGACTTCTATTGCCTCCCCTACCGGCTATACCCGTGCGGCGACTGATTATCTGATGGAGACCCTGCGCGATATGGGGTTTGGGCCTGAGCGTTCTAATAAGGGTAACGTGCTCGTTGAGCTTGGCGGCGAGGGCGAGCCGCTCGTACTGGCGAGCCATGTCGATACCCTAGGCGCCATGGTGCGTTCCATTAAGGACAATGGCCGCCTGCGCCCCACGACGCTCGGTGGGCATCAGTGGTCTACGGCCGATGGCGAGAACTGCACCGTCTACACGCGCGACGGCAATGTCTACACGGGCGTGGTTCTTAACACCGAGCCTTCGGCGCACGTGGCCGACGAGCCGGTCAAGACCATCGAGAAGAACATGGAGATCTTGCTCGACGAGAACGTCGACAGCAAGGACGATGTGCTCGAGCTGGGTATTCAGACCGGCGACATCATCGCTATGGATCCTCGCACGACGGTGACGGAGAGCGGCTACATTAAGAGCCGCTTCCTGGATGACAAGCTATCGGCCGCCATTTTGTTGGGCTTGGCGCGTGCCGTCGCCGCTGGCGAGGTGACGCTTTCGCGTAAGGTTTCGCTGCTCTTTACCGTGTACGAGGAGGTGGGCCACGGCGGCGCCTTCGTGCCGGCCGACACGCGCGAGATGATCAGCGTTGACATGGGCTGCGTGGGCGACGACCTAGGCTGCACCGAGCACATGGTGTCGATCTGCGCCAAGGATTCGGGCGGTCCGTACAACTACGACCTGGTGACGGCGCTGTCCAATATCGCGCGCGAGCTTGAGCTCGATTACGCTATCGACGTGTATCCGCATTACGGTTCGGACGTCGAAGCCACGCTCTCTGCCGGCTACGACATTCGCCATGGTCTGATCGGCCCCGGCGTGTATGCGAGCCACAACTACGAGCGTAGCCACATGGACGGCGTGCGCAACACCTTCGAGCTCGTCCGCGCCTACGTACAGCGCTAGCGATGCAGCGGCCTCGGCTGATACGGCAGTACCGACCGAGGCCGTCCTCTCTAAGTTGCGGTGAAATAGGGACTGTTTGGCGGTTTTAAACGCTTAAACAGTCCCTATTTCACCGCAATTTATGAAGGGGATGGGGCTACTTAAGTGCGCCGGTTACCGTGCCGCCGCCGAGGACGATGTCGCCGCGGTAGACTACAACGGCTTGGCCGGGGGCGATGGCTCGCTGCGGCTCGTCAAAAGTCAGCAGCATTTGTCCGTCGGCGCCACGTGTAAGGGTCGCTGCCTGGTCCTTTTGACGGTAGCGGTACTTGGCGCCCACGCGAATGCCGCCGTCATCGAGCTCTGCCTCCATGCGATCGGCAGGGGCGCTCCAGATCCAGTCATTGGCCGTGAGCGCCGCGGCGGTCAGGTCCTCGGCCTCGCCCAGATGCACGGTGCTGCTGTCGGCGTCGACGCCCGTTACGTGCACGGGATGCGCCATCGCGACGCCCAGGCCCTTGCGCTGACCGATGGTGTAGCGCAGCGCACCGTTGTGGCGCCCGACCACGCTGCCGTCGCGCCACACAATGTCGCCCGGTGCAGCGGGATGTCCGCAGCGGCGCTCGATATAGCCCGCGTAGTCACCGTCTGGAATAAAGCAGATGTCCTCGCTTTCGGCCTTCTTGGCGTTGGTAAAGCCCTGCTCGGCGGCAATGCGGCGCACGTCGCGCTCTTTGTCCAGCCCAGCCAGCGGAAAGATCGTGTGCGCCAGGCGTTCCTGCGTAAGCGAATACAAAAAGTAACTCTGGTCCTTTTTGGGGTCCTCGCCGCGGTACAGCTGCCAGGTTCCGTCGGACGCCTGGCTCGTTTTGGCGTAGTGGCCCGTGGCGATGTAGTCGCAGCCCATATCCAGCGCCGCATCCAGCAATGCGCCAAACTTAATGTGGCGGTTGCAGATGATGCATGGGTTGGGCGTCAGCCCCTCCTGATAGGCGGTCACGAAGCGCTCGATAACGTTGCGGTCGAAGGCCTGCTGCAGGTCGAGCACATGGTGGGGCATCCCCAGGCGCTCGGCGACAGCCTTTGCATCGGCGATGTCGCGGTCGACCTTACTCATGCCCGTGACGGGATCGGGCGCGGGGCAGGTGAGGCGCATGGTGGCGCCGACGCATTCGTAGCCCTGGCTTTTGAGCAGGTACGCGGTCACGCTGGAATCGACGCCGCCGCTCATGGCGACGAGCACGCGCTTGTTGTGCATGGGGAGGTTCTCCTTGGTGGCATGTGGCCAAAAAAGAAAAGCGGCGCGGGAGGCTGGTTCCGCGCCGCAGACATTGTAGCAAGTTCGGACGTCTCGTGGGACACCCTGATTGGATGGGCTCAGGCTGCCGGGAGAGAGGAGACCGGCTCGTCCGTGGGCTCAACCTATGGGCGACAGGCCCTTAGTCCTGGAACAGTGCCGTGGACAGGTAACGCTCGCCGGTGTCGCCAAGCAGGGCCACGATGGTCTCCCCCTCGTTCTCGGGGCGCTTGGCCAGCTGCAGTGCGGCCCACACGGCGGCACCGGACGAAATGCCCACGAGCACGCCCTCCTTGTGGCCCACGGCGCGGCCGGTGGCAAAGGCGTCGTCGTTCTCGACGGGGATGATCTCGTCGTAGACCTGGGTGTCGAGGACGTCGGGCACAAAGCCGGCACCGATGCCCTGGATCTTGTGCGGGCCGGCCTGGCCCTTGGAGAGCACCGGGGAGGTGGCGGGCTCGACGGCGACGACCTTAATCTCGGGGTTCTGCTCCTTGAGGAACTCGCCCACGCCGGTCACGGTACCACCGGTGCCAACGCCGGCGACGAAGATGTCGACCTTGCCGTCGGTGTCGTCCCAGATCTCGGGGCCGGTCGTGGCCTTGTGGATGGCGGGGTTGGCGGGGTTCACAAACTGGCCGGCGATGATACTGTTGGGAGTCTCCTTCTGCAGCTCCTCGGCCTTGGCGATAGCGCCCTTCATGCCCTTGGAACCGTCGGTGAGCACGAGCTGCGCACCGTATGCCTGCATCAGCTTGCGGCGCTCGACGGACATGGTCTCGGGCATGGTGATGATCACCTTGTAGCCGCGGGCGGCCGCCACGGAGGCGATACCGACGCCGGTGTTGCCGCTCGTGGGCTCGATGATGGTGTAGTCGCCGCCGCGCACGAGCTTGCCTGCCTTCTCGGCCTCGTCAATCATGTTCTTGGCGACGCGGTCTTTAACGGAGCCGGCGGGGTTGAAGTATTCCAGTTTGACGAGCACGCGAGCCTTGAGGTCCTCGTCGGCCTCAAAGTGAGTGAGCTCCAGAAGCGGGGTGTGGCCGATAAGCTGATCGATGGACGTGTAAACCTTGCTCATGGTGAACCTCCAAAGTGTTCAAGTTGCTGGTTGCCGTGTGGTTTTACGGCGTGTCTAGCAGATAAACCCATAAACCTTATAGGTTGTTCGTTTAGCTGTTGGCAAGCATAGTAGACACTAAAGCCTAGTAATGCAATAGGAAATAGAAGATTATTACGAGTCGATTAACCATCTTGACCGGAACGGGTATTTCCAAAGCTAATTTTTCGGCTAGAATTTCAACGGACTAAAAGACCGAAAGGCAGCACTATATATGTTGGTTTCTACTAAGGGCAGGTACGCCCTGCGCGTTATGGTTGACCTGGCCGAGCACCAGGCGGCCGGTCGCATCCCGCTCAAAGAGATTGCGGCGCGACAGGGGATTTCCGAGAAATATCTCGAGAACATCTTGGCTACGCTCGTGCGCGCCAACATGCTCTCGGGCATGCGTGGCAAGGGCGGCGGCTACGTGCTCACGCGCCCGCCCGAGCAGTACACGGTGGGCGAGATCCTGCGCTTGACCGAGGGCAGCCTGGCGCCGGTCGCCTGCCTGGATGGCGACTGCAAGGGTTGCTCGCGATCTGATGAGTGTCCCACGCTCGACGTGTGGAAGAACCTGGACAAGCTCATCAACGATTACCTCGACGGCGTGACGCTCGATCAACTTGTCGCTCCCAACCATGGCTACGACTACGTCATCAAGCCCACCTGCCATTTGGGGACGGGGTGGAAATGGTAGATTTTCTTGCCCTCTGAGACTTGGCAAATAAGAAGGCCGCCCATTTTTGCGATGGGCGGCCTTTGATTTGGTCCGATGCGTTTGCGTGTCGGGGGCGTTCTACTCTTCGGCAATGCTATCGAGGATGCTGCGCATGATGGACACTAGGATGCTGCCCATAAAGGCCGAGCCAAAGCCGGCGATGGAGATGCCGACGCCCAACAGGTTGACCGACAGGTAGCTGGCGAGCTCCAGCATAAAGCTGTTGAGCACGAGCTGGAAAATGCCGAGCGTAATGATCGTGAGCGGCAGCGAGATGACCGTGAGGAACGGTTTGACGAACGAATCGACGATGTTGAGGAACAGCCCCACAAAGGCAAAGCAGACCCAGGCCTCGGCAAGGCCGAAAGGTTGGATGCCGGGGACGAGGAACGTGGCGATTGCGATGGCGATCGAGGTGAAGAGCCAGTTAAGCATAAAGCGCATGGCGTGAATCCTTTCTTGCGCCGGGGTTGCTGGCGTCGCGTGAAGCGGCTTGCGGCGGCGACTTGGATGGTTACGCGGACGCGCCGCGGTGTTTGGGCGCCCATTGTCTCAAATATTCGTGGAGCTTACGTGCGCATTCGGTTTCTAAACGGCGTTCGTCCTGAAAAACGTGCCGCTGACAGAGAGTCTTGTCACTTTAGTTTGGTGGTGTGCTACACTGCTACGGGCAAATGGCCCATGCATTGTTTTATTGCATATTACGGGCGAACGATGCCCGATGTCAGTATCAACTTCGATGCCTTTTGGCGGGTTTGACGGTGATCGATGAATATCGAGAACATGTTTGACAAGCCTGATGTCAAGCAGCTGGTCCACGCATTTAGTCTTTTGGACGACGAGAACGATATCCAAGCGTTTTTGACCGATATCTGCACGCCGCGCGAGATTTGCGATCTTTCTCAGCGCCTGCAGGTTGCGCGCTATCTGGACGAGGGCGAGCCCTATGTTGAGGTTCAGGCCCGCACCGGCGCTTCGTCCACCACGGTGAGCCGCGTGTCCAAGGCGCTTAATGGCGAGTACGGTGGCTATCGCAAGATCCTCATCAAGCTGGAGGATGGCGAGTAGGCCAGCGGTAAAAAAAATTGCGCAGAACCGTCCCTTCGGGGGCGGTTTTTTGATTCCTCGGGGACGGAGGAAAACGTATCACCGGGTTAGACTGACCCCTTGTTGATCCGTTTTCCTCCGTCCCCAAGGGATCAAATCTGTTGGCGTGGGGCAAATCTGTCCGCGTGGGCGGGTAGGATGGATGCATTGATTATTGCGAACGGTTTGAGTGGAGGACCATGCCTGTTCGAATCTATACCACCAATACCGGTACGGACTTGAGCGATGCCGAGACGGCGTTGCTCGCCGACCTGGTTGCCCGCCACGGGCGTGCTGTATTGCTGGCGCCCTCGTTTGCCGAGCTCGACGTGTGCCGTCACGATGCTGCGGTTGCTGGCGCCTCGCTGGGCGTTGACTACAAAACCCCAACGTCGTGGCTTCGTTCGCTGTGGGAGCTTATGGGCGATGGGCGCGGCTTCGTCGACAACATGCAGCGCCAGATGCTGTTCTCGGACATGATCGCCCGTCGCGACGATGCCGACCTGCAGCCGCTTTCGCGCAGTCAGGGCACGGTGCGCATGCTCGCGCGCATGGCCCGCGATGTGCTGCCGGGCGTAGCGGGGACGGGTGCCGAGCGCTGCTGCGGTGCCGCCGCTCAGCCCGAGCCCAAAAGCGCCGCCGAGGCTCGCGTGTTCGAGCTGTTGAGTGCCTATGCGAGTGGCTTGGACCGTCGAGACATGGTCGAGCCCTGCGAGGCGGCTGACCTTATGGCCGACGCTTTGGCCGACAACCTACCGGTGTGCGCCCGCGCGGTATGCGTGCGCGGCGTCACGTCGTTTACGCACGGCCTGCTCGAGTTGCTGTCGGCCGTGGCAAACAACGGGGGAGAGGTCGTTGTGCTGCTTGCCCGCGAGCAGGCGGCAATGCGCGAGGACCTGGCTGCCGCCTTTGATGCCCGCGGTGTGCTGTTTGAGGTCGCGCCGCTGGGGGAGGACGCCGGCGCGTCCGAGACCGCTTCTGCGCCTGCTGCTCAGCCCGCCTTTGTAGAGGTTGCCGGCCCTCACGCCCGCGCCCACGCCTATGTGGATGCAATCGATGAGCTGGTAAAAACGTGTGAGGACGCCGCGGTCGACGGCGGTGTCACGGCGTCCGCGGACCCCGTGCGCGTGCTCGTGGTGTCTGCCCGGGCACCCCAGCTGTTCGGTGAACTCGCTGCCCGTTTGGCGGCGCGTCACATTGCTGCTGAGACAACCGAGTTCACGGCGTTTTCCCAATCCATCGCGGGCAGGCAGTTCACGGCGCTGGCCGATCTAATCGAGCGCATGAAGGCCGCCGACGAGGGCACCGCCTCCAAGACCGAGTGGTGGCCCGCGCCGGAGCTTGCCGACTGGATTTATAGTCCGCTTTCGGGTGCCGATGCCGCCAGTGCGCGCACCTTCGACAAGAACATGCGCCTGTCGCGCGGCAAGACCACTGCGGGCGTCAAGAGCTTGCTGCAGAGCGTGCAGGGCCAGGTGAGGGGTGCCCGCAAGGCTGCCAGTGATGAGAACTGGTTTAAGAACGTGCCGTGCGTGGTCTCGGACGTGTTCCAAGCGCTGTGGCGCGACAAACCCGTGACGGCACTCAAGGCCATGCTCGCCGTCGCCGAGGCGTTGCCCGATCGCGCCCTTGGAGGCTTTGACGGTCAGGCTCGTCGCCAGGCGGAGACCGCCCTACTGCGACATGCCATCGACATCCTTATGAACGACGCCCGCGCGCTCGACGTGTCGCAGGCCGCGACCGTGCCCGTGCTCGACGGCGTTCGTACCAAGGTGGACAAGCGCAGCACCGCATACGATTACGAGACCTACGAGGTCGACCGCGCGCCGCGCGCCCAGGTGCGCTTTGCGTCGCTTGCCGATGCGGCAGCCCTGCGCCCCGCCAGCTACGATGCCGTGCTGTTTACCGACGTCGACCTGGACAGTTATCCGCTTTCGCACGAGGAGGGCCCGCTGGCCACGCTGACGGCGGAGTTAGATCGCAGCGGTGTGACGCTTGAGCCTGCCGCCTTGTTGCGCGTGCGCTTTGGCCGCGTGATGCAGGCGGCGCGCGGCCCCGTTGTGCTCGCCCGCGTGACCCACGATCGCCAGGCGCGCGAGTGCTACCCGGCTGCCGTGTGGACCGAGCTGCGGGCGCACGCCGAGGCTGCCGGCGCCGCCAAGGTTGCATGCGTGGGCGAGGGCGGTATCGTCGCCGATTTTGATCCAGCGGCCGGCGAGGGCATCGAGTACAAACGCGTCGTGTGCGAGGCTCCTCAGCATTTGAGTGAGGCGGCTGTGCCGTACCTGGTCCTGCGTCGCCGCGATGGCGAGGGCGAGAACGCGCCGCTCGTGCCGCGTCTGACGTCCGCCTCGCAGATTGAGGCGTACTCGACGTGCCCGCTGTGCTGGTTTGTGTCGTATCGCGTGAAGCCCCAGTCCATCGACGCGGGCTTTGGCAACATGGAGAAGGGTAACTTTGTCCACGACGTGCTGGAGCACCTGCATGCTCGTCTGCCCCAGGAGGGCATGGAGCGTGTGACGCCCGAGAACCTGCCACGTGCTCAGGAGCTGCTGAGCGAGGTCTTTGACGAGACGTTGGCCGAGCACGCCGGCAAGCGAGGCACGGAGGGCCCGCTGGTGCCGCTCTCTGCGGTGGAGGAGCGCCAGGTGGCCGAGATTCTGCCGCAGCTGGAGGGCGTGCTTGCCTACGAGTCCGAGGCACTTGCCCCCTTTGCCCCGCGCTACCTGGAGTTTGCCTTCAACGAGCTCAAGGTCGAGTATGCTGGTTGGCCGCTTGGCGGACGCATCGACCGCGTGGACGTGGACGCCGAGGATCGTGCCGTGGTGATCGACTACAAGCATCGCACGGGCGTTGAGGAGTTTAAGCTCGCCGACCCCACGGTGCGCGACGAGGAATCGGGCACGGCGCCCATCGACGACCCGCGCTGGTTGCCGCCACATACCCAAACGCTCATCTACGCCCAGGCCATGCGCCGGGCGCTGGATCTGGACACCCGCGCGGCACTCTACTTTTCGACCAAGGGCGGCAAGCCGGCGTTGCGCGGTGCCGCGAGCGCCGAGCTGCTCGAGGAGGAGCGCGGCGACGGTCGCATCCCGGGCCTTAAGAAAGGTTTCCCCGGCGAGGGTGGCAGCATGGACTTCGACGCCCTGCTCGATCGCGTGGAGGCCGGCATCGCCGAGCGCCTGCGCGAGCTCGAGGCGGGCAACGTTGCCGCCGTCGACCCGGCGTCGGCTCAGGCCGCGCATGCGCGCTGCTCGTATAACCACGAAGGAACGTTTGTAAGGAGGGACGTGTAGACCATGGATCTTTCGACTTTGATGCCGCAACAGCTGCGGATCGTCAAAACGCTCGACCGTCCGCTGTTTGTCTCGGCGGGCGCCGGTTCGGGCAAGACCTTTACCCTCACGCGCCGCATCGTCTACGCGCTCTCGCCCGAATCCGGTCCGTTCGTTGAGCATCTGGACCAGGTGCTCGCCATTACCTTTACCAAAGATGCCGCGGCCGAGATCCGCGACCGCGTGCGCCGTGCGCTTATCGACGAGGGCATGGACGAGGAAGCGCTGACCGTCGACGACGCGTGGATCTCGACCATTCACGGCATGTGCTCGCGTATCCTGCGCGCGCACGCGCTGGAGCTGGGCATCGACCCCGAGTTCACGGTGCTCACCGATACCGACGAGCTCATGGATCAGGCTGTTGAGCATGTGCTGGCCCGCGCGACGGCACCCGATGCCGCCCCCGAGCTCGCGGCATCGCTCAAGGCCCTCTACGCCTGGTATCCCATGGCGGGCGAGGGCGGCCCCTTTGGCGCCGGCACGACCATCAAGGGTCTGGTGCGCGACCTGCTGGAGCTGTCGAGCCAGCTGCCGGGCGGTATGGACGACGTGCGCGTGGCGCGCGGCCAGGCCGATACCTCGGCCCTTGCCGATGCCTATCGTGCGGCGCTGGGCGCAAGCAAGGCCGCGACCGAGAAGGCGCAGGCGGCGCTCGATGCCATCGACGCGTTCGAGGCGAGCGGCAAGACCATGGCCGATGCGGCGCGACTCATGATGTCGTGCACCATGCCGCGCGCGAGCAAGGCATTCCTTAAGGAGCAGGTCGAGCTGCTCAAGGCCGAGGCCGCCGATGCGTTTATCAATATCGTGCTTGCCTGCGGTGGCCCGGCGCTCGATGCGCTGGTGGGCCTGGCCCGTTCCGTGGAGGCCGAGTATCGCGCGCTGAAGGCTGCCCAGTCCGCCCTCGATAATAACGACCTGCTGCGTATGGCCTACGAGGCCCTGCGCGATTACCCCGCCATCCGTGCTGCGTACGAGGGCCGCTTTAAGATGGTCATGATCGACGAGTTCCAGGATACCGACCAGATGCAGGTCGATCTGATCCGTTACCTGACGGGGGCGGGGGAGCGCGCGCTGTGCACCGTGGGCGATGCGCAGCAGTCCATCTATCGCTTCCGCGGCGCCGAGGTCGAGGTGTTCCGTCGCCAGGAGCGCAAGGTGGGCTCGTCTGCCGCGCCCGAGGCGACCGCCGTGGCCGACGCCCCCGCCGGCGAGCTCGTCAAGCTCGTGCGCAATTTCCGCAGCCATGACGAGGTGCTGCGTTACGTGGCACGCGTCTTCGATGGCGATGACGGCGGCCTGATGCAGGGCTTTTTGGATCTTGAGGCGAGCGACGGCCGCAAGGACACGCTGGTGGCAGACGCCTCGCGTCGCCAGGCGCTCTTTGTTGCCGGCGGCAGTACGCAGGAGCGCACGCAGGCCAAGGCCCGTGCGATCGCCGAGCGATTCCGCGCGCTTGCCGATGCCGGCCAGCCCCAGGGCGGCATGGTGCTGCTGCTGGGCCGCATGACCAACGCCGACGTCTACGCACAGGCCTTCCGCGACCAGGGGCTCGACTGCGTCATCGCGGGCGGCTCGGTTTTTGCCCAAGCAGCCGAGGTGCAGACGGTGCGCGCCCTGGTTTGTGCGCTCGCCAATCCGGCCGATACGGCGCAGGGCCTTATGCCGCTGCTCGCCTCGCCGATGTTTGCGCTCGGCGCCCAGGAGTTCCTGGCGCTGGCGACCAAGCTCGATAGCGAGACGGGGGAGACCTCGCGCCGGAATATCGACGCGGGCATCATGAGTGATTTCGACGTGCCGGGTTTGCAAGACTTGCCGCTCGTGACGCGCGCCCGCGAGGTGCTGCGGTATGCGCTTCGTCGCGTGGGCCGTGATTCGTTCGCCGCCATCGCGCGCGACGTGGTCAACGCCTCCGGCTGGTTTGTGCGTCTGGCACAGCGTGGTCCCGAGGGCAAGGCCATTGCCGCCAACGTGCTCAAGGCGCTCGACGCCGTGGCCGAGGCGGAGGCCGATTTCGGCAACTCGCCGCGTTCCATCGCGCTGGCCTTCGACCGCTTCTTGGCGGGCAAGGAAGCTCCGGGTGCCCTCAACGAGGAGGGCGACGGGGCGGTGCGCATCATGACGGTGCACGCCTCCAAGGGTCTGGAATATCCGGTCGTGGCGGTCGCCGAGTGCTTTGGCGTGCGTAAGTCCTCGAGTGCGGCACAGATGGGTCGCGTCGAGGGCGGAGCGCAGGTCGTGGCATTGCCGGCACGCTTCGACGGCGTTAAGCTCGCCGATGGTACCTTTGTGAAGGGCGACGACGTCAAAAAGCAGTTTGAGCATGCGTTTAAGGGTAAGGGCGCATCGCTATGGTTGCCGCCGGAGCTCATGGAGGACGTCTGTGCGACGGGTTCTCCCGCCGAGGCATTTGCTCACCTGCGCAACGATGACCTGCGGCTTTCGCTCGAGGAGCGGGCCCGCTTGCTCTATGTTGCCATGACGCGTGCGCGCGAGCTGGTGATCTTGGCGATGGATGCCGGCGTGAGCCGTGGCAAGCTGTGTGCGCCGGCCTTCGACGTCGAGACCGATCTGACCTACGACGTGCTGCGCCGTATTCTGCCGACCGACGCTCTGGACATGCCGCAGCTCGATGCCGACCGCCTGGTGTTCGACAACTCCCAGCTGGGCGACTACGAGCTCATTTCGCTTTCGGATTTTACCTTTGGCGAGCAGGCGTTTGAGGCTAACGCTTCGCTGGATGCCGAGGGCAGGCTCGTTCGTGGCGATGCGGGGGCGGAGGGTGCCGGTGCAGATGCCCGCGCCGCCGTCCCCGGTCCTGCCGACCCCAAGCCCGATTCGTTTGAGCTTGTGTATCCCCAGGCAGTGGGCGTGCGCATGGGCATCTGTCCGTATCCGATGCGTGACTCGTACAGCTATTCGTCGATTGCCGCGGCGCTGCATGCCGAGGCCGAGGACCGTGCCGCCGAGACGCGCGTGCCCATGGACGAGGCTGGCGATGATGCGGAGTCGGATGGCTCGGAGATGACGGATGCGGACGTGGCTGCTGTCGAGCCCGCCGGCAATCCCATGGCGCTGGGCTCGGCTTTCCACGCCGCCTGCCAGTGGCTCATCGAGATGGGTGCCGATGCGCTGCCCGCTGCGCGCGCCGATGCGCTGGCGCGTCTGTGGCGCCTGACGCCGGAGCAGCGCCAGCGCTTCGATGTCGCTCTGGATCGCTGGCTCAAGTCGGCGGTCCGTGCCGAGCTGCTTGCCTGGCCGTGCGTTCGTGCCGAGGTACCGTTCTTCTCGCTGGGCTGCGAGGACAAGGACATTGCCCGCTACGGTGCATATGCCGAGGGCGCCATCGATGCACTGGCCACCGACCCGGCCGATCCGTCGCGCGCACTGGTCATCGACTACAAGACGGGTGGCACGCCGGATGAGACGCCGGACCAGCTGCTCGAGAAGCACGCCCTGCAGGCGCGCGTCTACGCCGATGCGTTGCACAAGGCGGGCGTTGAGACGGTGACGGTCAAGTTCGTTCGCGTGGAGCAGGCGAATCCGGCCATCTTCGTCGAACCCGCCGAACCCCAAGTAGTCACCTACAATCTCTAGCCCTCAGATAACTTGCGGTGGAATAGTTCCTGTATTGCGGCCCAGGTGGCCCAAGCGGGAACTATTCCACCGCAACTGCAAGAGGAGCCGTGTTGGTTTGGCTAGGTTCGGGTGCCGTCCGCGCCGTGCGGTAAAATCGTTCAGTCAGAACACGAACCCGCATCGGAGCTCATCACATGGCATTCGTCCATCTGCACAATCACACTGTTTTTTCCATGCTCGACGGCGCAACCCGTATCCAGGATATGGTCAACCGTGCCGTTGAGCTTGGCATGCCCGCCGTGGCCATTACCGACCACGGCTACATGTATGGCGTGCCCGACCTGGCGCTGGCCTGCGACGCCGTTAACCACAACACGCCCGAGTACAAAACCTGGAGTCACGACAGGGCCTTCTTGGAAAAGGACCGCCGCGACGAGCTGGTGGAGCCCGATCCCGAGGAAAGCCCGCGCGAGCATGCCCAGTATGTGAAGGACATGGCCATGTGGGACGAGAAGGGCAACATCGACGAGCTCAAGCCGCCCCTGGTCATCAAACCCATCTTTGGCTGCGAGGTCTACTTTACGCCGGACGAGACGCTCGCCCGCGACCATAAGCCCGAGCTCTACCACATGATTCTTCTGGCCAAGGACCAGGAGGGCTACGTCAACCTGATGCAGACGGTCTCCGAGGCCGCTGTGCAGGGCTTTTACTACAAGCCGCGCGTGACGCTCGACAACCTGCGTCGCCATGCCAAGGGCATGATCTGCACGAGCGCCTGCATCGCGGGCATCATTCCCAAATACATCGACCGCGGTGACATGGAGGGCGCCATCAAGTGGGCCGAGACCTTCCGCGACACCTTCGACCCTGGCGACTTTTACATCGAGATCCAGGAACACGGCATTACCACCGACAACGGCCTGACTGACGAGCAGATGGACCGCACGCTCATCGATATTGCCAAACAGGTGGGTGTCAAGGTCATCGCCACCAACGACTTCCACTACCTGCGCCGCGAGGACGCGCCCGTACAGGACGTCATCATGTGCATCGGCATGAACGCCAAGGTCGACGACCCCAACCGCATGCGCATGACCGGCTCGGAGTTTTACATGAAGACCGAGGAGGAGATGCGGGCGATGTTCCCGTATTGCCCCGAGGCCTGCGACAACACGCTCGAGATCGCCGACAAGTGCTACGTGGAGCTGGACTGGGATTCCATCATCCTGCCGCGCTTCCCGCTGCTCGACCCCGGCGAGACGCACGAGAGCCAGTTCCGCCGCGAGTGCGAGAAGGGCCTGCGCCAACACTATGGCGATGACTGGGCCACACGCGAAATCGGTGGCGTCAACATCAAAGAGCGCTTTGAGTACGAATACAAGGTCATCTGCGACAAGGGCTTTGCCGCCTACTTCCTCATCGTTGCCGAGTACGTGCAATGGGCCAAAGACAACGGCATCGGCGTCGGCCCCGGCCGTGGCTCGGCCGCCGGCGCTATCGTCGCCTACGCCATGAACATCACCGCGTTCGACCCGCTCGAGAACGGCCTGATGTTCGAGAGGTTCCTGTCCCCGCAGCGTACCGAGATGCCCGATATCGATATGGACTTCGACGATGAGCGGCGCCTCGAGGTCGTGGAGCACGTTCGCCAGCTCTACGGCCCCGAGAAGGTCACCCACGTCATCACCTACTCGACCATCAAGGCCAAGCAGGCCATCAACGACGCCGCGCGCGTTCTGGACTACCCGGTCTACATGGGCCAGCGCCTGTCCAAGATGGTCTCGAGCGATCCCAAGGTCAAGCTCAAGCAAGTACTCGAAAAACAACCCGGCAAAGAGGATCTGTTTAACCCCGACTTTGCCGAGGCCTATAAAAAGGACGACGACGCCCGCCGCATCATCGACACGGCGCTCTCGATTGAGGGCCTCACCCGTGGCGAGGGCGTGCACGCGTGCGCCGTTCTGATCTGCCGCGACCCCGTCAACGAGCATGTGCCCACCAAGCTCGACACCAAGGGCGGCGTCGAGATTACCCAGTACGAGGGCCATACCGTTGCCGACATGGGCCTGCTCAAGATGGACTTCTTGGGCCTGCGCACGCTGACGGTTATCTCCAAGGCCAAGGCAAACATCAAAAAGAACTTCGGCATCGACATCAAAGAGGAAGAGATCCCCTTTGACGATCCCGAGATCTTTAAGCTCATGGGTTCCGGCCACACCGCCGGCGTCTTCCAGGTCGAGTCCGCCGGCATGACGGCTACGATCAAGAACATGAAGCCCACCGAGTACAAGCACGTCGTGGCATTGATCGCCCTGTACCGCCCGGGCCCACTGGGCGCCGGCATGGTCTCGTCCTACATCAACCGTATGAACGGCAAGGAGCCGGCGGTCTCCTATGACGACCGTCTGGACGACATCCTGGGCGAAACCTACGGCACCATGGTCTACCAGGAGCAGGTTATGCTCATCTCCGTCGAGATGTGCGGCTTCTCCAAGGGCGAATCGGACTCGCGTATCCGTAAGCCCGTGGCTAAGAAGAAGATCAAGCTGCTCACGTCGACGGTGCTCCACTGGGAGGATGGCTCGGACGAGACCACCTACGACCACTGGATGAACGGCGCTATCAAGAACAACTACACGCGCGAGGTCGCCCAGAAGATTTGGGACGATGTTCTCGAGTTCGCGTCCTACGCCTTTAACAAGTCGCACTCCGCCGGCTACGCCATCTTGGTTATGCAGACAGCGTGGCTCAAGGCGCACTATCCGCACGAGTACATGGCGGCCGTTCTGACGTCCTACACGGGCAAGACCGACAAGATCGTTCACTACGTCTCGGCGTGCCGCCACGACGGCATCCCCGTGCTGTCGCCAGATGTCAACGAGTCCGGTACCGAGTTCACGGCCACCAAGGAGGGCGTGCGCTTTGGTCTGGCCGGCATCCGCGGCGTGGGCACCGGCGTGGCGCAGGCGATTATCGCCGAGCGCGAGGCGGGCGGCCCGTTTAAGACGCTGCACGACTTTGTCGAGCGCGTGGACTCGAGCCAGGCCAACCGTCGCGTGATCGAATCGCTCATCAAGGCAGGCGCCTTCGACTCCACGGGTTATCCGCGCCGCCAGATGATGCACTTTGTGGATAAGAACAACCCCGAGAACATCATCGATGCCGCTGTGAAGCGCCAGAAGGATCGTGCGAGCGGCCAGACGTCGTTCTTCGATATGTTCGGCGATGTTGAGGGCTCGGGCTTTGAGGTGAGCGTGCCCGATCCGGATGGCCAGGAGTGGGACCGCCACCTTAAGCTGAGCCAGGAGAAGGAGGTTCTGGGCATCTATGTCTCGGACCACCCGCTGCGCCCGTTTGAGTATGCGCTAGCCAAGGCACGCGACTTCTCGTTCTCGCAGATCGATACCGGCTACGAGGTGCAAAACCCCACGGGCGGTACCATCAACCAGGAGATTCCCGAGGGCAAGGCGCTGTGGTGGGCCGGCATGGTCTCGAGCGTGTCCAAGCGCGTGACCAAAAACGGCGACCCCATGGGCATCGTGCAGCTCGAGGACATGGAAGGCGAGGCCACGGTCGTGGTGTTCCCCAAGACCTACAAGGAAGCCGAGGGGTATCTATACGGCGAGGTCGATCCCGAGACCGGTGCACAGCTGTCCGATGCGTTTGTGCGCATTAAGGGCAAGCTCGAGCGCTCGGACCGCGGCGACCAGATCATCGCGCAGGAGATCGTGCCGCTGGAGCTTAACGAGGAGAGCAACAAGCCCAAGGTGTTTGAGGTCATGGTGCCCAACAGCCGCTTTAGCCAGGGCAATATGGCGCGTCTTGCCACGGTGCTTACCGCCAACCCGGGCGGCGACCGCGTGGAGATCTTTATCGAGCAGGTGGACGGGCGCGTACTGCGTGCCGAGGTGCCGGCCAAGGTCAACGCACGCTCGATTCCGCTGCTAGCCGAGGCCAAGGCCATCGTCGGCAACCAAGGCCGCGTGACGGTGATCTAAAATGATTTTTCTGGGACGGGGATTAAAAAATCATTTTGGGTGACGTGTGGCGGAAGACCAGTCTTTCTGGGACGGGAATGATTTTTTCATCCCCGTCCCAGAAAAATCATTTGGCATGCGAGATTGGAGGAAGTGATGGCGCAGGGGACGTTTGTGCAGGCGCTTCGTAAGGAGGCGGCGCTTAGCAGCACCTTTATGAAGGGGCGCTCGCTCATGCTCAACGGTGCCGTGCTGTCGTTTGAGGACTCCGGCTCGCGCTTCTCCAAAAACGTGAACATCGAGGGCACGGTGCGTGGCTCGCGCGGCGACCTGTACAAGACGCACGTGACGCTCGATATGGACGAGCACGAGGTTATCGACTACGACTGCGATTGTCCCGCTGCCTATCGCTACCCCGGTATGTGCAAGCACGCCATCGCCACAGCGCTGGCATACCTGGACGCCAGCGGCATTGAGCCTGTTGAGGGGCTGCGCACGCCGGTTCGCACGTTTACGGCGCAGCCGAAACAGCCCGCGCGCACCGCGCCCAAAGCGCCGGCCGTCAACCCCAACTTTCCCTTTCCGGCGCCCGTCCCCACGAGCCCCAGCCTCATGGCGGCACTCTCCGATCTTTCGGACGCGCGCATGGATGAGCTGGCGAGCATGCGCCGCAAGCTTGCCGGTGCCATTGATCCCGACGCCCCCAAGGCGGCGTTGGAGCCCTCGTTGGTGCCGTACTACAATCCGCTGTTCGCCGACCGCTTTAGCTGGGCGCTCGAGTTCCGCATTCGCTGCGGTTCGGTGTCCTACGTGGTCAAGGATATCGACGGCATGGCCGACGCCTATGTCCGAGGCGGCACCTTCTCGTACGGCAAGAAGCTCACGTTTGTCCATACACCCGAAGCCTTCGAAGACGTGTCGACAAAGCTGCTCAACCTTGTTGTGACGACAGTCGCCTATCTCGATGACATCACAAGCTCGCGTTCGGCGTCGTACGACTTTGCCCGCAGCGGTTTTGTCGCTGAGCGTCAGTTGCCGCTGTCCGAGCATAGTATCGTACATGTGCTGGACCTGCTGCGCGGCCGGACCATCTCCTTTGAGCCCGCCTGGTCACGGGGGACGACGACGCATCGCACCTATGACGTTGCGGTTGAGATGCCTCCGGAAGGGGAGGACGAAGCACTGTCCAAGCGCCCGCCGCTTCTTGCCGCCAAAATCGCGCCGGCGGCTGGTGGCAGCTACGATCTGCGCCTGCCGGCCGATGCATACTGCTTTGCATCGGGCGACGTTGCCTATTTGGTCGACACCCGCCGTGCGCGCCGCACCGATGTAGCGTTTGCCCAGCATGCGGCGCCGTTCCTATCGCGCTTGCTGCCCTGTCGCACGCCGGTCCATATCGCTGCCGACCAGGTGGGGGAGTTCTGTCGTATGGCGTTGCCCATTTTGCGCGACTACACCGACCTTACTGCGCCCGCTGCGCTCGATACCGTGGCGCCCGAGCCGAGCTTTGCCATGGCGATTGGTGTCGACGATGGGCTCGTGACCTGCAAAGTTACGGTTACCTATGGCGACTGGTCGGCAGATCTCTTTAGCCTGGGCGCTCCGGGCAGCCCCTTCGAAGAGCGGCGCCCGGGCGTGCCGCCGCGCGACGAGGTGGCAGAGTTTCGCGTTATGGACACGGCGGCCCTGTATTTCGACTTTTACGAGGGCGGCCTGGCGTTTGAGGAACGCGATGACGAGAGCCTGTTTCACTTGCTGACCGAGGGCCTGTCTGCCCTGTCCGAGCTGGGCGAGGTCATGCTCAGCGACCGCCTGCGCCAGATCTCGGTCCGCCCTGCGCCCAAGCTTTCGGTGCGTGCGACCGTCAAGAGCAGCCTGCTCGACGTCGAGCTGGGCGCAAGCGGTCTTTCGGCGGCAGATCTTGCCATCTACCTCGACTCCTACAAGCGTCACCAGACGTTTGCGCGTCTCACGTCGGGCGACATCATTCGCCTGGACGAGGGAGCGCGTGCCGCGTTTGGCCTTGCCGAGGATCTGGGGGTCGATGCTGTCGACCTGCTCGACGGCGTGTCGCTTCCCGCGTCGAGCACCCTGTTCGTCGACAGCATGCTTGCGCGCACGCCCGCGCTCGAGGCCGATCGCGACGCTGCGTTCCGTCGCACCGTCGAGCGCCTGGATACGCTCGGCAAGATGGACTTTACGGTGCCGGTCTCGCTCAAGGCCACACTGCGCGGCTATCAGGTCGACGGCTACCAGTGGCTCGGCTCGCTCGAGCACCTGGGCCTCGGCGGCATCTTGGCCGACGATATGGGCCTGGGCAAAACGCTGCAGATGATCGCACATATCCTGGCGCGCGTGGAAGCGGGGGACGCTAAGCCCACGCTTGTGGTGTGCCCTGCGTCGCTTGTGTACAACTGGACCGCCGAGCTGGAGCGCTTTGCCCCGTCGCTCGACGTGTGCGCCATTGTGGGCGCCAAGGCTCAACGCCGTGTGCAGATCGCCGGCGTGGCCGAACATAACGTGGTCGTGACGTCGTATGACCTTATGCGGCGCGATATCGACGAGTACGTCGAGCAGGACTTTGCCCGTGTGGTGCTCGACGAGGCCCAGTACATTAAAAACCCGCTCACGCAGGTTGCGCGTGCCGCCAAGCGCCTGCCTGCCGGCGTGCGCTTTGCCCTGACGGGCACGCCCATCGAAAACCGCTTGTCCGAGCTCTGGAGCATCTTCGACTTTTTGATGCCGGGCCTGCTTGGCACGCGCGAGTCGTTTGCCAAACGCTTCGAAAGCCCGGTCGAGCACGCCGAGGGTGACAGCGCCGCTCGCCTGCAGGCACTCGTGTCGCCGTTTGTGCTGCGTCGTGTCAAGGAGGACGTGGTGGCCGATCTGCCCGAAAAGATCGAGGACACTGTCGTGGCTCAGCTCACCGGCGAGCAGCGCAAGCTGTACCTGGCAAACCAGGACCGCATCGCCCAGCAGGTACAGCACCGCGAGGCATCCGAGTTTAAGAAAGAAAAGCTCAAGGTGCTCGCCGAGCTCACCAAGCTGCGCCAGATCTGCTGCGACCCGCGTCTACGCTACGAGGATTACAAGGCGGGGAGCGCCAAGCTCGATACGTGCATGGAGCTCGTGCACGGCGCACTCGACGGCGGGCATCGCATCCTGTTGTTCAGCCAGTTTACGGGTATGCTCGATATCATCGGCAAGCGCCTGGCCAAGGAGGACATCGGCTTTCTTAAGCTCACGGGCGCTTCGTCCAAGGAGAGTCGTGCCAAGATGGTTGCGCAGTTCCAAGCGGGCGAGGTGCCGGTCTTTTTGATCTCGCTCAAGGCGGGCGGCGTGGGCCTTAACCTGACGGCGGCCGACGTGGTCATTCACTACGACCCGTGGTGGAACGTGGCCGCGCAGGACCAGGCGACTGACCGCGCACATCGTATTGGCCAGCAGCATACCGTGACCGTGTACAAGCTCATCGCCAAGGACACGATCGAGGAGCGCATCATGCAGATGCAAGAGTCCAAACGCGACCTGGTCAACAGCGTGCTCGGCGGCGACGGCATCTCGTCGGCGCTGTTTACCCGCGAGGATGTTCTAGCGCTGCTGGGCGGCGACGGGCGCTAGCCCGCTCGGGTGGGGCCGCCAGGGCGGATAGTACGCGCTGTCCCATCGTCCCTGCCCGTTATGTGTTCATTTGCCATGCCGTGGATGGTTCGCCTGCCTTTGGGCATAAGAACCATCGAGAACATTGGCACATCAGCAAAGGAGAACATCATGGCGAAATTCTTTAAGGACCCCGATGGCAAGCTTATCGCCGCCCTTGGCGACGACGTTGCGACCCCTGCCGGCTGCACGGAACTGACCGCGAACACCGAGGATGCGGCGCTCGAAAAGCACGTGCCGGTCGTTGAGAGCGAGCGCGACGGTCACGTGATCCGCGCACGCGTGGGCTCGGTTGAGCATCCCAGCCTGCCCGAGCACTATATTGAGTGGATTGCCCTTGAGGCCGAGGGCCGTCTGGAGGTCCATTACCTTGAGCCCGGCATGAAGCCCGCGACGTTTTTTGCCGGCGGCTCCAAGACCGGTACCGTCTATGCCTATTGCAACCTGCACGGGCTGTGGTCCGCGACGTTCTAGGAGCGCGCCCCCGCTCGGGGTATCATAGCTAGCATATGCACATGCGAGCGCCGACTGCATCATGCGGCCGGCGCTTTTACTACGACAACGATGGTTTACGACGGAAAGGGCTGAGCCATGAAGCTCGCACTTGCACAGATCGATATGCGCCTGGGTGATATTGAGGGCATTTGCGGTCGCATCGAGGACCAAGCCCGTTTGGCCCACGAGCGCGGGGCGCGCGTGCTGTGCGTCCCGGCTCCGCTCTTTATGGGCGCTCTGCCCGGCGGCTTGGTGGGCGCTGCCGACTTTGAGCACGACATGCTGACGGGCCTGACCGGCGTCGCCGAGCGTATCCAAGAACTCGATATGATCTGCATCGTGCCCGCGGCGGTTTCGTTTGAGGGCCAGCCCCTGCTCGACTACATGATGCTCAAGGACGGCCATGTGGTGCCGGCCCGTTCGAGCATTGCCCTGCAGCGCGGTGGGACCGGCGATGCCCGTTGGGCGCCGCCGGTCTTTGACGTGGACGGCGTGCGTATCGCCGTGATCTTCGACTTGGACCGCGAGCTCGAGATGTTGCCGACCGGCGTCGACCTTATCGCCTATTTTCAGTTCAACGCGTTTGACATGACCGACCGTGAGACGGCCGCCATTGCCGCCGTTCGCAGCGGTGCCTACCGCAAGATCGCCTCCAAGCGCAGCGTATGGTTTGCCTGCATGGCGCCGGTCGGTGCGTACGACGAGTCGGTGTATACCGGCGGCTCGTTTGTGCTCGACGACTGCGGGCGCGTGGTGGCCCAGGCGCCGTGCTTTGAGGAGAGCCTGCTGGTTCAGGAGATTCAGCGCGGCGTAATGCTCGATGCTTTGGAGGACCACGAACTGCCCGAGTTTCGTTCCGAGGAGTGGTTGTGGCAGGCGCTGGTGCTCGCCGTGCGCGATAACGCCCGTGCCCATGGCACGTCGCGCGCCGTGGTGGCGCTCGAGGGCGATCTGCCGTCTTCTTTGCTTGCGGCGCTGGCTGTCGATGCATTGGGCTCGCGCAACGTGATCGGCCTGGTGTTGGACCGCAACCGCATCTTTACGCCGGCGCAGGAAGAGGCCGAAGCCGCCCGTTGCGCCGCCGTTCGCGCCATTGCCGAGCGCCTGCATATTCGCACGGTTGAGCGCGATGCGCCGGATGCGGCGCGCGTGCTCGACCGCGATGTGTCGGCGGGCGATGCCGAGCGCCTGCGTTCGCGTACGCTGGGCCTCATGTTGGAGGACACGGCGCTCGAGCTGGGCGCGATGGCTCTGAGCCCGCTTTCCAAGACCGAGTACGCGTTAGCGGCACCGGCGCTTTGCGGTGGCTACCAGGGCGATTACGCGCCCTTTGGCGATGTGTATCTGTCGACCCTCGAGTTTGTGGCGCGCGTGCGCAACCGTACGTCTGCCGTGGTGCCGCAGGAGCTCGTGACGCTCAACGCGGTGGAAGATTGCATGGAGCGCGTACTGGCGCGGGCGCTCTCGACGCTCGACGGCCCGGTCGACATGCTCGATCGCGCGGCGCAGCTGCTCGGTGGGCTCGAGCCGGGCGAGGTCGATGGCACACTCGAGGCGCACGTGGACCGCAACCGACCCTTCGACGACATCCCGATGGCCGCCGGCAAGCCCGAGGCATGCTCGCTGCTGCTGATGCTCGTGCGTCAGGGCGAGGCCGCCCGCCGCATGCTGCCGACGGCGCCGATCGTCTCGGCCCGTTCGTTTGTCGAGCGCGCCTGGCCGTACATGCTCGCGTGGTCCGACCTGGGGCTGAGCGGCAAGGAACGCATGACGGTCGATGCGCTGGCGCGCGCTGAGGTGAACCGCTTTGCCGACGAGGATACAAGCGAGCGCATGCGTGGCGAGATGATGGGCATACTGGGTGACCTGTTGGGTATTTCGCCCGAGCAGATGGAAGAGCTGCGCTCCGAGGATGGCCAGCGTCGCCTGCATGAGGGCATGAAAAAGTTTGAGGGCGAGGTCCAGGACGCCATCGAAAAGATGATGGGCGGCCAGGGCGGACCGCAGGGCGGGCCCCAGGGCACGCCGATGCCGCAGCCGCCGGTTGATCCGAGGCAGTTCCCCTTTTTCTCTCAAAACTAACTATGGGATGGGATTCGCTCCCAACCCCGATACTTCAACTAAGCATCTCGGCCCCGTTGTGTTATTCTAGAACAGACGTTCGTGAATAGTGCGCGGGGCGTTGCCTTGTGCTGCGCTTGTGGCGAGGGGAGGTTGGCTTGGTCATTTTGGGCATCGACCCCGGTTTGGCCCATACGGGTTGGGGGATTATCGAGGAGCGGCGCGGCGAGGTTCGCTGCCGTGCCTACGGCTGTATTGAGACCAGTGCCGGAAGCCCGCTCGCGGTGCGCCTGTCTCACATCGCCCGCGACCTCAAGGGTGTCGTGGAGCGTTATCGACCCGATACCGCTGCTATCGAGAGCATTTACTTTGGCGCCAACGTTCGCTCGGCCATCCCAACGGCGCATGCCCGCGGTGCTGCACTCGTGGCGCTTTCGGAATGCGCGCTCGAGATTGGCGAGTACACGCCTATGCAGATTAAGCAGGCCGTTGTGGGCACCGGCGCCGCGGACAAACGGCAGGTCGCGTATATGGTTCGTACGCTCACGCAGCTCGATCACGACCCGCATCCCGACCATGCCGCCGATGCCCTGGCCTGCGCCATCTGCCACGTTAACCTCAGCCGCACCCGGGCGCTTACCGGTGGCGAGTTCTATCAACAGAGAGGAACCGGATACTGATGATCTCCCAGCTCCATGGAACGCTTGTCGAGGCCACGATGAGCTCGGCCGTTGTCGATGTATCGGGCGTGGGCTTTGAGCTCGGTATTTCGGGCAGCACTGCCGCCACGCTGCCTACGCCTGGCGGCGAGGTCCGCCTTTATACCCGTATGCAGGTGCGCGAGGACGCCATGACGCTCTTTGGTTTTGCCTCCAAGGACGAGCGCACGATGTTCGACCGGCTCGTGTCCGTGTCGGGTGTCGGTCCGCGCCTGGCGCTTGCCGTGCTCTCCACCTATACCGTGGGACAGCTGTATTCCCTGGTGATGGCCGAGGACGACAAAGGCATGGCCAAGGTTCCCGGTGTGGGCAAAAAGACCGCGCAGCGTCTGATCCTGGAGCTCAAGAGCACCTTTGCCAAGGACAAGGGCTTTGTGCCGGTCGACGTGATTCCCGGCCAGGTTGCGATGCCGGTTCCCGCCGCCGCTCCTTCGGCGATCGATGACGCCCGTGCGGCGCTCCTTTCCATGGGCTTTAGCCCGCAGGAGACCGATGTTGCCCTGAGCGGGTATGATGGGCAGAATATGCGTGTCGAGGATCTGCTCGGCGCGGCGCTTAAGCGACTCGGAATGGATGCGTGATGTGGGAAGCCGATGACTCTCAGGACCTGTGGGCTACGCCCGGTAACTCGCCGGCGGCATCCATGGCGCACGGCGAGCGCATGGTGGGCTCGGAGCTGACGCCCGAGGACCTCGATGTCGACCGCACCCTGCGCCCCCAGCGCTTGGACGACTACTGCGGTCAGGAGCACATCAAACAGAGCCTGCGCGTGCTCATCGAGGCGGCGCAGAGCCGCGGCGAGACGCTCGACCACGTAATCTTCTCGGGCCCTCCTGGTCTGGGCAAGACCACGCTGGCCACGGTTATCGCCAACGAGCTGGGCGCTCAGATCAAGACGACGAGCGGCCCGGCCATCGCGCGCACCGGCGACCTGGCTGCCATCCTTACCAACCTGCAGCCGGGTGATGTGCTCTTTATCGACGAGATTCACCGTCTGAACCGTTCGGTCGAGGAAGTCCTGTATCCCGCGATGGAGGACTTTGCGCTCGATATCGTGATCGGCAAGGGTCCGGCGGCGCGCTCGATTCGCCTGGATATTCCCAAGTTTACGCTGGTGGCGGCCACGACCCGTTCGGGCATGCTCACGGGCCCGCTGCGCGATCGCTTTGGCATCTCGTATCGCTTGGATTACTACACCGTCGAGGAACTCGCCCAGATTGTGACGCGCTCGGCAACCATCCTGGGCGTGACAATCGACCATCCCAGCGCGCTCGAGATCGGCTCGCGCTCGCGCGGCACGCCGCGCCTCGCCAACCGTCTGCTCAAACGCGTGCGCGACTATGCGCAGGTGCGCGGCAACGGTTCTATCGAGCTCGATATCTGCCGTCAGGCGCTCGAGTTCTTCGAGATCGACGAGCTCGGCCTGGACTGGATGGACATTCGTATCTTGGAGACGCTTGCCAAGACGTTCTCCGGCCGTGCCGTGGGCCTGACGACGCTTGCCAGCGCGGTGGGCGAGGACCCGGGAACGCTCGAGGATGTCTACGAGCCCTATCTGCTGCAGTGCGGTTTGATGATTCGCACGCCCCAGGGCCGCCAGGCAACGCTTCGCACCTTTGAGCACTTAGGAATTGAGCCGACCGTTTAGGACGGGTTTGTAGGCTATCGCTGAGCATTGGATAAACATATCGCCGTTTGTCGGTTGTGGGTGTTTTACTATTGTGCGCCCGTGCTATGCTGAATTGGTCTTTTTCTCATCCGGTAACGAAAGGACCGCCCATGCCTACTGACATCGAAATCGCACGTTCCGTCACGCCGCTGCCCATTACCGAGGTTGCCAAGAACGCCGGCGTCGACGTAAAGCACCTGATTCCGTACGGCTTCGACAAGGCTAAGGTCGACTACTCTCTGTTCAATGAGCCAACTGATCACCAGGCCAAGCTCGTCCTCGTGACCGCCATCAACCCCACGCCGGCGGGCGAGGGCAAGACCACTACGACCATCGGTCTGGCCGATGGCCTGCGCCGTCGTGGCATCAAGAGCGCCGTGGCCCTGCGTGAGCCTTCGCTCGGCCCCGTCTTTGGCGTCAAGGGCGGTGCCGCCGGCGGCGGCTGGGCGCAGGTCATCCCCATGGAGGACATCAACCTGCACTTTACTGGTGACTTCCATGCTATTGGTGCCGCCAACAACCTGCTGGCCGCCATGCTCGACAACCATATTCAGCAGGGCAACCAGCTCGGTATCGATGTTAAGCGCATCACCTGGAAGCGCGTTGTCGATATGAACGACCGTCAGCTGCGCCATGTCATCGACGGCATTGGCGGCAAGGCCCAGGGCGTGCCGCGCGAGGACGGCTTCGACATCACTGTTGCCTCCGAGGTCATGGCGATCTTGTGCCTGTCCACGAGCATCAACGATCTTAAAGAACGCTTGGGCGAGATCGTTGTCGGCTACAGCTATGCTGGCAAGCCCGTCCGCGCACGCGACCTTAAGGCCCAGGGAGCTATGGCCGCACTGCTCAAGGATGCGCTCAAGCCCAATCTGGTGCAGACGCTTGAGGGTACGCCCGCGTTTGTCCACGGCGGCCCCTTCGCCAATATCGCCCACGGCTGCAACTCCATCATGGCCACGCGTATGGCTATGCGTTTTGGCGATGTCGCCATTACCGAGGCCGGCTTTGGTGCCGACCTGGGTGCCGAGAAATTCCTGGACATCAAGTGCCGCATGACGGGCGTTCGTCCCAGCGCCGTCGTGGTCGTCGCCACCGCTCGCGCCCTTAAGTACAACGGCGGTGTTGCCAAGGCCGACCTCAACGAAGAGAACCTCGAGGCGCTCAAGGCCGGCATGCCCAACCTGCTGCGTCACGTCGACAACATCCAGAACGTCTACGGTCTGCCCTGCGTGGTTGCCATCAACCGCTTCCCGACGGACACCGAGGCCGAACTCGAGCTCATCGAGTCCGAGTGCCAGAAGCTCGGTGTCAACGTTAAGCTGTCCGAGGTTTGGGCTAAGGGCGGCGAGGGCGCGCTCGACCTGGCCGATGAGGTCATGCGCCTGATCGAGCAGCCGAGCGAGCTCAAGTTTGCCTACGAGGACGGTGCCGATGTGGCCGACGCCCTGGAGGCTGTTGCCACTAAGGTCTACCGCGCCGATGGCGTCGACTTTACGCCGGCTGCCAAGCGCCAGCTTGCCGAGCTGCGCGAGAACGGCTTTGGCAACCTGCCGGTGTGCGTGGCCAAGACGCAGTACAGCTTTAGCGACAACGCCAAGGCACTGGGCGCTCCCGAGGGCTTCCGCATCACCGTGCGCGAGCTCAAGGTTTCCGCCGGTGCCCACTTTGTGGTCGCGCTGACCGGCAGCGTTCTGACCATGCCGGGTTTGCCCAAGGTTCCCGCGGCCGAGAATATCGACGTCGACAACGACGGCAACATCACCGGTCTGTTCTAAGCCCGCCTCCCATAGCCGCTTGTCCGCCCCGTCGTGCCTTCAAGGCCCGGCGGGGCTTTTTGATGCGGCGGCAATGTTGCGCAACAAGAATGGAGATTTCTCTCGTACGGTGTAGTTGGAAGAACTACGCGGGCGCATTGCGGCTGCGACGAGAGACGGGAGATGCGATGTATTGCACCAAGTGTGGAGCTCAGATACCCGATGGCTCCATGTTTTGCACGAGTTGCGGAACGCGTGTGGACGCCGCCGAGGATCAAGCGGAGCCCGTGGCGTTTCCGGTAGGGGAAAGCGCGCTGGTGGGCGACCCTGCTGCGCCTGCGCCGTCATCAGCTCCTGCGGGGCGGCAGGCCGCACAAGGTGCTCCGGCTCACATGGCGGCACAGCCTCAATATGAGCAGCCGTTCGCCGAGCCCGCCGAGCCGTTCGATCTGACGCCTCAGCCCAAGAAGCCCAAGCACAGGGGCCGCATCGTCGCGGCCGTTATCGGTGGTGTGGCCGTTGTTGCCGTCGTAGCGGCAATCGTCGTCGTGCCGCGCATCGGCTCGTCGTCCGAGGTGACTTCGGGCGGCAAGGGCTACGTTGTCTGCGCATGCGAGACCAAAGTGCTGCCCAAGAACAGCAAAGGGAAAAAGCTCAAGAGCTATACCGTCGAGCTGGCGCCGGTGTCCGGCAAGGGCAAGAGCTACACCATTAAGGTCGATGGTGAGGACGGTTTTGCCATGGAGGACTTTGGCGAGCTGCCTGACCAGAAGTACCAGATGACCATTACCTCGGGCAAGGGCAAAAAGAAGAGCACCAGCACCATGAAGGTGGATTACACCAAGGAAGGCTCGGACGCCCCTAAGAACGTTGAGCTCACGCAGTCCAAGAAGGAGGCCAAGGCCTCTGCCAAGGCGGCGGTCAAGACGGCAAACGAGCTATTTACCGACAAGATCCTCGAGTACCAAAAGAAGTACGGCGAGGGCGAGGCTGTCGAGATTGATGATTCTCAATCTACGTATGGAGCCCAGGGTGTTGCCTATGCCAAACTTGTTGACTTTGATGGCGACGGCCAAGATGAGCTACTGATTGAGTATTCCGATGAACCGGTGGACCGTGTGGATAACGCGGCCGCTGCGCATCTTGAAGTCTGGGCGTATAAGAATGGCAAGATTGAGAAGGTCTATACGCCGGATGTTAGTGTGGCTCCCCATCAGGCGTATGTGTCTTTCGCTCCTTTTTCTGGCGTTTATGGCGTGCTAGTTTACGATAAGGATTCGGTAAACGAAACCATCGCATCGGTCGCCACGACGCTGGAGCAGCTGAAGTCGAAGGACGATGGCAGTGCGCAGGTGGGCTACGAGGCCGTCTCTGCCACGCAGGATGTTGACTTTACGGCTGCAGTTGGCGAGGGCCCGCTGAATCCGTCTCCCGATGACACATGCCAGATTACGGCTACGTGGACCTACCCCCAGGTGAAAGGCCAGGGCGTGGGCGTCGCCAAGTTTAACAAGGATATGGTCCAGCTCGTTGCGGACACGCTCGATGCGAGCAAGCAGGCCTCGATGGATGACGAGGACAGCCGCGTGACCATGATGTATACCGCCGAGATCGTCTCGATTGACGGCGATATCGCCTGCGTGCGAACCTACACCGACAGCTATCAACCTCCGTATCGATCGGAACGGGTGACGAGGTCGGCGTACTACAACCTCAAGACGGGTGAGCAGGTTTCGCTCGAGGATTCGCTTGCGCAGCATGGGCTCTCGTTCGACACCCTCAAGAGCGAGGCCAAGCAGGCAATTAAGACGGCAAAGCCGGATATAGACTCCGTGTCCGAAGACAACATCGACGATGACGATAACTACACCGAGGATCATTTCTACTACGACGGCAAGGGCTATATCGTTGTCCTCGATACTGGCGAGTTTGACTGCATGGCATGGGATACCCACGACTTGGTTGCGCACGCCTTCGACTCGAGCTATTCCTGCGGTCAGGATGTAACGCCCGAGCGAGCCAAGGCCACATACGTGCCCAACGAGTAGAGCAAAGCGGCAGGGAGTAATCTGAACTGTCCCCGGTGACGCAAAACACAGCGCCGCCGGGGACTTTTTGATCCCTTGGGGACGGAGGAAAAACGGATCAAAAAGTCTAGCCGCGCTGGAGGCCGAAGAGTTTGGCGTTGCGCTCGGCGACCATCATGTTGATGTCGGCGATTTCCATCTCGCCGTCAATGTAGGGCTGGTAGGTGCCATACGGATCGCCGGCTCCCAAGCTGCAGCTTCCGCAGTTGTCGCAGCTGCCGTTGCCGCAGCCCGCGAGTGCTAGCTTGATGATCTCCTCGCGCTCGGCACGCGTCGTGTCTTTGATGAGCTTGCTTTTTGCCATGACGTATCCTCGATTCGATTGTGACCGTCGGCCGCGCATGTCTTGTAGATACCGACGGCCTTTGCCCATCATAGGCTTTTGCGCGGGTAGAATGCATGGATAACTTGATGCTTACGGGCGACGGAAAGGAATCGTTGCATGGACCAGGATAAGACGACCGTAATGGGTGGCTACGGCTCCCCGCGGACGGGCAATGGCGCCGATGAGACCCGCGTCGTGCCGAATCCCGGCTACGCTGCCCCCGATACGACGCAGGCGTCGGCCGATCCCACGTGCGTTGTGAATTACGGAAACGCAGCGCAGGACCCGTATGGTGTCTCGTCGCGGAGTCCCTACGGCAACGCGGCGGCAGACCCTTATGATGACCTGCTGCAAAATCCCATTCCAAAACCTCAACAGACGACATATATGCCGCGCACGGCACAGCCGCGCTACGAGTCGCGCGACCGATATGCGCGTGAGCCGTATCGCGAGTATCCCAAGTCCATCCCTCAGTATGGCGAGGACGAGGAGAAGAAGCCTTCGCGTTCGTCGGGCGTGATCAAGAAAATCCTGATCGTGCTGGCGATCTTCTTTGCCCTGTCGGTTGTGTTTGCCATCGTGTCGGGCATGCTCAACAAGCGGGGCGCCACGACTGATACCACGGCCGAGCAGACCGAGACTACCCAGTCCGGTACCGTCGACCTGAGCGATATCCCGGGTCAGTACTGGTCCAACGCCAAGAAGCTCCTAAAGTCGCGTGGGGCCGATCTTTCGAATGCCGTGATTCTGACCGACGACGGCTCGACGCCCGTTTTTGATGCCAATTGGGTCGTGACGTCTGCCTACTATAACGACAACGGTAACCTCGAGATTCAGCTCACGCGCAAGGACGGCTCGTCGGGCAACGCGTCCGGCGACCAGGGCGGCGCGGACAGCTCGAGCTCCAACACGCTGGAGGACTTGAGCAACAAGGCCCAGGAGCTGGGAGATAAGGCGCAGCAGTTGGGTGACACGGCTCAGAATCTCGGCGATACCGCACAGAACCTGGGCGATATGGCAACGAACGCCTGGGGTGCCCTGCAAAACGGCATCTCGGGCGCGCAGGGGAACTAGCGGTCGAGCGGCTAGAGCCTTAGCAGTGCAAGTAAAAACGGGGCGCAGGATCGCGTGACCGGGCGCGTAGGCGCGTTGGTCGGCGGTCCTGCGTCCCGTTTTGCTGTCGATTACAGCTGTTCGGCCGGACGGTCGGGCGAGCTGAAGCCCGAGTCAAATGTGACGACGCACGAGACATCGGGCCGGCGCTCGTGCACGATGCGCGTGACGAGCTCCAGCAGCTCCTCGTCGGATATGTCAAAGCCGTCGGGACGCACCAGGTCAAACGAAACGAACCCGTCGTGCTCGTGCAGGTCGTGGATGGAGAGCGCGGGGTCGATCTGCATGATGCCGCGCTTGACCCAGCCGCGCAGGTCGTCGCCGGTGGTGGCGATGGGGTCGCAGTGCAGCGTGATGTCGATGCCCATCTGATGCTTGATGTCGTGTTCGATGGTGTCCAGGATCTCGTGATGTTCAAACGCATCACCCTCGCCGGGCATTTCCACGTGTGCGCTGGCAAACTGACGGCCGGGGCCGTAGTCGTGCACCATCAGGTCGTGCGTGCCTAGGACCTGCGGATACGACATGATCTTGTCGCGGATTGCCTGGACGAGCTTGGGGTCGGGCGCTTGTCCCAACAGCGGGCTGATGGCGTCGCGCACCAGGCCCATGCCGCTGATGCAGATAAAGATGCCCACGCCCAGGCCTGCCCAGCCGTCGAGGTCAAAGCCTGTCGTTTGCGAAATAAGCGCTGCGGCCAGGACCGAGGCCGAGGCAATGACGTCGTTTTTGGAATCCTGCGCCGTGGCGATGAGCGTCTCGGAATCGATACGGTTGCCCAGCGTGCGGTTGAATGCCGCCATCCAAAACTTGACGAGCATGGACAGGACAAGGGCTGCCATGGAGAGCGCCGAATACGCGGTGGGGGAGGGCTTGATGATCTTGGTGACCGACTCCAGGATTAGGTTGATGCCGACGGCGCAAACGAGGACGGCGACAAACAAGCCGGCGAGGTACTCGTAGCGGCCGTGACCATAGGGGTGCCCCTCGTCGGCCGGGCGGCTGGCAAGGCGGAATCCGAGCAGGCTCACGATGTTGCTCGAGGCGTCGGAAAGGTTGTTGAAGGCGTCGGCGATAAGCGAGACGGAGCCCGCGAGCAGACCAGCTATGCCCTTGGCCAGGCACAGCGTGATGTTGAGCCCGATGCAGATGAGGCTTGCGGCAAAACCCGCGTTGGTGCGGCAGGAGGTATCGACCGGCTCGCTTTCGCTGCCGGGAACAAGCGTATGTACCAGCTGATTTACAAATAGCATAACGATCGTCCTCACAATCATGTTTAAGGGGATAGTGTAGCTCGCACGGGGGCGCCGTGCGTCGGTGCTCAGAAAATGCAGCAATGGTCTGCCCGCGCTAACGGGCGCGAGGCGGAGGGGGACGACTGCCCGCGCGCCATCGAGTTCACTGCGCCTTCCCGTCCGACCGAGTGCCCCATTTTGGGCCACATGGGTATGGGCACGCGTCGATTTGCTCGACATACTTAATGTCGACAGCCCTGTGCAAAGGAGGACGTTTCCATGGACGAGATGTTTGCCATTAAATGCCAAAACTGCGGCGGCCCCATGTATTCGCACCAGGCAAAGCGCAGCTTTGAGTGCGCCTATTGCGAAACGGTTATTCCGTGGCAAGCGGACGCCGGGGAGCCCAAGAGCGCCCTGGGTATCCGTCATACGCCGCTGACGGTGGTTGACGGGCTGCTCAAGCTCACGCACGTCTCGCAGCTCGAGCGCCCAGAGGACCCGGACTGGTATTTCTTCAATGCGCACTGGCGCAACCAGTCGGTTCTGGAGCATCTGCTGTGGGAGGACCGTGGCACGGCGCAAGAGTTCCAAGATGCCACGCACGTGAGCATCCCGTGCCCCTTCTGCGGTGCATCCTTTGAGGGGTCATCGACTCAGCGCGTGTTTGAGTGCCCGTCATGCGGCAATAAGATCGGCGTTGCCGACCTGCTCAAGCCCGGTACCTTTAGCAAGCGCCTGACCATGGGCGTTGGTGCGGAGTATGTACCCGAGCAGGGTATTCCCTGTGAAATTTCGCCGCAGCAGGCGCGTGCCAACGCGCTGCAGCTGGTGTGCCAGTATCCCGATGCCTTTGCCGGGCACGATGTAGAGGACGCGATCAAAAACGACATGATGCTCTTCTATTTTCCCATGGCGTTGGCGGACCTGCGCATGATGGCGTCCTTCCCGGGCAAGGGGCTGAGCAAGGAGACCCTGGTGTACTACGAGGTGCTCGACTGGGCATATCCCAGGGCAAACTACCTGGACGTTCGCCTTATGGGCATTTTGGAGCCGTGGGACTTTGGCAAGGTGGGACCGTTCGATCCCGCTATGCAGGAAGGCGACTTCCGCGTCGTTTCCGTCGATGCGTCCACTAAGGACCAGGTGGTCATTGATAAGCTGGCGCTCGATATTGCCGGCAACGATGCCGAGGCGGTGCTGGGGCTCAATAAAAAGAGCATCCGCACGTGGGCGCGCAAGGCTCGCAAGCACAAGGACGGCCTGGTGATGGTGCCGATTTACTTTGTCGATCGCCCAGCGTCGGATAGCCGCGATGGCGAGCAGGTGCGCATTGCCGTAAACGGCCAGACGGGTCGCGCGGCAGCGGTTGTGTTTAGCGACAAGCGCGAGACACATGTGGTGGCACCGCTCAATCCCAACGTGATGCTGTCGAGCGAAAGCACCGTGCACGCCACGCCCATCGAGGTCAAATATGTTAAATCGCCGTTCCTTTACCAGATCGTACGTCGCGGAGGCGGCGAGCAACCGCGTCAGGTGGCAGCGGCGGCCGAGGGCTCCTACCGAGAGGAGAAGCCCAAACGCAAGGGTTTGCTGGGTGCGCTATTTGGGAAGTAGGGGAGTGGTGCTGGTTGGCGCTGTAGCGTGATGGCCGGGGATACGGGGCAGCTCGCAGGAGCGCGAGCTGCCCCGTTTTTTGTATTGCGGGGATATGACATCCGAATGGTCGTAGGGTTTCAGCTAAATGGCTATTTAGAAGAACTGTTCGACTTGATCTTTCAACGTTTAATAGACGACGCGGGTTCTGATTGGGATACCGCTTCTTTGCTGGACATTGCTGACTATAAAAACGGACTTGCAATGCAAAAGTTCCGCCCAGACACTGGAGATGAAGGTCTACCCGTGCTGAAAATTCGCGAACTGGGACAAGGCTTTTGCGGAAGCGATGCCGAGCGTTGCAAGAGTGGCATTGTCGATAGCGCTAAGGTTCACGACGGTGACCTCATTTTCTCTTGGTCCGGGACCCTATTGCTGGATTTTTGGGCGGGCGGGAACGCCGGTCTAAATCAGCATCTATTTAAAGTGACTTCTTCTGCGTATCCAAGCTGGTTCTATTATGGCTGGACCAAACATCATTTAGCACGATTTATTATGCTTGCCAAAGACCGTGCAACGACAATGGGGCATATCAAGCGCAGCGCGTTGGCAGAGTCCGAAGTTGTTATTCCACCTGAAAATATTCTTCTAAGCCAAACTCAGCTTATGCAGCCGATTATTGATCAGTATGTCATGAGTAAGATTGAAGCTCGAAAGCTTGCTGTTTTTCGCGATAGTCTTCTCCCCAAACTCATGTCGGGCGAGATTGATGTTTCAGAGGTTAACCTCACGCAGCTAAATAGCCATTTAGCTTAGTGTTGAGTTCAATTTTATTGTCCAGTAAACCCAGGACGCCAGAAATAGCGGTCTGTGTTTCGTGATCCGGAACACAGACCGGGCATAGATGAACGTGATTGCGATTTATGCCCGGCACGGCGCTTGCAGTTAAGTAGTCTCGCCATGGAATAGTTTTGAGTAGGTAATAAACGAACTTAGGATCATTGCCCTTAAAGTCTGTCGAGTACAAAGACGTATTTAATGGCCAGCAAGCTGCATCAGAGAAAAAAACTTGGCCAATAGTTCCGTAGCGTCCAGTTACGACGCATGGACCCTTAACGGCGGCTTCCGAATGCGTGCCTGTTTGTCCCGAAGATGAGAAAACCGGATAGGGGCCATCAACCCTGCTGCTGGAAGGGAGGTCAAACCCCCTTTTTAGATTAACAATCTCTCCCAAGGTCTTTTGCGTCCAGCTCATTCCAAATACTTCCTGTGCGAAGCCTTCACATTGCTCTGATTAACCATGGCGTAGTACATGGTTGTGTCTATTTTCGCATGGCCCAACAGCTTTTGCACCTGCTCTATGGGCATTCCCTTGTCGATTGCATGGGTGGCAAGCGTACGGCGAAACTTATGCGGATGAACGCGGTTGATACCGGCGCTTCTGCCTAGGTCACGTAAACGGAGTTCTATGCTCCCCACCGTAATACGTCGAGCTGAGGAATCGAGCGCGACAAATAATGCAGGACTCTTGTCAGCACGGCTCGAAAGATATTCCGTAAGATGAAGCTTAGCGCGCGCATCGAAGTAAACGGGGCGCTGCTTATTTCCCTTTCCCATTACAAGGCATTCGCGCTCGTGCAGATTGACATCCTTCCTGTCGAGTCGCACAAGTTCGCCAATACGCATGCCCGTCGAAGCGAGTAGATCAACGATGGCAAGATCTCGCTTGGACTCACAGGCGTCTCGCAATACCTCCAGTTCCTCATCGCTAAGCACCTCTTTGGTTACTTGAGCTGTTTTGACGCGACGAATGCGCCTTACAGGACTTTTCACAATGTAATCCTCATCTTCAAGCCACGAAAAGAAGCTCGACATGATACGACGTATATTATCGATTGTGACCTTACTAGAACCGCGTTTCACCTCGTAATCATTGAGATAGCGGCGCAAGTCGTCGCTCTCAACCTGGGTATAGGGCTTAGCAAGCGCTGTGTTCATATGCCGTAGGGTTGCCTCATAGTATGCAATGGTTTTAGGAGAGCATCCCTCGACCTCTTTAGCGGTGAGAAAGAGCGCAAGCAGATCTTGCCCTGGCTCTGTTTGTTTCGGTCCGAGTACCCGTCTAAGCGTAATGGTTAGATGTTTGAGCTGGTGTGAGTCGAGAAGGCCCTGCATTTCCGAAAGTACGGTATTGATGACAGTTTCCACGCTGTTCCTTTCGTCGAGTACGATAGCCACAGTGTGGACGGCGCGTTGTACATAGTGAAGTAAATGGCTATTTACTTGAGTTGATGAATGTTCAGTACCAACATTCCTTCTGCTG
>OCSH01000455.1_pt1 | contig 45538 bp, 40 predicted proteins | sample 1538371 | NCBI WGS metagenome assembly OCSH01 (sample SAMN04571687, study PRJEB22368) | human gut metagenome | biome: human gut; material: stool | host: Homo sapiens | place: Luxembourg | collected 2012-06-01 | reverse complement strand
TTTTCAGCAGCTATTAATATTTGTCCTTTTCTATCGAACATGAAACCAACGCATCCAGTAGTTCCTAAGTTACCACCGTTTTTGTCGAAGTAATATCTTATGTTACCAGCAGTTCTGTTTTTGTTATCAGTTAAAGTTTCAACTATAACAGCAACACCACCTGGTCCATATCCTTCGTAAGTGTTTGAGAAGTAATCTTCTCCACCGCCAGCTCCAGCACCTTTGTCTATTGCTCTTTTGATGTTGTCATTTGGCATATTGTCAGCTTTAGCTTTATCTATAGCAGTTTTTAAAGCTGCATTGTATTCTGGATCTGCTCCACCTTCTCTAGCTGCAACAGTTATAGCTCTTGCATGTTTAGTGAATACTGATGCTCTTTTAGCATCTTGTTTACCTTTTCTATTGATAATATTACCTATACGACCCATAATTTCACTCCTTAACTTTAATTTCGTTCATTTATAGATTTAGTCAAAATCTATTGCCACAGTAAATTTTAGCATAAAACTCCGATTTAGTAAATTAGAATATTGGAGGTTTTGCTGCAGTGTGTCTTTTATGTTCACTGATTCTATGTAATCTATCTATAATATCTAAGTCCTTTTGAGGAACTTCATCTCTTTTGCCTAATACAACCTTATCTATCATGTTGTATGTTGTTCCCATTTCGTTTTCATCTGTTTGGCCTTCCCATAAACCTGCTGATGGTGCTCTGTTTATTACATCTTCGTGTACACCTAATGCCCTAGCCCAATCGTAAACTTCTGCTTTTGTAAGGTTTGCTATTGGAACTAAATCAACCCCACCATCACCGTATTTTGTGAAATATCCAGTGTGTATTTCTGCTGCATTATCTGTTCCAACAACTAAATATCCTAAGTTGTTTGCAACTGTATAAACAGAACACATTCTAACTCTTGCTCTTAAGTTAGAGTCAGCTGCTCTAAATCCTGATTCACTGTATAAATCTTTTTCTTTAAGTGCTGATGTTACAGAGTTTAATATCATTTCTTGTGGCTTAGTTAAATCTAAGTCGATATAATCTATTCCACATCCATTTATAACTTTAAGCGCATCTTCTCTGTCTTTTGGATTGCTGTTTATACTCATAATTACTCCTATTGAGTTTTCAGGAAATGCTTTTTTAATAAGGTAGCAAACTACCGCTGAATCTATACCCCCAGAAACTCCTACAACTAATCCTTTGCATCCAGCTTCTTTAACTTTTTCTCTAAGCCAATCTACTGTCTTATCTATTTTTTGATTTATTTCCATTTAATTTTCCCCTTTCATATAAAAATCTATACTTATAATACCACATTTATTTCAAAATTAATTTATTATTTTTACATATATACATAGTTTTATCAAAATCACAAATAATAATACAAGGTAGGTGAAGATATGAAAAATCCATTTAATATTAAAAATTCTATAATTGGGGCTTTTACTGGTTTTGTAAATGGACTTTTTGGCTCCGGTGGAGGGACTCTTTTAGTGCCTATTTTAAACAACATACTAAAAGTAGAAGAACATAAATCCCACGCAACAGCTTTAGCAATAATAATTTTTTTAACAGTAACAAGTTCTGTAATATACGTATCAAGAGGAACTTACGACATTAAATTAACTATACAAGCCGCTATCGGCAGTATAATCGGCGGGATAATTGGAGCAAAATTACTGAGCAAAGTAACAGGAAAATTTTTAAGAATTTCTTTTGGAATTGTAATGATAATTTCTGCAATCAGAATGATTTTTTATTAATTAGGAGGAATTATGTTAATTGGAATAATAGGCTTTTTTGCCGGAATAATAGGCGGAATGGGAATGGGCGGTGGAACAATTCTAATCCCCGCATTAATACTATTCGCAAGTATAGACCCCAAAATCGCCCAAAGTACAAACCTACTATCCTCAATTCCAATGACGATAGTAGCCCTTGCAATACATATAAAAAAGAAAAATGTTGATTTTGACCTTGTACTTCCAATCGTCTTATTCGGTATAGTTGGCGCATTTTTTGGCTCAACATTAGCTGAATATTTGCCATCTGAACTATTAAGAAAATTTTTTGGTGTATTTTTATTAATCATAGGTATCTTCGAAATACAAAAAGGATATATGCATAAAGGAAAAAAATAAGCCTAAACTACAAGTCTCATAGTCTAGGCTTATTTTTATATACTAACTTTTTTGTTCTAATCTACTTATCATAAAGAAATCTTTTATTGCATTATCGTAATCTCCTATTCTACAATATGCGTCGCCTCGTTTTTCATAAGATCTTATGTCTGACGGACAACCTTCTATCGCAACAGAAAAATCATCTATCGCTTCTTTATATTGTTTAAGATTGTAATATGCAAGTCCTCTATAATAGTAATTTCCTAATTTAGTATTATCTAATTCGATTGCCTTGTTAAAATCAAGTATCGCTTCATTATATTCTTCTAAATCTAAATTTGCTGCTCCTCTTCCCATATAAACTATGTAACTATCATAACCATGTTCTATAGATCTAGTGTAGTCGTCTTTTGCTTTTTTAAAATTACCTGTTAGAGAATATTCTTTTCCTCTGTTGCAATAAGATTTTCCTACTTTATATCCCATTTTAATTGCTTTTGAGAAATCACGAATTACTTTTGTGTGATTTTCAATTCGTCCATATGCAAGAGCTCTGTTGTAATATGCTTCTCCATTTTTAGGATTTAGTCCAATAACTTTATCTAAATCTTTTATGGCTTTTCGCAAATCATCTTGTTTTAAGTAAGCTACTGAACGATTAAAGTAACTTTCTTCATAATTTGGATCTATTTCTATAGATTTATTGTAATATTCGATAGCATTGTTCATTTGGTTCATTTGGCAATAACAATCAGCCATTCCCAAATAACCTTCTTTCATATGTGGAGCCAAGTTTACAAATGCTTTGTAATCTAGTAGAGCATCTTTATATTTTTTCATTAAATAGAAGATTCCCGCTCTTTCATATAATAATCTTTCATCATATTTTTCAAGATTTATAGCATTTGTAAAGTCTTTTAATGCTTCTTTGTATCTTCCTAAATACGCTAAAATTCTACCTCTGTTATAATAAGCACTGACATCATTTTCGTCTAATTCCAATGCTTTTCTATAACTTTCCATAGCTTTATCATATTCTTTTAGGTTACTATAAGATACCCCCAGATTATAATAAGCCACTTCATAATTTGGATCTATTTGTAATGCTTTTTCATAATTTTTTATTGCTAAATCATTGTCACCTAATCTACTATAACAAACACCTTTTCCTCTATATGCTTCTTTATAGTTTTTGTCTAATTGAATAACTTTTTCAAAATCTTTTATAGCTGAATAAAATTTCTCGAATTTTATATAGAAATCGCCACGATAGTAATACCCATCGGCACAGTCATCATATTTTTCGATAATTTTATTTACATAAGCCATTTTTTCATTTATTTCAAACTCCATATTAGCATGATTTAACATATCTTGTATGAAAGTTTTTCTTTCTAAATCCTCTTGTAATTTATTTAAAGTATTTATGGTATTAGTAATATCTACATCCCCAGCTTTTGATATTTTAAATAGATTAAATACCATAAAAACCATAAAGCCATACATAAAGCAGAATATTATTATCTCTTCATTTTTTGATAAATTCAAAGTTACTATAGCTAAGAATAAAATTCCTATTATAGCTAAAGAGATTCCTATCTGTTTTGTTATTTTGTTTTTTTCACTTTTCATTATGACTTCCCCCTTCAATAAATTTATTTATTAAAGAAATACTATCTAAAGAATAATTTGACCGTCTTTCTCAGATAAATAAAAACTTTCACTTTCGCTTAACTCTGCAGTCCCACTTGTTATATCTGTCATTTTTGATTTAAGCGATTGTACGTCTTCTTCTCTTGAATAAACTATAATTTGAACTTTATCCGTATATAAAGTGTCCTTTATAGTGTAGCCCATGTTCATTATTTCATTTTGGACTTTGCCTATTTGATTGTAGTCTATAGTTATACCTACTTCTTTATATTTTACCTTCTCTATAATTTGTGCGGCTTCAATACCTACTTTGGCTCCTTTTGTATATGCTCTAACAAGTCCGCCTGCCCCTAGTTTGATGCCTCCAAAATATCTAGTTACAACAACTACTACATCTCTTAAGTCTTCTTTTTTTATAACTTCTAATGTTGGAATTCCTGCTGTTCCTTGTGGTTCTCCATCATCGCTATAACGTTGGATATTCATTGTTTCACCAACAGTATACGCCCAGACATTATGAGTAGCGTCTTTGTGCTTTTTCTTTATTTCGTTTATAAATTCCACAGCTTCTTCTTCAGATTTTATAGGTTTTGCATATCCTATAAACGTCGATTTCTCTACGATATATTCATCTGAGCCAAAACTGTGTAATGTTTTATATGTCTTCATAGTGCCTCTCCCCCTGCCGTTAAATATTTTAAAGCTAAAATTGCTTCGTTATATGCCCTGATGACATATTCTTTTTCATTGAGTTTTTTGTGTTCTATAAGCCTTTGCAAAATCTCGACAGTCTTATCATCTCCCACTTTTGCTAAAGCCTTAGCACAGTATTGTCTAGTTTGGGGATTTGAATCATATAATCCTTTTTCCAAAACAAATTTGCTCTTTGGAGAAGATATTTTCCTTATAGCTGAATAAGTTATCCTTCTTATATCTGAATGTCTGTGATTTGTAAGAGGATGAAGTATTTTTAAGAATCTATCATCCTTAAACTCTCCAGTTGCCCAAATTAAAACAATTAAATCATCTGCATTTTTTTCTTTAAGTATTCTTTTGTATAATTCTCTTTTAAAATTTAGTTCTTTTTCTTTATCAAGACTTAACTCATCTATAAATTCAAGTCGTACATCTTTTCCCAATTCCAAAAATTTATCCAATACGTCTTTTGAAGACTCTACTTTTGCTTTATTTACAGATTTTATATCTAATTTTGCTCTAATCAGATGATCATTTACCTCTGTAACTGATATATTTCTAATTTTGCTAATTTGCGACACTGTCTTTGATTCAGTATAAAGAAGATATGTAATAAAATAGTCATCTAAGTTGTCGATATTGTTCCAGCTTATATCCATTTTTATTCCTCTATTATATATTCTTTATATACATTATAGTCTTCTTCGTCTAAACTTACCTCAAGTTGTGTCCCATTTTCTACATATTCGAAAGAATCTACATTATATTTTTCTTTAATTCTACTGAATATATTTCCTTTGTCATATGGAAGTAATAATTTAACTTGATAAGTGTCTTCCATTAAAGCATTTTCTATCATTTTTAAAAGGATATCCATATTTATACCCTTTTTAGCAGAAATATAAATTCTGTCTTCTCTATTTCTTGGATAAATGTCTAGTTCTAATCTATCTATTTTGTTGTAAACTATTATAGTTTTCTTATCATCTGCACCTAATTCTTTTAATACAGATTCAGTAGTTTGTTTTTGAAGTTCGAAACTGCTGTTTGTCGCATCTATAACATGTAGTATTAAGTCTGCGTATTTAACTTCTTCTAATGTTGCTTTGAATGCTTCGACTAAGTCATGTGGTAACTTACTTACGAAACCAACTGTATCTACTACTAAAAAGTCTCTTTTGTTTGGTAATGTAGCTTTTCTTAAAGTTACATCAAGAGTTGCGAAAAGCATGTCCTTTACGAAAACTTCTTTTTCTGTTTCATAATCTTTGTGTGTCTTTATTAATTCGTTTAATAAAGTAGATTTTCCTGCATTTGTGTATCCAACTAATGCAACTATTGGTATATTTGATTTTAGACGCTGAACTCTTTGAGTTTCCCTATTTTGTTTAACTTCTCTAAGTTCTTTTCGTATGTCTGCTGCTCTATTTAATATATGTCTTTTATCTACTTCAAGTTTTTGTTCCCCAGGACCTCTAGTACCTATACCAGCCCCAGTTCTACTCATTTGTCCACCCATTCCGTAAAGTCTTGGTAATCTGTATTTTAATTGAGCAAGCTCAACTTGTAATTTACCTTCTTTACTTAATGCTCTTTGTGCGAATATGTCTAATATTAAAGCTGTTCTGTCTATTACTTTTAGTCCAGTAACATCTTCTATATTTCTCATATGTGCTCCTGATAATTCGTCATTAAATACGATCATAGTTGCACCAAGCATGTGGCAGTAATCTCTTATTTCTTCAACTTTTCCTTTTCCTATGAAATAAGCTGCATCTCTAGCTGGTTTATTTTGAATTACAGATGCTAAAACTTCTGCTCCAGCTGCTTTTACTAGCTCTTTAAGTTCTGCCATAGATTCATTTATATCAATATCATCGATTTTCTTTACATTAGTTGTTATATTTAAGCCCACTAAAACGGCCTTTTCTTGTAATTGTTCTTCCACAAAATCACCTCTTTACATTAATCGTTGTCAATTCATTTATTTGCCTATGTTTTACCTTATTATATATTTTGACTTTTATAAAGGATTTCATTCTTTTATATATGTAATTTTCTATTTTTTACTGCAAATAACATGTTTTAGATAAATATTCTTAATAATTATATCATTAAACTATCATTTTTTTATGTATTTTTTTGATATTATAATTTAAAACACAAAAGGGAGTGATTTAACCTCACCCCCTCCATAAATTTTAGATACTTATTATTTTAATTTTATAAGTTCTAAATATTTTTTGCTATTAACACTTCCGTTATGCTCTGCTTTTTCTAGTAATTCAATTGCTTTATCTACATCTTTTTCAATTAATCTACCTCTATATAATTCGAATCCTAGTTTTTCTAGATATAACGGATTTCCTTCTGCTGCTTTTTCTTTATATATGTTAATTAGCTTATCTACGCATCTTTCATCTTCGTCATCAAGTAGTTTTTCATACTCAACAACAGCTTCATCTATTTTGCCTTCTTTATAATATCTTTCTCCTAATACATAGCTCGCTTCTATTTCTCCTTCATCTGATAAAAGTTTTAATACATTTGAACTAAATCCTTTATATATTGATTCTTTTGCTGAATCTGTATCTCTATATGTGTCTATTACATTTTCTATAAAGTCGGACATAAGCTCTTCTAGATTTCCACCTAAAATTGCTTCCATAGCTGTGTTTGATGATTCTTTCATCATTTTTAATTTTTCAGGTGATATTTGCATATTGGGTTGAACTGTTCCAATTTGTTCAACTTTTTCATCTATTGAATCTATCATCTTTTGTTGTTTTTCTAATGCTGTGTTTACACGCTCCATTATATTTTCATATTGTTCATCTAATTTTTTAATTAGTTCTCTTTCAATAAATGTATCAATTCTCTTATTAAAAGAAGTTATCTTTTTATCTAAATCTCTTACATTATTTGATATCGTATTGAAACTGATTGTATTACTATTTTTCATAACAGAGTGTATTTCTCCCCCAAATTTTGAAACAGTTTCAATAAGTTCGTCCATTTTTGATAAATCGCCTTCTATTGTCTGCAGCTCTTTTATCATGTGATTTACCTTCTGCTTATATGTACTTAGTTCATCTATCTTCTTCTTGGTCAAATCAATATCTTTTAATGACTGTAACCTTGTAATCGATTTGTTAAACTCATTTATACTCCCCTCTAAACCATTTAAAGTTTCACATATCTGCTCACTATTTCTATTAAAATTATCTATTGAATCTACTATCCCCTTTGTATTAAGTTCCTTATTCGCCATATCGTTCACCTATCTCCCATTCATCTTTTTATTTATATCCCCGAGTAATTGATTTACATTTTTTATTTTTAATCCAATATTTGAAGACAATTTATTTGTTTTCTTTATTTTATTTTTTAAGATATTATGTAATTTATCAAATCTGTATCCGTAATTATCGAATAAATCGCTGAAATTTATTCCTTGTTTATCTAAACATTTGTAAAACTCTCTTAATTGTTTTTCATAAGATAAATTATTCATATATAAATACATAATTGCGTATTTTTCAAAGTTATATGCTTTTTCATAATAAGTTTGTGCAAGTTTGTATTCTCCTATATGGAATAATTCATCTCCCTTTTCATCGTATTTTCCTTCTTGTTCAAATAAATCACATATTTTTGCTAAATTATTCGAATTTGGTTCAACACTTCGAGTAAAGTAGTTCTTAGCCTGTGCATATTCTTCATCATAGAAGAATTTCATACCTATGTTGAATAGTTCCGAACTGTCTCCAATTAATTCCCCTAAGTTTAAATCCTTAAATGTGTCTATATTTTCTATATATCTTAAATTGTCGCCTAGTTTTTCCTTAATTTCTTTTAGAATTTCTGTTTCTTTTTCTTCTATAAGAACTAAGTTATAATTAGCTCTTGTTATCGAAACATAAAATCTATTAAAGTAATAACTATAATGACCTTCTTTTAGACTTTCCTTTTTATAAACCTCTTCATAAATATCAGCATAATCAGATAGTATATTGTAGACAATTATATTATCGAATTCTTTCCCTTTAAATTCTGAAATTGTAAAGGCATTTTCGCATCCATACTTTTCTTTTAAATATTCTTTCTTCTCATCATCAGAAACTATAAGTGCCACTTTGGCAGATGCGTTGATTTGTGTGAATATAACTTTTAGATTTTCATCACTTGCCTTAACTTGCTCCACAATTCCTGTTTTATTATTTTTAGTTATTTCATATTGTCTGTCTTCTTCTTTTCTTGCTGGAAGTTTATCATTGATTATTTTATTTACGATGTTGTTCATCTTCATTATATTAATAGAATTTCTGAAGTTTTCATTAAGGCGTTTATCCTCATAATTGTATCCATGTAAGTAAAATAATTTTCTAAGTCTTCCTACTTTAAAGAAGGTAGGATTTATTATCTGATTTGGGTCCCCAGCTAACAATATTTTTCTAGTTTTGTTCTTCCCATAAATCTCTTGTTCCTTTGCCAATAAAAATAACATATAGATTTGTACTTCTGTAAAATCTTGTACCTCATCTACTACTACATATTCATAATTTATGTTTTTATCTTTTATCAAGCTTTGAAGTTCGAATGCTATATCATTTATGTCGTAGTATTCATTTTCAACTAGCCATTGATTATATTTTTGTGTTATCGAATATAGTATTTCTCTATCTTCTTCAGCAAAAATCTTATAATCCTCAACTATTTTGTTACTATTATTTATGTAATATTCTGATTTTACTATGTCTTTTTCTTCTCTATCCCAATCTACATACATAGAACCTTTTAATATTCCAAATATCTCGCTGTAGATAATATTTTTTTCTTTTTGATACTTTTTAATAAATTTTAAAATATTTCCATCACGAGATGTTTGATGTAAGTAATTTAAAAACTTAGTGAAATTTTTCTTATATGTATTTTGAGTTATAATCCTAGATCTGTCTATTTTTTTATTATTGTATTTATAATTTAACTCTGTACATACATCCTCAAAAGTTTTAATATCTATATACTCATTAAATTCATAATAGCTTTCTATTACCTTTTCTTTTACATATTGTTTTAAGTTGTTTGAAAATGTTACATATAGAATTTTGCTATCTGAGCCCATATTTTTTATTTTTTCAACCATATCTGGGATTAATTTAACAGTAGATATTGTTTTTCCGCTTCCTGCTATTCCTGATAATATAAATGGTTCTGATTTTTGTATAAATGTATGTATTTGTTCTGACTGTTCTTTTGTCAATACCTCTTGATATATGATTTGCTTATCGTCAAAATCGAGAGATCTAAATGTCATATTATTTTCTTGAGTGTTTTTATTTACCACACTTATAATTTCTATGTTTTTACTTTTCTTTTCATTTACATATTTGAATTGATTGTGTTCATAAAAACTATTATTTATTCTTTTTGATACTTTTTGTGCTTCTCTTTCTTGGTCATTATGCTTTGTTATTGAAAATAATATAATGCCCTGCTTGTCTTTGTTTTGACTATTATTATATCTTTCAAAGTCAAATTCATTCTTCTTTGCATAATCATCTACAAAACAAGCTATTATTCTATCACTGTCATTTACTTTATTATTAAAGTCAAAACCATAGATTTTGTTATTCCCAACACCTTCGTATTTCTTAAACCCTAAACTTTTAAAATTCAAGGCTCCATTTGTTGAAGTTAAGCATTTATCTATTTTTATTATTAGTTTTTTCAAATCACTCTCCAAGTTATTATCTTTAACTTGTTTGTATATTGTTTGTTCTAAAAATATATTTATTCCTAAATCCTTGCTAAGTAATGATTCATCTTCAAAGTCTTCATATGCATAAATTTCTTCATTATCACTTACCTCCTCTAATACTAAAACATCGCTACCTTCATTATTTATATCTAAATCAGCAACAACTTCTTCCGTATTATAAAGCTCTTCTGTATCGCTATTTTTCATTTTGTCTTCATAATGCTCTGTTAAATAAAACATGGCATCTTCATAACCCATTTGGGCTAAATTATTATATAGTTTAAAAGCCTTTTCTTTATCTATATCTGTTCCTATCCCATGCTCATAAAAATATGCCAACCTATACATTGCATCTTCGTAGCCAACTTGTAATAATTCGTTATAAATAGAAAATGCTTTTTTACTATCAACATTAGTCCCTATTCCATATTCATAGCATCGTCCCATAAGATATTTTGCATCTTTATTTCCATTTCCAACTGCCTTTTTATATCGATTAAATGCTTTTTTATGATCCTGTTTTACACCTATTCCATATTCATAACAAATAGCCGTTCTAAGCTGTGCCTTATCATAACCAGCATTTGCACAATTTTTATAGAATTCAAATGCCTTCTTCTTATCTTTTTCTATTTCTTTTCCTTTTTCATAATATATTCCTAAACAATACTGTACAATAGTATCGATTTTATCATTTTCAAGTGATTTTAATATTTCATACGCTTTTTTTTCATCCTTATCTACCCCTATTCCATGTTCGTAACAAAGTGCTAAACAAAATTTTGCTCTCGTATATCCCTGATTTGCCGATTTTTCAATCCAGATAAATGCTTCATCTTCATCTTTATCGATGCCTATTCCATGTACATAAAAGCAAGCTAAATTGTATTGCGCTTCCTTGATACCATTTTGTGCTGCTTTTTTATACAATATAAATGATTTTGAAATATCCCCTGTATCATTTTCTTCTGAAGGCATATAATAACAAGCTAAATCATATTGGGCTTCGGCATTTCCATCTTCGGCTTCCATCTTCAGGTCTGAAATAATGATTTCGTCCATTTCCTCCCTGCTCGGGATACGAAAATCATCTTCTATTTCTTTACTTATTCTTTTGTGCAATTCCTCTGATACTTTTCTTACATTCCTATCCTTAATTTCATAATACGTTTTTGTACTCTTTTCAAGTTTTTTAGTTGTATCATAAAACAACTCTATTGTAGAAACTTCCCTAAAATCCCTCATAAGCCTTCTCCTAATAATTTTTTATAATCCTATACTATAAGTATAATATAAATAGTATAATAAAATTATCTATTATTCTAAATTTTTGGAGGTATAATTAAATTGAATTACAAATTTTTTAGTCATACTGAATGTGAGTTTTTTCCATGCCATAAAACAAATGACCCGGAAAATTTCAATTGCTTGTTCTGTTATTGTCCACTATATGCCCTAAAAGATAAATGTGGTGGAAATTTTAAATATACAGAAAAGGGTATTAAGGATTGTAAAAATTGCACACTTCCTCATCAAAGAAAAAATTACGACTATGTAATTGGGAAGTTTAAAGAAATTATTGAAATAACAAAATTAGATACAGAAAAATAGATAAAAAAATAGGAGTTAAGCCAATTTATATTGGCTAACTCCTATTTTTTCGTCTCATTTTTATTTCAGTCTTATTTCAATATATCCATAATACCATTTATTCAGCATTCTTTCAATATTATAATTTTTGTAATTTTATTTTTTATTTTAAATTGTCATAATTTATCGTTTTTAATTTTCTATATATCAATTGTAATACAATACTACAAATCAACATAATTGCTAAAATTGCTACACCCATATGCATGAAAAATGTTTCTGGTAGCATATTTATGACTGGATCTATTTCAGGATTAAAAATCCAGTAATCATTGCTAAACATTATTTTATGAAACATTATAAAACACGCATTGAAGTTTATTGCAATTGGAATAGCCAATAAAACCGGCATTACTATAATTAATATTGACGAATTTCTTAAAAATTTGAATTCCTTTTTTCTAATTTGAATTATTCCACCTATTATTGAAATAATTCCTGTTATTATTGTAAGTATTTTTACATTTTGAAATATATCTCTAACTTCTTCAAAATGAATTTTCCCATTATGAGATGAAAGTAGAGATGGCAATTCAAATTCATCTGCTTTCCAACTTAAATTATAATCAATTAAATAATCGTAATTTTCTATTATGTCTTCCCTTGATAAGTTGCTCATAGACTCTATATTTAGCTTGTCTATATCGTTGTAATAGATACTTTTTATATTCATCGCTATAATAACTGAAGAACCTATTACAAATAAAGCTAAACATATAGCCAAAATAGCATTTAAAAATTTTTTCAATTGGAAGCCCCCTCTAATTTAAACTATTAAACTATTTTTGTAGTGAAATCTTCTATATTCCAAACATCATCAACTACATCGCTGTAGAATTCTGGCTCATGGCAAACTAAAAGAACTGTCCCTTTAAATTCTTTTATTGCTTTTTTAAGCTCATCTTTAGCTTCTACATCTAAGTGGTTTGTAGGTTCGTCAAGAACTAAGAAGTTTATGTCTTTTAACATTAATTTACATAATCTAACTTTAGCTGCTTCTCCCCCACTTAAAACTCTAACTTGACTTGTTATATGTTCAGTAGTAAGACCACATTTAGCAAGTGCTTGTCTAACTTCGTAGTTAGTTAATACAGGGTACTCTTGCCATACATCATCTAAAGCAGTGTTGTAGTTGTCCATTGAACTTTCTTGTTCGAAATATCCAACTTCTAAATAATCACCTAGTTCAACTTCACCAGCGAATGGTTTTGTCATTCCAAGTAAAGTTCTTAAAAGTGTTGATTTACCTATACCATTCATCCCTTTAAGAGCTATTTTTTGACCTCTTTCTAATTGGAAGTTTAATGGTTTTGTTAATGGTTCATTATATCCTAATACTAAATCTTTAGTTTCGAATATTATTCTAGCTGCTGCTCTAGCGTTTCTGAAATTAAATGTTGGTTTTAATTTTTCTTTTGGTCTTTCTAAGATTTCCATCTTATCAAGTATTTTTTGTCTTGAGTTTGCCATACCTCTAGTTGCAACTCTCGCTTTGTTTCTTGCTACGAAATCTTCAAGTTTCTTTCTTTCTTCTAATTGTTTTTCGTAAGCACTTTCTTCTTGTCTTTTCTTAATATCTCTAAGTCTTACAAATTCATCGTAGTTACCTTTGTATCTTGTAAGCTCAGCATTTTCTATATGGTAAATTACATTACATGTATTGTTTATAAAGTCTGTGTCGTGTGATACAAGAATGAAGCTATTTTCGTATTCTTGTAAATATCTTGTAAGCCATACTATATGCTCTTCATCTAAGTGGTTTGTAGGCTCGTCAAGGATTAATATTGTTGGACTTTCTAATAATAATTTAGTAAGAAGTACTTTTGTTCTTTGACCTCCACTTAAATCAGTTACGTCTCTATCAAGACCTATTTCCCCTAATCCTAAACCATTAGCAACCTCTTGGATTTTTGCATCTATTGTATAGAATCCACTGTTTTCTAATATAGTTTGTATTTCAGCAGTTTCTTCAAGAAGTTTATTCATTTGTTCTTCGTCTGCTTCACCCATTAGGTCATACATTTTTAACATTTCTTGTTCTAACTCAAACATGTTTTTGAACGCATCTCTTAATACGTCTCTTATTGTCATTCCTTTTTCTAAAACAGCATGCTGATCTAAATAACCAACTGTTGCTCTTGATGACCATTTTATATTACCTGCATCCGGCATTAATTTTTTTGTTATTATATTTAAGAAACTAGATTTACCCTCTCCATTAGCACCTACAAGGGCTATATGTTCTCCCTTTTTAAGTCTAAAAGATACATTTTCTAGTATTGTTCTCGCTCCGAAACCATGACTAACATTTTCTACTACTAGCATTTATCCACCTCTTATAAATTTTATTTGTTTACATCTATACTATTATATTTGATTTTTTTAATTTTGCATATACGTATTTTCAAAATACAGAATTAGGATTCCTGCCGTCGTTCTTTGTGAGAATTCCAATGCTTTTTCTGCTATTAAATAAAATCTGTTATTTACATTTTGTATATATCTATGGAGATGTTGATTTTTTATCGCATTGTAAGAATTGAATTTTATATATTCTTCTACAGTATTAAAATAAATTGGCTCGGAGTAAGTTCTGAATCTCTTTATTTTTAAATATCTTAATTTAACGTAATTTTCGAATTGCATATGATTATTTAGTAAATCTCCTGTGGCGTGTTGTGGAACGGTTATATCTTGAATTAAATGACATACTGCACCCAGATAGAACATTGAGTTATAAATATCGCCTTCGTAAAAATAATTTATAGCATAATTATAATATTCTTGTGATAATGTAAGGGCATTGTCGTTTGTCCCTGGCAGCCCTTTTTTTGTATATACGTTATAAAAATGGCCATAACACTTTAAATCTTGGTCTGCCCATACAACCCCTTCGTTTATTATTTTTCTATATCTATTAAAAACTTCATATTCTTCATAGTATCCATTAAACCACAAACTATTTATTGCATTTTCCTGTAAAAATATATGAACTTTGCAATCTGGCTTTGAAAATTTATTTTTAATTGGCCCTATCACATTTAATGTTTTTTCGAAAATACTGTTATTCCTGCTTTCCCCCAATATTTGTGTCATAATATCACCTTATTTTTTATTTTTGAAATAATTATCTAATCCATCTGCCACACACGTCATCATCTTTTCTTGATATTGTGGACTAGACATATTTTGGTCTTCGGTGTAATTGCTCATAAATCCCATTTCTAGTAAAACTACTGGAACTTGGGACCAGTTAAATCCTGTTAAATCGCTTCTTTCAAATATTCCATTAACTTTAAATCCGTTATTTTGCATATTTTCATTTACATATTTTGCACAGTTTGAACTGTCTTCAAATATAGCTGATGTATATTGACCATCTTTTGATGGTATTAAAATAGATGCACCTGTTATTCCAGTATTATCAGAACCATCAGCATGAATTCTAACTACCATATCCACTTTCTTTTCGTTTGCAAATATAGCTCTTTCTTTATTACTAATATCTACATCATGACTTTCTCTTGTCATATAGACTTTATATCCTCTACTTTCTAATATATGTTTTAGTTTTAAAGATGCTTCTAAATTTAATTCGTATTCTGGTTTTTTAGTCGCTATTCCAGCTGTTCCTGAGGATACTTTTGCTTTATATGAGCCCGAATTCGGCCCTACTTGTTCTGTTTGTGAATTTCCCTTTGCTTGGTGACCTGGGTCGATACATATTGTATGTTGTTCTTTAACAGTAGCTTCTTGTTTTGGCGCAAATGTTAAATTAGATACTGCTTTTGTTAAATTTTTAGTTTCACTTGCTCTAGAAATCATTATAAGTCCGATTATCATTATAATAGTGGTTAAAATTTTGTATTTCTTCACTTAGAAAAGCCCTCCTATGTATTTTAAAATTTGTTAATATGTTTTTTATTATTTCCTATGTGTTTTAAAAGTTTCTTATTTTACTATTTATATTTTAATTTTCATTTAAAACTATATTTTTTCATATATATATTTATATACATACAAATTTATAGAGGTGATAACCCTTGAAGAGAAAAAAAAGAAAACACATCAGCCAAAGTAAACGCAGTGCTAGAAGTTCTTCATCAAATAGAGATTGTAATAATTCTACTACCTCAAATTCTAATACTACTTCACAAAATGATAATATAAATAACGAGCAAAATAGTTGTAATTGTGATAGTAGTAATAACAATAACAGTAACAGTAACAATAATGATAATAATCAAAATACAAACGCTAACTCAACTAATCAAAATTCTAAGTTGTGTTATTTTTCGGCATTTGATTACTTTGTATTATCATCTACTTTGGCAATTGCTTTAGCTGAAGAATTATCAGATACCGATATAGATATATTATCTACGTTTCTTGCTACATTGTCGGATCAACTTGCATTAATCGGTGATCTTAATTCATGTGCACAAGGTGAGACAGAAAATGCATTCGTTCCTCCAATTCCTGCTAATACACCTTCAAGTAGAGGATATTCTAATTCTAGCAATTTAAAAAGACGTTCAAAAAAAATAGTAAAAAGAAAGATTAAAAAGAAATAAAATCAAGTTCGCTTAAATTTTATTTCTTTTTTATTTTTTTGTTTTACTTATTTCAACATGTCCCATTTATTCTTTGTTTATTTATGCAATCTACGGATTTGTTGAATCTCATTTCCAAGCATTAAAAAATCACTTCTGCAAAATATAATATTAAGCACCAACCAAATCAAAGAAAGAAGGTGTTTATAACATTGCCAAATTTTAATAAAAAATTTAATTTAAGATTTAATAAGCTCCTTTTTATTTGTTTTACCTTTTTACTATATTTTTTCATGAATAATGTAAATTATGCATATTCTTTAGAAAAAAATAATGATACGTATTTAATTCCGATTGGGAAAGTAATTCAGGTTGATGGTGAACTAGAAAATCTAATTGTTCGCAATGAAATTAAAGGATGTCCTCTAAAATGTGGTGATTTAATTTTAGAAGTTGAAGGAAATTCTATAAAAAGTTTTAATAACTTAGCAGATGTCTTTTATTCTTCTAATAGCAATCAATTAAAAATCAAGATTAAAAGAGGAAATGATATTAAAAATTTAATATGTTATAAAGAACCATTAAAAAAAGTAAATTTCAACAATGCGATATCAGGTTTTGCTACTTTAACTTATATTAATCCCCAAACTAATGAATTTGGTGCTGTTGGACATTCTATTAATATAGGAAATGCAAAGCAAATACCTATTAAAGCAGGTGAAATTTCTACAACTACTAATTTAGATATTCAGAAATCGTATCGAGGTAATGTCGGATGTATTAATGCTAATAAAAATTATTTAATCGGTAATTTTAATACAAATACTCAATACGGTATAAAAGGCATAACTAAGAATATTGATTTTTCAAATGAAGAAAAATACAAAGTAGCTTCTTTAGACGAGGTTGAATTGGGAAATGCACAAATAATACTACAAAACAAACAAAATAAATGTGTAAAATACGATATTGAAATATTAAAAATTGAAAATCAAACTTCTCCATCTCCAAAAACTTTTAAAATAAAAATTGTAGATGAAGATTTATTAAGAGATACTGGAGGAATTGTGCAAGGAATGAGTGGAACGCCAATTATACAAAATGGGAAAATAATCGGTGCAGTTTCACATGCTCTAGAAAATAATCCTAAGGTAGGATATGGTGTCTATATAAAATGGATGCTTTAATCTAATAACTTAAATAAAAATAATCTCTAAGTATTGCTTAGGGATTATTTTTTATAACGCAATTATGCATAACATGTCCACGCTATACATATTTATTTTGTAGCAGTAAAAAATATAATAAATATTTGTTTGCAACTATTTTTAATCTATATCATTCCTCTAATTATTATTGTTAAACTTAGTATTTAAAGGATATAATTATAACATAGATTATTGCCGATATTTAAATTTAAAGAAGTTTACATATTCTTACAAATTTTAATTAACTATAAAAAGGAAATAAAATATGTTATAATTATGCATTAAGTAAGGAGGTATATAATGAGCAAAAATAATAATGATGATAAAAATAAAATTAGAAGAAGAAAAGTTACCTCTTCTAATACTGATGTAAATAAAAATACATCTAAAGATAATTATAAAAAAGTTTCATCAAAACCTAAAAAACATAGAAAAAGAAGTAAAACCAAAATTGCTGGTATGCTTATTTTATTTATGCTAGTAACAGTTGTTGCTGTTGGTTCTGCATTAGTCTTTTCATCTTTAAGAAATACTGAAGTCGTAACTAAATCTTTATTAGATTCGAAAACTAACAATAAAACAGTATTACTTTATACAGATGGAAGTAAATTAGCAGAGGCTGAAACAGGACATAAGAAAATTCCGCTTAAGAAGTTAAATAACAAAACTGTTAAAAATGCCCTTGTCGCAATAGAAGACTCAAGATTTTACCAACATAATGGTGTCGATTTAAGAGGTCTAGCTAGATCTGTTAAAGAAAATCTTCTTGGAAACAGACAAGGTGGTAGTACAATACCTATGCAGGTTTCAAAATTACTTTTAACATCTCAAGAACAAACTATAACTCGTAAAATAAAAGATATCTACTATGCTTATGAAATGAGTAAAAAAGTAAGCAAAGAAGATATATTACTTACCTATCTAAATAACATGTATGTAGGTAATAGTTTTTATGGAATTGAAGCAGCAGCACAAGGATACTTTAATAAAACAGCAGAAAAGCTTACTTTACCTGAAGCAGCTATGTTAGTTGGTGCTACAAATAATCCATATAAATATTCACCTTATACAAAGCTTAAATTAGACGGTACTGAACAGAGATCAGATTTAGAAAATAAGTTATTATTCTATTCACATACTGAAAATGATGGATTCGATGATCCAACTCAAGTAGAATTAAATATGATAGATAAATTATACTCTTGGGGATTAATAACAGATTATGATACATATAGCCAATTAAAGAAAGGTACTATGATTGTAAGAAAGGCAGTATTAAATGAAAATGCTGTTGGTAGAGCTAAAACAGTACTTGGAAAAATGAAACAATACGGCTATATATCTCAAAGTGAATATGATCAAGCATGTTTAGATGCTGCCAATATTAAAATCGAAATTCCTAAAAATATACAAACAATTGTTTCAAGTGTTGAAGATTATGTATATGATGAAGTTATAAATGCATTAAAAGATCAAGGTTATACACAAGAAGAAGCTAATAACCTATATTATAACGGTGGTCTTCAAATACAAACTACTATAGATTCTAGTATGCAAGCTGAACTTGAGGCACAATATAATAATAGTAGCAATTTCCCATCTACTATAACTGATGCTAATGGTGTAACTCAGCCACAGTCTGCTATGGTTATAATTGACTATCACAACGGTCAAATTAAGTCATTAATAGGTGGTAGAAATGTAAAAGGTAAAAGAACTTTAAACAGAGCTACAAGTCCTGTTCAACCTGGTTCAACAATAAAACCACTTTCTATCTATACTGCTGCAATTGATACATTAGAAATGACTCAATCCACAGTATTTAGTGATGCAAGAGGTGGATATAAATTTAAAGAAAATAGAAAATGGAATCCATCTACAACTACTGCAGGTGTTGGAAATATGAGTTTACGTCTAGGTCTTGCAAAATCTTCAAATACAGTAGCTGTAAAAACTGCTGAAAATCTTGGAGAAAGTTATCAAGATTGTATAGATGTAATGATGGATTATCTTAAAAACTTCGGAATAACAACTGTTGTAGACAGTAAAACAAATAGTTCAAACACTACAGATAGATCATTCCCTTCTCTAGTTTTAGGAGGTATGGCTTATGGTATTTCTCCACTTGAAATGTCTGCAGCTTATGGTGCTTTAGCAAATGGTGGTGTTTATATAGAACCTACTGTATTCACTACAGTTAGCACATATAATGGTGAATTAATCGTCAAATCAACTCCACAAGAACACAGAGTTGTAGATGAAGAAGTAGCATATGTTATGACAGATATGCTTAAAGCAGTTCTTACAGAAGGTACTGGTTCTGACGCTTCAATAGGTAAAATGCCTGTAGCTGGTAAAACTGGTACAACTAATAATAAATATTGTGTATGGTTTGTTGGATATACTCCATACTATGTTGGTGCAACATATATAGGTGATGATGTTGGACGTAAAGATTCTAATGGAAATAAAATTGATTTAAGACCAGTAGAAGGTTCAAGTTCAACAACTGCAAAATTATGGGCTAATGTAATGAAACCTATACATGAAAACCTAGAAGTTGTAGATTTTGAAAAACCATCAGGAATAAACTTCTACAAAATAAACTTAACAGATGGTGGTCTATCATCTTATGGTTCAAATGCAGCATTTGTTAAAGGTACATCACCAACTAGAACAAGTTCTTACAGTGTTCCTACTCCAAGTAATACAGGAACTACTCAAGATGAACCGACTAATGATAATGCTGGAGATGGAGATAATCCTCCTGACGACAATACTGATAATAATAATGGTGATAACACTAACGACAATAATAACAATAATAATCAAACTCCTGGTGGAAATCAAGATGATAATAATAATGGTGACAACGGAAATACCGGTGGTGGAGATAATCAAGATAATACCACTCCAGGAGATAATGGAGAAACAAATACTGGTGGCATTACTGACACTAACAATGCAACTGAAGCTTTACAACCTGAACAATAATATAAAATTTCAATTAAAAATAAAATGCCATGGATTTCAAAATCCATGGCATTTATTATTATATATAAAAATCAAGGTTTTGCCTTTGGCGTAAATATTACTGCCATAACATATCCAAAAAATATTGCTGCAGCAATTCCTCCTGCAGTTGCTATTGTTCCTCCAGTTAATATTCCTAAAAAACCATCTTTTTTAATTCCCTCTATAACTCCATTTCCAAGTGAATATCCAAATCCAATAATCGGAACTGTTGCTCCTGCTGCCCCAAAATCCACTATTTTATCGTAAATTCCTAAAAAAGTAAGTATTACACCTGTTGTTACATAAGTTACCATTACATAAGGAGTTTGAAGTTTAAAGTAGTCCATCAAAATCTGTGCGATTAAACAAATTGTTCCTCCTACAAGAAATACTTTTAAATAATTTATTATCATATTTTCACATCCTATAATTTTATTAAACTATTAATTTACTCGCTTTCAATTACTACTGCATGTGCAATACATGGTATTGTTTGTTTTTGAAGAGTACTTGTTGGCGATAATAATGCCCCAGTCGACACTAACATTACTTTTTTAAATTCTTTATTTACTAATTTAGGATAGATATAAGATGCAAATACAGTAGCTGAACATCCACATCCACTTCCTCCACAGTGAACATCTTGTTGTTCTAAATCAAAAATTTCTAATCCACAATCTGTATAAACATCAAATATATCGATTCCTCTTTGTCTCAATAAATCAGCTGTAATTTTTTTACCTAATTGACCCAAATCGCCTGTAGCAATTAAATCAAATGATTTTGGGTCATCTTTTGTATCTTCAAAATAAGAATATATAGTATCTACAGCTGCTGGTGCCATAGCTGCTCCCATATTATTTCCGTCTTCTATTCCTTTATCTACAACTTTTCCTATTGTTATATATTTTACCTTTGGACCCTCTCCACTACTTGATATAAGCGCACTTCCCGCACCTGTAACTGTCCATTGTGCAGTCATAGGCTTTTGGTTTCCAAGTTCTAATGGGAATCTAAATTGCCTTTCAGCTGTGCAGTAGTGGCTTGATGTTCCATTAAGAGCATAATCCGCAAAACCGCCGTCGACTACAATAGAACTTAAACACATTCCAAGTGCCATTGTTGAACAAGCACCATATATTCCACAAAACGGAATGCCTAATGCCCTTGCTGCAAATGATGCCGGGAATATTTGATTGATTAAATCTCCGCCAAATAAGAATTCTATATCGTCTAGTTGTTTTTCCACCTTTTGAACTGCCGTTTCTAGTGCAGTTTGAATCATTTTACTTTCTGCCAATTCCCATGTTTTCTCACCATATAAATCGTCTGACAAAATCACATCAAACTTGTCTTTTAATGGTCCCTTTCCTTCTTTTGGCCCCACTATTGATGCAGTAGAGATAATAGTCGGGCTATTTTGCATTTTCATAGTTCTTTTTCCTATTCGCTTATTTCTCATTATCTCTTCTCCTTACTTAAATATAATTTGTACTATGTAGTAAACAAGTCCAAACAAAATAGAAGACCCTATTCCATAAACTAAAACAGGCCCTGCAATTTTAAATAAATTTGCTCCAACTCCAAGTACATATCCTTCTCGTTTAAATTCCATAGCTGGAGAAACTATAGAGTTTGCAAATCCTGTGATAGGAATTATTGAACCAGCTCCAGCTCTTTTTCCAATTAAGTCATAAACTCCCAATCCTGTTAAAAGTGCCCCAATAAAAATTAATGTTATTGATGTACAAGTCGACGCTGTTTGTTTATCTAGTCCAGCAAAGTTCATATATGAGTCGTTAATTCCTTGACCTATCATACAAATAATTCCACCTACTATAAATGCCATAATATAGTTTTTTATATATGGTGGTTTTGGGCTTATTTGCTCTACATAGTCCTTATATTTTTTATCTTGATTTTGTTGATTATTTGAATTGTTTTGATTTGGCATAAAGCTACTCCTTTCCTAACCTTTTATAGTTAATATTTCTATTATTGTTTGGAAAAAAGCAAAAAAAATACATCTTTGAAAAATCTTTATTCTAATAAATTTTTAAAAGAATCGATTTTTCTTAAATGTATTTCTCTAAATTATTTTTATGTAAAATCCTACATTTCTATATATGACTTTAATTTGTGTAAAACTTTTTTCTCTATTCTAGATACTTGAACTTGAGATATATTTAATAATTCTCCTATCTCACTTTGTGTTTTATCTTCAAAATATCTAAGCATAATAATTTGTCGCTCTCTTTTATCTAATTTTCCTAGTACTTCCTTAAGTAGTATATTATCTACCACCTTATCTTCTTCTGCCTCCCCTTTTTGAGATATTTTGTCGATAAGGCATATTGGAGACCCCTCTTCTTCATGAATAACTCCTTGTAAATATTCAACAGAAAAATTAGACTCTATTGCCATTACTACATCTTCTTTTTCTACCCCTATTGCTTCTGCCAATTCTTCTATTGTAGGGTCTCTACCTAGTTTTTTACTTAGCATTTCTCCTTGCATCTTAACTTTAATTGCAAGCTGTTTTAAAGAACGAGATACTTTGACCATTCCGTCATCTCTTAAATATCTTTTTATTTCGCCTAATATCATAGGAACAGCATATGTAGAGAATTTTACATTATAGCTAGGATCAAATTTATATATGGCTTTTATTAAACCTATAGAACCTAATTGAAATAAATCATCTCTTTCGTATCCTATATTTGAAAATTTTCCTATTACACTTCTGACTAACCCGAGGTTGCTAGATATAAGCAAAGCCTTAGCTTCTTCATCTCCATTTTGTACTTTTTGTATCAAATCTAGAGTTTCTTCATGGCTAAGTAAATGCTTCTTTTCTTCTTTTTTAGCAGTTATCCCCATAATCAAACCTCAATTCTATGTTAGATTTATTTAGGTACTTCAATTGTTTTAGTCATTATAACCTTTGTTCCTTCTCCTACGATTGATGCCACTTGCATATCATCCATAAAACTTTCCATAAATGAAAATCCCATACCAGAACGTTCTAATTCTGGTTTTGATGTAAACATCGGTTGTTTTGCTTCTTCGATATCTTCTATTCCTTTGCCATAATCCTCAACTACTACTTTTATTGTGTTTTCAATTAGTTCACATCTCATATGTACAAACTTTGTTTCATCTTCTTCATATCCGTGAATAATTGCATTTGTAACAGCTTCAGATACAGCTGTTTTTATATCAGATAATTCATCTATAGTTGGATCTAATTTAGCTGCAAAAGATGCAACTATTACTCTTGCAAGGCTCTCATTCTCTGATTTTGCAGAAAATTTTACTTCCATAATGTTCATAATATAGTTCCCCCTTATTAAGAATTTATCGCATCTTCATATGATTCACATACTTTGATTATTTTTCCCATTCCTGATAAATTAAAAACTCTCTCAACCCTTGGATTCATATTTATTACAGATACATTTCCATGTACATTTGCGATTTTTTTATATCTGCCTATAATAACACCAATTCCTGAAGAGTCCATAAATTTTATATTGTGGAAATCGAATATAATATTTTTTATATTCTTTCTCATTATAATATCGTCTACATTTTCTCTTATATAATTTGCTACATGATGATCTAGCTCTGTTGTTGTAAATTGTACAAGCAATGTCTTATCATCTAAATAACATTTTATCATATTGCATTCCTCCCATTTGAAGTTTACTGATAATCAATTCGATTTTTTATAAATTGATTCCTTCAAAGAAATTGCACTAGTTTTGTTTTATTATGTCTATGGAAGTTATAATACAAAACTAAAGAAATACTATTTATCATTATTTCCTATTTTGGAATTTATATACATGTATAAATTTAAAATAAACAATAGAAAGTGCCTGTAAAAAATTACAGGCACTGTATATTATTATTTAGTTATTTAATTATTATAATGGACTATTTGCTTCCATCCCTAGCCATTGGTATTGGTATGAATTATTTTGTAGTCAATTTACCCTATCTAAATTCGCAGTGACTACTTCTGCTACGGAAAACTTATATTATATATTAAATCTCACTAAATATTTATTTTTTAGGCATTAGGCATTACACCATATGATTTATCAACTTTTAATACAATGTTTTTCCAAACTAATCCTATAAGTACAGTTTGTACTGGTATCATAACAACTGCTTTAAATATACGTTGTGGTAACAATGCTAAATATCCTTGTCCCATTAATATATGAAGCCATGCTGTATCTAAGCATAAATTCATTCCTAAACAAACTATACAAGCTGCTAATATTATCCTTGGCCAAGTTTTTGGTTTTCTGTATAATACTAAGCCATAAATTACTCCTGTTAAAAATGCTGTTAGTGTAAATCCTGGGAAATACGAACCATTTGGAAATATCATCATTCCTAAAAGGTCTCCCAAAGCATATGCTACCCCTGCACTTAATGGACCGTACATCATTGCTATTATAGCAATTGGTAAAAATCCAAAGCCTATTCTTAAAGTTGCTGTATTTATTGAGCAAAATCTTGTTAAAATAACTTCTAAAGCTATTAATAAGCTAATCTCAACTAATTTTTTAACACTATTATTTTTCATAAATTTCCTCCTGTTTTAGCTAGTATACACAAATAAGTGATCTGCGTATGTGTGGAGGAGCGCAAAATATAAAAATTGTACTTTGTAATGTATTTTTATGATAATCAATATACCCTGCTTCTAATCCATTACTTTTAAATAACTTTTTGTTACCTTATAAAATTGCATTAAAAATAACCCTGGAATGGTAAATCCATTCTATTTCTAACTTTTATCTCATTTTAAGTATAGCAGATAAACTAAATATTTTAATCATATTAATTATTTTTTATTTAGATTTTGCATTAAATATATAATTTTTAAATCGAAAATCAAATTAAGCCTTTATTTTCAAAAAATTTGTATACAAAATAGAAAAACCACTTAAATATAAAATACTAATCTTTATATTTAAGTGGTTTTTATTTTAATCTATACTAAATTATATTGTATAAAATTTATTTATTTTTTTTATTTGCTTTTTCTATGTTAATTTTATTTCCTTTTATCTTAACATTTTTTAATTTTTCTAAAACTTTTTTAGCGTTTGCTTTTGGAACTTCAACAAATGTATATTTATCATATATATCTATTGTTCCAACTAATTTTCCAGATATTCCAGCTTCTCCAGCTATAGCACCAACTATATCTTTAGCTTGAACTCTTTGTTTTCTACCAACATTTATAAATAGTCTAACCATTCCACGTTCAGCACCAGTTGAACCTTTTTTAGCTTTTTTAGATTTTCTAGCTTCTTTTCTAGATGGTTCTTCTATTATTTCTTCTTTTAATTCTTCACCCATAGCTAATTTAACTAATGCAGCAGCAACTTCTAAAGTTGATAATTCTTGTTCTTCACATAGAGCTTCAACCCAGTTTATTTGTTTTGCTAAATTGCTTTCATTTACTGTATCTTTAACTTGTTTAAAGAATGCAGCAACTTTCTTTTCTTCAACGTCTGCTATAGTTGGTATACTATGTTTAACTAATTTACATTTAGTATATCTTTCGATATCTCTCATTTTTCTCATTTCTTTTCCATATACGAAACTGAAAGATACACCCTCTCTACCAGCACGACCAGTTCTACCTATTCTGTGAACATAGTATTCTTCGTCTTGTGGTAAATCATAGTTAAATACCATATCTACGTCATCTACATCTATTCCTCTAGCAGCAACATCTGTAGCAACTAATATATCTATTGTACCTTGTCTAAATTTATCCATTACGATATCTCTTTGAGTTTGTTTAAGGTCACCGTGTAATGCATCTGCAAAGTATCCTCTAGCTTGAAGTTCACTTACTAATTCATCAGAACCTCTTTTTGTATTACAGAATACAACTGATAATTTTGGATTATATACATCTATTAATCTACATAATACTTCTAATTTATTCGCTCTTCTAGTTTCAATGTAGAATTGTTTTATATTTGGAACTGTAAGTTCTTTTCTAACTACTTTTATTATTTCCGGTTCATGTTGGTATAATTTAGTTAATTCTAATATTTCTTTTGGCATTGTAGCTGAGAAGAAAGTAGTTTGTCTTTCTATTGGAGTTTGGTTTAATATTAACTCGATATCTTCTCTGAATCCCATGTCTAGCATTTCGTCCGCTTCATCAAGCACTACCATTTTAACATCATCTAATTTTAAAGTTTTTCTGTTTATATGATCTATTACACGTCCTGGAGTTCCTATTACAACTTGTACTCCACTCTTTAATGCTTTTATTTGTCTATCTATTGGTTGACCACCGTAAACTGGTAATGTTTTAATTCCGCTCTTAAACTTACCAAGCTTTCTTATTTCCTTAGAAACTTGTATAGCAAGTTCTCTTGTAGGGCATAATACGATTGCTTGTAAATGTTTATTGTTTGGGTCTACTTTTTCAAGTATAGGTATACTAAATGCCGCAGTTTTTCCTGTACCTGTTTGAGCTTGTCCTATAACGTCTTTTCCTGATAAAATTACAGGTATTGACTGAGCTTGTATTGGTGATGGTTCTTCAAATCCTATTTCAGCAATTGATCTTTTTATCTCATCACTAATTGGTAAATCTTCAAATTTTGTTATATTCATATTAATTGTTTATTTCCTTTCCGTTTTCATAATTCCTAACCTATCCCATTATATATTTAAATCATCTATTATGCAAACTTATTTTTTCCGAAAGTAAAACAATTTATACTTGTGTAAAATCAATACTTGTATGTACTAATAACTTTTAAACGATTTCATTACTTTTTAATAAATTTAAATAAATACAAAAATATATAACTAGGAAAAAATCTAGTTATATATTGAAGTAAATATTAAATTATATATGTATAATAAAGAATTGCCAAATAAGTTATGTATGTTCCTAACATTATTAATCCTTGAAGTCTATACAGTTTATGCTTTATTATTGTAGGAATTATTAAAGTTAAAACTAAAATCACCATAAATGGATAATCAATTCTAATATTTTGTGAAAGTATAGGTATTGAATTTGGCATAGCTGAAATAGCAATCACAGAAACTATATTTAAAATATTTGCTCCCAAAATATTACCTACACAAATTTCATGGTGTTTCTTTCTAACTGCTGTAATAGATGAAACCAACTCTGGAAGTGAAGTTCCAAGCGCTATCACTGTTAAACTTATTATTCCTTGTGGTATTCCTATAAAACTCGCAATCTCTACCCCATTATCAACTAACAATCTAGAACCAATTATCATCATAATCAATCCACATAAAAATGATACTGTTATTTTTAAGCCAGACATTTCATTTTGTTGTGTCATACAATAATAAAGATAATTTTTGCTAGTATCATTTAGTATTCCTTTATAGTTAGTGTACATGTATATAGCTAAAATCATCAATAATATGCATCCGTCTAATCTAGTAATTGAACCATCTACTCCTAAAATAAAAAGTGCTATAATAGACAACAATAATATAATAGATTTTGATGCAAATGTTTTTCTATCTGCTTTAAATGGACTTATAAATATAACCATTCCTAGTATCAAACCCGTATTACATATTATAGAACCTACTGCATTCCCTAAACTCATAGTTGCATGATTATCAATCGATGCAAATAACGATACTGTTAATTCTGGCAATGTTGTGGCAAAACTAACTATAGTCGCACCTAAAATTAATTCAGAAATATTAGTCTTTCTTCCAATCTCTACAGTCGCATTTATAAAAAAGTCTGCACCTTTTGAGATTAAAATAAAACCTATTACAAATAAAACAACTACTATTACCATCCTCATCCCTCCTATATATAATAAATATTCATAAATTATAAAAAAATGTATAAGTAATTGAGTTTGTACTAAACTTAAATGATATTTGCATTTTAAAATTTTAAAATTTATTTTTATTTGTGTTTAAAGTCGAAATCAATGGGTAAATATTAAATATAAACAAAAAACAAAATTTAAAATAAAAAAATATTCATTCTACAGACTCTTAAAGATGTAGATATCTTTGAAACACATATACAGAAATTATACTTATCAACAATTTTTAAATGAATATAATTTCCTATATGATATAAAAAATACTTTACATAAAATATTTTTTATTTTAAATTCTTGTATACAATATACTGGATATATGGTATTATAATCGTAGAAAAACGAAATATATCTAGCTAGATTTTTTTAATATGTTTTAGTAGGAATATTAATTCCTGCAAGTTATAAAATAAATAATAACAATCAATTAATAGTATCCAAACTATACAAAGACATTTAGGAGGAAGCTTACATGAATAACGCATGGCAAGGATTCAAACAAGGTAGATGGACAAAAGAAATAGATGTTAGAGGATTTATCCAAGCTAACTACACTCCATATGAAGGAGATAGCTCATTCTTAGCAGGAGCTACTGAAAATACTACAAAACTTTGGGACGAAGTTTTAGAATTATTTAAAAAAGAAAGAGAAAACGGTGGAACATTAGACGTTGATACAAAAACTGTATCTGCTATAGATGCTTATGCTCCAGGTTATATAGATAAAGATTTAGAAACAATAGTTGGTTTACAAACTGATGCACCTTTAAAAAGAGCTATAATGCCAGAAGGTGGTATAAGAATGGTTGAGACTTCTTGTAAAGCTTACGGATTCGAATGTGATCCACAAGTAAGTGAAATATTCACTAAATACAGAAAAACTCACAACCAAGGTGTTTTCGATGCTTATACAAGCGAAATGAGAGCAGCTAGAAAATCAGGTATAATAACTGGTTTACCAGATGCTTACGGTAGAGGTAGAATAATAGGTGACTACAGAAGAGTTGCTTTATACGGTGTTGATAGATTAATAGAAGATAAAATGCAACAAAAACTTTCTTTAGAAGTTTCTTGCATGGACGAAGATGTAATAAGATTAAGAGAAGAATTATCTGATCAAATAAAAGCTTTAGAAGCTTTAAAAAGAATGGGTGAAAGCTACGGATTTGATATATCAAAACCAGCTACTAACTCAAGAGAAGCTGTACAATGGTTATACTTCGCTTACTTAGCAGCTATAAAAGATCAAAATGGTGCTGCAATGAGTATCGGTAGAACTTCTACTTTCTTAGATATATACTTCGAAAGAGATTTAAAAGCTGGATTAATAACTGAAGAAGAAGTTCAAGAATTAATGGACCACTTCGTTATGAAATTAAGAATGGTTAAATTCTTAAGAACTCCAGATTACAATGATTTATTCTCAGGTGACCCAACTTGGGTAACAGAATCAATAGGTGGACAAGGTATAGATGGTAGAACATTAGTAACTAAAAACTCATTCAGGGTTTTAAATACTCTTTACACTCTTGGACCATCACCAGAACCAAACTTAACAGTACTTTGGTCTAACCACTTCCCACAAGGATTCAAAGATTTCTGTTCTCAAGTATCAATAGATACAAGTTCAGTTCAATATGAAAACGACGACTTAATGAGACCATACTGGGGAGATGACTACGGAATAGCTTGTTGTGTATCTGCAATGAAAATAGGTAAACAAATGCAATTCTTCGGAGCTAGAGTTAACTTAGCTAAAACATTATTATACGCTATAAACGGTGGGGTTGATGAAAAATCAGGTGCTCAAGTAGGACCAAGATTCGAACCAATAACTTCTGAATACTTAGATTACGATGAAGTAATGGCTAAATTCGAACCATTCACTGATTGGTTAGCTAACTTATATGTAAATACATTAAACATAATCCACTACATGCATGATAAATATTCATATGAAGCTTTAGAAATGGCTTTACATGATAGAGATGTATTTAGAACTATGGCTTGTGGTATAGCTGGTCTTTCAGTTTGTGCTGACTCTTTATCAGCTATAAAATATGCTAAAGTTAAAACTATAAGAAATGAAGAAGGCGTAGCAGTTGACTTCGAAATAGAAGGAGACTATCCAAAATACGGAAACAACGATGATAGAGCTGATGAAATAGCTTGCTACTTAGTTGAGTCTATGATGAACAAAATAAGAAAAAATAAAACTTATAGAAATTCTTATCATACTCAATCAGTTCTTACTATAACTTCAAACGTTGTTTACGGTAAGAAAACTGGTAACACTCCAGACGGAAGAAGAGCTGGACAACCATTTGCTCCAGGTGCTAACCCAATGCACGGAAGAGATAACAGTGGTGCATTAGCTTCATTATCATCAGTAGCTAAATTACCATACGAACATTCACAAGATGGTATATCAAATACTTTCTCTATAGTACCAGGTGCTCTTGGAAAAACTAAAGAAGAAAGAATTAAAAACTTATCATCAATGATGGACGGATACTTCGGACAAAACGCTCATCACTTAAACGTAAACGTGTTCGATAGATCAACTTTAGAAGATGCAATGGAACATCCAGAAAAATATCCTCAATTAACTATAAGAGTTTCAGGATATGCAGTTAACTTCATAAAATTAACTAAAGAACAACAATTAGACGTTATAAACAGAACTTTCCATGGTAAAATGGCTTAATATTTAATTAAAATATAATTAAAATTAAATTTAAATAATGTCAAAACCCCAGAGAATTTTGAAGTTCTCTGGGGTTTTATATATATAAATTTCTTTTTAGGTGGACATTTCTAACTTATTGATTTATAATTATCTCATAATAGTACTTAATGTATACAATATTCCAATAGGATTTAGAAATTCTGCTTTGACTCATATTATTTATATAGAATAATAAATAATATCTTAGAAAATTATATTTATATACAGAAGAATCTCATTCTATACGGAGGATTGAATATGTTAAAAGGTAGAGTACACTCAATTGAAACATTTGGTACAGTAGATGGACCAGGTATAAGATATATAATATTCTTCCAAGGATGCCCTCTAAGATGCAAATACTGCCACAATAGAGACACTTGGAAAACAAATTGCGGAAAAGAATACACTGTTGATGAATTAGCACAAGATATAATGAAATATCAAACTTATATGCAGTTCTCTGGTGGTGGTGTAACAGCTTCTGGTGGTGAGGCTACTCTACAAGCTGAATTTGTTACAGAATTATTCGCAAAATGCAAGGAATTAGGTATACATACATGCCTTGATACTGCAGGATTTGTTGATATTGAGAAAGTTGATAAATTATTAGACTACACTGATCTTGTTTTATTAGATATAAAACATATAGATAATGAAAAATGTAAACAATTAACTGGTGTTGGAAATGAAAAAGCACTTAAACTAGCAAAACATTTAGACGAAAGAAATATTCCAGTTTGGATTAGACAAGTTCTTGTCCCTGGTATAACAGATGATCAAAAAGACTTAGAAAAATTAGGTCAATTTGTATCTACTCTAAATAACGTTGATCGTGTTGAATTTTTACCATATCACGGTATGGGAATTCACAAATGGGAGAACATGGGATTTGAATACGAACTTAAAGACGTACAAGAACCTACTCCAGAAGAAATTAAACGTGCTAGTGATATTGTTGAATCATTTGGTGTAGAAGTTCATAACAATAAAGCTGCTAAATAGTATCCATATGGATATTATTATAGATAAGTGACATTATATTACTTAATGTTAATGCTCACTCTAGACATATATTTATATGTCTTAAAAATGCCCTTATATATTTTTAAAGTTATTAAACTTTATAATTTTTTATACTTTGGAAGTCTGAATAAGACTTCTTTTTTATTATAATTTAAAAAGCAGGTAGTAGAATTTATAACCTCTACTCACCTGCTCTTTTGTATTATCCTATTAAATTAACAAGTATATTTTTACCTATAATCACACCAACTAAACTTAGCACAACGTTTAAAATTATATTTATCATTGCACTTGTATAGCTTCCATCAGAGAAAAGCCCTACTGTCTCATAACTAAATGTTGAGAATGTTGTAAGACCTCCCATAAGTCCTGTGGTTAAAAATAATTTCATCTGAGGCGATACTACATTAGTTCTTGAATTTAACTCTAAAATCAATCCTATAAGTAATCCCCCTAAAATGTTTACACATAATGTTCCTATAGGTATTCGTCCAGTAAAGAGTCTTGATGCTTGCATTGATATTATATATCTAGATATAGCTCCTAGAAATCCACCCAAGCCCACAGATAAAATCTCTACCATTTATAACTCATCTCCTTAGAATTCTATGATCTCAACTTCCATTTTTTCTATGGCATCTGCTATTAAACCTTCTACATCTAAAGATGCTTCATCAGCTTCTATTCTGTCTAATTTAGGTTTTGTAACTGGTCTTTTTGGTGCAAATACTGAACAACAATCTTCTTCTGGTATGATTGATGTTTCAAATGTACCTATAGTTTTAGCTACGTCTATTATTTCAGTTTTGTCCATTGCTATTAATGGTCTGAAAACTGGCATGCTTACAGAAGCATTTGTACAAGTAAGACCTTGTATTGTTTGTGATGCAACTTGTCCTATACTTTCTCCAGTAACTAAAGCATCACATCTTCTTAATTTACCTACTTCTTCAGCTATTCTCATCATGAAACGTCTAGAGATTATTGTCATAGCCTCTTCTTTACAGTTTACACCAACAGCTTTTTGTATTTCTAATAAGTTAACTTTGTGAAGTCTAACTTTTCCACAGTATTTAGCTAATATTCTTGCTAAATCTCTTACTTTTTCCATTGATTTTTCACTTGTAAACGGATATGTGTGGAAGTGTATACATTCAACTTCTACCCCTCTTTTTGCAACCATCCAAGATGCAACAGGAGAGTCTATACCACCTGATAATAAAGACATAGCTTTACCATTAGTTCCTATTGGAAGACCACCATAACCAGGCACTGTGTCGCTATAAGCAACTACATTGTGCTCTCTAAGTTCACATTTTATTTTTGTTTCTGGATTTCTTAATTCAACTGGTATTTTACCTTCAGTTTTGCTTAATAAATATCCACCGATATCTATACTCATTTCTTGAGATGTCATTCTGAATGACTTATCCCCTCTTCTACTTTCAACTTTGAAACTTTTACATCCTTGTTCTATTTTTTCTTCTAAAACTTTTAATGCAGTTTCTTGTAATAATTGATAAGCTTCTTCGATATCATCTGATTTTCTGTCTAATTTTATAACTGGACATACTCCAACTATACCGAATACTTTTTTAACTTCTTCCATTACTTCTTCATAATCGTAATCACCAAGTTCAACATAAACTCTTCCGTATTCTTTGTATACATCGAATTTACCTAATGGTTTTAACATATTTTTTATGTTTTTTATTAATTTATTTTCGAATATATATCTGTTTTTTCCTTTGATTCCTATTTCTCCGTATTTTACAATTAACGCGTTATACACTTTTTCACGTTGCCAAAATAAATATCTTGGCATACTCCTTTCTTTATATCTTACTATTTAGTTTTGCTCTATTTTTTCATTTTATTTATCTTATTTATTGCTAAAACTTATATTTAGTCTATTTAAACTATCTTCTTCTGCCTATTATCATTCTTAAATCTGATACAGATTCTTTTAAAACTTCAACAGTTTGCATAATTTCTTCTTTTGTATTTAAATCACTTAAACTAAATCTTATAGCTCCTTCAATCTCGTCTGGAGTTAATCCGATAGCGTTTAATACATGACTTCCTTTTTTCTTAGAAGAACAAGCAGAACCTGTAGAAACGTAGATTTCTTTTTGTTCTAAATAATGTAGAAGAACCTCTCCTCTAACACCTCTGAATGATACGTTTAAAACGTGGCATACACCGTCTTCTGGTGAATTTATCTTAACGTTATCTATATTAGCTAATATCTCTTCTTTTAGAAGGTCTCTAAGCCCTCTTACCTTGTCTATAGTTCCTTCTAAATCTTGATTTAATATTCTAACAGCTTCACCAATTCCATATATACCAGGTACATTCTCAGTTCCTGATCTTATTCCGATTTCTTGTCCACCACCAGTAAGAAGTGGTTTTATTCTGTTGTTTTCTTTTACATACATAAATCCAATTCCTTTTGGACCATGTAATTTATGACCACTAACACTCATAAAATCTATATTATATCTTGATGGTCTGAATTTGATTTTTGCATAAGATTGTACACCATCTACATGGAAGTATACTTTTTCATCTAATGATTTTAAGTATTTCCCAATCTCTTCAATTGGTTGTATAGTTCCGATTTCGTTATTAACATGCATAACAGATACTAAAATAGTTTCTTTTTTTATTGCATTTTTTAAATCTTCTAATGATATTTTTCCATCTTTACCAACTGGTAAATAAGTTACTTCAAAACCATCAGCTTCTAAATCTTTCAGCGTATTTAAAACAGATGGATGTTCTATAACTGTTGAGATTATATGGTTTTTAGTTTTTTTGTTTAAGTTTGCAACACTTCTTATTATAGTATTGTTACACTCTGTCCCACCTGATGTGAAATATATCTCAGTTTCCTTAGCACCTAAACTTCTCGCAATATTTCTTCTGATTTCTTTTATTTCACGTTCAACTTCTATACCTTTTTTGTATATAGATGAAGGATTTCCATATTGAGTAGTAAGAGCTAGAACCATTTTATCGACAACTTCTTGGTATGGTTTAGTCGTTGCACTATTATCTAAATAAATTTCCATATTACTACACCGTCCTTTTTTAATAATTTATTTAAATTTATATAATTTCTTTTATTAAGCTTGTATAAAAATCTAAGTCGTACGAATGACTTATATATTATACCATTAAAGCCTTCAATTTTTAAGGTTTTAGCCTTAAAAATATTCTCTTTTGATTATAAACAAATTATTATTTTTTATTCCATACCTTTGTAGTATAGTTTTTAAATTAACTGTATCCTGTATTTATATTTTATTTTATTTTTAATATTAGTATCTGTTGAAATCAGTTGTATATACAAACGTTGAAAATACTACATCAAACCACTTGCATATAATTACCATAAATTAACATTTGATTTTTGTGTCGAATTTTGTTATTATAGATTTAAGGTTATCCCCCAGATAGCCATACTAATATTTCTATTCGAATACCCCTTTTGAGAATAGACTTTATATTATTTATTATTGTTAAATTGAAACGGAATCAGTTTGACCCCTTAAAAAAAGAGCTTCCCCTGGCTCTTTTTTTTATTTCTCAAAATAAATTATAATCTAGAAATATACTATCTAATATTTATTATTTATTTTCTCCTCAAACTTCATAATTTTGTGTAATAATCTATTATTCATAACTTTTTTACTATAATTCATCCCCCATAAAAAAACTATAGGCACAATTATAAATCCCAAAGTCATTGTTAAAAACATAAAAGATAACGCCAAACCTAAAATAATAAAAAATTTTACAAATAAACTACTTTCGAAACTCCCTAAAATATAAGACATAGATTCATTATCTTCAAATATTTCTCCTTTAAAAACATAATCATTGAAAACTTGTTTGGGTACATTATAACCCGACATCATTCCAGGAACTTTATTTGTATATAACATAAATTTTATTTCATTATTAATATTCCTACACAATAAATCTGTATGTGTAGACTTATTTGTGTTTACAACTTTTAATTTATCTAGTTCTATAATTAATTGATTTTTAGAACAATTAAAATTAAATCTATAAATTTTTTTACGCATAAGTTACCTCCTTGTATATTTTTATTTATTTTTATACATAATTTTAAAATGCTACTTTTAATATTTTCTATTGTATCAAATTTTTCTACAAAAACCTCCATTTTATTATTTCAAAAAAATTACAATTATCGTATATTAATTGATTGAGTAAAAATATAATGCTAAATTTAATATAAAGAATAATTTTACAGGGGGTAGTAGAAATGAATTTATTAAAAAAACTAGGGGTTTCAATTCTAACTGCTGCAATGTTAACAGTTAGTGCATTTGGTATTTCATCTTCAAATTCTTATGCAGCAACATCTTGCAAAAAGGTAATCAAACCAAATGTAACTTATAAATATGACATCGATGGGGATAAGGATAAAGATACGATTAGAGTTTTCGAATCAAATGGAAAACTTTTATTAAAGGTTAATAGCTGTACTGCAACTCTTATCTCTAACTATAACGTAGATTATTATAGTTATAATGTCAAAATTTATGATTTCAACAACAAAGATAAAAGTTCTGAAATAGTTTTAGAATGGGCTGGAGATAGTGAATGTGCAACAAGAATTTTAAAATTTAAAAATAATACTTGTAAAGTAAATAAATTTTATTATGATTCATCAGTATCAAGCTACAACCCTAGCACAGGCATGCTTAGTTTAGGTGAAAGTGAACTTGGAAGATATTCTAAATTTACTTCTGCTATAGGTTGTTTTTCTTGCATAGATAAAGTAAAAGTAAATGGATATACTCTATCTAATCAGTTAACTGCTTATACTCATAGCGTTGTAAGAAAAAATAAATATATCGCTGCTAAAAACTTAACTGCTTATACATCAACTAAAGGCACTAAAAAAGCCTTTACTATTAAAAAGAACAGCTCTGCTCATATCTATGCATTATATCAAAATGGAAACAAACGCTATATCAAAGTTAAAAATAATGCTGGCAAATATGGATATATTAAAGTTGGTTCTTCTATGCTATTTAAAGAAGATTCTTGTTTATGGTGGAGATAATACTGATAAGAGGTTAGATTCTCTTAACCTTTATATTTTATATAAAATCATATAGAAAATATAGGGACACAATTAGACTCTTCACTTTTATATTTCAGATAAATATTATATTCCTAGATACGTGGCACACAGTTTAGTCTGTGTGTCTTTTTATTTTAAATAAATATAATTTCCTATATCTTATAAAAATATATCATAAAAATTTTTAGTAAATTCTTAACTTTCATTAGTATATCCCCTTGATTTATGCCCTTCACTTTATTTTTTACGGAATTTTTGATTTTAAGTTTATTTTTTTAATTTAAAATCGAATAATCTCTAATTTTATTATGTAAAAATATAAAAACAATTTAAAAATAGCTTATTATCCCCTTTCAAAATGTAAATATAAAATATAAAATATGTACATAATTGTAAACATATTATAAAATATTAAATGTAATTATTTTTGAGACACTCGGAGGTGCATTTATGTCAATTAAGAAAAAAGTAGCTGTTGTTTTTACAGGGGGAACAATATCTATGACTATAGATCCAGAACTTGGAGCGGCTATACCTAGTTTATCTGGAGAAGAAATATTATCTTTAGCGACTAACATAAATAAAGTTGCTACAATAGAAGGACATAATTTTGATGAAATACCAAGTCCACATATGACTTTTGAAAAGTTAATGGAATTAAAACAATATATAAATAATCTTTTAGAAATAGAAGAGATCTGCGGTGTTGTTGTAACTCATGGTACGGATAGTTTAGAAGAAACTGCTTACTTCTTAGATTTAGTTATAAACAACGATAAACCAATAGTTGTTACTGGAGCTATGAGAAGTAGTTCTGAGCTTGGATATGACGGTTCTAGCAACTTATCTGCAGCAGTTTGTACGGCTATATCAGATTCTGCAGTTGGTAAGGGTGTTCTTGTTGCTATGAACAATGAAATACTTCTTGCTTCTGAAGTTACTAAAACTGACACGCTTTCTTTAAATACCTTCCAATCACCAGCGCACGGTCCTTTAGGTATAATAGATTGCAACCAACTTTTATTATTAAAAGATGCTTCTAAAAAGACTTTTATAGATACTGATAAATATGAACCAAAAGTAGCTTTATTCAAATCTGGTCTTGATATGAACGGTGATTTAATAAGATTTGCTGCTGACAGCGGATATAAAGGTATCGTAATCGAAGGTATGGGTAGAGGAAATATACCACCAGAAATGTTTAGAGGACTTGAATACGCAAGAGAAAAAGGCGTAGAAGTTGTATTAGTTTCAAGATGTTTAACTGGTAGAGTTTATGATTCTTACGGATATTTAGGTTCTGGACGTGATTTAAAAAATATCGGATGTATATTTGGCGGAGATTTACCAGGCCAAAAAGCTAGAATAAAACTTATGTTAGCATTAGGTAAAACTAACGATTCAGAAGAAATAAAAGATTACTTTGAAAAAGGTGTATATTGCTAAGATATATACATTATAAGTTAAAATTATTATAGATTAATTTAGAATACTTTATTATAAACAAAAAGACCTTAGGTTTTCGCCTGAGGTCTTTTATTATACTATAATATTTTTGAGAAGAATTCTCTAGCTCTTTCATTTTTTGGATGTTCGAAAACTACTTCTGGTTTATCATCTTCTATAATTTTTCCCCCATCTACAAATAAAAGTCTATCTGCTACTTCTTTTGCAAATCCCATTTCATGAGTTACTATGGCCATTGTCATTCCCTCTTCTGCAAGTTCTTTTATAACGTCAAGAACTTCTTTTACCATTTCTGGGTCAAGGGCAGATGTCGGTTCATCAAATAACATCATGTCTGGTTCCATTGCTAATGCTCTTGCTATTGCGATTCTTTGTTTTTGCCCACCTGATAATTGTGATGGATAAGAATCTTTTTTGTCTAATAATCCTACTCTATCTAGCAAGACTTCTGCTTTTTTATTTGCTTCTTCTTTGCTTAATTTTTTTAATCTCATTGGAGCTAAAGTAATATTGTCTAAAACAGTCATGTTAGGAAATAGATTAAAGTTTTGGAATACCATACCTATTCTTTGTCTAACTTCGTCAATATTAACTTTTTTATCAGTAATATCTGTTCCTTCAAATATTATTTGTCCTGTAGTTGGAACTTCTAATAGGTTCATACATCTAAGTACAGTACTTTTCCCTGAACCACTTGGCCCAACTATAGTGACAATTTCACCTTTTTTTATTTCTAAATCTATGCCTTTTAATACTTCTAAATCTCCAAATGATTTGTGTAAATTTCTTATTTTTATCATTTTATCACTTTCCCTTATTAATTAGATTTAGCTAGTTTCTTTTCAAGTATACCAACTAGTTTTGATAATATTGTAGTTAATACAAGATATATAACAGCAGCTGCTATATATGGTTCCATCGGTCTATATACTGCTGTAACTACTATTCCTGCTTTAAACATTATTTCTTGAGTACCTATAACGGAAAGAACTGATGATTCTTTTACTAATGTTATAAATTCATTTGCTAATGCTGGTAATACATTTTTTATAGCTTGTGGAACTATTACAAATCTCATAGTATCTGCATATCCTAATCCTAAAGATCTACTAGCTTCCATTTGACCTTTATCAACAGATTGTATCCCTGATCTAAATATTTCTGCTATGTATGCACTTGAATTTATAGATAATGCAAATGCACCAGCGATAAATTTAGATGATATAGGTCCTATATCAGGAAAGTCTATACCTAATTGTGGTAGACCAAAATAAATAATAAAAACTTGAACAAATAAAGGTGTTCCTCTTAATATTTGCACATAAGCACTAGATAAAAGCTTTAGCACTTTGAAATTTGACATTTTCATTAGACAAATTAATAAGCCAAGTACAAATCCGACTACTAAAGATACTAATGATACTAAAATTGTGTATTTAGTACCTTCCATAAGTACCCCATAGTATCCATTTAATACACTAAAATCCATAATCACATCTCCTACTTATAATTGTCTATTATTCAGCTAATTTTAAAGCTTCTTGCATGTATTTATCCATATCTCCACTATCTTGTAATCTTTTTATAGTGTCGTTTACAGATTTTACGAATGAAGTATTGTCAACACCATTACCTGATTTTTTAATTGCTGCAGCTGAAGTTTCAGCTACTTCATCACCTACTGTTGTATTTCCTATTGCTATATTATCGTATTTTTTAACGTTTATTTCAGCAACAGCTTTACCAGTAACTATAACGTCTATTTTTCCATTTTGAAGTTCTAACATTAAATCTGGTATTTTCTTTAATTGAGTTGCATCACTTATTCCTAATGTATTAGTAACATAATCTGCTTGAGTTGTTCCTTTTTGAACACCAACTTTTAAGTCTTTTAAATCTTCAGATTTTTTTATAGTGTCTTCTTTACCTTTTGCAACTATACAAACATTGCTGTTAGTGTAGTATATGTCAGAGAAGTCCACACTTTTCTTTCTTTTTTCATCTGGAGTCATACCAGCTAAAACTATATCTACTTTATCAGCTTGTAGAGCACCTAGTAAACCATCAAAGTCCATATCTTCGTATTCAACTTTAACACCCATATCTTTTGCTATTTCTTGAACTAAGAAATCATCGAATCCAACTATTTTGTCTTCACCATCTACAACTTTGTGGAATTCATATGGAGAATATTCAGCACTTGTACCTACTTTTAATACTCCAGCATCTTTGATTTGTTGTAATTTTTCAGTTTTTGCAGCAGAACTTGACGCATCTGATGATGCACTTGAACTTGAGCCTTTTGAACTACTGCATCCAACTAAGCCCATAACCATGATTGCAGCTAACCCTGTAGCTAATAATTTTTTTAATTTCATTATTATATCCCCCTTGTTTTTTATAATAAAAAAGTCCCTTAGTTTAAAAACTAAGAGACGAATTACCGCGTTACCACTCTTCTTGATAATTATAAAATAATAATTATCCACTCAAACCTTTAAGGCAGGCTACCTACTATCCTACTATATTCAGATAGTCTTCTCCAAAGCTCTTTTCACAATAAACTCCGTTGCTGACTCGCACCATACTCAGCTCGCTGTAACTTGTATTTATGTTACTTTCTTTTTCATTGAATTATACTTATTAAATTAATCTAATTATAGGTTATATTATCCATTTTTGTCAATTAATTTCATAAATTTAGAGATATTTTTTTGATTTTTTATTTATCTTATTCTCTACATACCTATAATATTCTAATAATTTTATTCTTTAAGCATATTTTATAATCCAAAGTCTTTGTAGAATTTTTAAATTTTACAGTTATCATATTGTTTTTCTTTTCGATTACTTTTCCTTCTTTAAATGTCTTGTGATACACTTTATTTCCAACTCGTACTTGTTTTAATTCTGAGTTTAATGGCTCTTCTATTTCATCTATAAATCTAGATTTTGATACTTTTTTGCCGTATTTATTTTGCGGACAACTTATGCATAATCTGTCTTTAGCCCTTGTGATTGCAACATACATAAGTCTTCTTTCCTCTTCAATTTGTTCATCTGCTTTTTCTTCATCTTCTATGTCATATGACTTTTCATGTGGAATTGTACCATCATTGACACCGATTATATACACATTGTCGAATTCTAACCCCTTTGCACTATGCATAGTTGTAAAAATTACACCATTTACTTCTTTATTTTTTTGATTTTCCTGTAATTCTTCCTTTACCTTTTCGATATGGCTCAAATATTCTCCAATTGTGGCGAAGTTTGAAGATGAACTTTCGACCTCGTTTAATATCTCGATTAATCCATTTGGTTTTATTTTTCGATTCATACAATAATCTAGTATATATTTGTCGTAATCTAGCGTACTTCTTATATATGAAATTGCATTTTTCGGTGCCAGTGATTTAAGGTAACTTAAATCTATCTCTAAATCAGTTAATGTTTTTACTTGTTTTTGGTGTAAATTACACTTTGTTATCAATGCATTTAAAAAGTATTTTTCATCTTTTACTGAATTTATACTATCCCTAGATATATATCTAAACGGTTTGTTTATTATTCTTATCCAGTCTTGGTTTGAATCTGGGTCTAATACTAATCTAAGATAAGATAGTATGTCCTTCGCCGCCCAATGGTCGTATATTGTGACAACAGCATCTCTAATTACAAACGGAATTCTCATATCCATAAACACATCTACCAATGCTCTCGATTGAAGATTTGTTCTATATATTACAGCAAAATCATCGTATTCAACATAATCTTGTTGCACTCTTTCTAATATATCCTTTGCAATTTGTACTGCTTCATCTTCTGAATCTTTAGGAATTAAATATTCGACACTTCCCTTTTCTTCTCTGTCACATTTTATTACTTTGTTATATCTATTTTGATTTTTATTTATTAATCTATTTGCTGTACCTATTATTTCAGATTTTGATCTGTAGTTTATGTCTAGTCTAACTTCTTTTGCATCTTTAAAGTATTCTTTGAATTTTAATAAAAAATCAGGTCTAGAACCCCTAAATCCGTAGATACTTTGGTCCTCATCGCCGACTACAAATATATTGTTATTTTCCCCTGCAATTAATTTTAAAACCTCAAACTGGACTTTGTTCACGTCCTGGAACTCGTCCACTAGAATATATTTATATACACTTTGGACAATTCTAAGAACCTCTTGATTATTTTGTAATAAGTAGTAAGTTCTTATAAGCATATCGTCAAAATCTATCTTTTTAATTTCATCTTTATAATTTTCATACATATTATATGTGTTCACAAACTCATCTTTTGTCAAAACTTCAGATTGGAAATCTGCTTTATCCATAAGTTCATTTTTAACGTATGAAATCTCATTTATAACTTGGCCTATAAGTTCGTCATCTTCTGCATTTTCTACATTCAAACTTTTTAAAATTCCCTTAAGCGCTATTCTCTTTGTCTTTTCGTCCAAAATGCTATTTAAATTAACACCGTCAAACTTTCTTAAAATCCTAAAGAAAACTGCATGGAATGTTCCGAAAGTTACCTTATTCATTCTAAAATCGTTACAAATACTAAGCGCTCTATTTTTCATCTCGATTGATGATGCCTTTGTAAAACTTATCGCCAAAATTCTAGTTGGAGGTATGCCCTCGTTCATAACCATGTTAACAATTCTATAAGTTATAACTCTAGTTTTCCCAGAACCAGGCCCCGCCAAAACCATACAAGGACCGTCAACATGCTTGACTGCTTCTTGTTGATTTTCATTTAATTTATCTATATTTATCATATTTTCCACCTTAATGTATTAAAAATTATCACGACAACATAATCTATATTGCCGTGATTTTATTAAATTATCTACATTATTTTATTATATCAAATATATATGTAAAAATATCTTTATTTAATTGTTATCTTATTTTTATATAAAAATACATAAAATAGTACTTTATTCAATAAATTTTATTAAATAATGTTATTTTAAGAACAACTTGCCTTTGCCCCGATTTCTTCCAACACATTTGGGGCCGTCCTTTCATTTGTCATAACGGTTACTAAATCCCCCGCCAAAAGAAGCGTCTTTCCATGAGGTATTATCTCTTTTTCACCTCTTAATATCGATACAACCAAAGACCCCTCTGGCCATTGTATATCTTTTATACAATGATTATCCATTGTACTACCTAATTCTACAGAAACTTCTACTAATGTTTTTTTATTATAACTTCCTTCTAATTTCGAATTATTATTTTGTAATATCCTGTCTAATAAAGCCTCATAAATCGGTCTTGTTTTTAATAAATCAGAAACTAAAAGCGCCACTAACGATACAACTGCCAAAGAAAGCAAGTGATTTAGTGAACCTGTCATCTCTGAAATTAATATAATCGCTGTAATCGGTGATTTAACTATCGCTGCAAAATGACCCGCCATCGCAATTACTATAAAGTTTAGTAAATACTCCTGTGGAATATTAAAATAAGTAACCATAATTATTCCCACAAAATCACCTACCAAAGAACCAAGTGTTAATAATGGAAAGAATATCCCCCCAGGTGCGCCCGAACCAAAGCATACAAAAGTAAATATAAATTTAATAATTATATAAGCAATTAATAATTCCATATGTATATTTAAATTTTGTAGACTCATTATTAAATCATGGCCACCACCTAATAACGCCGGCACTGTAAGTCCAACTATTCCAGTTACTATAAAAGGAATTATACATTTCATTTCTATTGATAAGTTTGTTTTTTTGTATAGTATTTGAGATACTAATAATCCTTTATTAAAAATCGTTCCACTAATACCTATTACAATTCCCAAAATCAATAATGCCCAATAATATTTTAGAGGCATCGCTGATAACTGTTGGAAATTTAGCGAAGGCTTTAGTCCAAAGAAGTTTTTAGACGCAAAATCAGCCGCAAGTGATGCCGATATTGCCGAAAGAAGAACTATTGGTGAAAAGTTTTTGTGAGCTTCTTCTAATGAAAACATAACACCCGCCATCGGTGCATTAAATGCAGCCGCAAGCCCTGCACTAGCCCCGCATGTTATAAAATATTTCTTTTCATTGTCCATTTTTTTTGTACTCTCTGCAAAACCTTCTCCAACACAGGACCCAATTTGAACAGATGGACCCTCCCTACCTAATGATAGCCCTGTTCCCAAACAAACAAGACCACTTACAAATTTTAAAACTAAAACACTATACCATTTTTGTTTAAGTTTTCTGAGCAAAATCCCCTCAACTTGAGGTATTCCACTCCCTGTTATCATAGGGTCTATCTTTACTGATTTTCCTACAATATATCCTAAAAATATTAATACCGCAAAAATAGCCGGTATATATACGAAATTTTCTCTTCCTAAACTATAGAAGTTTTTGAATAAAGAAAATACGCTCGATAAAATAATCCTATGCAAAACTATTACTAGTCCTACGATTAATCCTACTATTAAAGATTCAGCTAATATTTGATATTTTTTCAATTCACCATAGCTGAGCATTCTCCTTGTTGCTGCATGATCATGTTTCATAAATATATTTAATCTCCCTTCTATTCAATCTTATTTTATTAGAAAAAGAGATTTTATACAACTTAAAAAGGATATAAAAAGTACTATTCAAACTTCT
>OCSH01000393.1_pt1 | contig 50599 bp, 85 predicted proteins | sample 1538371 | NCBI WGS metagenome assembly OCSH01 (sample SAMN04571687, study PRJEB22368) | human gut metagenome | biome: human gut; material: stool | host: Homo sapiens | place: Luxembourg | collected 2012-06-01 | reverse complement strand
CGCAAAGCAGATAAGTGATTTAAACGGCAGTCTAAATAGTAAGAAAATACCATCAATCGCCATAGAGAACATATTTACTGGGAATCCGTTTGCTGTTGTTATTGATTCCTCTGGTGGTTTAGCATCTTTCACAGGTACCAAATGGGAGCAAGACAATGGCGGATATCATGTTGAGGATATAAAGTATCCAGCTGGTGCAGGAGTCTCATTAACAGTTAGCTTAATATTGCCGGCACATAGTATTGTTATCATTGACGTAAATACGTTAAACTATGAAAATATTAAAGTGCAGGGTTCACGCATAAAGTATAACTTAACAGACAGCCCAAGTAATGATTTCTTTTCAATTCAATTTACTGGACGGAACTCAAATATAACGGAAGCAACTATTAGATATATGCCATTAGTCATACACTTAGCTTAAAGAAAGGAAGGCAATAAAAATGGACAAAATTATTTTAAAAGATCAGACTAACTTTGAAATCGCTGATGGTGCAAGCCTTGGAAACGTCCAAATCAAGGCGGAGAATTTTGATGCCATCAAAACAATTACAGATGCTTTTGCAAAGGACAACCTTGCAGAAATAACGTTTATACATGATGGCGAAACGTCAGGCAAGTATACAGATCTAAAATCAAATGGGTTTACATATATGCCAAATGTGGGAGAGGATGGCATTGAAGATGGTACATATACTGTTACTATCAGGTTGCAGATGAAAACAGAAATGGAAAAAGCAATAGATGAATTGAAAGCTGGACACGAGTCTAATGCAGGAGCAATTCAGGATCTTGCAGATATGATAGTAGGAGGTGGTGAATGATGGCATGTTTAAAACTTATTAAATTTTACGTCCGCCGGATTGTTGTTGATAAAAAAATGACGATTAAAGATGTACCAGAAAAGTGGAGAGATGGGGTTGAAAAAGAAATTGAAAAATAATTGTTGCACAAAATAAGTAAAATATGTTATAATTATAGTAGATACAAAAAGGTGGTGATATAAATGGCAGAAGTTGATGTTGTAACTGATAGATTCCAGACAACTAAAGTTTCACAGAAAGTAGTTGGCTCTGAGCCAAAAGCTGATTTTAATGCCTTGTTCAAAAGCGAAGGGTACAAATTTGCAGAGCAAATTTATAAAATGTTAAAGAATAGCGATATTGATAACAAGGCGTTTCAAAAACAAGTAAATGATTTGCTTAAACAATATTCTGATAAGATTGATTCGAATACTTCAAAGATTGTAGCAGATTCTGGTAGAATAGGGAAAGCTGAAAATAATATTCAGTTAACTAACATCATAGTTCAAGGTTTGCGAGATGATTTATCAGGTTTACAAAATACTGTTAATTATAATGGTAAGAATATTGGTTTTCTTACAAATGACGTATCTTCGTTGAAAAATCAAACTTCTTCTTTATCGGACAATTACACGAGTCTTCGTTATGCAATTGATAACGAAGCATTTCAATTGTCGGGTTTAGGTTCAGAAGAAGGAAATGATCCTGACTTACAAGGAATGAGCAGAGGCTTAACGTTGAGACTTGCTAGTGTTGTATATTTGATAGGGGCATCTTTTAGACCTTCAGGGAACGTATACCTTTCTGGTGCTAGAGAAGTATTGCGAATAACAGGATTGTCTTCTATAGGATTTCAAAATGCATTTGTAAATAGTGAATCACTTTCTGTTGCTGGAAGTTCAACAATTGTAATTGTAGACGGTGAACTGGATGGAGATGCAGTAAGTATCAAAGTTAAAGCACCCACAGGACAGATTCTGTTACCAGCATATGAAGAAATACATCTTCCAATTATGCAAATATTTTTGACATAAGTAGACTGGTGGTGAGTATATGAACCCTATTTCTATAATTACATGTTGCGTAGGAATAATCGGTTGCGTAATTGGTGTTGCAACATTCGTATCGGCACAATTGTCAAAAGCAAAACAAGATGGTGCTTTAATGGAAAAAGTTGATTATCTTGTAAGAGGATTTGATGAACAAAAGAAGGATCAAAAGCAACGCAACGACCATCAAGATGATATTATTTCTGAGCATGCAATTGCAATTGAGAACTTACAAACAAGAATGAAGAATGTAGAAAAGGTGGTGTTTAACAAACATGAGTGATGAACAGTTAGAAAGAGAGAACGAGAGATTGTCAGCTTTAAATTCAATTCTTCTTGATACTGCTAAGAGCCAAGAAAAATTGATTAAACAATTTCGGAAAATGCTTTTGGTGGTTGTGGTTTGTTTCGCAGGTATTATATGTTGTATGACGATAGGTTTCTTTTGGTACGAAAGCCAATTTGAAACTACGACAACAACTACTACAACTACAGATATGAATACAAGTGGTGATAATGCAAATATTAACAATGTTACTGATGGTGACACGTATAATGATGATGCAGTTCATAATGAATAAAGGGAGTAGGTGGATGAATGGCAAAGGCACGTGTAAGAGTTACTACAACTACAGTAAGGAAAAGAACTAGAATTAAGTCAAGTAATGCAGGAAGTTCAAACTCAAATAAATCGAAAGCTAGAGGAAATCAAAAGCGATGTCCTACTTGTGGAAGGTATATGTGAATTGAGTAGTGAGCATATAAACGTAAAACATAAAATCTTAGAAAAGGACAAGTTTGAGTTTGAGACATTGATTGATAGGATGATGTTATCTGAACAAGAAGAAAAGATGATGCGTTTGTACTATATAAAGCATAAAACATTTAATCAGATAGCAGATGAATTAGGATATTCAGAAGTAGGAATAGCAAGGATGCATCAAAGAATAATAAAGAAAATAAGGAAATACATATAAAGGGAGTACCGCAGAAATGTGGTACTTCTTTTTTTTGCGGATATAAAAGTATATTTTGCATATATTTTAAATATTTAAACAGTATATATTATGCAAATAATTATAATATATAATTAAATTATAAATAAATAAAGGAGGAGAAAGCAAATGATCTATATTGTCAAAACAAAAAAGCCAATTGAAGATTTGATTGTTAATCTTCCTCTTAAGAATCTTGTAGAATTGCAAATGAACGTTGAGGTCATTAAGAATATAAAAGACGAAAAGGAGGAAGTAAATAATGTATCAGAGTTATGCAAATAATATGGGTTATTCACCAACACAAATGAGGCTTAATCAAATGGAGCAGATGTACCCACAGTACAATAATCAGATGATGTACAACAATCAATATCAAGGGAATCAACAGCTGCCACAAAATAATGGTAATTCATTAAAGGGTAGACCGGTTACAAGCTTAGAGGAAGCAAGAGCTGCGCAGATAGATTTTGATGGTTCTGTATTTTTCTTTCCCGATATTGCTAATGGAAAGATCTATACTAAACAGATCAATCTTGATGGCACTGCAACATTAAAGGAATATAGAACTGACAGTGTTCCGGTTAAGGAGGAACAACAAACGACAGAGCAAAAGGATTATCTCGGTATGATTGAGGATCTCCAAAATCAGATTGATGAGATAAAGAAAAAGATGGGAGGAAGCAAGAATGTTAAATCCAATGCAAATGCTCGGAATGATGAATAATATGAAGAATCCACAGCAGATGATAATGAACATTGCTAAACAGAATCCACAAATGAATATGGCAATGCAGATGATGGGTGGAGTTAAAGACAAAAAAGGAATGAAAAAGATGATGGAGAATGTATGCAAAGAAAAGGGAATCAACCTTGGAGATGCAATCAATACATTCAATCAGCAAACAGGTATGAACATCAAATTATGATGTTGATATATAAACACATTATAACTATAATTTAAGGAAGGAGGTTCACGATTATGGGTGAATCAACAGGATTATCAATTGCAGATGCTATGGCATTAAGAGGAGACGAGGGCAATGATGGATTTGCTAACTCTTGGATTTGGGTATTCTTCTTATTCTTCTTACTGGCATGGGGAGGCAATGGCTTTGGTTTCGGAAACGGAGCACAAGGAGCATTAACAAGAAGCGATATGTGTCAGGAGTTCAACTTCAATGATCTTCACAATGCTGTTCGTAACACACAGCAGTCTATATCTCAGGGATTGTGTGATGGATTTTATTCCACAAACATGAATATGCAGACCGGCTTTTCGAATGTAGCAAGAGATCTTGGCACCGGTTTCAATGCAGTTAATGCAAACATTAACGAGAGTCGTTTTGCAGCTCAGCAGTGCTGCTGTGAGACAAACCGCAACATTGATGCAGTTCGTTATGAGAATGCACAGCATACCTGTGATATTATTCAGGCGAACAACATGAACACTCAGAAGATCATTGATACGATCACAACCAACACAATTCAAGATCTGAGAGATCGTCTGCAGGACGAGAAGCTTGCAAATAGCCAGTGTGCTCAGAATGCATATCTTGTTAACCAGTTACAGCCAGTTGCAAGACCGGCTTATATCACAGCTAGTCCTTATGCAGCTCAAAATGCATGTGGTTGCTCAGGATGTGGTTCTTACTAATTCGCCATCTTGGCTGATTTGTTAAAGGGTGGCTTAGTCCACCCTTTTTGTTATTTAAGGAGGTAAAAAGTTATGGCTTGTAAAAATGTATGTAAATTATGCGATAGATTGGTGATCAGTACAGCAGTTGCATTCACTAATGGAAACTTGGTAATTACAATTCCAGCAGGTTCGTACAATAATAACGAGAAATATTGTATTGTTATTGCACAGTCGATTCCAACAACTACAACGATTGGTGCTCCGGTATATATTCAGATTGGAGTAGGAACAGAATTGTACCCATTAACGAAAAAGAATTGCAGACAAGTAACTGTTTGTGGAGTTAGAACAAGGACAAAATATTGTACATGTTGTGAGACAAATCAGACAGGTGGATTATTTAGAATGTTAGGAAATCCTTGTTGCCAGCCAAACAATGATTTAAGATCAATTAACGGAACAGCTCCAGTTGCAGTAGCTGCAGTAACAAATAAAAGTAAATAGGAGGAATTGATATGAAGATGATTAAGAAACTTGAAAAGTATATCAACGAAGAGATCGGTGATGCTAAGAAGTACGTTGAATGTGCATTGGCACACAAAGACGAAAATAGAGATCTTGCTGATACATTCTATGATTTAAGTCAGCAAGAAGTAAAGCATGCCGATATGCTTCATAAACAAGTAGTCGAGATGATTGATCAGTATAAGCAGGAACATGGCGCTCCTCCTGAAAATATGCTGGCTATTTATGAATATTTGCATGAGCAGGAAATCGAAGCAATGAAAGAAGTTAAGATGATGCAGCAAATGTATAAGTAAAGTTAAGTAAAGTAATGGACGGTTGAAATATACCGTCCTTTTATATTGTTGTAAGATTACAGAATGCTTCAGGAATGATTTTAATTTATCAGATGGTAAAATAATCATCCAATCATTAAAATGTTAATGTGGGTCAAATATAGGCTTAAAAAAACTTTTTTAATAAATTTGCAATTTACTATTTACTTTTTCAAATAATGTGTTATAATAGAATTAACAAATAAATCAGTAAACACCTAGGAGGGAAACAAAAATGAAGGAAAGAATTTTATCAGAGTTAAAGAAAAGAATTGAAAAGGATTACAACAAAGGACCATTATTTAGAATGGGTTACATCAATCTCCAAATGAAAAAATTCGTAATGGATATGCAGGATGAAGATGGAGAGGAAGAATTCGATGGAGATTGTTTACAAATTAGCTATCCCAATTGCTTTACAAATAAATTTAATTTGATTGCAGAATTTGCAAAGCCTGAATTTGATAAGGTATTCAAATTTGACAGCTTAGAAGAAGTTGCACAGTTCTTAGTTGAAACATATTGTTAATAAAAAAATGGCCGGTGAAATTCCGGCCAACAAATAAAAATAAATTTTTAGGAGGAAGTAAAAATGGAAATTATTTGTAAATCATTAAATGGAGTGAAGCTTATCTGTTTAAGATCACCAAAAGGAAAAATCTTTAGTAAATTAAAGATTGAAACTAGAATCGATTGGAATGAGTTGCTTAAGAAAAAGTGTTATGAAGTATGGCTTCATACAGGTAAGAACCCTGAAAGAATAATTGTGAATCAATCAGCATATTCTGAATTACAAGCTGAAAAGGTATCTGAGGTAAGTATAAAGAAAAATAAGCCAGGATTGTTTTATGAATCAATTCCAGTGGTTGTAAAATAATTTGAAAAAATTTCAAAAAACTATTTACAAATTAAAATTTATGGTATATAATAAATACATAATCAAATAACAAATAATTCTTAGAAAAGAGAGGTAATAAAAATGAAAAAAGCTCAGGAGTTTTTAAAAAGCACTTTTGAAGGACATGAAATAAATATGTATGATTTGGACGATGCAATTTATGTTGAAGATGTAACTACTGGTAAATCTTATACATATATAATTAAAACTGGCAAACTTATATCACATACAAATTAAAAATGTTAAAATCATTGCACTGTCGCGAGATAGAGCAAAAAAAAGATAAATGGATAAATGTTAAGATTAAAGGAGGAAGTCAAGAATGACAAGAAATGAGTTAGAAAACATGACAAAAGAAAATGTAGCAAAGGTTGCAAAGGATCTTGGTGTAAAGCGTTACAAAGGAAAGTCAATGCTTTCAAAGAAAGAGTTAATTGATGGTATTTGTAAAGTAATGGAATCAAATGATGATGTAGCCGATGCAAAGAAAGCAATTAGTGAAGCGGGTGAGCAAGAAAAGAAAGTTGAAATTGATCGTGATACAAAAGACGAGAGGATTATTTCTGCTCCACTTGGTACATTGATTGCTTTTTATGAACCGGAAACAAACAAGTTAAACACTGCAAAGCTTACAAACCGCAATAAAGTCAAGAGATTGATCAAATGTGAGACTCAATATGGTAAAGAGTTCTTAATTCCATTTGAAAATATTAGATGGGTTAAGACAGGTTCGAGATGGCCAAAAGGAATCTATAATGAGTTGAAAGGAAAGAAAGCTGATGCAGGTAAAGAAAAGTAGTACAAATGACAAGAAAGTTTTTTCTGAGATTCTCGATTTGTATCGTTTAGAGCAGAAGTTCAAATTTGCAAAGCAAGAATATGACAATCAGAAAAAGAAGCTTTCGTTAGGTATTCGTAACTATATGTTTTCCAAGGACTACTCGCAATTAGATTTCAAAAGCAGAGAATTCGGTAAAGTGCATGTTTCAAATATAATTCGTAAATCAATTGTTTGGGATGTTGAAAAGCTTAAGAAAAAGTTAGATAAGGATTTAACAGACCAGTTCATTGAAAAGAAGTACATTGTGAATAATATGCAAGGTCTTATTAAACTTTTAAAAGAAGCTGGTGTAAAACCAAAGGAATTCAAAAAGTTTATTACTGTCGAGGAAAAAGTTAATCAGCAGAAAATGAATGAGCTTTCTGAGATTGGTGAGATTGATAAGGAAGATATTGGCGGATGCTATGAATTGAAAGAAGCAGAGGGTTACTTAAAGATCAATGTGAAAGAGCTGGAGAATGAAGAATGAAAAAAATGAATTGGCAAAAGTTCTTTGGTTCTATGGTCTTATAGGCAATGTAGATGCTGAGGAACAAAAAATTATCTGTCCTTTTCATGAAGATGCTAATCCAAGTATGATTGTAAATCTAAAGCAAGGAAGCTACTATTGCTTTGGTTGTCATGAATCTGGTGATGCGTTAAAGTTTGTGCAAAAGATGGAAAAAATGAGAAGTAAGTCAAATGATTTGCAAGGATGTAAAAAGTTTTTTCAGATTCTTAAATCGGATGAATGTAGTAGAATACGAATTCAAAGAGTTGAGAAAGTAAAAAAAACATCAAAGCAAATGTATGCAGAAGCATATGACTATTTTCATGGTTTGTCTAAGGTAAATTGGAGAAAGAAAAGTGATTTAGACGAAGTAAATGAAGTAAGGTCTTATATGGTGAAAAGAGGATTTACTACAAGCACATTAAATAAGATTGATGCAAGAGTTACTTTTAGCAAGAATTATGAGTTGATTTTTCCAATGTTAGATAATGGCAAATTCAAAGGTTGGGTTTGCAGAACGAATATTCCAGAAGTTGAACAAAAAAGAAAGTATCTATATAATAAAGGCTTTAGAAGAAAGACTTCTTTAATAGGTAATTATGGAGATAATGAAGTTTTATTCATAGTAGAAGGATTTATGGATAGACTTAAATTCATTCAGTTTGGTGTGAATAATGTAGTAGCAATCTTAGGTTGGAAAGCTTCATTACATCAAATTGAAAAGATAAAAAGCAAAAAGAATATTAAGTATATTGTATCAGCTTTGGATAATGACAAATGTGGAATAAAAGGAAGTAAATATTTAGAAAGTATATTCAAAGAAAAATATGTTAGGTTTGCATATCTAAAAGGGGTTAAAGATCCGGGTGAAATGTCAAAAGAGACATTCAATAAAATGTATAGAAAGACAATGAACAAAATAGACATGAAATGCATGGACAATAAGAAAGATGGTAAGTAGATGAAACCGAGAGTATGATCGTGCAGGTACATATGGTGGGAAAGGTGCTTAGCAGGATGGAGAGGTCAAATGGTAAGGTATATCTCAAATATCTAGTTAAAGTCAACTTGCATATATGTAGAAAAAGAAAGGAATAAAACAATGGGATTATTAGATAGAATGAAGCATGAAGCAGCAAAGTCCGGAGCAAGTAAAGGAAAGTTTATGTACTTTAGACCGGACGACAAAAAGCGAATTAGATTCTTGCAGGAATTGGATGATGGTTTAGAAATTCCATTTCATGACAATTTTGAAAGAGGAATAAATGTTCCATGTCAGGAAGTGTTCGGTAAAGATTGTCCATATTGTGAAGATGAAGATCTTAGAACAAGAAGCCAGTTTGCATTTTCTGTTTACGATTATGATGCAAAGGAAGTCAAGATTCTTATGCAGGCAGTAAATCAGTGTTCAGCAATTCCTGCACTTGTAAATATGGCAGAAACATATGGGACAATTACAGATCGTGATTATGTATTGAAGAAGACAGGCAAAGGTTCGACTTCAAGCTTTACAATTATCCCGATGGATAAGAACAAATTTAGAAATGAAAAAGCAAAACCGCTTTCCAAGAAAGCTTTGTTAAAGTATTTGAATCAGGCTTTTCCTTGTGATGATTCTGAGGATGATTTAGAGGACGATGAAGATGATTACGAAGACAGTCATAAGAAACCTAATACAAAAAAGAAAAAGGCTTCTGAGGACGACTGGGATGATGAGGACAATACATCTGATTATTCAGATATGTCAGCCCGTGAGCTTTATGATCTTTGTTGCGATCGTGACATTGAGTGTCAAAAGAAACGTCCGGTAAAATACTACATTAATCTGTTAAAAGAGGATGATGCAGCCCATGATGATTGGGACGATGAGGAAGATTCTGATGAAGATGAATGGGAGGATGAAGATGAATAAATCATTTACAGATTTTTTTAATGATCAGGTCACTTTTCAAAAAGAAGTCAATGAAAGATTTGGATATGGTGTAAGTGTAGAAAACATTCCAGAGGATAATGTTGAGATTGCAAAATACCATATGCTTGCGTTGATGGAAGAGACTGGTGAATTGGTAAAATCTGATAAGCGTTGGAAGAATTATCGTAATACTCATTTCGATAAAAATAACAAGTTGGAAGAGCTTTCTGATTGCTTCATTACATTATTTAACGTTGCAATGTACAGCGGTATCTCAGCCGAAGAGATTGAATTAGCATTAACTAAAAAAATGGATGAGAACATGAAACGAATAAGGGAGGCCTAGTGCTTCCCTTTGCTATTATAAGGAGAATAAAAAAATGAATAAATTAAAGTATAAAGTCGATAAAATTCTCAAAAATCAGTTGATAAGTGTACAAATAAACTTATTAAATGAATGTACAAGCAGATGTAAGAGTTGTAGAAGATACACTTGGCCAAAAGATAAGCTTAATCTTGATGATGTAAAAAGAATTGTAAATTTTTTGTATGATAAGTATAAGATTGAGTCAATTCTTTTTTCAGGAGGAGATCCGGTTTGTTATGATGAATTGGATAAAGTTATTGAATATTGTAACAGTTTAGGAATACATACAGCATGTATTACAACGCTTATTACAGAAGATGAACATATTAAAGATGCATTAGTAAAGACAGATAGATTATTTGTTTCATTTGATGCATTTGACAAAGAAAAATATAAAGAAGTAAGAGGAGTTGATGGATCGGAAGTTGTAAAAGAAAATTTAAGAAGTATAAATGTTTTGAGAAAAAAAAATGGAAAAGAAAAGATAAGGTTAAGTATGACAGTTGGAAGATTGAACTTAGATCAAGTTATAAAAGTGTACACTTTTTGTAAAGAAAATGATTTAAACTTAAACTTCTACTTATTGCATACATGGGATGATTTAATGATGTCAAATGATGATATTAAGTTATTTTTTGGCATGATGAAGAAAATTTCTGAAGAAAATTATATTGTAACAAATGCTGGAAGTTTTTTTGAAAAAGAAGATCAGTTAAAAGAAAGCTTTGATTGCTACATTCCAAGAATAACTTGTGCAATAAATGCAGATGGAAATGTATTTCCATGCTGTAAGTTGTTCGATGAGAATAACTTCTACAAAGATCAGTTAAAGTATTCATACGGTAATGTGTTGAACGAAGACATGAACGAAGTATTTAGTAGAAGACTTATGATTAAATATCCTTTGAAGTGTAGTAATTGTAAAAGTTGTTTGCCGCAATATATAAGTCCAATTAACTTTATGGATGACTTATATAAACATAAAGATGATGCAATATTCATGTAAGAGGTGATTGACATGCTAATAATTGTAGAAGGAATCGACAGAGTCGGGAAAACAACATTATGTGAAATGTTATCTAAGTCATTTGGTATTAAGATATTTAAGCATGATTCTAAATTGTTTAAGTTAGATAAAATGGATAATGACAACGAGACAGATAAAGCAATTAAGATTTATGAGATTTGTAAATTGTTAAACGGAAATTTATTGTTGGATAGATCTTATTGGTCTGATTTTGTATATGGAGTTCTGGAAAGAAATTATTGCATATCAAATGCTTTGGAGAATTTAAAAAAAATTGAAAGAATATATAAAGATGAAGCAGTGATAATATATGTTAAGCCTGTTGACTTAAAATTTTCATCAAAACTTCATGGTGCAGATTTGACAAAATACAACGATTTATTTGAATCAGTAAGAAAAGGAACGAAATGCAAAGTTATAGATTGTACATACGAAAGTCTTGAAAAAGTCATAGTAGAATTAGAAAGTATTTTGGGTGATAAAAATGAATGACTTAATATATAAAGTTGGAGAAGCCAATTGTAATAAAGTATTTGATAAGAATGGCGGCTTTTATGAGTATAACTTGATAAAAAGTGAAATTGCAAAATTGTCGGATAATGGCTTGGAAAAATGCTTTGTTTTGGTAGGAGGAAATCTTTCAGATGAAAGTGAATATGAGAAGATTATAAGTATCATAAAGAGAAAAAAAGATAAAGGATATAAAGTGATATTTATTGTTACTGATTCTATATCATTAAAAGAAATGTCAATTGATGTAATAAAGAGATGTGATTTATTATTGCACCAAGCTGTCGGTTTTGTATTTGATAATATAGATATAGAGCAAAAGTATTCATATGTGCCGGAATTATTTTACGAAGAAAAAGAAAAACCAATTGTGCAAAGTAATATGGTATTTTTTGGAGGCGGAACATACAACAGAGAAGATAAGATAAAAGAGTATCTGAGGAAAGACAATGAAATGAAACAAGGAACATTTTCTATTATAAAGGATAGCTTAAATGATGAAAGAATAGACTATAGTTCATTGCAATTACTAATGAAAATGTTTAAATTTAGTTTAATTATTTGTAGAAAGGAATACAGAGAGAATTATTGGTTTACTCCAAGATTTATTGAAGCTGTTAATAATTGGAGTTTACCAGTTTTAGATTTTGAATATAACAAAAATAGATTATATGAATCAATTGAAGTAAGTTCATATGATGAAATGATTTATATGATAAATTGTTGCGGTGAGGAAAGCAGAATAAATAGGATATTGGATTTAAGAAAAGAGATTAAAAGTAACAAAGATAAATTTGCTAAAAATATAATTGATTTTTGTAAATAATGAAAGGAATTGCAAATGTTAAGTAATGTAATTGTAAAAGGAGAATCTTTAGATGAAGTATGGCTTACTTGGTTTAAGCAAATGATAGATAATAAAATCTCAGAAGAAAGTAGAGATGGAGAAGTTGCATCAGAAATAATAAATGCAATAACTGTTTTGGAAAATCCAACAAAGAACATAATGACTAATCAGGTAAGAAAGCTGTCAATGAGATATGCTATCGGTGAAATGCTTTGGTATATGTCAGCTAATCCAAGTTTGAGTGCAATCCAGCATTATACAAAAGCTTGGGATAGAATGTCAGATGATGGAGAAACAGTAAATAGTAATTATGGTTATATTATTAAAGAGGCATATAACTTTAATCAGTATGAGTATTGCAAACGGTTACTTATTAAAGATAAAAATAGTAGGCAGGCAATTATTCACATTAAGGTACCAAAAAATACTTTGGAACAGCCTACAAAAGATTTAAACTGTACAGTTTGCTTACAATTTTTAATTAGAGAAAATAAACTATACTGTACAACATATATGAGAAGTAATGACTTATGGTTAGGATTTCCGTATGATATTTTTCAGTTTACTTGTATTCAAGTAAGAATGGCAATGGAATTGGGATTGGAAATTGGAAGTTATACGCATATAGCTGGATCATTGCATATGTACAAAAGAGATTTCGATAAAGCAATTGAAAGATATAAGGAGGAAAATAATGTTTGATTTGCATAGGCATGATGAATATTCAACATTTGACGGGTATGGTAAAGCTACAGAGTTAGCTGCTTTAGCAAAAGAATATGGATATAATGCTTTATGTACGACAAATCATGGAAATACAAATGGATTGATTCAAACGTATATGGCTTGTAAAGATTTAGGCATTAAATCTATATTAGGAGTCGAAGGCTACTTTTTGCCAAAATGGAAGCAGCAAACTAGGGGATTTCATCTGATTGTCATTGCTAAGAACTTAAAAGGATATGGCAATATGAACAGATTGCAATTTGAAGGTGAAAAACAGAAATACTATAATCCAATATGGGACTTTGATTTACTGGAAAAATATCATGAAGGGCTAATTTGTACAACGGCTTGTGTAGCAAGTTATTCATCGCAATGTATAATTGCAGGTAAGAATGATTTAGCAGAAAAATACTTAAGAAAGTTGAAAGATATTTTTTGTGATGATCTTTATGTTGAGATTCAACCATATAAAGTATCAGAAGAAGGATTGCAAGAATATGTGAATGTTCAGTTAATTAAGTTGGCAAAAAAATTAAAGATCAAATGTATATTAACTTCGGATTCTCATAGAGGTAGAAAAGAAGACTTTGATACATACATGAAGATGCATGAAGTTGCGAATCATAATTTTGCAGATATTGAAGCAACATATGCTGAACGATATATGCCAAAGCCTTTTGAAATGCAAAAGAGATTTTATAAGATGCATAAAGATGATTTTGGTGATGATCTCGCCAAAAAGCTTGCAAATAAAATGGTGAAGAATCTTGATGAGATTGAAGACAAATGTGAAGAGAATTATCTTGAGCAATTGCCATTAAAGTTGCCAAAGTTGGGTGATGATTCTACAAAAGTTTTGAAAAACAAAATTATTGAAGGTCTTAAAAGAAGAGGCAAATATAAGAAGGAATACATTAAGCGAGTAAAGGAAGAATTTGATATAATTCATTACCATGGATTTGAAGATTATTTTCTTATTGTTGCAGACTATGTTAACTGGGCAAAGAAAAGAGGAATTATTGTAGGTCCAGGCAGAGGATCTGTTTGTAACTGTTTAGTAGCATATGCAATAGGAATCACTGAAGTGGATAGTTTATTATTTAATCTTGATTTTAGAAGATTCTTAAGGAAAGATAAAAAGAAGTTTCCAGATATTGATTTGGATTTCGAAACGTCAAGACGACATGAAGTGATTGAATACTTATGTAAGAAGTATGAAGGACATGCTGCGAGAATTTGCTCGTATGGTCTTTACAAAGTAGACAATCTTTTGAATGATTTATTCAAAGTATGTGGACTTCCAACAGATAAGACTTTAGATGATGAGGAAGTGAAAAGAAATAAATCAGAAATTCAATATATTAAATCATTTGTTCAATCAAATGTTGATGAAAATCAAAATCTAGATATAAATAATTTGACAGAATCTGCTGAAGCAAAAATGATAAATAAAAAATATGATAATATTCTTGTTCATTTTTGTAAGTTATACAAAAAAGTAAGATTTATTGGAACGCACGCAGCTGGTGTAGCAATAACTGGTGGAGAATTACTTGATTATGTAGCCTTAAAAGTAGACAAAAACGGAGATGTATTTACAAATTACGACTTAACAGATATTGAGACTGTTAATGTTATTAAGTTTGACATTCTAGGGCTAAAGACAATGGAGTCAATTGGTGATTTAAGAAAAAGCACAGGAGTTACGGTTGATTATGATGAAGCCGTAAAGGATAAAAAGATTCTTGAGAGTTTTAGACTTGGTAATTGTGATGGTATATTTCAGTTTGAAAAGAAAACTGCTAGAGATATTCTTGAAAAGATTCATTGCGATTGTTTTGAGGACATTGTAGCTGCTTCATCAATGAATAGGCCAGGGCCGTTAAGTTTGAAGCAACCAGATTTATATGCAGAAAATAAATATAATATTGAGGAAGCAAAATCTTCTGAGTATTGGGAATATACGAAAGAATCTTATGGTACAATCATTTATCAGGAGCAGGTTCAAAGAATATGTGTTAATATTGGAGGACTTGAATGGACAGACGCGGATAAGATTATGAAACTTATGAAAGGTGGACATATGACAGAGTCCGCTCAAAAAGCTTACAATGAAAATAAGGAAAACTTAAAAAGAAAGTTTGTTGATGGAGCAGTAAGCAATGGATATGAGCAAAGCTTTGCAGAAGATTTGTTTGAGAAAATGATCTCATATACATTCAATGAAGGACATGGCGTTGGATATTCTTTGATAAGTGTTGAAGAAATGTTTTATAAAGTTTATGAGCCAAGTGCTTATTGGTTTGCAAAGCTTAAATATGCAAAGAATGATTCGGAGTATGATAAGTTCTGTGCAAAAGCCGTAAATGATGGATCTGTTGTTTTTCTTCCTCATGTTAATTATTCTTCAGAAAAAGCAAAACTTAGAAAAGTAGAAGGGGAGGACTGCTTACAACAAGGTCTTTCTGAGATTAAAGGAGTTGGAGAAAAAGCAGCTTCATATATTCTTGAGGAAAGAAAAAAGCATGGAATATTTACTTCATTCGATAATTTTTATGATCGCTGCAAGTCAAGGACTGTAACATCACGAGTCGTTGAACTATTAAAAGAAGCAGGAGCTTTGGAATTTAATAAAAAGATTTATATTAAGAGAGTAACAAAGTACAATAGTGCTCTTTATTCAAGGGCCAATTAGAATTTATAGAATGCTTTAGGATTGATTTAATATAATCTGCTTAATATTTTCATAAGTCAAAATATAAAATCATTCTTGAGGCATTCTAAAGGTTTAGGAGGATACGTATGAAATATTATAATGAAAGAATAAGTTATGATGAGCGGGACGAACATTATGAAATATATGTCGAAGGAATATTCGAATGTTCATGCGATGCTGGTGAATTAACAGAAACATTACAAGAAGTTGAAAAAATTTTAAGAAATTCATAAAAAACTATTTACAAATGCGAAGAAAGTGGTATAATAGAATTATCAAAAGGAATACAAACAAACATTTAGGAGGATAAACGTATATGAAGTACAGATTATTAGTAAAGGTTGGTAGAAGTTGGAAGCATGGTAAAGTAGTTTATGATTCATATATTGAAGCTCAGATTCGTCAAGAAGAATTAAGACTTGTAGGAATCAAGTCAAAAATTACAGATGAGTTAGGAGGTGAATTATAAATGAGACTTTGGCATATTGATTTGTTAGAGGTTTTACCAAGGCAGCAGCTATTATCACAATGGAGAGAATGCTGTTGCATAGCAAGAAATATCTATGCAAACGGTACACCAAATCACTTGTTGGTAAATAAAATTTTAGATTATGACATTTCTGATTTTTATAGTTATTCAATTCTTGTATCAAATGAAATGCTTAGAAGAGGTTATAAAGTAGATCGCAGTAAATTTGAAAAGTATTATAAATGTGATAGGTTTACAAGCAGACCATTTCAAGGTTGGCATAATGATAGATACTTTTTACAATGTTTTTGCAATTTACAAGAAAAGTATGATTGTGGAGGAATAACTGATAAGGAATGGTGTAAAGTAGTAAATAAATATTATGAAAGGAGTTGTTAAAAGTATGGCTATTGGAATAGATAAAATGATTGACCGAGATCAAATGCATTTAGAAGTATTAAATAGATTGCCAATAAATATGTTAGCAAATACAGCTAAAGGTTCGGGAACAGAGTATGAAATCAATGATGGTAAAATTGTTGCGGAAATTACTAATGTGAAATAATTTTAAGGAGAAAAAAGAATGAGTGAGAAGCTTAATAAAAGACAAATTTTAACGTTAATTGATCTTAATAATAATATTGGAAATATTATTAGATGTGAAGTTAGTTATCATATGTCAGGAAATGATATAGATATTGATGCACTCGAAAAAAATCTTATTGAAACAGTTAATGGTGCATGTGAAATTCTAAGGAAACAAAAGTAGTTACAGGTTAACTAGATTGGAGGAATATAATGGCAAAGACAAATAAAGAAATGATCATTAAATTATGCAATGATATTAACAAAAAGAATGGTGAAGGAACAATATACACCATAGGCAGTAAAAATGCAAATCTTAAGATTAAGAGGTGGAGTACAGGGATTGAAGATCTTGATGCAATTATCGGTGGTGGTATGCCTGAAGGAAGAGTTGTTGAGATATTTGGTCCAGAAAGCTCAGGCAAAACGACTTTACTTTATCATTTGTGTGGGCTTCATCAGTTATGTTTGGATGTTCCAATTGAGGGGACTTTTGATGCAGAACGAGCAAAAGTATTTGGTAATAGACCAAAGCAGATGCTTATCTATCGTGCTAAATATGGAGAGGATGCTTTCAATAAAACGATACAGTTTTCAAAAGCAGGTATTCCATTGATCGGTATTGATTCAGTACCAAGTATGGTTCCAAAGGAAGATGCAGAAAAAGTATTAAAGTCCGCTGAAAAGGACTCAATCGAAGAACAGAGAATTGGTGGCACAGCAAGGTTGATGAATAAGTATCTTCCTACAGTAGAAGAGATTATCGAGATCACAGGAACAACGTTGATATTCATCAATCAGGTTAGGGACAAAATGGGTGCAATGCTGTTTGGAGAAAAGACAGATACTCCAGGAGGCAGAAAGTTAAAACACGCTTGTTCACTTCGTATTCAAGTAGCACGGAGAGCTTGGATTGAGATACCAAACAAAGATCCAAGAAATAGCGCTACAAATAAGAAAGTTGGATTGATTATGAAATGCAAGGTGGTCAAATCTAAGGTGTGCAATCCAATGGGCGAATGTGAGATTCCGCTTTTCTTTGATCGAGGATTCGTTTCGTTTGATGATGTTCAAAAGATTAGAAAAGAATTGATGGTTGCAGAAGCAGCAAAGTTTGGCAAGAGAGTTCCAAAAGAATTTATGGAGGATGATGATGAGTAGCAATATAGAGAAGTGTTCTGCTTGTGATAGTACTTCGATGGAACATTGTTTGCAAATAAAATGCAAATATTGGGCAGCAGGAAGTCACTTGAATAATAATAAAAATGGAAAGGAAAAGAAAAGTGGGAGAGTTAATAGCAACAATTGGCACGGAAAGAACAAAAGTTGATAAAGCAATGATTATTGTTGCAGGAACAAAAGAAAAACCATATTTTGAGATACTTTATCATGAGATTGGCAAAGAATATGACAATATTGGTTTTGGTTCATACGACTTAAATAATGTATTTGACTGGAAAGAACAGTATTTAGAAGTTGTGAAAGTGGAGGCATAGGTAGAATGATTAAATGTAAAATTTGTGGATGTGAATTTGTACCGGTAATTGATAAGCATTATATTGCCAGAGATAATGGTGAATCTGGAATGTCAACAGTATTTAAGCATACTGAGGGTAACACGTATGATGCATTTGATTGTCCATCTTGTGGTTGCCAGATAATTGCCCAAGAACGAAAGAGAAAACTTATTGATATTTCAATTCCAGAGAAGGAAAAGTAAGATGGAATATAAGCTAACATGCTTTGGTAAATGGGAAGATATAGCAAGATGTGGAATGTGCCCCGATGAAGGAACATGTTTGTGCGAGACTAAGTGGAAAGAGGCAGATGCGAATGATGCAAATGAAAAGAATAAGCAAAGATGAATATTATCTTAGAATTGCATTAGCTGTTTCAAAAAGAAGTACTTGTTTGAAAAGACATTATGGATGTGTTATTGTAAAGAATGATGAGATCATTGCAACAGGCTATAATGGATCACCAAGAGGAGAAACAAATTGCTGTGATGTTGGACTATGTAAAAGAATGAATAAACCGCACAATAGCGGTGATTATTCAGATTGCCATAGTGTCCATGCTGAACAAAATGCAATGTTATCGGCAAGCAGAAAAGAAATGATAGGTGCGATAATGTATCTTGCTGGTGAAGAATTTATGTCAAATAATGATTGTGATTATTGGCAAGAGGTTGAAGATGCTAATCCATGTCCAATATGTGAAAGAATGATTAAGAATGCAGGAATTATTTCTGTAAAAAATGTAAAAAGTTGCAAAAACCTATTTACAAATGAGTAGATATGTGTTATTATAATATCAACAAATAAATAAACTACTAAACATCTAGGAGGATAAAATAATGAAAGCAATAGTAAAATTCAAAGACAATGGAGCACGTAGACAGAAAACAATTGAAGTAGAGAAAAATGAACCAAATGCAATTGTAAGAAAATTTATTGAAGTAATGAATATGCATAAGTATACGTATATTACAACAGTGAAATGTGGTAGAATAGAATATCAGTGGTTTGGTGATGCAAATGGTGCATTTTAGATAAAAATAAAGCCGGGTGAAATTCCCGGCTATTATAATATTTAAGGAGAGAAGAAGTTGGGAATTATTGATGAAATTAAAAATAATGCTGTAAAGAGTGGAACAAAAATTCAAAGTTCAGATGCAGCAAAATTAGAAAAAATATTTAATAAAATGTTTTATACTGAACATAATATCGAAGAAGAAACAAAGTTCATACATCAGGTTATGACAAGAGGTCTTGAATCGCAGGAACGTGTAGGTCTACATGCTTCATCATTGATTGTTGGTGACAAAGTATGGTGCACAAGGCAGGAGGTCCTTAGCTTATTATATAAACAAGTTCAAAAGGAAAACACTTCTATAGGATTATTAAGAATCTTTGAGGAAGGAAATGCAATCCATGAGAAGTGGCAAAGACTGTTGATTCGTGCAGGATATGGCAAAGCAAAAACAATGGATCGGACAAGATTTAATACCGAATATGAAGTATCATATACGCCGGATATTGTTTGTAGGATTCCTGAGTTCTTTGATGGTGTAATGGTTGGAGAGATCAAGTCGGTTAATTCATTTAGCTTTAAGAAAATGGCTGAACATCCAAGTGCAAAGAAACAATTACAGCTTTACATGTTTTTATGTATTCAAGAAGCAATGAAAAAAGGAACATGGAATGGAAAAGATTATACAAAAGGTTTTGTTCTTTGTGATTCGAAAAACGATCAGGACTTTAAACTATTCATTTACGATTATGATGAGGACTTTCTTTCTCCGTATATTGATCGTATGGAAGAGGTAAAATACAGAAAAGAAAAACTTCTGCAGGAACATAAGATGGTTAAAAGATGTAAGGATTGCAAGTCATGTGATTGCAAAAAAGCTATGGATTGTAACATGAGAAATGCATGCTGGAATGTTGGCTTTGGAAGGATTAAATTATGAAAGTAAGAAAAGGATCAATTGTTGTAGGAATAAATCCGTACAATAATAAAAAAAGAAAATTCAAATTCTTAGGCAAAAGCAAAGGCATAGAAAAGTATACACATCCAATTTGCTTATATGATTATAAAGAAAAATGTGTTGTAATGATAACCAAGGAATTTGCTAAATTATGGAAGATAAAGCCATATGAGTAGAATATGTCCTATAAATCATTCTGTTGTACTTTATTTGGACTGTTTAGATTGTGATGATAAAATATGTAGGCATCCAAGTAAAAGTCCTCAGAACGTCAAATATGAGCTCAGAGAGGTATATAATAAAATGCATACAATAGTAATAGGAATAGATCAGTCATACAAAGACACTGGTATATCAGTATGGTTTGATGGAAAGTTAAAACAAGCAACTGACTGTTTCACACAAAATCTTGAAAATAATACAATAAAAAGAAAAACATTAAGAGCAAGACTTTTAAATGTATTTGGTAAATTAAATGCAAAAAAGTTAACGTATGAATCAATAAAAAAAGAATGTCAAATAATATGTATTATTGAACGTATTCGTTTACAATCACAAGGATTTATTAACATCGACTATATAAAGTCAATTGGTGCTTTAAATGCTATGATTGTAGATACTGCAAACCAATATAATATTCCAGTTTATTCTGTTGATACAAGGGCATGGAAATCAGCATCAATAGGTACATCTAAGGAAAAAGCAAACAAATATGGTTTTGATCCTAAAAAATGGCCTACAATATTATGGTGTATAAAGCAAGGATATGAAAACAAAATAAAAGCCAATGCCGGTAAGAAAAAGAAAGGTGTAATAGAAAAGAACGGAGAAAGATTTACTTACAATGATAATATTGCCGATTCCATTGGTATTGGTAAATTTTACTTTGTAGGAAATCATAACTTATTAAAGGAGGAACATTAACTTGGGAAGTTACGGCCATTTAGGTAATAGTAAATCTGTATGCATGGATTGTAAAGATCGTATAATTGGATGTCATACAATATGTGAAGCTTACCTCGAAGAAGTTGCAAAAAATAAAATAATTTCAGAAAAAAGAAAAAAAGAAGAAAATATTGCTAAAGCATTAAAACATCTTGATCGTCCTAAAGTAAGTAGAAGATCAAACAATACGCCACAAAGATGCCATATAAAATAAATATATTTATATCATAGAGGCCTTAGATTAAGTTCTAAGGTCTTTTTATTTTATAACCAATAAAATATTAAGCTATTATATTAAAGTTCCTTATTTGTCATCCTATGACATCACAAATATATAAGAATTTCTTAAAATAACCTATTTACTTTTGTGTAATTCTGTATTATAATGACTATAGTAAATCAAATAAATACTTAGAAAAGGAGTAAAGCAAATGAAATTATCTAAAATCAATTCAAATGGTTATAAAATCTATATGGAAGAATATAATTCTATTTCGGAGTTTATTCAGACAATCAATTCAAGATCACAAAATCCAGAAATGACATCAAAGGTATCAGAAATTGCAGGGTATACTTTCACAGGTACACATGATTATAATGAAGCAGAAAACTTATTATTACATGGTTGGGTAGAAGAATCAGAAAAGCTCAATGAAATGTTAAAACTTAAGGTATTGAAAGAGAAATCAGTTAAAAATATTTATGATGTTGCCGGCTTCCAATGTTCAGTTCCAAGATATTTACAAGGTATTCCAACAAATATGATAAATCAGAAAGTAATCACAAAGAAACAAAAAGTAATTACAATAACAAAGAATATATCATATTCTACATATGTAGGAAAAGAAACAATTGAAGAAGAATCTGTAAAAGTACTGCAACTTGTTAATAACTTAGAAAAACAAGGGTATAGGGTTATTCTTAATGTTACAATGATTTGTAAATCAAAAAAAGGAGGCATTATTCTTTGTAATAAAGTAAGAATTAAAAATGCAAATGAAAGACTTAATCTTTCTAAAATAAGTTTTCCAATGGTTCATTCAAGTTATTTAAGACGTATCATGTTTAGATGGATAGAAACATTTGAATATACAACAAAATCGTTTGATACTAATTATGGAGTTCCTGTAAAATGTGAAGATTTCAACAACATAATTAAAAACAATAAAAATGATAATGAATACTTTGCTGAAGCCTTATATTCTTATAAAGATACATTAACTTTAGATGATCTCATTAAATAATCGTTCTGGATGGTTGTAGATAGGTTCTGCATATGCATAAAATTTTTTAACAAATTTTGCAAAACCTATTTACAAATTCAGCAAAACGGTATATAATAATAACATAATCAATTAAATAATAAATTAAATCTTAAAGAATAAGAAAGGAGATATTGATTATGTTAAATATTAAATCTATTGTTAAAAATCCTGAAAAGAAGTTTTATGTTGATGTAATGTTTGAAAATGATGAGAACATTTATACAAGAAGAACATATAAAGAAAAAGAATTTGATGGTAAAATTTATTCATTTGTATTTTCTGGTGTTAAAGTATTTTTTGATCTTACAACAATGAATGTTATTGATCAGAAAGTAATTTACCAAACAAAAGGAATTAAGAAAACATCAACATATATCGGTTCTAAAAAAATAAAGGAAGTAAAACCTTTAGAAAAGAAAGCAGTAAATGTTGAGAATAACAACAAAGAAGTAAAACATGAAAAATATAATCAAATCAAAACATGCTTAGAATGTAATATTCCAATTTATCTTGCAGGTCCTGCAGGATCAGGTAAAAACTTTACAGTTGAACAAATTGCAAAGGAACTTGGTTGGAATTTCTACTTCAGTAATTCAGTTCAGCAAGAATATAAACTTACAGGTTTTATTGATGCTGGTGGAAAATTTCATGATACTGAATTTTACAAAGCATGTACAGATGAAAATGATTGTATCTTTTTCTTAGATGAAATGGATGCTTCAATCCCAGAAGTTTTGGTTCTTCTGAATGCAGCAATTGCAAATGGCTATTTTGAATTTCCGTGTGGAAGAGTTGATATTGAAAAAGTACATTTTGTAGCTGCAGGAAACACAGTAGGATCTGGTTCAGATGAATTATATTCTGGAAGAATGGTTCTTGATCAGGCAACACTTGATAGATTTGCAATTATTGAATTTGATTATTCAGAAAATATTGAAATGTCAATTTCGAATGGAAACAAAGAACTTGTTGATTTTGTTCACAGTTTAAGATCAATTGCAAATAACAATGGAATCAGGGCAACATTCTCTTACAGATGTATTACAATGGTAACAAAGCTTGAAAGTGCTGGTATGGATCTTAAGACAATACTTACAATCTCAGTATTCAAAGGAATGGATAAAGATACAATCAATACGTTCAATGCTGTAGGTTATGATAAATACACAAAAGCATTAAAGGATATTCAGATGGCTGCTTAATTGCAGCCAATCTGTTTAATACATAGAAAGGTGATAACATGAAAGAAGCAATTAAGATCAGAGTAAATACTAAACAAAATGACACTTGTACTGGTTGTGGTAAATCAAGTACAAATGAAAAGAAAGAATTTTACGATATGATGATCGGAAATGATTTAATTCATTTGTGCTTTGATTGCATGGAAATGATGTTTAGAAAGACATTGAAAGCACAAGTAAATTATCAGGGAAAGTTAAAAAGTCCAAATAAGAATATACGGAGGTAGTAAAAATGGCAGATGCAAAGAAATGTGATCGATGTGGCAAATTATTTGAACCATATATAAAGTCAGATGAACGGTTAAATCCAAATCAATATACTGAAATAATGGTTAGAGATGCTTTTGTTGGCAAATCATCATACAATAATGACAGATACTTTGATTTGTGTCCTGAATGTTCTGAGTCTTTAAATAAATGGATTAACTTTTTTAAGGATGGTGACGCTGATAATGAATGAAGCAAGTAAAAGAATATTAGAAGAATTGAAGCACTCATATGAGTGCTTGTTTGTAAAGACAGGCATAGAACCAAATTACTTTCTTCTATCTTCAGATATATATTACCAATTGTTACAGCAAGAGGAAATATTGTATGAACTTAAAGTAAATTCAATTGGTATAAAGTATATCAATGGAATTGATGTTTTGCTTGTAAGTGGAGAAAAAGTAGCAAAGGCGGCGATAATTGATGAGCAACAATCAACCACGTAGTTTTAAGTTCTATCGCAAGAATGAACAAGAGGTTATGGAGTCTTTAGGACTTAAGCCGACTAAGAACTCAGGTAGTGGATGGATCGAAAAAGAAGATGGTCAAAATGACTATATTATTTGTCAGCTTAAGAGCACAGATGCACAGTCAATAAAAGTTAATCAAAAGGACATAAGAACATTGGAAAAGAATGCTAGAATAGAGCATAAAATTCCGATGTTTGCAGTTCAATTCTTAAATACAGGAGAGGTATGGCTAATGCTTAAGCCTGAGGATTTACAAGATGCCTCAGAATACATTTTAACTGGTTCAATAAAGGAATCTAGGTTAGATCATTTAGGAATTGATTTAGATAGTTCTGATGATTCAGAAGTGGTATGTAAAAGATCAATCAAATCATCAAGTAATTCAAGAGAATTGTTTCATAAAAAGCAAAATGAAAAATATAACAAGAAAAGGAGTGCGTTGTAAATGAGAAGAATTGAAGTAAAAGGTATGTATGCATACAAAGGACATAATGTGTCAGCAAATGGAAGTGTTAATCTTACTTTGTGTGGTAAATATTCACAGCTTACCAATTCGGTAAAGATGCTTCAGATGTTGAACAATGATGTTGTAATTCAGATTAAGATGGGAGCTGAAAAGCCATTCAAGATTGGTTCATTCAGGATTAAGAACATTTCGTTTGATGATGATGGAGAAAGCATTTTAAAGTTTAACAGTTTGAACGATTTTGTTGATGTTGATAAGATCAATAATTTGATCACAAAAGAAGAGTTTAATGTAAGATTTGTAGCTGATGTAGAGGAAGAAGAGGACGAAAGTGAGGAAGAGTAATGGCAAGCAAAATGAAATATTCGGAGTTGTCAAATGCTCAAATTGCAGATAAAAGGCGTTTGGTAATTTCTGAATGTGTAAAGCAAAATCAAGATACAAAAGAAACAATTCATTGTGGTTTTACTTTAGCACAGCAGATTGAGGTAGAAGAAGGTAAAAGGATGACAAGGGTATTTCTTAAAAATGGAATACATGTTGCAAGTATTGATGAACTTTACAATCTTCGTGATGCAATTAATGACGCAATTAACAAATATGAAAATGAAAAAAATGATGAGGAAGAATGGGAAAATTAAATATTTTTGAAAAAAGTTGAAAAATTTTTAAAAAACATATTTACTTTTCCAGAAATTGTGATATAATTAAACCATCAAAACAAATAAAACACAAACATCCAGGAGGATAAAGAAATGAGAACATTAAAGAATAACAATTTTGAAGTAGTATTCAAGGATGAGAAAAATTTTAAGTTAATAAACAAATTTGGTGATGAGTATACATGCAGACTTGAAAATGGAAAGATTGTTAGTAAAACACAATTTGGTTTAAAATATGCAATGGCAGCAAGACAGCAATTAGGATTTTAATAAGCCCACTAATCAGACATTTATTGTTTGATTTAAAATAAATAAATTGCTAGAAAGCAAAAGTAAAACAACAAAAAACAATGTATGCAAAGTCATACAAGCAAAGAAAAGGAGAAAAATTATGGCAACAAATTGGACATTATCACAGGCATTAGCAAAGATCACAGAAGGAACAGATAAGGTAGCAATCCAGGATATTGGAAGAAGATTCCCACTTACAGCAGTAGCATTGGCAGAAATCGGTCAGAATGTAGGTGCAGCTAAGATCATCGGTGCAGTACCGTCACATATTACAGCAAGAAAGATTGAGTCAGTGTTAAAGGATGGAGCTTCCGATCAGGATGCTGATGAAGAGATTGATGATGATGCAGCTGATGAAGAGGAAGTTAAGAAACCAGCAAAGAAAGTGGCTAAGAAGCCTGCAAAGAACGATGAAGCTGAAGAAACAGAAGATGAAGAGGATGATCCTGTAGCACTTTACAAGAAATGCAAGAAAGCAGGTCTTAAGGTTGCACCTAAGAAGTCAGCAAAGTATTACAAGGATGCATTAAAGAAGGCTGAGGAAGAGGCTGAAGCAGAAGACGACGACTGGGATGATGAGGAAGAGGATGAGAAGCCTGCTTCAAAGAAGAAACCCGCAAAGAAGGCACCTGCAAAAAAGCCTGCAAAGAAAGCTGAGCCGGAAGATGATGAAGATGAGGATGAAGATGAGTGGGACATTTAATATTCCCAATGAATCCTCCGATCATAGATAGGTAAGGAAAACCACCAACTGTAGAAAGAAAACTATGGTTGGTGGTTATTTGAATATATGGAGGAAATATGAGATATAGGATCTATACAGATGGTTCTTGGAATAAAGAAAAAGACATTGGTGGTTGGGCAATAGTAATTGCAGATCATCAAGGAATAAAGTTAAAATCAGGGTCAAAAAAAGGCACGACAAATAATCAGATGGAGTTAATGGCGGTCTTGAATGCATTAGAATATGCAGTACGAAAGCATTTAAAAGACATAGAAATAATTACAGATTCTATGTATGTTTTAAATGGAGTGAAAAAATATGCAGAGACATGGAAAGCAAATAATTGGATAGGACTTTCCGGCGACGAGATTAAATATAGATCACAATGGGAAGGAATCTTGATTATGCTAGAAAACTTAAATGAAAATAAATTTTCCGTTAAGTTTTCTAAGGTAAAAGGACATGACGGAAATTCATTAAATGAGCTTGCAGACCTTAAAGCAAGGGAAGCAATTAAAGCATATAAGGAGAAGTAAAGATGGAAATATATGCGTCAAAATTGTATCAGAAAGTTTTTCGAGGTAATAAGTCTAAAGATACGTATTTAAAAGCCTGTGGATGGTTAGCACAGAATGTAGTATCTGATCAGCAAATAAACAATAACGTTACATATACGATAGAAAAAGGATACGATGAAGAATCTGGTGTTTATTTGTATACAGTAACATTGTTTGCAAAACTTAATAAAGAAGATATTAAGAATAGGCATTGTGGTATTTGCAGGGAATTAAATGGCAGCTTTCTGATGAAAGAAGAAATAAAATGCGATTGGTGTAAACTTCAGGCATATTTCAGACGTGAAGATGATATGATTAAAGAGAAAAAAAGATTTATAAAAGAAAAAATTAGTGGAGGTAAAAATGATTAGAAGATTTAGTTTGATATGTAAAAGAATAAAAAGAAAACTGATAAACAATCTTCAAACAATTTCTATGGTCTTGTTTGCAGTTAATCCTATTATTGGTGTATCTATCAATGGTAAAGAACTAATAGCAATTCAGATAATTGTTAACTTTGTTATTGCAATACTTATTTTTGCTGATCAATACGTACACAATAAATACAATAACATTCCGGTTATGAGAAAGCCACTTGTAAGATATGAAAAATCTACAAATAAGGTACTTATGAAGCCGGAGGATATGTATGAAGCTCTTAATTATTTATCCGATTTGCAGGAATACTTTGAAAGGAAAGGAATGCTATGAAGTTTGATTTAAGAAAGGTAAAACGAATATTTGATATAACATTTATAACTGTATGTATTATTTATTTGTTTTATCTTATAAAATAAAATATCAATGTGATTCATTAGAATGCCTCAGAAATGATTTTTATTGATAGGCTTATAAAATATATACAAAACCGTAAAAAGTGCTTTAAAAGGCTTAATTTGAAAAGTCAATTTGAAAAAACTTTAATAAATTTAAGCAAAAATGTTTACTTTTTATGGTTTTTGTTATATAATATAATTATAAAATCAATAAAACAAAAGCTTAGGAGGGTAAACAAAATGAAAAGAACTCAATTCAAAACATGTGTAGGAAAGCAAAATGGATATGATGTCTATAGAACAGTCTTAACTGATGGAAAGAAGTTCTATGTAAGATGGAATAAAAAGCTGGTTGATGTTACAGATGATCAAAGATCTTTCGTTTATAAATTAAATGGAGTAATTAAATGAGATTGCTAGCAATTGAACAAATAAGTTCAAATAGAAAATTTAGAGAAACATATAAAAAACAAAATAAGAAAAAGAAGGAAGTAAAAGATGACTTCCATAAAATGCTAATGGATGAGCAGGAACAATTAGACAAATTAGAATATTAAGAACAATTATCCAACTTGGCATAACTTATAAACAATAATAACATTTTATGTAAGGAGGAACCCTATTTCATGTCGTGTACTATATAAGTTTGTTACAAAATGGATAGATGTGAATAATACCAAGTAATAAACATCGATGGAAAGTAGGTGATTGTATAATAGAACCTAATGAAAGACAAAGAAATATATTACAAAAGTTTGGTCTTAATCCAAATAATTGGTTAGTATGTTTTGAAAACAAAGCTACAATTGAAGTTGTAAGTAAAAGATCAAGGCAAAGAAGAACATTAAACATCAAGGAGGATAAATAAATGTCAAAATTAAACCTTAAAGCAGTAAAGGATGTTAAAGTTTACTTTAAAGTTGAGAGAAGTAAAGGCAATATGCCAAATTTTATAGTAAACAATTGGAGAAAAATGCATGACAAACCAATGCATAGAAAAGTACAATGTAAAAGAGTAAAATTAAGTAATAAAATGGCTAAACATATGTAAGGAGAAATCAAATGACTTTAGAAGAAGCAATTAAAAATGTAAAAGAAGTTGTAATTAAAAATAGAAAAGTTCAATACTTCTATGAAAACAATCCTACAGTTTGGAATGACGGTGGAGAAAGAATGATAAGATGTAGAATGTGTGCAGATGAACACGAACAGCTTGTACAATGGCTGGAGAAGTTACAGCAGATTGAACAAGCATATGAGGAGTTAAAAAGTAAAACAGATATTTCTGATTTTCCGGATGATGTATTAGATTTCTTAAGTAGTTTAAAACGAGTAGAATGAGAAAATACGCAAACTATAATACGAGTATGGAAAAGGTGGAAGTAAATGTTAGTACCAGCAATTTTATACAAAGAACAGATCAGGAAAGAATTCCAAAAATATTACTATACAACAGATATGTTATATGAAACAGGTTGCATATGTAATTGGAGTCCAGAAATTGCAGAATGTCCAAATGAAAGTCAATTCCAATATGCAATAGTTGATGAAAATGAAAAACTTATTGGGTACTTAGGATATTCAGTTGATTGGTATGTGTCTAAAGCATATAATTTTGGACTTTTCTCTTTTGATAGAGGAAATATCTTAGTTGGTAAAGATGTATTTGAAAAACTGGAAGAACTTGTAAGTACATTACATCGTGTTGAATGGAGAGCCGTTGGTGGTAACCCTGCTTGTAGAGGTTACGATAACTTTATTAAAAGGTATAATGGAATGAAACATGTTCTAAAAGATTCAATTAGGGATAAGAATGGAAATTATCACGATGACATTATTTACGAGATCGTTAGTGGAGGCAAAGTATAATGACATTACAGCAAGCAATGGAAAAGAATCCTTATGATTGTAATAAAGGTATTTTATCGGCTTATGCAAGATATATAAGATATAATGTCGATGGAATGTACAATATGAAATCAAAAGATGTTCAAAATCTTATACTGCAGAAGTTAAGTAATAAATAAAGGAAAGTAGATATGATAAAAGGTAATAAAGTATATGATCCATTAACAAATACGTGGAGCACAGGCTATTGGGTAAAAGATGATAAAGGAAATTATTATCCAGTATGGTAGTAATTATATAACCCTCTTTAATGTATAAGATATACTGAAACAAACAAGAAGAGAGGAGAATATAAAATGCCAAGAAAAGGAGAATATAAGTATAATGTAGATGAAATATGCAGAGCATTAGATAGTTATACAGCACAATGCGTTAAGCAAAAAGAAGTACCTATATTAAAAGAGGTATTTGTTAAAAAAGGATGGTCTTACGAATATGTATGTAAGATATTAAATGGCAGATTATTAGAGCAGAAAGATGATAGGTTAGATACTTCTATAAAGAATCTAGTAAATGCTAAGGAGTACATGTTAGAGAGATTAGGTTTAAAAGGTAAGATCAATTCAACATTAGCAGTATTCAGTCTTAAGCAATTAGGTTGGAGAGATCAACAACAGGTAGATGTAGGTACTGATACAAAGAAAAGTATTAAGATCACATTAGTAAAACCTGATTAGTAAGTAGGATGTATAGTTCAATGGTAGAATTTCAGTACGCGTAGAAGATATAGGTTCGATTCCTATTGCATCCATTAACCGGTATGTTATTTCGTATTCATCGTTATTACTATTGTATAGTTAGACTACTCCTAAAGCAAATTTCCCTACATACCGGTTATTCATTGGGCTATCGCCAAGTGGTAAGGCACGGGATTTTGATTCCCGCATTCGTTGGTTCGAATCCGACTAGCCCAGCTATAAATCCTTAGAATAAAGTAAAAGAAAGAAGGGATAATACAAAATAAAAGGAAGTGATAAATTGAATATAGAGCAAGAAATAAAGTTAACAGTAAATGAGCACTTTATGGACTATGTAACAGATTGGGATCATCAAGAGTATTTATTGGTAGGATCTTATGGTAGTAGTAAATCATATGAGACAGCAACAAAGCTAATTCTTAAGTTATTGAGTGAGAAACGAAAAGCGTTGGTAGTAAGAGATACATATGAGCAGATCAAAGAATCCTGCTATGATTTAATATATGAGATCTTAGATGGAATGGGCTTGGTTACAGAAGATAAAAGTAAGTCAAGCAGGGAAAAGTATGTGATTGCTTCTAAGTCACCATTACAGTTTATGTTCCCGAATGGTTCAAGGATTGTATTTAAGGGCATGGATAAACCAACAAAGGTAAAGTCTATCAATAATGTATCTATTGTTTGGATGGAAGAAGCATCTGAGGTTAAGTACAGTGCTTATAAGGAATTGAAGTTAAGACTTAGAAATCCATTCCTAAAGATCTATTACTTATTAACAACCAATCCGGTTGATAAGCAAAATTGGATATACACACACTTCTTTGAACGTAAGGAAGTAGATGCCAATGGCGAAGAAAAGTTGGTAGTGATTCAGAATGAGGAAGAGTTCTACAAACGGAGGATAATTAGGGACAATCCAAATGGTGTATATTATCATCATAGTGTTCCTGAAGATAACTCATTCTTAACGTTGGATTATATAGCTACATTGGAAGAGCTTAAGACATATGATCCTGATTTGTATAGAGTGGCAAGGGAAGGTAAGTTCGGTATCAATGGCCGGCGGGTCCTTCCTCAATTCATTATTGCAGATGATCCAAAGAAATTTAAAAAAGCAGTACTTGCTGCACCTATTAAAAGGAATGGTTTTGACTTTGGTTTTGAAACTTCGTATAATGCTTTAGTAAGAGTTGCAGTAGATACTAAGAATAGTATACTGTATATATATGATGAATGGTATAGGAATCATTTGACGGATAAGCAAACAGCAGAGAAGTTAGAGGAGTGGAATCCTGATAGTAAGAACTGGAGAGTAAAAGCAGATTGTGCTCAGCCTGGATCAATAAAATATTTTCATGATGAAGGTTTTGGATTTACAAAGTGTCACAAGATAACACGACTTGAGCAGGTAAAGAAAGTAAAACGATTTAAGAAAATCGTATGTAGTCCAAAATGTAAGAATACAATAAGGGAGCTTAAAGATCTTGTATATGCAGAGGATAGTAATGGCAATATGATTTATGATGAGTTCAATATTGATCCACATACTTTCTCAGCGATATGGTATGCATTAGATGATGTTACCGTTGCCGATATAAAAGAAAGAAAGAATAATAGTAAGAATGGAAGTGGTGTAAATGGAAGGTGATATAGATCTGAAAAGTAAGTTTTCATGCGATAATGACTTCATACCTATGTTCAAAGAAGAGTGGGTAAAAGTAACAAATGATCTTAAAAAGTATTTTAAGGAGGAAAGAAAGAATGAAGAATAATGTATTTAATCCAAACGTGAACACAACTAAATGGGTAAAAGCTGCAACTGTAAGAGCTATTAAGACGATGGCACAGACTGCTATTGGTATTATCGGAGCGGCTACAATGATTGAAAGTGTTGATTGGAGAGTGGTAGCAAGTGGTGCTATTATTTCAGGTATTGTAAGTATCTTAACAAGTGTAGCAGGTATTCCGGAGGTAGAAGAAAATGCGTAATATATCACAGTTACATCCAGAGTTGAAGAAGAAAGCAGTAAAGCTTCAAAAGGAATGTTTAAAGGTAGGAATCAAGATTAAGATTGGTGAGTGTGTAAGAACAGTAGCAGAGCAGAATGCTTTATATGCAAAAGGTAGAAATGGTGTTCCTGGTCCAATTGTTACTAAAGCAAAAGGGACTGACTACAAGTCAATGCATCAGTGGTACATTGCCTTTGATGTATTTCTTGTGATGGATGTTGATGGAGATGGAAGTGTAAAAGATGATGCTTTCAATAATGCAACAAAGTTATTTAACAAGGTAGGAGCAATTGGCAAGAAGCTTGGTCTTGAATGGGGAGGAGATTGGAAGAGTATTAAAGATCTTCCACATTTCCAGTTACCTGATTGGGGCAGTACAGCTACACAATTAAAGAAGAAATATGGTACACCAGAAAAATTCAAGGAAACATGGGATGATAAGAAAGAAGTAAAGAATGTCAAAGTAAAACCAAACAATACTGTGACAGCTTCTAAGAATCCAACAGAGCCGGCTAGACATAGGAATGCCAAGTACAATGGTTTATATAAAACAACAAGTAATTTGAATCTTAGGACAGGAGCGGGAAGCAAGAAACCTATTGTTACTGTTATTCCAAAAGGAACACGTGTTGTATGCCATGGCTACTATACAAATGTTGGTTCAGATGTTTGGTTATTCGTTCAGTATGGTAAGTACACTGGATTCGTAAGTAAGAAGCATTTAAAGTAAGGAGGAATTAAACGATGAGTGATGCTAATGTAAACGTTACAACATCGATAGAAGATGGAGACATCGTATCGTATAGAGATATTCCTTATGCAGTGTTGGATGATGATATTAGTGGCACTCTGAGGGAAGATTTTTTCCATGAGCTTGGAAAGATAAAGAAGTTCTATCAGATTTACAAACAAGGTATGGACTTCACAACTGATGGCACAAATGGTGATTATATTCCAAGCCAACTGAGATTTAAAAAAGCAGCAGGATTGGTCAATAAAGAAGCAAGGTTTATGTTCAGTACGCCAATGGATTTCTATGTTAATCAGGATCAGAATGAAACAGACGAGCAGAAGGCAAACAATACAATACTGAATAATTTCCTGCAGAAAGTCCTAAAGAAAAACTTCTTCGATAAGAATGTATTAAAAGCGGCAAAGGATTGTTTTATTGGCAAAAGAGTTGCTTGTATTCTTAATTTCAATGAGGATTCTGGTATTGCAGTTGATTTCCTTAATCCGTTAGAGTTCTACTATGAAATGGCTGGAACCGATATGCTTACTAAGATTGTTGCTTTCTTCGTTGAAGTTGAGGCATCAAATAATGTAGAGAAGAAGATCCGCAAGAAAACATATTGGATGGCAGATGATGGTTATTGTTGGGTACATGAGGTTATGTATAATGGCTTAGGTGTACAGCTTGAAGAATTAGTTCCTGCAAGGTCTACGTTGTTTGAATATATTCCAGCGGTAGTGATCCTTAATGATGGTCTTACAAATGATATTAGAGGGGAATCGGAGATAGAGGATTATGCCAAGTACGAAAAGTATTACAGTAAATTAGTAAATAGTGATTTTGATGCAGAAAGAAAGAGTATGAATCCTGTTCGCTATACTATTGATGCTTCTTCGGGATCAACAAGCAACCTTTCAATTGGTCCTGGAGCATTTTGGGATATTCAATCAGATGATAATGGTGTTGAAGTGAAGAATGCTTCTGTTGGCCAATTGGAATCAAATATGAGTTACTCAGCAGCTTTGTCTGCTACATTGGATCGTGTAGATAATGAGATGCATAGCTTAGGATCAATTCCAAATATTGAGTCTGATAAGTTACAAGGAGTGATTACATCAGGTAAAACATTGAAAGCTCTTTACTGGCCATTGATCGTAAGATGTGACGAGAAGATGCAAACATGGGGAGCTGCGGCAGAGTTTATTGCTAAGTGTATCTTAGATGGTGCTTCATTATATCCAAAGGTTGTTCCATATTATACGAATGAAGAACTTCCTATTGTTGAGGCTGATATTCAGGTAATGAACAATTATGCTTTGCCAGAGGATGAACAGGATGAAAAGAATATTGATCTTGCAGAGGTAACGGCACAAACAATGAGCCGGTCGTCTTACATGAAGAAGTGGAGAAAACTTACTGATAAAGAAGTGATGTCTGAGCTTCAACAAATTGCTTTGGAACAGGAAATGCTATCAGGTAATTCATACGGTAATATTCCTACAATGGAAAGAGATGATCAGTCATTAGATGGTGAAGATGATGATAGTAAATTGGATGAACCTGATGTTGTTGAGGGATCACAGGATGACGAATAAGGCATTTTAAGTAACAAGTTAATAAAATATAAGGCTAAAAAGTAAAAGTCCATATAAGAGCCAAATAAATGAATTTGAAGGAGGTTGCTGATTATGTACAATTTAAGATTTGCAAAAGCTGAACAAACACGTAAGACAATTACTAGTCAGCAACTGCGACAAATAAAAAGTATGTATCAGGAAATTGCTGATCAATATTCGAGAAGAATAGAAAATCTTTCAGGCAAGACAAATATAAGCTCAATACTTAGAACACAATATCTGAATGAATATCAAAAGCAACTTGCTGATGAACTTGGCAAGGTAAATCGTAGGATTGAATCAAATATAAAGTCAGGAATGACTCATACAGCGGAAGCTGTATTGGAAGAAGAAATAAGAAGAGCTAAAGAACTAGGATTTGTTGGTATAACAGGAAAGTATTCCAATATTCCTACCGATGTAGTTGAGACAATAATTTCTGGGCAATTATACCAAAGCGATTGGTCATTAAGTAGTGCCATTTGGGGTACAAATAAAAAGATAAAGCAGGATTGTCAAAATATTGTAGCAAGAGGTATTGCGGCAAATAAAGGTGTGTATGAAGTCGCTAAAGATTTAGAAGCCTACGTAAATCCGGAAGCAAGAAAAACGTATAAATGGGCAAGAGATTATCCTGGTAGCAACAAGGTAATTGATTATAATGCTAGTAGATTGGCAAGAACAATGATGAGTCATGCATACCAAGAAGCTTTTGAGAGATCAACCGCAAAAGATCCGTGGGTAGAAGCTTATCAATGGAATACCGGTCACAATAATAGAGTTTGTCCATTATGTATTGAAAGGGAAGAGAATGATTCGTATGGATTAGGTCCAGGTGTATATCCAAAAGGAGAAGTGCCACTAGATCATCCAAATGGCCAATGCTTCCTGACAATAGTTCAAACAAAAAGTACAAATGATGTTGTTAATGATTTAGCTAATTGGTACAATGGTGTGGGAGATCAAAATATGAATGAGAAGATCAATGATTTTGCTTATTCACTTGGTTATACTCCAGGTATGTTAAAAAAGACAGTAAAGAAAGTTGGAGTTGAAGCTACTGCTGAAAAGATTAAACAATATTCTGACAGACAAATAAAAAATGCATCAAAGTTCATAAAAGAGCTAGAAATGGATCAAACAAGTATTGATAATTATATGGACACAATAAAAGGAACAAGCAGAGAATTTCAAAATGCATTTGTGGATGCTATGAAAAAGAAAGTAAAAAATTGGGATTTTGATGATGAAGGAAGCTATTATTGGTCACAAAAACAAGAGATAAAATATACATATAAAAGCATAGAAGCTTGGATATTTAGTGGAAATAATCATCGAAAGCAAACACTTTTCCATGAAATAGGACATGCAATTGATGATTTAAGAAAAGGAACTAATTCAAAATGGACAAATAAAAAAGAATTTGTTGATGCAATGCTAAAAGATATGACTGCTATGAATGAAAAATGTAAAAATGGAGATATTGAATATATTCTTGAGTTAAGGAAAATGACCAATGATGATTCTTCAAAAGGTGTACAAGACGCAATATCAGCAATGCATTGCAAAGGAATAAATCTTAGCAACGTTAAACTTAATGTGAATGTATGGTGGCATCATTCGCAAGAATACTACGAAAGAAGAAATGCAAAAAAAGAAGCTGCCTCTGAATTGTTTGCAAATATGTGTGGTGCTCAAGCTGACAAAGGAGCAATAAAATATATAGAAAAATATTTTCCGAATACTTACAAAGAGTTTTGGAACATAATAAATGAAATAGGAAAGTAGTTTACTTTTTGTCTTAAATGTGTTATAATTAAATTAAACTAAATAGGAGGTGATATAATGTATGATGGAAATACAAGTGATATTTTGAAAGAGCTTGATGAATACCAGAATAAGTTCGATGAAGGATTTCCGCTAATGCAGGCTTATGGTGATGCTAAAATTGTTCGAAAACAAATTATGGAATGTATCAACAAAAACAAAAGAGCAAGTGTTTTATGGCCTGAAATTTACGGTGAGTGTAATGGTAAATTTATTTAAAAAATACATAAAAAACTGTTTACAAATTCGTAAATATGGTATATAATATAATCATAAATTAAATATTATAAATTTTAAATCTATTGAGGTAGAAAATAAAATGATTAAGAAATCAAGCTGGTAGAAATACCGGCTTATTCTTGTTTAAAGGAGAAAAAAGATGAATAAAAAAGTTGAAGTAATATGTGAAGAGTGTAAGAGCGAGTTTTTATTTGATACTGTGGAAATCAAACAGAAAGAAAAGGTAAAGATTGGTAATGACACCTTTGCGATAATTTATTACAAATGTCCTGAATGTGGAGCAATTCAATTAGTAGGGATGCTGAATTATCGAGCAAAACGAATTAGAAATTCATATTTTGCAGCTTATGATTCCGTTAGAAAAATGGAAGTAACTGGAGATCATATGTTACGTCCGGTTATTTATAAGCAGAGAAAAGACAAACTTGAAAAATTAAAGTTAGAAAACACAGAATATCAGCAAATGCTTTTGAATCAATACAAGGACAAGATTCCTGCTGAAGTATTTGAGGAGGATGATACAAATGAATGATAATAAAAATATTATTGTTTGCGATAATTGTCATTGTAGAATAACGGTCATTGAATCTAAGCGTAAAGTTATAAATATTGATGGCAAAGTAATTGAGGTTGCTTGGTTTAATTGTAGAAATTGTGGAAAGCCATATCTCATAGAAGTAGTTGACTACACTGTAGAGAAGAAAAGGAAGAAGCTTGTTAAGATTAACAAAAGTATACAAAAGAAAAAGCAAAGAGGTATTTTTCCAACAGAGGAAAGAATCAAACAAGCAATCGAGTTAAAAGAAGACCTTATAAGCTACGAAATGAAGCTTAAGGATAAATACAAGAATCTTATACCGCGTAATATTCTTGTTTAACAACAATTGCGGAGTATCTTGTGACCAACACATTAACTGGAAGAAAAGGAGATAAAAATGAAAAACAGAACAATTGAAAACATGTTAGAAAACGCATTACCACGAATGGCAACTAATTTACAGTTTTTCGCATCAAGTGGAGATCAGAATCATGACGATGATGATGATCAGGATGGCAATGATGACGATGATGATGATCAGGATGGCAATGATGATGATGACTCAGATGAAGGCAACAAGGACAGCAAAGACAATGAAAAGAAGTTTACACAAGCTGATATGACAGCAACCGCAGCTAAAGAGAAAAAGCAAGGACGTGCAGCAGCTTTTCGGGAGATGGGTTTTAAGTCTGAGAAAGAAGCAAAAGCTCAGTTAGAAGCTTTTAGAAAGTATCAGGAATCTCAGTTAACTCCGGAGCAGAAAACGGCGGCAAAGATTCAGCAGGCAAATGATGATAAGTCAGATGCCGAAAAGAGAGCAGAAGCTGCAGAAAATAAGCTAGCAGCTATTCAGGCTGGTGTAAAGAAGGATGCTGTTGATGATGCTGTTGCCATTGCAATGATGAAAGTCGAAGATGGTAAATCATTAGAGGATGTTCTTGGCGAGATGAAAACTCAGCCACGATACAAGGGTTTTTTCGATGGTTCAGACGACGACGATGACAAAGGTGGAAAAAGTGGCACTGGTACAAGTGTTCGCCACAAATCGTCTAAAAAGGATGAAGATGGAATTGGAAAAAGACTTGGTCAAGCACAGGTTAATGGAAATGGTGCTATAAAGAAAAGTAGCTATTTCAGAAGTTAATGTTAAGAAGGAGGATTGAAAAATGTTAAACCAATCAGGTATCACAAAAACAAGTGGTCTTGCAAGAAAGACAATTCTTATTGACACTCAATTATTTTTCGCATTACCATGTATGATTGCAGCAACAGGAGTTGAAGCCAGATCAGATGGTAAGAAGATAGTAAAAGCAGGAACACCGCTTAAGGGTTCATTACTTAACAGAGATGAAGCTTTTACAGTAGGAGTAAAGGATGATGCTGTTGTTGGCATTGCAGAACATGATGTAGATGTTACTGCAGGAACGGCAAATGGAGGCATCATTGTATTTGGTTTTATTGATGAGAGTAAGCTTGATACAGATGTAGTTGCATTGCTTGACACTGCAAATACAGATTCAACAAAGCTTAGAGACAAGCTTGCAAAGATTACATTTTGCAAGTAGTAAAGGAGGGATAAAAAGATGACAATTTTTGAATTAGTAACATCAGATCAAATTACGGCTTATTGGGAGTCGCAAGCTCAAAACAGAAAACCTTATCTCGGTGAGGAGTTATTCCCATCGCAGCAAAAGTTAGGTTTGAGCATTAAATGGATCAAAGGGTCTCAGGGGTTACCGGTCGTATTAAAACCATCGGCGTATGATGTAGCCGCTAAGAAGAGAGATAGAATCGGATTCGACAAGTTAAACATGGATATGCCATTTTTCAAAGAATCTACGTATATTGATGAGGAACTTAGGCAGGAATTAAATAAGGTGCTTGAGACAGGGAATCAGGCTTATATTGATTCTATTATGAATCAGGTATTCAATGATACAACAAATCTTTTGGACGGTGCTGCAGCACAACGTGAACGAATGAGAATGATGGCTCTAACAACCGGTAAGATCAGTATGAAGGCAAATGGCCAGAATTACGATTATGATTATGGTATCCCTAGCAATCACATGGTTGATTCTACAAAAGCATGGTCTGATACAACGGCTACAATTATCGATGATATTCGTGATCTTATGGATCTGATTGAAGACGAGACTGGCATTCGACCTGAAAGAGCTGTATGTTCAAGAAAGACATTCGGTTATATCAGAAAAAATAATGAGATTCGCCAGGCAATTCTTGGAAGCGATGCTACAGCACCAGTATCTGATACGAAGATTTTGGATTACATTATGGATGAGTTAAAGCTGGATGTTGTAGTATACAACAAGAAAGCAAAGGACGAGAAAGGAAACGAGTTCCAGTATGTTGCAGATGATACATTTGTTATCTTCCCACAGGGTAAGTTAGGAACTGGATGGTTCGGTACAACGCCTGAACAATCAGACCTCATGGCCGGTTCTGCTGCTAATGTATCAATTACAGATATAGGCGTTGCAGTTACTACATCAAAGAAAACTGATCCGGTTAATGTTGATACTAAAGTGTCTATGATTTACTTGCCTTCGTTCGAGACAGCAGATCAAGTTGGTATCATCGATGTCACTGGTGCTTAAGTTGGAGGTAGTATAACATGGCAATGGTAATTATTGAAAGAGACGGAAAGCAAGCAAAGGTTTCGTATGGTTCATTTAAGAACAGTTTTGAAAAGGTTGGCTGGAGGATCTCAGGTGCTTCAAAAAGCAAACTTCATAAGTTGCCCAAGGAAAATACCAAAGGAGAGGCAAAAGCCTCTTCTGAGGTTAATGGTGAGCCCAAGAAGGCATCTGAGACAAAGGACAAATGGGATGCAGCCGATGAAGAGCTTGAGATGGAAAAGTCAATTGATGAAATGGATATGAGTGAGCTTAAGAAGTTTGCAGAGTCAAAAGGAATCGATACAAAAGAGCTTAAGACGGTAGGAGCGCTTAAAAAAGCGATTAGGGCGGTAATGTAAGGAGGTGCTGATATGTCAGAACTTTCCAAACACGAAAGAATTAAGAAATTGCTTAGAGAAGTAGAATGTCCATTTTTTAGTGACGATGATATTGATTTTTATTTGTCTGAAAATAATGGTAATGAAAATAAGACGTTGTATCAAATGTTTTTGATCAAAGCAGAAGATACAACATTAAGTGTATCAGGTCTTAGTTGTGCCGATACATCTAAATACTTTAGAAGATTGGCTCAAAGATATCGCCAAAATAATTCAAGACAATTAAAAGGAGGTTGATGCAAATGAAAGCACCAGACTTCCTTTTACATCGTTTAAAAGTGCAACTTGGCATGAGAGGCGTTGAATATACGTTTAGCAGGCAAGCAGTTGACAAGTTTGGTCAACCATTAGAAGACGTGCAAGAGCAGGTTAAGTTAAAAGGAATATACCATGAATCAAATGGTTACATTCAAACAACCGGATCTGATGCGACAATAACAAGGACAAAGAAAAGTCCAATGATATTATGTTTGCATGAAGATGGTATTAAGATCAAGCAAGGAGATTCAATTACAATTGAAGGCAAGCAATATAATGTATCAGGGATATTGAATGTTCAAAATTATTCAATAGCTTCTGATATATCTTTGGAAGAGGTGATTTAGCATGCCACAATTTGAATGGGATATGAATATTGAAAACTTAAAACAAGGAATTGCTGCAGTTGATAAGAGAGCACAAGCTGCTGTTGAAATGTATACAAAGAATCAAGCTAAGAGGTTAGAATCTTATGCTAAGAAAGATGCACCTTGGACAGATAGAACAGGCATGGCTAGAAAGTCGTTAAATGCAACTACAAGCAAAACAAATACTGGAATAAGAATAACTTTGGCACATGGAGTTGATTATGGTATATGGTTGGAATTAGCGAATGAAAAAAGATTTGCTATCATAAAGCCTACTATTGAGTTACGTGGCAATGAAGTTCTTGAAGGGTATGCAAATTTGCTTGACAAGATGGGTTATTAGGAGGAGTCTAATGTCCGTATATGAAAAAGTGTTTGATAAGTTCAAACAAAATAATATTGATGTTTACCCTCCGAATACTCATAAGGGAGAGGTAAAAAATAAATATGTAGTTCTGTCAGATGGTGGAAGAACTAAAGCTGGCAATTTTACATCTCAGACAGTTCTATTGGACGCTTTGATATATGTACCTGGATCAAGATTTACAGATTTAGATCCATTTGCAGATGAAGTAAAAGGATATGCCGATGAATTATATCCATTAGTTATTCCAACTGGATATGAGACACCAGCTTTTTATGATGAAACAATAAAAGGGTGGATGAAATCTGTAGAGTATCGTTATACTATACGTAATAAACATGTAAGATAGTAATAGTAAAGGAGGAAATAAGATGGCAGATAATGTAAAGCGTGGCACAGAAGTTGCGATGATTGATTGTGCACTTGTCGTTGTAAAGACAAAAGGGGTAAATGCAAAAAGCATTGGTCTTGATACGGCATCACAAGTAGAAGTTGCAATTGCTACAGAAACTACAGATGCAATTAAGCTTATTATTAAAGGTAAGTTAAAGGCACAGAAGAAAGCTACAACAACCGTTACAGGAAACACATTAACATTAACAGATAATGTACTGAATTTTGAGTTAGCTAAGATCCTTCAGGGCGGAACGATTAAGTATTGGACTTCTGATGATCATACGGAAACATCGACAGAAGCAACAACTTTTGGTATTGCAGGTTATGAACCACCGGTATCAGGAAGTGGTGACAAAGGTGAAACGTTTGACATGGAGCTTTATTCTGCTGTATATGATACATCGGGAGATATTGTTCAGTACGAGAAGATTGTATATCCAAATTGTACAGGTCAGCCATTTGGTGTAGGTGCACAGGATGATACATTCTATGTTGGTTCGATTACGATTGATAGTGCTCCGTCAAAAGGTCAAGCACCATACTCAATCGATACTGTATTTGAATTGCCAAAGTTTGAATCATAATTTGAGTACAATGTAAAAAGGAGAATATAAAAATGGAGAATAAAGTTACAAGTATAACGACTTTGAAAAGCTATATGAAAGGTACTTTAGTTAAGCTTCCTTCTTTTGGACCGAACCAAGATTTTTGGGCTAGATTAAAGCGTCCTTCAATGTTGGATATGATTAAGAATGGAGAAATTCCCAATTCATTGTTGGATACAGCAAGTAGTTTATTTGCTGAAGGAACACAGATGCTGGAAGGAACAAATTCTGATGCTGTAAAAGAATTGTTTGATGTTATTGATAAGCTTTGCGAAGCAACATTTGTTGAACCAAAATATAATGATCTTAAAGAAGCAGGTATTAAACTTACAGACGAGCAAATGATGTTCGTTTTCTCTTATACACAAAACGGTGTAAAGGCGTTAGAATCCTTTCGTGAGGACGCCAAGGATATTGAGCATATTACAGATGAGCAGAATCTACAATTGCTTGCCAAGTCAGATACTGAGAATTGAAGATGATTATACAGCTTATTGTTTTGATGAAGCATGTGCTTTGATTATGTCTAAAATAGATAATGATGAGAAGCCGAAGTTTAAAAAAATAAAAGAAAAACAAAAAAATCAAGTAAAGAAAAAGGCAAGAATGCTACCAAGCGAGATCTATAAGAAGTTTGATAAGCAATAAGTGAGGTGAGGTTTTAATGAGCGTCAATTTAGGTACTGCTGTTGGCTATTTAGATTTAGATACGTCTAAGTTTACGATGGGCTTTAAGCAAGCTATAACAGCAACTAAAGGATTTAAGGATGGAACTAGCGGAGTGGCAAGTGCTTTAAAAGGTGTTAGTAACGGAATGTCTACAATTGGTAAAGACATGACTTTGAAAGTTACTACTCCAATAGTTGCAGCCGGAGTAGCAGTAGTTAAAACCTCAGCTTCGCTTGAGCAAAGCCTTTCGAAAGTAAAAGCTATATCAGGTGCTACTGGCGATGATATGGTTAAGTTAAAAGATAAAGCTATTGAGATGGGTGCTAAAACAAAGTTTTCTGCTACAGAAGCTTCTGATGCATTCACTTATATGGCAATGGCTGGTTGGAAGACAAACGATATGTTAAACAGTATCGATGGTATAATGAATCTTTCAGCAGCAGATGGATTGGATTTAGCAACTACGTCTGACATTGTTACAGATGCAATGACAGCATTTGGATTAGCAGCAGATGGAACTACAAAGATTGTAAAAGATGGATTTGTTAAAGAGGTTTCAAATGCGTCACATTTTGCAGATGTAATGGCTTCAGCAAGTTCAAATGCAAATACAAATGTTTCGATGCTAGGTGAATCATTTAAGTATGTAGCACCAGTTGCCGGATCGTTGGGGTATTCAGTAGAAGACACAGCGGTTGCGTTAGGTTTAATGGCTAATAGCGGTATTAAAGCATCGCAAGCTGGTGCAGGATTAAGAGCCGCTTTAACTAATATGGTTAAGCCGACGGATACAATGCAAGCTGTTATGGATCGTTATCATTTATCATTAACAAACACAGATGGTTCAATGAAATCGCTTAGTGAAGTAATGGAAATGCTTAGAATGAAGATGGGTGGTCTTTCAGAAGCAGAACAAGCAAGTGCAGCAGCAGCTTTGTTTGGAAAAGAAGCTATGTCAGGAATGTTAGCAATTATAAATGCAGCTCCAAGTGACTATGATAAGTTGACAAAGGCTATAAATAATGCAGATGGAACTGCAGAAGATATGGCAAATACGATGCAAGATAATTTGAATGGTCAGATTACTATTCTAAAATCAAACTTAGAATCTCTTGCAATATCTATAGGTGATTTAATCATTCCTTATGCTAAAAAAGTTGTTGAAAAAATACAAGAAGTTGTTGTTTGGCTAAATAGCTTAGATGATAAGACTAAAGATAGAATTGTAAAAATAGCAGCAATAGTTGCAGCTATCGGGCCATTACTTTTAATTATATCAAAAGTAATATCTATAGTATCGTTAGTTATAAACGTATTTAATAAATTAACAGTTGTTGCAGGATTAGTTGCCAACCCAATTGGATTATTGATAATAATCATAGGATCTTTAGTTGCAGCATTCGTTAATCTTTGGAACAAGTCAGAAGCGTTTAGAAGTTTTTGGATAAATCTTTGGAATAAAGTGAAAGACACAACTGGTACAGTTGTAAATGCAATTATAGATTTTTTTACAAAAACATTACCTAATGGGTTTGAAAAAGCAAAGACGAAAATTAAGCAGTTTCCTGAAAAGATCGTAGAGTTTTTTAAAAACTTGCCTGAAAAGATTGGGTATGTTATAGGGCAAGTTTTAGGGCATATTGTAAAGTTTGCAGCAGAAATGCCAGGTAAGGCAAAAAAAGTAGGCAAAGACTTTGTTGATGGAGTAGTTAACTTTTTCAAAGAATTACCGATAAAAATTGCTACTTGGTTAGCAAAAGTAATTTTAAAGGTGGAAAAATTCAAAAAAGAATTTCCTGAAAAAGCAAAAGAGGCAGCAAAGAATTTTGCTGAAAGCTTGACAAAGAAACTTAAAGAATTACCTGGTAAAATGCTAAAGATTGGTAAAAATATTGTTGATGGTATTGTTAATGGTATAAAAAATTCTATTACAAATGCAAAGAAAAATATAAGTGAATTTGCCGGTGGTTTAGTTGATGGATTTAAAGATGCATTGGATATTCATTCACCGTCTAGGGTAATGAGAGATCAAGTCGGAGCTCAAATTGCAAATGGTATTATAGTCGGCATTAAATCAAAGAAAGGTGCGGCTAAAAAATCAGCATCAGAATTGTCACAAGAAATTGTTAGTGCAGCAGAAAAGAAGCTTGATTGGCTTGAGACATTTAATAAGATTTCTGTTGCTGAAGAAGTAGCTTATTGGAGAAAGATATATGATTCTACCAAGAAAGGTTCAGATGCGAATTTAACAGCATACAAGAATTATGTGTCAGCAAAAAAATCTTATAATGAGGAATTAAAGACACTAGAAGATGATTATAAAGAAAAAGTAACAAAGGTTTATGATGACTTAAAATCAAAAGTAAAAGAGTTGTCAGATGCATACAAAGAGCAAGTAAATTCTCGTAAAGAATCTTTATTGTCTGCATTTAAGTTATTTGATAAATATGAAATTTCTTCTGACAAAAATGGAGAGGATTTGACTAGTAATTTACAGTCACAAGTTGATGCATTGAAGCAATTTAATACACAGATGAGTAAATTGGAAGGAAGAAACATTTTACCAAAAGCTTTGATAGAAGAGTTAAGAAGCCAGGGTGTTGCGGCTACTGGTGAATTAGAAGCACTAAATTCATTGACGTCAGATAAGTTGAAAGAGTATGGTGATCTTTGGAAACAACGGAATAAGTTGGCAAAAGAGGAGGCTGAAAGAGAGAATCAGGAAGCTTATGCAAAGTTGCAAAAGAATATTGAGAAAGCTAATAAAACAGCATATGAAAAGCTTGATAAGTTACAAGCAAAATATGACAAGAAATTGACAAAAATGAAAAAGGATGCATATAGCGCAGCAAAGACAATTGGAAAGAAAACTGGTCAAGGAATAGTTGATGGAATTAAAACGAAGAAAAAAGAAATTGATAAAACTTTAAGTAGCCTGCAGAAAAATATAAATTCGTATATGAGCAAAATAAGCAGTAGCTTAGAAAAAGTAAAGTATACAGCAAGTGAGTTTTCGAATGTTGGAGTAAGTTCACATAGACAAGGCCTAACATATGTTCCATATGATGGATATAGAGCAATTTTGCATGAAGGAGAAAGAGTACTTACAAAAGAAGAAGCAAAGGCAAATAATGTATCAGGTGATACTTTCATATTTAATAGTCCAAAGGCTATAGATGAAAGAGAAGCAGCAAGGCAAATGAAACTTGCAAAAAAACAGTTAGCCATGGATTATTAAAGGAGGTGAAAAGTATATGGTTGACAGTATAAAAATTAAGAATAATGCAACTAACTCTATTAAGAGTTTTGATATGTCAGAGGCTGATTATTTGATATATGAAGGTGCAATAGATTGGGGAAATGTTTCTGTAAATCACAATACATTTTCGTATCCTACACAAATAGGCTCATATATAACGAATACGGTAATTGGAACGAGAGATGTGTCAATAAATGGATGGATTATCGGTGATACATTAGACGATATAAACAGAAAGAAAGAGGAGCTATCAAAGCTTATAAATCCGCTTGAACAGATTACGATATATGTTGGTGATTATTCGATGCATGGAAAGCCAAGCAGCAATGTGACATATAGTAAGGAATATGCCGAAAATAACGAAGTTTGTTGTAAGTTCTTGATACAGGTACTTTGCGATTATCCAATGTTTATATTGACAAATCCATTGACACCAGAGATTGGAAAAATATTTGGTGGTTTCATGTTTCCGTTGATAATACCAAAAGAAAAAGGTATGATAATGGGATATAGGCGAAGAAGTTTATTTGTATCGATCGACAATCAAGGCAGCATAAGTGTTGGTGCAAAGATAAAAATATATGCACACGGAACTGTTAATAATATTGAGATAACTGATGTTGTGACAGGAAAAAAAATCAGAATAAACAAAGTACTTAGTAGTGGAGAAGTAGTTGAGATAGATACCAATGCTGGAGAAAGACACGTTACAGGCATTGTAAACGGTACAGAATATGATTACATCCAATATTTTGATTATGATTCAGATTGGCTACAATTGCAAACAGGTGTCAATACATTAACATTCAGATCATATTCAAGTGATAACATTGCTGATGAAACTTACAAAAGAGCAGAAGTTATTATAGAGTACAAGTCAGCAATATATAATATACCGGAGGAATAGAAGATGAGACTTGAAGTATTTGATTTTGAATTAAATCGCTTAGGCTTGATAGAAATGTACTCTACTATAACTTATACTCTTAAATTTGTAGATGTTGGGAGTTTTGAGCTTAAATGTGCAATAAATAAGCAGAATGTTAAACTTATTCAGAAAAATCGTTTTCTATGGATAGAAGATGAAGTATGTGGTATTATTCAGTATATAAGTTCATCTACAGATGATGGCACTATAACTGCTAAGGGAAAACTTGCAAAAGAAATGCTGAATTGGCGGTGGGTTTATCCATGCTTTGTGAAGACTGGAGAACCTGCTGCACTGGCTGAAAGTATTGTTAATATTCATTGTGTAAATCCATCTGAATCTAAGCGTAAAATGAGAGGGCTTGTAATTGGCAATGCAGGATACGTTATTAACAAGCCACATATAACGTATCAAAAGACAGGAGATACAGTTCTTACTTCTGTTCAAAATATTTCAACAGCAAACAATCTTGGTTTTGAAATATATTTTAATCCAAGAAATGTAAATCCATTTAAGTTTGTTATGTTGGAAGGAAAAGATAGGACAATTGGAAACAAAGATGGAAATAAACCAGTTGTTTTTTCAAGGGATTTCGAAAATATCGTATCAGGTAGTTACGAATACAATGACGATAGTTTTCGTAATGTAGCTTTAGTTGCTGGAGAAACTGCCGATGGGTCTAATAATGAGAATGCAGCAAGGACATTTTTAGTTGTAGATCAAGTAGGAAGTGAGAATGTGTCTAGTTTCTGCCGAAAAGAGCTTTATGTTGATGCAAGGGACTTACAATCTGAATACTCAGAAGAAGTAACTACAAAAGATGATGAAGGAAATAATACTACAGAAACTGTTCAAAAGAAAATGACAGAGCAGGAGTATAATGCAACATTGTCAAACCGTGGCTTTGAAAAGATGGGAGAAACGTTAGTTGAGGAATCGTACGAATCCCAAATAAGAACAGATGCAAGGACAATATATCAGTTTGGAAAAGATTATACATATGGTGATTATGTTACTGTAATTGATAAAAGTTTGGGAATAATGTTAAATGTACAAATAACGGAGATGCAAATTGTTTATGATGCGAATGGTTATGATTATATACCAACTTTTGGGAATAGTGTTCCAACAATACTAAAAAAAATAAAACGAATAATATAGGTGGTGATAGTAATGGCAGAAACAAGTGGATTTTTTAATGCTGAGATGGTTGAAGATGATGGTTCGACAACGTATGATAGAATATACTATGCAGATCAATTTGCTTATTATTTTAGTAAGTTCATTTCCAATGGTGTTTACATCAATCCTGCTACACAATTAAAAGTAACATCGAAAGGCGAATTGAAGTTAAATGTAGCGGTTGGTGATGCATTTATTAACGGCTATTGGTATAAGAATGATGAGAACTTCGAGTTACAACTTGCACAAGCAAATGGTTCTTTGCCGAGAATTGATAGGATTGTATTACGATGGGATTCATTGACAAGATATATCAATCTTGCAATATTACAAGGGAATCCAGCAGCTACGCCAAGTGCAAAGAATCTCACAAGAAATGCCGATACATGGGAACTTGGTCTTGCAGACGTATACATTGAAAGAGGTGTTTTATCTGTTTCTGATGCGAATATAACAGATCTTAGACCAGATAGAACATATTGTGGATATGTTGCAGGAGTTGTAAGCCAGATTGACACGACAAATCTTTTTGCACAGTTTACAGATGCATTTGAACAATACTATGAAAAGCAGGTAACAACTTCAGATAAATTTAGTTCTGATCTTGCTAAAAAATATAATGATTATGCAGTCCTTGCCGAAACTAACTTTGGAAAGTGGATGACTGACACAAAGGGTGATTTTGATACATGGTACGAAACTATTCAAGCAATGCTTAGTGATGAGGAAGCAGTTAAACTTGCAAATCAAATTGCAGAGTTAAAAAAACAGTTTCAATTGCTTGCATTAAGGGGATTAAAAACAGATTTGTTTGAATTGGCGTCAAATGATGGTTCTGTATTTACGGAAAATGCACAGAATGCATACGTATTCTTGAAGCAGATATATGGCAAGTCTGAGCTGGTGAATGATATATTTATTAGTGTTGGTGAATCTGGTACACTTGAATTTGACTCAGTTGATGCAACAAATAAGAATGTAAGTAGTGCAAAGTTGACAACAGGAATGCCTTTGAGAGGATTTACTATTGATGATGTATCTGTTGCAAATTATACTGATGCAAATGGTAAATATTGGTTGTGTGATAGTATAGAGCTTTCTGTAGATGGCTATTGGTATTGCATTAAAAGAGTTGGCAGAATTTTGTCATATAACTCCGAGGCAGTAGGAAGCATTTATAAGACACCAACTGGAACTTTAGACAAAGGAAAGCAGGTACTTTATAAGTTAAGTGATTATGTTGTTTCGAAACTTACTGACAAAGAACAAAGTCAATTATCTGAATTACTTTCTTATGGAGGAGGTAAATTGCCAGCCGTGACAGGAAGTAATGCAGCAGAAGCTATACAATTACATGTAGAACAAAATGTTACAGACGAAAATGGTGTGCATAACATAAGATTTAGAAGCGGTTCGTTTCAATATAAAGAAGGAAATAAATGGAAAAATATAGCAGCACAATTAAAAGGTATCGTAAACAATCAGGTAACGACAGAGGAAGGGTTTGCTTTGGATGCGCGACAGGCAAACCCGAATATAAACGGTACGCTTGCTAAACAGTTAAATGATTTAAGGGACAAAGTTTCGACTTCGCAAGGTCAAAATTTGATAAATTATCCTTATGACGGAACCGAAGGGGATACTAATGGTATCACTTGGACAGTAAACGAAGATGGATCTATAACTGCTAACGGCACAGCTAGTAAAGAGACACCATATTCTTTGATATATCCATATAGTTTATCTACCTTGAAATCACTTCAGTTAGGGTATACATATACAATTAGTGATGGACTCACTGATGAACAGCATGCAAATATTGCCTATACACAGGTCGTTCGTTATGATAAAAGTTATCCTACCTATTATAAGTATGGGATTTCTTCAATGAAAGGAACCGAAACATATACCGCAAATGATGAGAATTCTCTCCGGTATGGAATAAGGTTGATTATTAGAAATGGTGCAACTGCAGATAATATTACATTCAGGCCAATGTTTGAAATCGGAACGGTATCGCATGAATACCAGCCTACAACTCTTAGTAACCCTACGCTGAAAAAGGAGATCGGAAGCGCACTGCAACCGGAAAGTAT
>OCSH01000344.1_pt1 | contig 55446 bp, 51 predicted proteins | sample 1538371 | NCBI WGS metagenome assembly OCSH01 (sample SAMN04571687, study PRJEB22368) | human gut metagenome | biome: human gut; material: stool | host: Homo sapiens | place: Luxembourg | collected 2012-06-01 | reverse complement strand
CGAAAATAGGTTCCGTTACAAGTTTTTCGATATTGTTCAATTTTCAAGGTCCTGTGTCTCTCAACCTTGGCGGCTGACAGCTTAAACATTTTACCAGATTTGGTTTTGAATGTCAAGCACTTTTTTCAGAAGTTTTTGAAATTCTTGGAAGAACTCATCGAGCTTCGTACTTTTTCATCCGTTTTTGCTGAGATTTGTCTGTCAGACGTCCGCCTGACAGTAATGTATTTTATCACAGCCCCGGACAAAAAGCAAGAGCTTTTTTCAACTTTTTTCAAGAAAATCCAATTTTCTTACTCTTCCAGCAATTTTGCCCGCATGAGCTTGAGCAGCTTGCGTTCCCGCCGGGAGATCTGCACCTGTGTGGTATGCAGGAGCTTCGCCGTTTCGCTCTGGGTCTTGCCCCCATAAAAACGAAGCCGAATCAGCAGCTGATCCTCTTCCGGCAGCTTTTCCAGCACCTCGGCCAGCCCGATGCGGTCGGCCAGCGCTTCTTCGGGGGATTCCACGGGGATGTCGATCTGACGGTCGGGCTCATCCCGGTTCTCCGGGGTCAGGCTGATGGTGGGCTGGGCAGCCTGTACGGCCAGCGTGATGTTCTCCACGCTCTCCCCCAGCTCCTCGGCCAGTTGGGAAAGGGTGGGCTCAGTACCACAGAGCTTGCGGTGATGTTCCCGCGCCGCGTTGACACGCAGGTTCAGTTCCTTTAGGGAGCGGCTCACCTTGACTGTGCCCCCATCCCGGAACAGCTTCTTGATCTCGCCGAGGATGACCGGCACCGCGTAGGTGGAAAAGCAAACGCCCCGCGCCGGGTCAAAGGCATCGTAAGCCTTGACCAGCCCCATGCAGCCCGCGCTGTACAGGTCGTCGTATTCAATGCCTCTGCCCCGGAAGCGCCCGGCGCAGGAATGCACCAGCCCCAGATTCTGCTCAATGAACGCACTGCGCTCCGTGTTTTCCGTGATCATCGTGTTCCCTCTTTCTTTTTTATGTAGAGGGCCTTTCCTCCAGACGCTTGGTCAGGGTAACGCGGGTGCCCCGGCCCGGTGCCGAGCGGACCTGTACCTTATCCATAAAGCTCTGCATGACTGCAAAGCCCAGCCCAGAGCGCTCTTCGGGGTTGCCGGTGGTAAAGAGCGGCTCCATGGCCTTGGGGATATCCGGGATGCCGATGCCTTTATCCGCCACCGTGATCTTCACGAGTCGGCCGGGATAGACAGCCACCGTCATCACGATGGGCCCCACGCAGTCCGGGTAGGCGTGGACGATGCAGTTGGTGACCGCTTCGGACACGGCGGTCTTCAGGTCGGCGAGCTGGGGTACGGTAGGATCATACCGGGCCAGAAAGGCCGCTGCCGCGCCGCGGGCGTAGGCTTCGTTGACACTGAGGGAGTCAAACTGTATTTTTGTGGTGTTTTCCGCTTTCATGGTCATTCCTCCTGTCCTTCCCGGCCGGGTTCGTCCGCACAGGCGATGCCCGCAAGCTGCAGCACTCGGCGCAGTTGTTCCGGCGCGTGTTGGATGCGCAGGGTGCCGCCCAAGCTGCGGGCGCAGCGCTGACGCCCCAAGATCAGCCCCACACCGGACGAGTCCATAAAGCCCACCCCGCCGAGGTCCAGCACCAGCGTGCGGGGCGTGCGGGTGAGCAGGGCATCGTCGAGCTGGATGCGAAGATTTTGCGCGGCATCGTGGTCGATCTCGCCCGCCAAGTAAGCATAGAGCAGATCGTCTGCCGCGCTGAATGTCACGGTCGCCATAGGCTCCCCCTTTCCGATTTACGCTGAAGGATCTTCCACCGGCGGCGTAAGATCCTTCGCAATATAAAAACAAAAGAGCTTGTACACAAATCCAGTGTACAAGCTCTTGCGTGTGATTTTTAGAAAATGCTGTCGCTCAGCGGTTTTCGAGCTGGGCAGCGGCTTCCAGCGCGATGGCTTCACTGCCGCAGATCAGCAGACCACGGCGGCTGCCGGCCTTGGCAAGGCCGATGGCTTCTTCGAGGCTCTCGCACAGCTCGGCGTCGAAGTGATACCGCGCCTTTTCCAAAAGCCGTTCGGTCAGGGCATCCCCGGCGCCCTTGGGCGTGACGAGGAAGACCTTGTCGAAGGGATTCTCCCTCATGCCGGGCATGGAGCCTTTGTCCTTCTTCTGCTCCTCCGGGGTCAGGCCCGTTTCCAGCGCGGTGAAGAAGGCTTCCGCCCCTTCCTCCTCGGTCAGGCCGATGATGGCGCTCAAGTGGCGCACCTTGGCCATGTTGAGGACGCGGAGCAGCGCCATGGCTTGCTGCGGGGTGTGGCAGGCATCCAGCACGATCAGCGGGCGCTGGGAGAGCACCCGGATGCTGCTGCGGTTCTCGACGGCGGCAAGTCCCTCCAGAATTGCTTCATCCGGGATGTCGAGGCCTTTCTTGCACAGGGCAAGGGCGGTTTCCACCGCGATGGCGGCGCTGCCCGCCGCGTGGCGGCCCAAAAAGGCCAGCGGGACGGTATAGCCGCCGTAGTCCACCTTGCTGGTGAACTTTTCCGCTTCGAGGAAGGTGATGTCATCCGGGTCGGGGACCACCAGTTCGCAGTCCTCCCGCCCGGCAGCCACGATCAGCTCGCTGAGCACGGCCTTGGGCTGGTCCGGTGCGGTGACGCAGATCGCGCCCTCCCGCATGACGCCCGCCGCCAGCGCAGCCGACCGCTCCAGCGAACGGCTCACGCCGTCCGGGCCGATGGACGTCACCACGCAGACCGGCATGTGGGCCAGCGCCTCGGCAAGGCCAGCGTCCGGCAGTTCCACCACGGCCAGACGGCAGCCCGCCGCGCCGAAGCAGATCGCCGCAGCCGCCAGTTCCGCCGCCGCGCGGGGCAGGGGCTTGCGGCTGCTGAGCTGATCTGCAGCGGTGCAGAGCAACCCGGCGTCCACGGGGTTCCCGTTGATGCGGATGCGCTGGGCCAGCGGCTCGCAGCCCGCGTGATATAGGCCGGTGACGAAGCCCGCGGCCTTGAGCACCGCAGCGATGAGGGCAGCGGATGCGGTCTTGCCCGCCGTACCGGCTGCGCCCACATACGCCACCTGCTGCGCCGCAGCGGGCAGAGCGGCGCGCAGTTCCTCCGCCGGGGCAAACCCCTCCGGCAGAGCGGCAAAGTATTCATTTGCCCGATCTATGGTCATTGCGTCAATCCTCGTTTCGATGTTTGTAAAGCAGGATGCACATACGGATCAGCCCCAGCAGGATGAGCCCCACCATGAGGCCGGTCATGACGCCGGAAAAATCGATCCAGATGTCGGTGACCTGCCCGCTGCGCCCCGGCACGAAGAGCTGGACGGTCTCATCGGTCAGCGCTGTGAGCACCCCACCCAAGATGGGCCACGAGACATGCCGCAGCAGGTGCCGCGTGTACACCCGCAGACAGAGCATGAGCAGGAACCCCTCCAGCATATATTCGCAGAAATGGGCCAGCTTGCGGACGATGTGCATCGTGAGATGGTGCGCCGCGCCGTTCAGCCCCAGCACCCGCAGAATCTGCTGCATCCGCTCCAGCACCCGGCCGCTGGCCCCTTCCGAGACAGCGGCCACCTGCATGGAGTTGGTGAAGATGAAGGTGATGCAGCTGATGAGCGCAAAGGTAAAGATCACCCGCCCGGCCAGCAGCCACGGCGAGATGCGCTTCTTCTGTTCCGTCATCAGCCCAGCGCCTTGATGCTCTGCTCGATGTTGGCCAGCTTGTCCTGACTCTTGGCGTGCTTTGCGCGGATATCCTCCACCAGTGCCGCCGGGGCGCGCTCGACGAACTTGGGGTTGTTGAGCTGGTTCTCGAACATGGCCAGTTCTTTTTCCGCCTTGGCCTTTTCCTTGTTCAGGCGGGCCAGCTCCTTCTCGCGGTCGATCAGCTCCATCATGGGGATGAAGCCGCGGGCGGCGTGGGTGGAGACCTGCACCATGCCGTCGGTGCTGCCCTCGTACTTCTCGGTAAAGGTCACCTCGGTGGCAAAGGCGAACTTGGCCAGATAGACCTGTGCGTTCTGGAAGGGGGCTGCGTCCGCCGTCTCGATGATCATGCTGGTCTTCTTGGCGGGGTGGACGTTCATCTCGGTGCGCATGGTGCGCACGGCCTTGATATAATCCATGACCTTCTCAAAGGCTTCCTCTTCCTCCGGCCAGTTGTGGGCGTCGTCCACGGTCGGCCAGCTCTGGGTCATGATGGTCTCGGCGGAGCCGGGCAGGGCCTGATACAGTTCCTCGGTCACAAAGGGCATGAAGGGATGCAGCAGCTTGAGGGCCTTGTCCAGCACGTACACCAGCACACGGCGGGCGGTGTCGGCCTGTTCGGCGTCGCCGGAGTTCAAGCGGGGCTTCGCGATCTCGATGAACCAGTCGCAGTAGACATCCCAGATGAAGCTGTTGATCTTGGCAGCGGCCAGACCCATCTCGTAGTGGTCGAGGTTGTCGGTCATGGCACCGGCCACCTGATTCAGCTTGGTCAGCACCCACTTGTCGCTCATGTCCAGCTTGTCGTCGGCGGGCAGACCCGGCTGGAAATCTTCGGGCAGGTTCATCAGCACGAAGCGGGTAGCGTTCCACAGCTTATTGGCGAAGTTGCGGGCTGCCTCCACCTTCTTCTCACTGTAGCGCATGTCGTTGCCGGGGGTGGAGCCGTCCAGCAGCATGAAGCGCAGAGCATCCGCGCCGTACTTGGCGATGACTTCCAGCGGATCGATGCCGTTGCCGAGGCTCTTGGACATCTTCCGGCCCTGACTGTCGCGGACGATGCCGTGGATGCAGACGGTGTCGAAGGGGGCCTTGCCGGTGTAGGCCAGACCGGAGAAGATCATGCGGCTGACCCAGAAGCCGATGATGTCGTAGCCGGTGACGAGGGTGTTGGTGGGGTAGAAATACTTGAGGTCGGCGCTGTCCTCATTGGGCCAGCCCAGCGTGCTGAAGGGCCACAGCGCAGAAGAGAACCACGTATCCAGCGTGTCGGGGTCCTGCGTGAACTTGCTGCCGCCGCACTTGGGGCAGGTGCAGGGAGTCTCCTTCGCCACCACGGTCTCGCCGCAGTCGTCGCAGTAGTAAGCCGGGATCTGGTGGCCCCACCACAGCTGGCGGCTGATGCACCAGTCGCGGGTGCCCTTCATCCAGTTCATATAGTTTTTGGTGAAGCGCTCCGGGATGAACTTGATCTCACCCTTTTCCACGCTCTCGATGGCGGGCTTTGCCAGCGGCTCCATCTTGACGAACCACTGCTTCGAGACCATAGGCTCGATGGTGGAGTGGCAGCGGTAGCAGGTGCCGACCTCGTGCTTCAGGGGCTCGATCTCCTTCAGGAAGCCGCCCTCTTTCAGGTCGGCCAGAATGGCCTTGCGGGCTTCCATGGTGGTCATGCCGGCGTACTTGCCGCAATCCAGCACCTGCGGTTCGTTCACGGTGTTCTTGCCCGCTGCAAAGAGGGCATCGGCAGCGGCCTTGTCGGCAGCGCCGGTCATGCGGCCGTCGTAGGTGAAGACGCGGACGATGGGCAGGTCATGGCGCAGGCCGACCTCAAAGTCGTTGGGGTCGTGGGCCGGGGTGATCTTCACGACACCGGTACCCTTGGTCATGTCGGCGTGCTCGTCGCAGACGATGGGGATCTCCTTGTTCAGCAGCGGCAGGACGACATGGCAGCCGTGCAGGTGGGCATAACGGGGGTCGTCGCCGTTGATGGCGACAGCGGTATCGCCCAGCATGGTCTCCGGGCGGGTGGTGGCCAGCTCCAGCATCTCGCCGGTCTCCTTGACCGGGTAGAGCAGGTGCCAGAAGTTGCCGTCCTTCTCCTCGTACTCCACTTCCGCATCCGAGATGGAGGTGTTGCAGTGGGGGCACCAGTTGACCATCCGGTTGCCGCGGTAGATCAGGCCCTTGTCGTACAGGCGGACGAACACTTCTTTGACGGCGTCGGAGCAGCCCTCATCCATGGTAAAGCGCTCGCGCTGCCAGTCGCAGCTGGTGCCCAGCTTCTTGAGCTGGCTGACGATGCGGTTGCCATACTTGGTCTTCCACTCCCAAGCGCGCTCCAAGAAGCCGTCGCGGCCCACCATCTCCTTGGTCAGGCCCTCGGCACGCATGGCCTCCACGACCTTGGCCTCGGTGGCGATGGATGCGTGGTCGGTGCCGGGCACCCACAGGGCCGCGTAGCCCTGCATCCGCTTGGTGCGGATGAGAACGTCCTGCATGGTGTTATCCAGCGCATGACCCATGTGCAGCTGGCCGGTGACGTTCGGCGGCGGCATCACGATGGTGTAGGGTTTCTTGTCGGGGTCTGCTTCCGTGTGGAAGTAGCCGCCGTCCAGCCAGAACTGGTAGATGCGGTCTTCCACCTGACTGGGATCGTACTGTTTTGCGAGTTCTTTCATCCGAATCTCCTCCCAAACTGTTTGTGAAGTGGGACGAAAAAAGCCGCCCCACGGAACGTTCCATGGGACGGCTGTAACTTTTATTACACCGCGGTACCACCCAAATTGCACAAAAAGCGTCTGGCTTTTTTGTGCCCCTTGATGCCCCGATAACGTGGGGCAGCCCCGGAGGCGACTACTGGATTCCCCGCCCCTGCTCAAAAGCGACAGCACACCGCTGCGTCCTTACCGGCTTTCACCTGCCCCGGCTCTCTGGAAAGCTGCCCGCGATGCGCACTCTTTTTCATTGCATTTATACAAAGAATATAGCCGTTTTTGTGCGTTTTGTCAATCTCTTTTTTCAAAAAAGCCGTGTCAGCCTTTCAGGCGGGCCTTCAGCATCTGGGCCTTGCGGTAGACTTCGGGCGAAAGCAGGAACAGCCCGTCAGGACTCCTGCAACACCTCGGTGCGGAGCTGCGCGATGAGCCGCTCCATCAGAGCCACCCGGTTGAAGGGGGTCATCAGATAGAAGCCGTCCGCGTAGGGCAGGGCTTTCCGGGCCATCTCCAGCGAGATGGCAAGGCCCAGTTCCTCGCCCCCGGTCCGATCCAGCCCGGCGAACTTCTGAATGATCTCCTCGTCCACATGGATGCCGTTGATCTCGTTTTCCATAAAGATGGCGTTCCGCTGGCTGACCACCGGCATGATGCCCGCCAAGATCTTGGCCCGGCTGCCCAGCGTCTCCCGCGTGCGGCGGAGGTTCTCCACCGCCTGTTCGGACAGCACCGGCTGGGTCAGGAAACCGGACATCCCGTTTTCCAGCTTTTCGCCCGCCCGGCGCAGCTCCACATCAAAGTTGCGGGCGTTCAGGTTCAGCGCCCCGAAGACCGTCATGGGGGTGGGCATCTCCCGGTCCTCTCCGGCCAGCGAGACGATGTACTGAGCCAGTTTGCGGGAGTTGAACTGGTAGACGTTCTTCACCTCGTCCCGCTCAGCGGTGGGGATGGGGTCCCCCGTGATGGCCAGCACCTCCCGCACGCCCTCGGCGTACAGGCCCAGCAGCAGCGCCTTGGTGGCGTTCAGGTTGCGGTCCCGGCAGGTCATGTGGGGCAGGGTGCACATTCCCAGCTCCCGGTGGACCCGGCACGCCACAAGGGAGGAATCCATCCGCGCCTGCGCAATGGGGCAGTCGGCGATGGTCAGCAGGTCGGCCCCTGCCGCCTGCAATTTTCGCGCTCCCTCCAGATAACCGGTCAGGTCGGCGTTGCGGGGAGAATCCAGCTCAATGGCAATGACCTTTTCGCCCGCGTTCAGCTTGCGCAGGAAAGTGTCCTCGTTTTCCACCGGTTTTACTTCCGTTGTGGAAAGTTTTACCGGTTCCGCCGATAGTTTCCTCTCCGGCAGGGCATCCAGCGCCGCCCGCAGGGCCGCAATGTGGGCGGGGGTGGTGCCGCAGCAGCCGCCGAGGATGCGCACTGCGCCCTCTGCCGCCAGCCCGCTCAGCTCCCGCGCAAAGTATTCCGGCTTGCCCTGATACCGCACCTGCGTCCGGGTCACCACCGGGTAGCCCGCGTTCGGCATCACGGAAAGGGGCAGCGCCCCGCCCGCCAGCCCTCTTGCCAGCGTGCGCATCGCACCGGAGGCCGACACGCAGTTCAGGCCCACCGCATCCACGCAGCCGCTCTCGGTCATCCGGCGGACAAGGTCCTTGCAGTAGACGCCCTCGCGGGTGTAGCCGTCCGGCAGCACCGCGAAAGACACCAGCACAAAGGCCTCCGGCACCTGCGCCTTCACGGCACGGACAGCCTCCAGAATCCCCACGTCGGAGCTCAGGGTCTCGAACAAAAAGTTTTTGGCCCCCAGCGCCGCAAAACGTTCGGCCACAGCAGTATACACCTGCGCCGCCGGGACCGCCTCGGTATCCGGGGCCGGGCCGAGGTCCGCAAAGACCGCCGCGCCGATCTCCGCCGCCGCCTCTGCAGCCAGCTTCCAGCCCGCATCCGCCAGCTTCTCCCAGCCGGGGGCATGACCCGCCGCCAGCCGGGGTAGGCTGAAGGTGTTCGTCTTGATGGCGTCCGCTCCGGCGGCCAGATACTCGGCGTGGACCTTCCGCACCCCCGCCGGGTCGGTCAGGTTCGCCTGTTCGCAGTCCGCTCCGGGAGCCGCTTTATAATAGGTGCCCATGCCGCCGTCAAACAGCAGCGGCTTGCGGGATAAAAATGCACGGATATCGTCCATGATAAAGCTCCTTTTCCTTTGATTGCGCTTGCCTTTATACAAGAATTCAGGTATAATTTTGTTATAAGGAGGTGTATCGGATGCCTAAGATTCGTTCCAGCGCAGACCTGCGCAACAATTACAATGATATCTCCACGTTCTGCCACACTTACGCTGAACCGGTGTTCATCACCAAAAACGGCAAGGGTGACCTCGCTGTGATGAGCATTGAAACTTACGAGGAAATGGTCGGCCGCTTCGAGCTGTACGGGAAGCTTCAGGAAGGCCTCGACGATGTAGCCGCCGGGCGGACCCGTCCGTGGGCAGAAGTCAAAGCCGAATTGGCAAAACGCTGGGAGGTCTGAATGCTCTACCAAATCGACATTTCCCACCGGGCACATCAGGATATTGAAGATGCTGCTTGTTCTATTGCGTATCAGCTTAAAAATCCCTCTGCCGCACAGAATCTTGTTCGCCGAGCATTCGGATCCATTGACTCGCTGGAAGAACTCCCGGCTCGGTTTTCCGTTGTACGAGACCCTTTCTTAGCAAGCCTTTCCATTCGCTTCGTCCCCGTGCAGGGTTATCTCGCCTTTTATCAGGTCAATGAAGTTACCCAGACCGTACACATTCTTCGTTTTTTGTACGGCCAGAGCAACTGGGCTTCTATCCTGAAAACCGATTTTCACCCCAACTGATCTTTCTCCCCGCGTTGGCGGGGAGTTTTTATTCTCCTCTTCTTCAGTTTAATGAAGTTTCTCTCCTTGTCAAGCATTTTTTCCTTCATCGGCGCGGTTTTGCTTGCGCGGGGGCGGATTTTGTGCTATCCTATGCGTAACTTTACAGGATGAGGAGCGTGAGCATCATGCGCCATGCAGGAACGCAGGAGATCGAGACCGAGCGGCTGGTTTTGCGCCGCCTGACCCCGGAGGACGCCGGGATGATGTACCAGAATTGGGCCAACGACCCACAGGTGACAAAATTTCTGCGGTGGGAGCCGCACAAAAACGCGGACGAGACCCGCGAGCTGCTGACCGCATGGGCACTGCTCTACCCCAACGGAGATTACTACCAGTGGGGCATTGTGGAAAAGGCCACCGGGCAGGTGTTCGGGTCTATCAGTGTTTTCACCTCCAGTTCCGCCGAACCGGAGCGGGACCCGTGGCCCGGTTTCGACCATACCAACGGTGTGTGGGAAGTGGGCTACTGCATCGGCCGGAGCTGGTGGAACAAAGGCTTTACCACCGAAGCCCTTCGTGCCGTTGTAGAATACTGGTTCAAAAATACAGATAGCAACTGGCTGGCCTGCTGCCATGCGGTCGAAAACCCCGCCAGCGGCCGGGTACAGCAGAAGGCCGGCTTCGTCTACGACCACGATTCCGTATACCACAAATTCGACGGCACCCCGGTCCCCTGCAAATGCTACGCACTGACAAGAGAACATCACAATATATTACGGAGAGGTTAATTTTGAGCGAACTTTACGATATTTTAGTGGAAACACCCCCGACGAAGGTGATCTTATTGGCGCTGGATCAGGGTCTTTGGGACTGTGAGCGCAGCCTTGCCGAGCTTTCGGCCCTGTGCGAAGCCAACCACATGGAGGCCGTGGCCGAGGTGACCCAGAAGCGCCAGACGCCGGAGACCGGCATCGTGCTGGGCAGCGGCAAACTGGAGGAAGCCCACCTCGCCGCCGAGGAGCTGGGGGCCGAGTGCGCCGTGTTTGACGGCGAACTGACCGGCAGCCAGATCCGCAACATCTCCACCGCGCTGGGCGGGCTGGAAGTCATCGACCGCACCATGCTGATTTTGGAGATCTTCCGCAGCCGCGCCGTGACCAACGAGGGCAAGCTCCAGACCGAGCTGGCCCTGCTGCGCTACCGGCTGCCCCGCTTGCAGGGCATGGGCGAGAGCCTGAGCCGCCAAGGCGGCGGTGGCGGCGGCGGCGGGGGTGCCCGCCGTGGTGCCGGTGAGACCAAGCTGGAACTGGACCGCCGCCACGTCCACGCCCGCATCGACGCGCTGGCCGAAAAGCTGGCCGAGATGGAAAAGCGCCGCGGCGAGAGCCGGAAGGCCCGCGCCAAGACCGGGATGCCGGTGGTCAGCTTGGTGGGTTACACCAACGTGGGCAAATCCAGCCTGATGAACGCCCTCTGCGGCCCCAGCGTCGCCGAAGCCGACATGCTCTTTGCCACGCTGGACCCCACCAGCCGGAAGCTGGTGCTCCCCAGCGGCATGGCTGTGCTGCTGGTGGACACGGTCGGTTTCGTGTCCCGTCTGCCGCACAATCTGGTGGAAGCCTTCAAATCTACGCTGGAAGAAGCCGCGTGGTCGGACGTCATCGTCCGGGTTGCCGACGCAGGCGATGAGCAGCGCGAGGAACAGCTCGCCGTGACCGACGAGGTTCTGGACGGGCTGGACTGCGCCGACATCCCCCGCCTGACCGTTTATAACAAGTGCGATAAGCCCAACGCCCTGAACTTCGACCCGGACATCCTGCTCACCAGCGCCAAGACCGGCTACGGGCTGGACAAGCTGCTGCAAAAGCTGGACGGGATCCTCAGCGACCGGGTGCACACCCTGAAGGTGCTGCTCCCCTACGACAAGCTCGGCCTCGCCGCCCCCATGCGGGAGCGCGGCAGCGTGCAGGTGGAGGAATACCGCGAGGACGGCCTCTATCTGGAAGGCATCGTCAAGACCGAGGATCTCCACTGCTTCGAAGGGTATCTGGTCTGATTTTTTCTATCTTTTCGCAGGATCGAACTCCCTCAGTCACGGCTTTGTCGTGCCAGCTCCCTCTCGGAGGGAGCCTTGGCGTAACGGTAAGCTGTAAAAGCCTCCCTCATTGAGGGAGGTGGCATCGCATAAGCGATGACGGAGGGAGTTTTGCGGCAGCTCCTTTTTGTAATCTATATAACAACAAAAGCCGCCGGGAATCTCTTCCCAGCGGCTTTTGCTATTAGGAGGACCAAAAACGATCCTTGGATGATCAGTTCAGGATGGTCTGCTCGGTCTCCACATCGAAGACATGGACCTTGTGCGGATCGAAGGCGACCCTAACGGTATCTCCGTTGCGGGCCTTGGAGGTGGGAGCGACGCGGGCGGTCATCTTGTTGCCCTTGTACTCCAGATACAGGTAGATCTCAGCGCCCATCATCTCAGAGACATCGACCTGAGTTTCCAGATGGCAGTCCGGATGCTTTGCCATGAATTCGGGCTCATCATCGATATCCTCAGGACGGATGCCCATCTTGACCTTCTTGCCGACGTAAGAATCCAGCTTGCCGTCAGCGGTCTTCTCCTTGGGCAGGGGGATGGTGTCGCCGCCCAGATCAATGGCGTACTGGTCGCCGCTCTTGGTCACGGTGCCGTCGAGGAAGTTCATCTGGGGGCTGCCGATGAAGCCTGCAACGAACATGTTGCAAGGCATATCGTACAGGTTCTGCGGGGTATCGACCTGCTGGATGATGCCGTCCTTCATGACAACGATACGGTCGCCCATGGTCATAGCCTCGGTCTGGTCGTGGGTAACGTAGATGAAGGTGGTAGCCAGCTTCTTGTGCAGCTTGATGATCTCGGTACGCATGCTGGTACGGAGCTTAGCGTCCAAGTTGGACAGAGGCTCGTCCAGCAGGAAGACGGCCGGGTTACGGACCATTGCACGGCCCAGAGCAACACGCTGGCGCTGGCCGCCGGACAGAGCCTTCGGCTTACGATCCAGCAGATGCTCGATCTCAAGGATCTTAGCAGCTTCGTGGACGCGGCGGTCGATCTCGTCCTTCGGGGTCTTGCGCAGCTCCAGACCGAATGCGATGTTCTTGTAAACGGTCATGTGGGGGTACAGAGCGTAGCTCTGGAACACCATTGCGATATCGCGGTCCTTCGGGGGGACATCGTTGATCAGGCGGCCGCCGATGTACATCTCGCCCTTGGAGATCTCCTCCAGACCGGCGATCATGCGCAGGGTGGTGGACTTACCGCAGCCAGAGGGGCCGACGAAGATGATGAACTCCTTGTCCTGAATCTCAAGGTTGAAGTCGGTAACAGAAGGAGCGGTAGCGCCCGGATAGATCTTGTAGATATGCTGGCAGCTGATCGAAGCCATAGGTCATTTCCTCCATAAAAATTTTTCTATGTTACGGCACCTTGACGGTGCTCGTTCTCGTTGGTATTATAATAACAGATTATTTTATGATATAAAATAGCATTTTATTGATTTGAGGTGTCAGATATTGATTTACGATTGGAGCACCACCGCCGCGCTTGCTTCGGTGCAGGATATCCAGCCCGATGCCCCCTTCACCCTGAGCGGCGAGGGGCTGTGGGTCTGCCTTGTCTCCAGCGGAAAATGCACCGCATCCCTCCCCGCCATCGGGCCGTCGGCGGCGGGGTCGGCCCTCCTCCTGCCGCCCCAAAGCGTCCCCGCCGGGCACCTGATCTTGAGCCGCGCGCCGCTGGCCCTCGCCCCGGAAGGAAGCTGCCACCTGCTCTGCGTCCAGCTCACCGGCCAAGCCGCCGCCCAGTTCCTCGCCGGGCTTACCGAGCTGCCCTTCCTCGCCCGCGGCGAGACCTGCCCTGCCGCCGCCGAGCTGATGGGCCGCCTTGCCGCAGCCGCCGGGGACGAGCCGCCGGACCACCACGGCCGGATGACCAGCCAGCTGGTCTTTGCCCTGCTGTGCGAGCTTTCGGGCGCGGACAGCGCTGCCCCTGCGCTGCCGCCCCTCGTCACCGCCGCCATCGAGGACATCCGCCAGAACTACGCGGGCCTCTACGGCGTGGAAGAGCTCAGCGAGCGGCTGGGCGTCTCCAAGAGCCACCTCGTCCGCACCTTCACCGCTGCGGTGGGGGTGCCGCCGGGGCGCTACCTCACCACGGTCCGGATCGAAGCGGCCATGCGGCTGCTGCTCCACCGGGAGTACACGCTGGACGTCATCGCCAGCCTCTGCGGTTTTTCGGGAGCCAATTACCTCTGCCGCGTCTTCAAAAAAGAGACCGGCCAATCCCCCGCGCAGTGGCGGGCAATGGCCGGTCAGGCAGTGCGTCCCCTCTCGCCGGCAGAGAACCGGCGGGAGCAGGAGCTCTATATTTAATAAGGTTCTACACCTTGGCGGTCCGCTCCCCCCGCTTGAGCAGGTAGAGCGTCAGTGCAAAGGTGATGGCCTCCGACGCCGGGAAGGCCGCCCAGACGCCGGCCATCCCGAACAGGGCGCTCAGCACCAGCGAACAGACCACGATGGCCGCCATGCCGCGGCACAGCGAGGTGATGGAAGCCTCCGTCGGGCGGTCCACCGCGCCGAGGTAGCCCGCCGCCACGATGTTGCACCCCGCGAAGAAGTAACCCGCGAAGTAGAGGCGCATCCCACTGTGGGCAAACTCCGCCATGAGGGCCGAATTTTCGCTGTTGAACAGGGCCACCAGCGAATCGGTAAAGCCGAACACGACGCCGTACAGCACCGCCGCCAGCCCCAGCGCCGTGCCGCAGCCCAGCAGCAGGAGCTTCTTGGCCCCGGCCATCTCATTCCTGCCGTAGCACTGGCTGACCAGCGGCTGTGCGCCCTGCGCTACACCGTTGAAGATGGCCGTCGCCACCAGCGCGAAGTTCGCCACGACGCCATAGGCCGCCACGGCCACATTGCCCGCCAGCCGAAGCAGCAGGAAGTTGAAGACGGTGGTGGTCACGCCCGACGACAGCTCCCCGACGAAACCGGAGATGCCAAGCTGGCAGCTCTGGGCCAGCAGCCGGAGGGACGGTGCCTTCCGTACAAAGGCGACGGTGTTGCTCTTTTTCAAAAAGTGGGTGCTGCAAATGGCAATGCTGAGCATCGGCGAAATGGCCGTTGCCAGCGCCGCGCCGGGCAGCCCCAGCCCCATGGGGAAGATGAAGATGTAGTCAAACACCACATTGAACAGGCTGCCGCTCAGCGTCGCCACCATGGCCAGCGAAGGGTCTCCGTCGTTGCGGACGAAGGACGCCACCACATAGTTGCACATGAAGAAGGGCGTAAAGAGCAGGAAGATGCGGGCGTAGTTCTCGCCCAGCGCCACGATGCCCGCGTCGCCGCCCATCAGCCGCAGCAGCCCGTCCGGGCAGAAGATGCCCGCCAGAACGAAGGGCACCGCCAGAATGCAGGCGCAGAAGATCGCGTTGGAAAAATACCGCTGAGCCTTCTCGTCGCCCTGCGCCCGCAGGATGGCGTAGCGGGTCGCCGCGCCGAGGCCGATCATCGAGCCGATGGCAAAGATGAAGTTATAGATCGGCAGACAGAGGTTCAACAGGGTCACGCCGTCGGTGCCCGCCGCCTGTGCGATGAAATAGGTGTCCGCCAGAATATAGCACGAAGTGCCCAGCAAGCCGAAAATGTTCTGGGATACGTACTTAACAAACTGCTTTGTGAGGTCCATGGAACGTCCTTTCTGTTTTTTCTTACACCAGTTCGCAAGTTTAGCATAGTCTTCCCATCCTTGTCAAGGGAAGATCCCGTTGACGAACCACTTTTTGTGGGTGTATACTGAAACTCGATTTTACCGGGAGAGGAGGGAGCACAGATGCCGGAAAAGCCACTTTTCTGCCTTGGCGAGGCATGGGTGGAGCTGGGCGCGGACACGGTGCCGGAGCTGGCCGAGACGTTCCGCGTTTCGGTCGACGGATGGGGCGCTGCGTTCTGCCGCGCCTATGTCCGCGCGGGCGGGCACGCCGCGCTCCTCTCCCAACTGGGGGCCGACCCCTTCGGCCGCAAGGCGGCAGCCCAGCTTGCCGCCGACGGCATCGACTGCACCCACCTCTGCTTCACGGACGCAGCCCGCACGCCGGTGGTCTTCTCCGGCGCGGGGAAGCTTCTCCCCTACCGCGCCCCTTCCGCCGAGCTGCTGTATGCGCCGGAACAGTTGGATGCCGCCGCCCTGCGGGGCGCCTTCGCCCTCTGCTTTTCCTCCGGCTGTCTGCTGGACTCCCCCGCCCGGTTGACCCACCTCAAGGCCATTGCCGCCGCGCGGGACGCCGGAGCCTTCGTCTGCTATGCGCCCCGGATGGCGGAAGCCGCTCCCTGCTGGCCGGACGCCGCCGCCCTGCGGGAAACGGCCCTGCAATTTTTTCCACAAGCAGACGTGCTGTTGTTGAAAGATTCCGACCTCGTTCCTCTATTCGGCTCCCACGAGCTGCGCACGGCGCTGTTTTCCCTCTTCTCCGGTCATGTCGAGCTGATTTTTTATTCCAGTTCGGACGATATTTTTCTTTTTACACGGAATGTACTGCTGCAAGCGGCAACTTCCGACCTCACCGAGGCCCAGTTCCTCCGCGATCTTGCCCGCCTGAACACATGGCCCGATAAGTTGGCGGGTCTGCGGGAAACGACGCTGAAAAAGCTATTTCTATAGAAAAGACTGTTGCAAACCTACCTCCGGCACGGCGAAGCCGTGATGAAAGGAGTCCGCAACAGTCTCTTTTATTACTGTGCAAATCGTTCGATCAATTCCCGCTCGGACTGCACTTCCGCCGGGTAGGGGTAGCTGGAAGCCCTCACTTCGAAGTGAACGCGGAAGGCCTCCGCTGTCTGCATGTCCCCCGCGTGGAGGGCCGCAGCGTACTCCGTCCGCAGAACGGTGAGATAATCCGCCATCTGCTTGCGGAACTGCCGCATCGGCTTCGTCTCCCATTCGGCCAGCCACTTGTACGCATCCTCGCCTCGCAAAAGCGCACAGTACAGCCGGTCGCACAAAAGCATGTGATTGTACAGCGGCATCACCGCATAGGCACCCGTGTTCAGCCGGTCGATGAGGGCGGCAGCTTCATCGAAGCGGTGGGCGTCCATCAGGCGGTTCTCTCGCAGAACGGCCAGCACTGCTGTCATGCTGTTCTGCATCTCAGCGTCCGTCGGCAGGGCAAACCATGTCTCCGGCATCTCCTTCAGCCGGACACTCTCGGCCTGTTGGACATTGACGCTCAACTGCACCCACAGCGAACGGAGCGCCGCCGGGTCCTTGCCCAGTGAAAGGGCATCCCCAGCACACAAAGCAATGCGGTAATCAGATTCGCCAGCGGGCCGCCCAGATTGTACAAAACGCATGGCATTTTCCCATCTGTTAAGGGCGGCGGCGCCAGCAGACACTGCCCGCCGGTACCTGCAAGGGTAAATTTCCGGACGCGGAGTTTCCCATGCTCGCGCTGGAGCATCCAGCTGCCGATGCGGAACGACACGAAGCGATAGCCTGTCGCCAGTCCGCAGACCAGATGTCCGCCCTCGTGCAGAATGAGCTGGCCGAAGAGCGCCAAAGCCGCCGCCATGGCCAGCCACATCACCGAGAACAGATGCGCTCCCAAGCTCTGTTCTCCCCTTTCATTCAAATCTGCAATCACGGTAAACCCCAGCGCCATGCCCATCAAAAGCATCATTGCGCTCATCGCGGCGCTGCCCCAGTCCCATTTTCGTTTCATTTTATTCCCCGCTTTCCTTTCTGCCAGCATACCATAACCGCCCACAAAGAACAAGACCCCCGGCTTACGCCGGGGGTCTTGTTCCGCATTCTATACAATTGTGGAGAAGAAGGAGAGAATGACTTGTTTAGTGGATGAACACCGGGCCCAGCGGGTTTGCGATGGGGCTGACGTAGCCGCCGAGCAGCTTGGGGATGGCAAGGCTGATATCGGGGATGAACGTCAGCAGCAGCAGGGCGATGAACATGCACAGGTAGAACGGCAGGGTGGCCTTGACGACCTTCTCCATCGGGCGCTTCGCCACGGCAGAGCCGATGAACAGGACCGCGCCGACAGGGGGAGTCAGCAGACCGATGCCACAGTTCAGGACCACGATGATACCGAACTGGATGGGATCGATGCCGATGGACGTTGCGATGGGCAGCAGGATCGGGGTTGCGATCAGGATGATGGGGGCCATATCCATGATGCAGCCCAGAATCAGAATGATCAGGTCGATCAGCAGAGCGATGATGTAGGGGTTATCGGTCACGCTGGTGATGGCGTTTGCGGCCAGATCGGGCACGTGCAGCATGGTCAGGCAGTTGCCGAACACCGCAGAGGTGGCGATCAGGATCAGGACGATGGACAGGGTGTTCACGCACTCGTCCAGAGCGTGCCAGACGCCCTTCCAGTCAAGGCCCTTGTAGACGAAGACGGAAACGAACAGCGAGTAGATAACTGCGATTGCAGCGGACTCGGTGGCAGTGAACGCGCCGCCGACGACGCCGACCACAACGATGATGACAGCGGCCAGTGCCCAGACGGAGGTGCCCATCTGCTTGATAAAGCCCTTGATGCTGAACGGAGAGCCCTTGGGGTAATTCTCCTTGACGGAGATGATGTAGGAGCCGACCATCAGGACAATGGCCAGCAGAGCGCCGGGCAGGTAGCCCGCGAGGAACAGGCTGCCGACGGAGATACCACCGGCGGTGGTTGCGTAGATGACCATGTTATGACTCGGCGGGACCAGCAGACCCTCGCAGGAGGAGGTGATGGTAACAGCAGTGGAGAAGTCGGCGTCGTAACCCTGATCGACCATCATGGGGATCATGATGGAACCGATGGAAGCGGTATCGGCCGAAGCAGAACCGGAAATGCCGCCGAAGAAGTAGGAAGCCACGATGTTGACCATGGCCATGCCGCCGCGCATCCAGCCGACGCAGGCGTCAGCCAGCGCGATCAGCTTTTCGGAAATACCGCCGGAGCCCATGAGCACGCCCATGGTGATGAAGAACGGCACAGCCATCAGGCTGAAGGACGAGATGCCCTTGACCATCAGGCGGCAGACATCGGTCAGCGCCTGACCCTGCACCAACATGCAGAACACGCTGGACAGGCCGACCGCATACGCGATGGGGAAGCGCAGGAAGATCATTACGAAGAAGCTGACCAGAAGGACAACAATTGCCAGTGTCTGTACTGTCATATCAGTTCTCCTCCTTTACAAAAAAGCTCTTGATGTGGTTGTAGACGGCCTCGATCTCAAAGATGATCATGGCAACACCGGCCAGAGGCACCGGGAAGTACATCCAGAAGCGGCTCAGCCAAGGCATCGAGACGTAGAAACCGCGGCCGCCCAGCGTGGTGGCGTAGTTCCAGCCGACCACCATCATGATGACGCCCAGTGCAAAGACGGCCACATCGGACAGGATCTCAAGGCACTTCAGCACGGTCTTGGGCAGGTAGACATCAAATGCGGTCATGCGGATGTGGGCACCGCGGCGGATGGCCAGCGCAGCGCTCAGAACGGCCATGTAGCTCATGCAGGTCAGCACGACCTCTTCCGACCATGCGGGGTCCGGGATAAAGGGAACGTAGCGGCCGATGACCGACATCGTGGTGATGGCGATATCCGCGATCAGCAGGATCTTGCAGATGAAAAGCACCACTTTGTAGGTAATGTCATAGGCCGGCTTGATCTTATCCAGTGTGTCAAAGATTTTCGGCATGTTCATTCCTCCTTACAAAAAGCCCGGCGGGTGCGGCGGGGAAGATCCCGTCACCACCCGCCGGGCGTCTTACAACTTTAGGAGCGGACGCTCAGGCTCAGCCCTTCATGTCCAGCAGCTGCTGATACAGCTCTGCCTGATCCGAAGTGTTCTCGCTGATGACCTTCTGGCAAGCTTCCTGCCAAGGAGTCTTATCGGGGACATCGACGACGTTGCAGCCGGAAGACTTCAGCTCGTCGAGGACCTTGTTCTCAGCGCTCTCAGACAGATCTGCGTTGAAGGCCTGCGTATCCGCACCGGCCTCCATGATGGCAGCCTGCTGGTTCTCGGTCAGCTTGCCCCAAGCGTTATCGGTGATAACAGCCTGAATGGCACCCAGCGTATGACCGTCGAGGATCAGGTTGTTTGCAACTTCGGGGAACGCGTTGGACTTGTAGTTTGCGATGGGCTGCTCAGCGCCATCCACAACGCCGGTCTGCAGTGCGCTGTACAGCTCACCGAAGGAAACGACGGTGGGGTTCGCGCCCAGACCCTCGACCATGCCGTTCATGACGGGGTCGTTGGACACACGCAGCTTCAGGCCCTTGAAATCAGCGATGCCGGAAACGGGCTTGACAGTGAAGAAGTGACGGAAGCCCTCTTCGCCGTAGAAGATACCACGAACGGGCAGGCCCAGCTCCTGGGGCTCGTTCAGGAACTCAGGTGCCAGCTCGCTGTTGGCGAAGTTCCAGAAGTGTGCGCGGTTCTCGAAGGTGAAGGGGATGGACAGCAGCTTGGACTTGTTGCAGCCGTAGCTGGTCAGTGCGAAAGCGGAGATACGGCTCATATCGATGGAAGTGGAGCCGCCCAGAATGGCGTCCAGAACGTCGTTCTCAGAACCCAGAACACCGGAAGCCTGCACGTCGATGACGACGGAACCGCCGGTCAGCTCCTCGACCTTCTCCTTGAAGTGGGTAGCGGTCTGGCCAACGATGGTGTCCAGCGGGTTGACCTCGGCGTAAACCAGAGTCACCTTCGGGTCGGAAGCAGCAGCGGCTGCATCACCGGCGGTGGTAGAAGCTGCAGCGGAAGAAGCAGCGGTGCTGGTGGTGCTGTTGGAAGAGCCACCGCAAGCGGTCAGAGCCAGAGCAGCGGCGGAAACACCGGCTGCTGCGAGGAAGCTGCGACGAGTGATCTTTTTCATAAGTAAGTCCTCCTAAAATTTTCTCCGGACGGCACGTCCTGCACAGGGCCCGCGCCGTCGTTCATTCACTGTTCACACTTTAGCAAATTTTTTAAGCCGGGACAAGGGATTTCAAAAAATGTCCTGATTTTCGAAAGAATGTGAAAATTACTTTTGGACGATATGCACAAGTTTTTATAGTTTAATTTGACATTCTCGACAAGAGGTAGGATGCAACATAAAATTCATTTCAATTTTTTCAAGCTTTTTTCGGAGAGATTCTAGGAAGGATTTTTTCTCTCAACTTTCCTTGATTCTCTCCAGCAGCTCCGCCTGATCGGCGAACCGGTCATAGAGAGGCTGGACGGCGGCGCGGAATTTCTGCTTTTCGGCGTCGGGCAGGGTGGTCACTTCCACGCCCCACTCCCGCAGTTCCTTTTCGCTGCGGGCCTCCCGCTGGGCCCAGAGCCGCCGCTCGGTGCGGGCGGACTCCCGCGCGCAGGTGCGCAGCACCTCCGGGTAAGAGGGATCAAGGGCTTCCAGCTTTTCGATGGCGGCCGTGCTGGCCAGTTGGATCTCCGGCACGCGGGTGTGCTCGTCCTGCAAAAAGTAGGGCGCGACCTCGTAATGGCCCATGGCGTCGTAGCTGGGCCAGTTGTTCTCGGCCCCGTCGATCTGACCGTTGCGGAGGGCCGCATAGACCTGACTGTACACCACCTGCACCGGCTCTGCGCCAAGGTCGGTGATCATCTCGCTCATCATGTCCGACTCCTGCACCCGGAGGGTCAGCCCCTGCAATTGTTCCAGATCCGTGACCTTTTTGCGGGTGTAGAAGCTGCGGACGCCCGCATCGAACCACGACAGGCCCACAAGATCCATCTCGTCCAGCATGGCCAGAAAATCGTCGCCGATGCTGCCGTCCAGCACCCGCCACATCTGGCTGGCGTCTTCGTAAAGGTAGGGCAGCTGCAATACGCTCAGCGCCGGGATGTATTCGGCCAGCTGGCTCAGGGAGACGCGGGCAAAGTCGATGCCGCCGAACTGCATCTGCTGGATGACGCTCTGCTCGGCCCCCAGCTCTCCGCCGCTGTACACGGCCACCTTCACCCGGCCGTTCGTCCGGTCGGCCACCACCCCCGCAAAGGCCAGCGCCGCCTGTGTGGTGGGGTAGTCCTCCGGCTGGTTCTCGGCGTAGCGCAGGATCAGCTCCGGCTTGGCCTGTTCCGGCTCCTGCTGTCTGCAACCGCAGAGCGTCAGCGCCGCCCCGGCGGCTGCGGCGGTCAGCACCTGCCGCCGGGTCAGCTTCCGGTTCACAGCAGCGCCCCCTGTTTTTCGCCCTTCGCAGCCTTGGCGGCTTGGCGGCGGTACTGGGTGGGGGTGACGCCCGTCCGCTTTTTAAAGGCGCGGGCAAAATAGCTGGCGTCCTCGTAGCCCACCATGGAGGCCACCTCCGCCGAGGAGCGGAAGGGGTCGTTCAGCAGCTCCTTGGCCGCGTTGATCCGCAGTTCAGTCAGGCAATCGAGGAAGTTCATCTTCTGGTATTTCTTGAACTGGGCCGAGAGGTAGGCCGGGCTGATGTGCAGGATCTCGCCCACGCTGTCCAGCGAGATGTCAAACATATAGTTGTCTTCGAGATACCGCCGCACATGCGCCATGACAAGGGCGTTCTGGCTGCTCTCGTCCCCGCCTTCCTCCTGCGGCGCGGCGGGCGCTTCAGGCTCCTGCTCCTGCTGGATGGGGGCCAGCGCTTCCAGCTTGCGTTCGGTCTCGATCTGCCGGATGGCCCGGCGGATGGACGCTTCCAGCTCGTCCGGGTCTACCGGCTTGAGCAGATAGTCGCACGCCCCCAGATGCACCGCCTCGTGGGCGTACTGGAACAGGCTGTAGGCCGTTACGAAGATAACCCTGCAGCCGGGCCGCTGCGCCAGCACAGCGCGGGCCGCATCAAGGCCGTTCATGCCCGGCATCTCGATGTCCATCAGGATGAGGTCCGCCCCCCACAGGATCGCCGTATCTGCTGCCTTGCGGCCATTCTCGGCTTCTTCCAGCACGATCTCGTGCTCCACGAACCGCCGCGTCACCATCTCTGCCAGAGCTTCGCGCTCCAGCCGCTCGTCATCCGCGATCAACAAGCGAATCATCATCCAAGTCCTCCTCTTCTGTGGGTTCCACAAGGGGCAGGTACAGGCTCACCGCCGTGCCCCGCCCCGGATGGGAACGAACGTTCAACGCACAGCGCTGATCCAGCAGCCGCAGCCGCGCCGCTACGTTGTACACACCAATATGCTCCCACCGCTCGTCGGGGGATTCCAGCGCCGTCTGCAATTCGTGCAGTTGTTCGGGCGCAATGCCCACGCCATTGTCGCAGACGCTGATATACAGCAGCCCCTTGTCCCGCAGCGGGTTGACCCGGATGCGGACCCGGCCGCCCTCTTCTTTGGGAGCGATGCCGTGCTTGAAGGCGTTTTCCACGATGGGCTGCAAAATAAACGAGGGCACCAGCGTCTCGGTCAGGTCGATGGAGTCCGAGATGCGCCATTCCATCTGCACCCGCTCGCCGAAGCGGACATGGTAGATGGAATAATACTCGTCCACGATCCGTACCTCGCGGGAGAGGGGCACCTGCTCGTCGTTGCTCATCAGGCTGTACCGCAACAGATGGCTCAGCGCCGTGATGAGCGCTTGGGTGCGGTAGGCCGTCTCCTGCCCTGCCGTCTGCAGGATGACGTTCAGGGTGTTGAACAGGAAATGCGGGTCGATCTGGCTGCGCAGCTGCTGCAAACGGCTCCGCTCCATCCGGTTCTGCAGTTCCAGCGCCTGTGTCTTCTGCTGGTGCAGTGCCTGTTCCATCTCGTTTTTCTCCCGCAGGGTGTTCACCTGCTGGGCCATCGAGTGCTTCATCCGGTTGAACGCGTCGATCAACCGGCCCATCTCGTCCTGCCGGGGCACCGGGATGTCCGGCGTGTCCAGCTCGCCCCGGACGACGGCCTGTGAGGCCCCGATCATCTCCTGCACCGGCGTCAGCAGCCGCATCAGCGACCACGCCATCACAAGGCCCAGCGCAAGGCAGAGCCCCACCACGACGGTCTGGGCCCACTTGACCCGGCTGCTCAGTTCCGAGACGGTCATGTAGGTGCCCTGCGCGTCCGAGATGGCGGTGTTCAATAGCTGCTGGGCATACTGCCGCAGATATCCGCCGCAGGGCGAGACTTTACTATAATAGAGCTGGGCCGCTTGGGCGTCGGCCCCGGCGGCAACATCCGCCTTTACCTCGTCGATGAGGGCTGCGTAGCTTTTATAGGTGGTGCAGACGGCGCTGTAGAGCAGATACTGCTCCTCGCTCACGGTGTCAAGGCTGCCGTCGATCCGCCACAGCCATGCGTTCATCGTAGAGAAAGCGCTGTCCAGCTCTGTCAAGAAGGCATCCGTGTCGCCGTACTCCCAGCGGTATTCGTCCAGCGCCGTCAGGCTGCGCTCCACGCCGCCCTGAAAGCGGCTGATGGCATTGAAGTTGCCCATCTGGTCGTCCAGCTCCCGCAGCACCGTGCCGGACTGGTAAAAGCTCAGCACGATCTGGGCCGCCAAGGCCACAAAAAAAGCTGCCAGACACAGGATCATCCGCTGCTTGAGCGTACTTTGTCGATGCACTTTCTTCCCCTCCCGGCAAAATTTTCAAACCATGAATCGTCTTATTCTACCACGTTTTCTGCCATTTGCGCAAGATTGCGCTTGCCTCGCGAAAAAAAATATGGTACTATGCCTAAAAAAGGAGATGTTATCCATGTCGCAGCCCATCAGCGTTTCCATCACCATGGACGCCGCATCGTTCCACAAGTTCCGCTCCTTCGACTTGTTCCGCCACCAGAAGCGCTGGCGGCGCCCGCTGGCCTTTACGGCCATCTTGCTGGTGTTTTCCTGTATCTGCCTGTCGCAGGTGGGCGTGCGGGAAGGTGCCGCCCTGCTGGCTGTGGTGCTGGCCGTAGTGGCGCTGGGGCTCCCGGCCGTGTACTTCTACACCTTCTTCCGCGACCTGCGCACCACCATCAAAAAGCTGGGCCTCCCCCGCCCGTTCTACCGCCTCCGGTTCGATGACACCGGCCTTGCCGTCTGGATGGCGGGCGAGCAGGACCGCCCGGAGCCCAGCCACCAGTACCCGTGGCAAGACCTCCACATCGCCTACCGCACCCCCGATGCCGTTTACCTCTATGTCCAGCAGACCCAAGCCTACCTCGTGAACGACAGTCAGGACGCTGTGTGGACGTTTTTGAGTTCCACTCTCCCCGCCGCCCGTCTGCAGGACCTGCGCTGAACACCAGATCCCGAACATGCAAAAAGCTCTCCGCTTCGGTTGAAACGGAGAGCTTTTTGCTGCGCAGAATCTAAAACAGGCAGCGCCGTGGAAAGGAGGAGAAAGCGGCGCTGCCTGTATATGAGAACTCCCAAACATTTGCGGCTGTCAGGAGATGGTTGGTAGTCTGCCCGCCGCATTGGCTATTGCCTCGCATTCGCGGGGGACAGTGTTTTCTTAAGTACGTCTACATTGTACCGGATAAAAATGGAGTTTCTTTGTGAGGTTTTTGAACAATTTGAAAATAAACACTTGATGGTCTAATTGCGCAGACATCAGCCAGCCGCAAGCAGCCGCTCCACCATATCTCAGAATATCGTCTGGATTGCCCTCAAATCAAGTTCAGCATTAATAATGGATTGCATATCGTTCTCCATATACTTCCGATCCGGCTTTTCCTTCGTGTCAACTTTTATTGTACAACACCACTGCTGCGGCAGGAAGGAGAACGTACACCATTGGTTCCTCTGCAAGCCTGCGCTGGGTGGCAAAGACCGTCAACTGCCACGCCCATCTTCACATCCTTCTGCCGCAGAACAAGTGCTTGCCGGAGCCTCTTGCAACCCCTTTCCCGCGTCAGCCGGAAGCAAAGGTATAACACACTAGACTTTGCAGAGCAAAATCGTGTGCCAAAGGGATGCTGCGGCCCCTTTGGATTCTCCACTTTTACGGATAAAAAGGGCTTGACATACGAAGATGTTCCGGCTATACTAGATTCACAATGTGAAGTTCGTTAACTTCGCATTGTGAATCAGCATGCAAAGGAGAGAACATTACGACCTTTGGAGAAAAGTTAAGAAAGCTCCGTATAAGGCAAAAACTGACGCAGGAACAGGTTGCCGAATATGTGGGAATATCCCGCCGAGCATATATTTCGTATGAACAGAGTAACGCTAGGCCGCGAAAAACAGAAATCTTTCAAAAACTGTCAGAAATCTTAAATTGCGATGTTGAGTATCTCAATGATGAAAAAAATTTCACATCAGCAATTGAAAGTGGCTTTATGGATACAATGGCAACTGTTTTGGTAAGTGCATTGGCACCATTTCCCGTTAGGGTTGCCACACAGGCGGCAAATCTATATACTAAGAAAGTACTCTCCGAGAAGTCGGCTAATAAAAAACATCTTGAACCGACAAATCAACTAAACCGCCTTTTAACCCTTCAAGAAGAAACGCTGAGCCAGTTTAAGGCTATCGCACTTGGAATCATTGCGGAAACAGCAGCCGAGAAAGGCATTTCATTTCAACAGACATCTGTACAGAACTTAAAAACTGCCGGAGATAAGCCAGACGCTTGTGCGCTATTGTTGAATCAGCAGTTTTCCCAGTGGTGGTTTATATTCTGGACACAAGTTCCACAACTGGAAGATACTGCTCTGATGACTGCGAGAGATCGAGCGGCAATGCTAATGGGGCGGCTTGTAACAATGGAACCGGATTCACAGCGCAAAATTTCTATTGTTGTAGATGATGCTGACGTAGCTGAAGAACTCCGGAAAATGAAAGGCGCAAACTCCTTTAGGGGAAACCTTACCGTGATTTTAATCGACAAAAAGAAGGTTGGCATTATCAACGAGAATGTAATTTCCGCATACGAAAATGTCTGTGACAAATTCTTGATTATTGGCTAATTGAGGAGGAAAATCATGGCAAAGGATTGGGCATACGCAAAGGCTGTAAGTTGGATAGCGGAACACGGAGGTCCTCAGAAAGCACTCGATATAGTAAAAGATTACTATACTCAAAAGGGATTTGAAAGCGGTATGGCATCTCAAAGGCCAATAATTGCCGTAGTTGGCGGTTTGTGTTTGGCTACCGGAGTTATAGGAAAAACAATTTATGATAGGGCTATACAAAAAAGGATCGTAACGATTGAAGCGAAAAACAGCAACCAGAAAAAAGTAAAAGAGGCAGAAGAAGAGTTAATTAAAGCAATAAGTGTCACCAAGGAGACAGATGAAGCAAAAGAACATTTCAAACAAGAAATACCTACAGAATGAAGATAAGAGAAACGCATACTCGGAGGCGTGATTATGGAAAAATGTGCATGGTGTGGTTGTGAGTTTGATGTATCCTCGGCAAAGCGTAGCATTAACCGAAAGTATGGGGTTAGCACATATGAAGACATTTGTATGGGACAATACCTTTGCAGGAATTGTGTAGAAACAGAGGTTAGTGGCGCTATTGGAGTAGGTGCCGAAATCGAAGAATATATGGGTAATGATTGGGACGACTAATGCGACCGTAATTCCAAACTAAACTCCGTAGCCTTTCTGACCTATTTTGCATACGGTGGAGAATTTTCATTCGCATCACATGTTGACCTGCAATGCAAACTGCGTTACAATAAGCCCGAGGTGATAACCATGGAAAAAACGATGACGCTCAACCTTCGTGTGAACCCTACCGTCAAACAGCAAGCCGAGGATGTGTTGAAGCAGCTCGGCATCCCGATGGCAACCGCCATTGATATGTACCTGCGCCAGATCACCCTGACTGGCGGCATTCCCTTCTCTCTGTCCCTGCCGAAAGCTCCTGCGGCTCTGAACGCTGACACCATGACCGATGACCAGCTTCATGCAGCCTTGCAGGTGGGCATCAAGGAGATTCAGAACGGTGATACCGTGGATGCCGCAAGCGCATTCGCACAGTTCAGGGAACAGCACAGATGAAGCAGTATGACGTGAAAATTTCCCATGCAGCCCTCAGCGATATGGAGCAGATCTACAGCTATATTGCCGACCGTCTGTTGGAGCCTGACACGGCCATGGGGCAGTATAACCGCATTGCAGAAGCCATCCAGTCGCTGAACATCCTGCCGGAACGCTGCGCGCTGGTGGAAAGCGAGCCGGAGCGCACCCAAGGGCTGCGGCAGATGCTGGTGGATAACTACTCGGTGTTCTACATTGTGGGCGAGGATACCGTGTCTGTGGCTCGTGTGCTGTACAGTGCATCCGACCTTGTGCGCCGTCTGCGGAGAATGAAGTGAATTCCAACAACCAAAAAACGTGGGGCGGTACCTTTTACAGATACTTCCCCACGTTTTCTTATATCATCTTAAAATGCTTCCGTGCTTCCCGGATAGCCTTTTCCTTCTCCGGTGGGCACTTGAGCTGCTTGGGGTTCTCAGCCTTAGGCTTGTTGTAGTTCTCCCGCTCCTTGATGCCGCACTTGCGCTTGACCTGTGCAATATAGAGGTTGCTCACGTTCAGATCGGCGTGCTCCTTGACGTACTCCCGAATCTCTTCATAAGTAGCCTTGGTCTCCGCAGCAGTCACGTCCAACTCATCCATCTTCAGGTCTACCGTGATCTTCTGGTAGACATCTAGTTTGGACAATGCGCATACCGTTTCGATATGCTCACTGTTCGGGAACATATCGAAACGTTCACACAGCCGCCGCAGACGCTCAATGTCCTCTTCTGTCGCATTCCGTGCCGCCATAGCCGCAATGCCCGGTTCGATGGGGGTATCCAGAATGTAGTGATAGATCTGATCTTCGATCTGTTCGGCCAGAAGCTTGTTTTTTAAGTGTGAAAAATCGTTCATGGCTTTCTCCCCTTTTGTACAGCCTATGGGTCAGGGCCTTCCGCTTCCGGCCCTTTCCATCGCAGCCTTCCGGGCCTTTTTGCAGCGGTACATCTCCCGGTCGGCCTGGTCTTTCACAGCCAGCAGATCCTCCCCCGAAATGGGTGCCGACCCTAGGGACACTCTGGGCAGACAATGCACGACCTCGCGCCGCAGTGCCAGCTGACGCTCAAATTCCTGCGCGCACCGGGCCTCCCGGTCTGCGTTTTTCAGCAGCACACAGAACTCGTCGCCGCCGATACGGTAACAGTAGCCGCAGCGGGCATAGGCTTTTTTGATGCAGCGGGCGATCTCGGCCAGGCAGGCGTCCCCCTGTAAGTGGCCGTAGCGGTCGTTGACCTGCTTGAAGTCGTCCACATCGAACACCACCAGCACCCCGCCGCTGCGGCGCATCTCTGCGGTGCGGTTCAGGTAGCTGTTCTGGTTCAGCAGCCCGGTGAGGGCGTCCAGCTGGTTCCACATCTCACTGCAATAAATAAAGTACAACACCGACAGCAGGGTAACGCACAGCCATGTAACGTGGAGGCTCGGCAAGGCCACCTGAATGATGGTCTCGATGGTCAGAAAGAGCATCAGAGGGTAGATCAGCGCCCGGCTGCGGTTCTGAAACTCCCGCGCCGTGACGATGGTGGACGCTGAAAGGTACACGATGGCCGCAAGGTACATCAGGATGTAAATGCAAAAGTAAGGCCCGCGGGAATAGACGTTGTCTTCGCTGACGGAGAACACCAGCCCGGCAGGGATGGACAGGGCAAGGAACAGCAGGTAGCACCCCTCGCAGCACACGGCCGCCCGGAACCAGAAGTTCACCATCTTTTTTCGGTCCATGACGTACACCAGGCAGAGGGACACCGCCGGGGAGAGGCCGAACCCCAGATAGTTGGACAGGATGTTCAGCCAACGGTAGCCCGCCGGTGCGCCATCCACCGCCAGCGTCACCACCTCCAGCACCGAGATCCCCGCGATCAGCGCAAAGGCCAGAAAAAATCCCCGTTTCTGCTTCTTGTTCAGGGACTCGCTGAACTTTGTGAGGATGCACATGAAGCTCAGCACAAAAAGGTCAATGGCCGTCAATACATAAAAATAACCGTTCATTGTAAGACATTTCACCTTTGGATTTCTGTAATCAAGGCACGTATATGCCATTTTAGTATATCACGTTGCAGTGCCTTTCTCAACCATGGTCCGCGTTCTCTCACATTTTCGCGGCCAAAGGCCCCCGGAACGCTTCATCGGCGGCTTTGCTTCCGTTGTTCCTGTCGGGACAGGGCGCAGACCACCTCGATATGCTCACTGTTCGGGAACATATCGACCGGGGTGAAGCCTTCCGCGCGGTAGCCTTTTTTCGTCAGGAGGGCGAGGTCGCGGGCCATGGTCTCCGGGTTGCAGCTGACGTAGACCACCCGCTTCGGGGCCATGCGGGCGACGCTCTCGATGAACTGCGGGGTCGAGCCCTCGCGGGGCGGATCCATGAAGATGACGTCGGCCCGCTCCCCGGCAGCCGCGGCGGCGCTGATCCACTCCGTCGCGTCGGCGGCGAAGAAGCGGGCGTTCTTCACGCCGTTGTGCTTGGCATTGCCGATGGCGTCGTGCACCGCGTCGCGGTTCAGCTCCACGCCCACCACCTGCTTTGCCTTGTCGGCAGCGGTCAGTCCGATGGTGCCGATGCCGCAGTAGGCGTCCAGCACCACTTCGTTTCCGGTCAGCTTGGCGGCATCTACGGCAAGGCCGTACAGCACCGCCGTCTGCACCGGGTTCACCTGATAAAAGCTGCGGGGGCTGAGGGCGTAGGTCTTGCCGCAGAGGGTATCCAGAATGAAGCCCTTGCCGTATAGCACCTTTTCCTGCTGGCCCAACACGACGCTGGTGCGGCGGGGGTTGTAGTTCTGGACCACGGTCGTCACGGGGACGCTGCGCTTTTCCGCCTCGGCGAGGAGGGCGCGGACGAAGTTTTTCGCGCCCGGCAGCACCGGCTGAGCTGTGACCAGCACCACCATCACCTGCCCGGTGGCGACGCCCCGGCGCAGCAGACAGTGCCGGAGCAGCCCGGTGCCTTTGTCCTCATTGTAAGGCTGGTATTTGCAGGCCGCTGCCGCTGCGCGGACGGCTTCCATGGCCGTGTCCAGCACCTCGTCTTCCAGCAGACAACGCTCTACCGGCAGCACTTTGTGGGTCTTGGCAGCGTAGATGCCGGAGACCAGTTTTCCACCAGAACCCGTTGCAAAGGTGGAGATCACTTTGTTGCGGTAATGGGTCGGCGTTTCCATCCCTCGGATGGGATGCACCGGGCCGTACTTGCCCAGCAGGGCGCGGACTTTTGCCTCTTTTTGTTTCAGCTGTTCCGGGTATGGAACTTCCAGCAGCGGGCACCCGCCGCAGTTTTTGGCGCGATTTTTGCAGGTCATACTCTATCTCTCCTAACTCTCTTCTAAACCTTCGTTCTGTGCTTTTGTCCGCATCCTCGCCCTCTCAGTCATCGCTTCGCGATGCCAGCTCCCCCAGCGTGGGAGCTTATTAGCCGTAAGGGTCATACAGATCATATTCCTCGGCCTCGGCGTGTTTTTCTTCGAGCACGGCGATGGCCTGTTCGAGCTGGCTTTGGGAGCAGCCGCTCTCGCTGACGAGGGCGCGGACGGCGGCGGCGACATCCCCGCCGAAAACGGCGTCCAGCCGCTCCCGCATGATCCAGACGCTGTAGGCGCGTTTCGTGATGGTGGGCGTGTAGATGTTGCGGTTCTGGTCCTTGCCGCTCTTCACCCAGCCCTTCGCTTCCAGCCGGTAGAGAAAATTGAGAACCGTGGCCGGTTTCCATCCTTTTTCGGCCAGACGCTCCCCGATGTCCCGCCGGGATGCAGGCGGTTTGCAGCTCCACACGGCCAGAAGCACCTGTTCCTCCGCTGCCGAGAGCGGTTTCAGGCTGTCCGAGAGGCCATACACTGCCGTCACCTCTTCCTTTTTGATTTTACATTTGTCTCCGTTTTGACCAGTATAGCAGTTTTTTCCGTTTCCCGCAAGCCGCGCTTTTGAGGCAGAACGCGGGTCTTTCAGCGTATTTTTACAAATGTCTTTATTTTTGTATTTGTATTAAGGACATTTGTGTGTTCTGTGCTTTCAGGGTGCGGTCAGATACCACATCTTTGTGCAAAGATGCTCTTGTTTTCGCACCTCCAAAACCATTATACTACGGACAAATCCAGAGCACAATGCCGCCGACCATCCGGGCGGCACTTGATAGGAAAGGGAGAGTTCATTATGGCACGAGTTTACAACTTCAGCGCAGGGCCCAGCATGCTGCCCGAAAAAGTCCTGAAACAGGCACAGGCCGAGCTGCTCGAATACGGCAGCAGCGGCCAGAGCGTGATGGAGATGAGTCACCGCAGCAAGTGGTTCGACGCCATCATCACCGAGACCGAAGCCACCCTGCGCCGGGTGATGAACATCCCGGACAACTACAAGGTCGGTTTCTTTCAGGGCGGTGCGACCCAGCAGTTCGCCATGGTGCCGCTGAACTTCATGACCACCGGCAAGGCCGATTACCTCGTTACCGGCAACTTCTCGAACTTGGCCGCCAAGGAAGCCGCCAAGTTCGGCGAGGTGAAGATCGTTGCTTCCAGCAAGGACAAGAACTTCACCTACATCCCGGACGTCAACGCCATCGACTACGACAAGGACGCCAGCTACATCCACATCTGCCAGAACAACACCATTTTCGGCACCCAGTACGTCGAGGTGCCGCAGGTGGAGGGTGTGCCGCTGGTGGCGGACATGAGTTCCATGATTCTCTCGAAGCCTGTGGATGTGACCAAGTACGGCTGCATCTACTTTGGCGTCCAGAAGAACGTTGCCCCCGCCGGCATGGCCATCGCCATCGTGCGGGACGACCTGCTGGGCCACGCGGCGGACACCGTGCCCACCATGATGAACTACACCACCCTGCTGGCGAAGGACAGCATGTACAACACGCCCCCCTGCTGGTGCATCTACATGACCGGTCTGGTGCTGAAGTACCTCGAAAACGACATCGGCGGCCTTGCCAACATGCAGAAGATCAACGAGGCCAAGGCCAAGGTGCTGTACGATTACCTTGACGGGCAGGACTTCTTCCAAAACCCCGTGGAGCACCGCTACCGCAGCACCATGAACGTGACCTTCACCAGCCCCGACCCCGACATGGACAAAAAGTTCTGCGCCGAGGCTGCGGAGGCCGGGTTCGTCAACCTGAAGGGCCACCGCCTTGTGGGCGGTATGCGCGCTTCTATTTACAACGCGATGCCCCCCGAAGGCATTGACAAGCTGGTCGATTTCATGGAGAAGTTCCGGAAGGAGAACGCCTAATGTATACCGTCAAAACGCTCAACGCCATCAGCCCGGTGGGGCTGGCAAAGCTGAATAAAAACCTCTTCGACGTCTCGGTGGACACCGACACGCCGGACGGCATCCTTGTGCGCAGTGCCGACCTGCTGAACACTGCCTTCAACGACAACCTGCTGGCCATTGCCCGCGCCGGTGCCGGTGTGAACAACATCCCGCTGGACCGCTGCAGCGAGCAGGGCATCGTGGTCTTCAACACCCCCGGTGCCAACGCCAACGCCGTGGCCGAACTGGTCATCGGGATGCTGATCGCGGGCAGCCGCAATGTGCCCGCCGCTGCCCAATGGACGCAGGGCCTTGCGGGGGATGCTGCCATGGCCAAGAGCGTGGAAAAGGGCAAAAAGCAGTTTGTCGGCAACGAGATCAAGGGCAAGACGCTGGGCGTCATCGGTCTGGGTGCCATCGGCTCCCGCGTGGCCAACTGCGCCATTGCGCTGGGCATGGAGGTCTACGGCTACGACCCCTACATCTCCATCGACGCCGCATGGAACCTGAGCAGCCAAGTGCACCACTGCGTGAACCTGAACGACATGCTCCCGCTGTGCGACTACATCACCATCCATGTGCCCTACCTGCCCACCACCAAGGACACCATCAATGCCCAGACCCTTAGCCTGTGCAAGGACGGCGTGAAGATCCTGAACTATGCCCGCGGCGAGCTGGTGAACACCCCCGCCCTGCTGGACGCGCTGGAGGCCGGCAAAGTCTCCGGCTACATGACCGACTTCCCCACCGAAGCCCTGCTGGGCAAGGCGGGCGTCATCTGCACCCCCCATCTGGGCGCCTCCACCCCGGAAGCCGAGGACAACTGCGCCGTCATGGCCGCGCTGGAGATCAGCGATTACCTCAAGAACGGCAACATCACCCACTCGGTGAACATGCCGGAGGTGGTCCAGCCCCGCGCCGGCGGCAAGCGCATCTGCATCATCCACAAAAACGAGCCCGGCATGATCAGCCAGATCACCGCCCTGACCACCGAGGCCGGCCTGAACATCGAAAACATGGTGAACAAGAGCAAAAAGAACATGGCCTACACCATGCTGGATGCCACCGGTGCCGTGAATGCGGCGCTGGCCGAAAAGCTTTCCGCCATCCCCGCCGTCATCCGGGTGCGCATCCTTTGATCTCTGACACTCTCCGTTTCCTATATTCCTGAATCGCTGCCGCAAGGCAGCAAAAAGCCTGAGACCTGCCCTCACAAGTCTCAGGCTTTTTTGTGTTCAGACCCCCGCAAAGAGGACAGCGCGGCCGTTTTCCTGCGCCGTCTGCATCGCGAAGCGGACGGCGTCCCGGCCCGTCATGGGGTCCACGATGCCCATGGTCACCCGCCGGTCCCGCTCTTCCCAGAAGGGTGCGGACAGGGCGGTGAGTTTGACCTTTGCCGTCCGGGTCTGTCCCGGCAGCAGTTCCGGCAGCGAGATGCCCAGTGGAACCGTTTCCAGCGTGGTGCCCTCCGCCGTTTCCGCGTAGAGGTTCACCGGCCAGTCCCAGTAAAAGGGGGCGCTGCCCTCGTTCGCAAGGGTAACGGTCAGCTCCATGCCGCCCGGCACCCGCCGCCACGCCGCTTCCGTCACCCGCAGCCGGTAGCCGAGGGCCGACAGCACCGCGTCGTACCCGGTCCGGTAAGCGGCATCCGCCGTTTTGGGGCCGAGGAAGCTCATGTGGGATCCTTTCACGAGGGAAAGAGTCTGGTCAAGGCCGGTCTCCAGAAGCTGTTCCATGGAGATGCGGCTGGTAAGTTCCCCGCCGATGGGGGCGGTCTGCCACGCATCCGGCATGGGCGAAAGGCCCGCCGGGTCGCCCTCATACCAGCCGCCGTTTTCGATCCAGCCCAGCCACTCGGCGGTGTCCCCGGCGTGGCCGGTCATGTCGTTGTACAGGCCGAAGCCCTGCCCCGCCGCCCCGCGGAAGGGGCGGCGCACCAGCAGCTTTGCCGCCGGGAAGGCTTCCCGATACAGGGCCATATACCGGTCACGGACCGCTTCCTCCGGCAGGGGCACCAGCCCCTCGCCGGACTTTACGTGCCACTCGCCCCAGTGGCCGAGGCTGCCCAGCTCCACATAGCTGACAAAGCCATCGGCCCCGAACCACTCCCCCACCGCCCGCAGCAGCGCCGCGTGGGCCGCAAAGAAGGCCGGGTCGGCGTAATCGGGGGAGTAGCCTTTGCCGTAGGAGAGATCGTACCAGCTGCCGTTCCCGGTTTTTTCGTAGAGCCAATCCGGGATGTCGAGGTGAGTTTCCGCCCCCGGCTCGTCGCAGAGGATGCGGAGGACCAGATGCACCCCCTGCTGCCGCAGGGCATCGAGGTGGCAGGTCTGCTGGATGGCCTCCCACGCATAGACGCCCTCTTCCGGCTCCAGCTCCCGCCACGTCAGGCCGAGGTAGCGCAGGGTCACAGCCGACTCGTCCGGGCCTGTATCCAGCACACCGGGCGCATAGCCGATCTGCGCATTGGGGAAAGCCGTTTCGTCCGGCTGGTACACCGCCGTGTGCTTCCGCCCGGCCCAGAGCAGACACCCCGCCAGCAGCAGACAGGCTGCGGCCGCCGCGGTCCGGCGCTCAGCCATGGTACTCGCCATTGTACTGGATCATGGTCACGTCCTCCACGCCCTCAATGCTGCGCAGCCGGTCGGTGACCTCACTGGCGTTGTCCCGGCAGCAGACCTCCACGGCCAGCTCGGTGCCCTCGGCCCGGAGGGTCTTCGATTTGACGGCGAACTTGTTCCGCCCCAGTGCCCGGACGATCTCGTCGCCGGGCTTTTCGCCCTGATAGTGGAGCACCGCCACATAGCTGCGGCCCGCCGTCTGCCAGCGGGAGAGGAAGACCACCACCCCGATCATCACCGCCGACGCCGCCACGGCCAGCAGGTACATCCCCGCGCCGGTGGTGATGCCCGCCGTGATGGACCAGAACAGATAGAGCAGGTCCAGCGGGTCCTTGACCGCCGTGCGGAACCGCACGATGGACAGTGCACCCACCATGCCCAGCGAGATGACCACGTTGGAGCTGATGGCCAGCGTGACCATGCAGGTGAGGACGGACATGCCCACCAAGGTCATGGCGAAGCTGCGGGAGAAGATGACCCCCGCGTAGAACCGCTGGTACACCCAGTAGATCAGCACCCCCATGGCCAGCGCCGCCAGCAGGGCCCCCGCCATCTGGGGCACATTGTACGGGCTGAAGCCTTCCAGCACCGATTTCTTGATAAAGTCCTTGACACTCATAGCTGCGTTCCTTTCCCTTCTAGTCGTTCCAGCCGGAAAACCCGTGGCGGTAGGCCGTTTTGTCCGCACAGAGGACATATTTGGACACTGCCGTCCACTCCTGCGCCTTGGGCGGCAGGAGCTGGCGGAGAACTTCCGGCAGAAACTCGGTGAACTTTACTTCCAGCACCAGCGTGCCGGGGTCCAGCACCGGCAGGGTGGGGAGCTTTGGGTCAAACAGATCCCAGCCGCCCACAGCGGCCCGGACGTTCTGGTCAAAGGTGATGCGCACGGTTCCCTCGTCCAGCACCCACGCCTCCCGCTCGTAATCCACGAGGACGCGGGGGCGCAGGACATGGGAGACGCACTCCACATAGAACTCCCGGCAGAGGTTCTGGGGCGACGCGAGGAGAACGCCGTAGTCCCCCCGCAGGATGCGCTCCGTTTCCTCGCGGGTGAGGGCGGCATCCTCCTTATAGATGTAGCTGCCCACCTTCTTTTTTCGCTCCAGCTTAATGACGGCATCGCTGCCGTCGTAGATGCGGATGCGGTACTTTTTGCGCAGGAAGACCCCGGCCTCCTTCTCCCCATAGGCGGAGTTCCACCAGTCGTCGAAGTAGAGGCTCCGGATCCGGTAGCCGCCGGGCTTTGCGTGGGCATCCCGGCGCAGCAGCGGGGCCAGCCGCAGTTCCAGCGCCGCCTTTTCGGCATACGAGATGCGGTACTTCAGCTCGTGGCGGTACACTTCGCTCCGGCGTGTTTTCGGCGGAGCGGCCCGCTGCAAAACGGCGGCTGCGTGCGGTTCACTCATCGTAAAAGTCCTCCGTCACGCTGCCGTCGGCCTCCACGAAGAAGCTCTTCATGCCGTAGGCTTTGCCGGTCTCCATCACGTAGTAGTCGAAGGCGTCCTGCGTATAGCCGGACTCGTTTGCGGCCCGCACCCGCAGGAAGTAATGCCCCGCCGGGAGGGCATAGACCACCGTTTCCGGCAGCCGGATGTTCTCCTCGGTCCAGAAGGTCGTGGTAAACCGGTAGTCCTTCGCCAACTCCGCCGTATAGGTGATGTCCTCGGCGGCAAAGTCGAAGGAGGCGTCCCACATCAGGCGCAGCTCGTCGCCCTGCGGCTCCGGCACCCCGATGTAAAAAGGCATGGGCTTTTTCAGGCTTTCCCGGTACGCTTCCCGGTTCTCGGTGATCTCCTTGTGCAGACTGTTCGCCACCCTGTCGTATTCCTCCCGGCTCAGCGGCTCGTGGAGAAGATCCGGCTGCTGCCAGACGAAAGGCTCCACAAGGCTGCGGTAGCGCGCCGTCATCTCCCCGATGCGGTCCGCGCTGAAGTACCGGAACAATTCTTCGATGGCGGCGTCCAGCTCCTGCCGGAAGCGCTTTGTTTGCAAACAACGGCGGAAGAGCACATTGCCCCAATAATTGCTGACGCCCCGCTCCCAGCTCAGGCTGTCGGAGTAATTGCGGTACTCCCACTCGGTGCGGGAGAGCATGGCGTCGTTGTCCCAGTCGAGGATGTACCACCGCTTGCTGTTCAGCGGGCTGTAGAGATACATGTTCCGGCTCTGGGTGTCGGTGTTGCCCAGCAGGATCTGGAACGCCATCCAGTAGGCGATGTTCTCGGTGTCGAAGGTCGTTTCGAAGAGGTCTTCCATCGGGGAGGTCTCGTCGTTCAGCACGTCCAGCATCTCGATGAGCTTCTGGTGGTCGTCGCTGCCCTTGATCTCCAGAAGCTGCTCAAAGGCCGTTTTGTCATAGGCCGGGTCGGTCTTGAGCCGGATGACATCCCCATAGCGCAGGAACTCGAAGAAGTTCACCTTATAAAGCTGTCCGTTCTCATCCAGCCCGTGCGCCCGGAGGGCCGTTTTGTTGGGCTGCTCCACTTGGGTGTACAGCCCGTGATCCACGAAGGAGGCCCCAGCGGTCTGGGTCTTGTCCTTGACGTAGAGGTGGACGAACTGGGTGCGCAGCCCCATCATCTGCGGGATGCCCCGGATGAGGTCATAGGCCATCTTGTTGCGGAAGCGCAGCCCGTCGCCCTGATGCTTGTTCAGCGCCACGGTCCGCTGGCCCCGCCAGCTCCCCTTATTCTTTTTCAGCTTGATCTTGTAGTTTTTCTGGGCATTCCGGCTGGAAGTCTGGCCCCGGATCTGCACCGTGGCGTTGGGGACCGTTTCGCCGTAACCCACCTCCGAAGCCGCCGGGCCGCCTTCATCCCCCACTTGGAGCAGCCCCTCCACCTGATAGCGGGGCACCTGCATGGCCTCGTAATCGTAAGCAGAGTAGGAATTGATCTGTTCCCATGTGTGGTCGGTGTTTTCGGCCTCGGTGCCGCGGGTCACGGTGAGGTACATGGTCACCACGCCGCTGTCGTCGTAGACGGTGTACAGCGCGTCGTTATCCCGCAGATGGAAGCCGGTGTCCGCCGTTTTTTCCACCAGTTCTGCCTTGGCGGTGGAAAATCCATCGGAAGACGCCGTTTCCTCCGCCGGGAGCACACTGCACCCGGCGCACCACCCCGCCAGCGCGGCCCCCAGCAGCAGCACCGTGCGGCGGGGGAGTTTCCGTTCTTGCATTTTTCAAGCCTCCTTGTCCTTTTCCTCCGCAGCCGCGAGGGGCTGCTGGCCCAGAATGCGGTAGGGCAGGTTCCGGGTGAACCAGTCCAGCCGCAGCAGCGCAGCCAGAAACAGCACCGCCGCCCCGGCCAGAAAGCCAAAGCCGTAAAACGCCGGGTCGAACCGGAGCGAAAGCGCCGTGCCGCCCCCGGCCAGCACCGCAAAGGCTGCCGCCGCGCCCAGCGCGCCCTTATAATCGGTAAAGTAGAGCAGGATGAGCAGGACGGTGTTCCCCACCGCATACAGCCCATACCCCGCGCAGAGGGTGCGGAGACAGCCATGCATCAAGTCATTGAAGCCCAGCGGCAGATACCCCAGCACCAGCGTTTCCAGCGAGATGACCGCCGCCGTCGTAAAGAGCTGCTTGAGGGCCGTATAGTACAGTTCCCGGTTCAGCACGGCCAGCATTTCTTCCTCCGCCGCCTTGATATCCCCCACCACGCCGCCGTCGTTGAACAGGCTGTAGTAGGTGCGGTAGCGCGGGTAGAACTGCACCTCCACCGAGACGACGAAGTTCACCGTCGTGGTGAGGATGCTCAGGAAGGCCAGCAGAGCGGGCACATCGTAATAAGGGGCACCATAGAACAGCCCCTTCACCTGCACGCCGAGGGGCCCCAGCCAGACGATCACAAGGTGGGCAAACAGGCCGAGATCCAGCAAAAGACCGGTCAGCGCCAAGGTGCGGTAGCGCTTTACCCAGCGCAGAAACCGCCACGGGCTGCCCTCCCGCTCCGGGAAAAAGCGGCACAGCAGCCGCACATCCAGCCCCAGCATGACACCGTAACCCAGCGCCGTGGCCGCGAGGAAACCCTCCACCACCGGCACGCCGAGCCAAAACACCAGCACCCACCCGGCCCCAAAGGCCGCGCCCACCGCCGCCGCAAAGGCGATGAGGATGCCGCGGTACTCCTTCAAGGCGGTCAGATAGCTCATGGCAGTCCAGCAGACGACAAGCTCCGCAAAAAGCCACAGACAGAGCAGCCCTTGGCAAAAAGTCGCGCCGGATGCCAGCAAAAATGCCCCGTACCCCCCACAGCCCAGCGCAAGCTGCACCGCGCACGCCCCCGCAAAGGAGGGCAGCACCCGCTCGGCCCGCTCTTCGTACAGCTGGTCGGCCACGAACCGGGTGACCGGCATCGAGAAAAAGCTCGTCACCGTCAGCGAGGCGAGGAGGGTGTAGGTCACCATACAGACGAGGAGGTCCCGCGCAGCGCGGGGTGCCCCCGCCCAGCCGCAGAGCAGCAGCAGCCCCCCTTGGAGCAGCACCCCCAGCAGCATGGGCCCGGTGCAGATGATGCCCGCGTAGCCGTAGGCCCGCAGCCCCGCCAGCATCCCCTTGCGGCGGAACAGCTTTTTCAGTTCGAACCCAATTCCAGCCATAGTTCCTCCGATTCCGTTTCCTTCTCCTTCTGCGCCGTGGCTGCCGTTTCGGCGTAGAGAGCCCGGTACCGCGCCAGCATCTGCTCGTGGCGGTAGCTCTGCGCCACCCGCTGCTGGCCGATGGCCCCCATCCGCTGCCGCAGCGGGCGGCTGATGCAGAGCTTCTCCATGGCGTCGGCCAGCCCCTGCCGGTACATGGGCGGCACGCAGAACCCTGCCGCACCGAGGGTGTCGCCGGGGGTCCCTTCCAGCAGCTCCCGGCAGCAGCCCACATCGGTGGTCACGCAGGGGCGGCGCGCCGCCAGCGATTCCAGCACCGAGAGGGGCTGACCTTCCGAAATGCTGGTCAGGACGGTAAAGTCCAGCTTTTGCAGGTAGGCCGCAATGTCCACCCGCCCGGTGAAGCGGACGTTCTCCAGCCCCAATTGTTCGGCCAGCGCGTAACACTCCCGCGCATATTCCTCGTCGTCCACGCCGCCCAGAATGTGCAGCCGGACATTTTTGCACCGGGCGCTCAGTTCCAGAAAAGCGTAGAGCAGGGTCTTGATGTCCTTGATGGGGGCCAGCCGCACCACGGCCCCGATGTCCACCCATCCGTCTTCGGCTTTGGGCGGGATGGCGCAGAATTTTTCGTAGTCCACCCCGTTCGGGATCACGATGCACTTTCCCGGTTCGCACCCCATCCCGATCTGGATGCTGCGGGCGCGGGCGAACAGGCTCGTGACCCGGTCCGCCTGCCGGTAAATTTGTTCCGACAGCATGTAGAAGAACCGCGTCCACCGGGCCTTGAAATCCGGGGCCACCCACTCGGCCCGGATGATCTCCTCCTCTCGCTCACGGGTGTAGATGCCGTGTTCCGTGAGCAGGACGGGGCGGTGGTGGACGCTGCCGCCAAGGCACGCCAGCAGCCCGCCGTACCCGGTGCAGATGGCGTGGTAGCAGTCCGCTTCGGGCACCTCGCCCGTCATCAGCCAGAGCACCGGCAGCAGCATGGAGCGGACGGTGTGGAACGCATCCGCGAAGGCCGTGTAGGGGTACTCCTCCTCGCACAGCTTGGTGAACAGCGCCATAAACTCCCGGCTCTGCAAAACAGCAAGCGGGTGGGCCCGCTTTTCGTGGAACAGGCGGAACAGCACCTCCCAATCCGGCGCCCCCAGCCGCACCAGCTCCCGCAGGGCCGCGCATTCTTCGGGCGTGAAGTGCACCGGCGGGGCACCGCCGCGCAGCCGCAGCGCGTCGTCCAGAAAGACTTCGTGCACCTCGGCCACATTGGCGGGCAGCTCGTAGACGAATTTCCCGCGGTCGGCCGCTTTTGCCCCGATGACCCAGAGGACGAATTCGTGCTCCGGCATCGCGCGGATGCAGCCGTGCATCCATGTGGACACGCCGCCGTATACATAAGGATAGGACCCTTCCAGCACCAGACAGACCCGCATCCTTCATTTCTCCTTTCGTTCCATGGTCACGATGGGCGCGTCGGCCCGCAGCAGGTAGAGATTTCCGGTCAGGTGGGTCAGCTCCCCGCCGGACACGCTGCCGGGGGTGCCGCCGTTGGCCCGGAACAGCAGCCATGCCTCATCCGCAAAGTTGCCAAGGCGGAGCGTCCAAGCATCGGCCCCGCTCTCCAAGCGGACGGTCAGGGCCGAAAACCGCTGGATGGCCCCAGCGCACTCGGTCGCCGTCTGCATCCGCAGGGCAGGCGCGGCGGCGGTGAGCCACTCCAGATAGTCTTCCAGCCCGGTCTTGTACACTTCCCAGCCTTCCGCCGCGCCCCGGTCCACGTCCAACAGGTCGTCCGGGTGCATGAAGTGGGTGCTGACGAAGTGGAGGTTCAACTCGCTCAGCGCAGCGGTGCGCATGTAGGTATCACCCACCATGCTGCCCGAAACGATGCGCGGCTCCTCCACGACGCCGTCCTCGGCCACGCCGAACTCCTGCACATAGGGCAGGTCGGTGCCGTCCTCCAGATAGGAGCTGGCAATGGTGCGCACCTGCGGCACCCGGCTGCCCAAGATGGCGCGGCCAGACACCGACAGGATATTGGACGGCGGCACATACACCGACCCGGACGCATAGGGCAGCACGGCTTTCTGGAAGCTCGTCAGCTCGTCCATGGCCGCCACGATGGCGTCGGCGCTGGGCCACTGCCGATAATCGTACCGATCGCCGTAGTCCGTCTCCGGCAGCACCAGCGGCTGATGGTTGTAGCCGTGGAAGCCCAGCTCCCCGCCCTGCCGCAGCAGCAGTCCGCCGTAATACTGGAACTGCCGGATATTGCGCTGGCGGGTGGGCGGGGCCTCGGTGTCGTCGCCGTAGTTTTCGATCATGACGCCGGTGTACCGGATGCCGTACCGTTCCGCCAGCCGGACAAGATCCGGCCACCAGACTTTTGCGTAAAATTCCGCGATGCTCAGCCCGTATTGCTGGCGGATGTACTGGCCGTCGCCCTCCGGCACGGGGGATGGGAAGTCGTCCAAAAAGAAAACCGCGCTGTTGAGCACCGGGTAGGCGCACGCATCCCCCAGCAGACTGTAGGAGGCCGCGTAAAAACCCCGCATCACCTTGTCATAGACGCCGATGTTGTCCACCACGATCCGACCCTTGCCCAGTTCCGTGCTCCACACCAGCGGCACGCCCTCGTCCCCGGTGACGGCATAGACCGTGGCATCGTCCCGCAGCCGGACCCCCAGCGCCGATTCGAATGGGTCGCTGAGTTCATACCGCTGCCCGCCGCCCAGCATGAAGCCCGCGGCGGGGACGATGCTCTCGGCCACCTTGTTGCTCCACGAAGCGGACAGCACCCCCAGTTTCTGCGCCACGGTGTCGAACGCGCCGGATTTTTCCAGCGTCATGGCAAAGAGGACGTTTCCGCCCTGCTCCACCCAGTCCATCAGGTCCAGCAGCCGCAGACCCAGCGTGTCGAGGTCTGCGGCCAGCACCACGACGGTCTGGTAGTTTTCAAACGCCGGAAGCACCTCCTCTTCGGCGAGGTCGGCTACGGCGGTGGGAACTTTCATGTCCAGCAGCAGCTGCTGGAACTGCGCCCGCGCCTCGTCCCCGCCGTCCACCGTGCTGTCGCAGAGGAGAAGGCAGGTCGGCGTCTCACCGGTGGCTGCCTCCTCCTTGGTCAGCCCAGTATCCAGCAGGTTGAGCCGAAGATGGGTGCCGGTGTACTGCACGCCGCTGCGCTCAGCAAATAACGCCGCCGCCATCAGCCCGAACACGAGCCAGACCACCAGCAGCTTCTGCCACCGGAACCGCAAAAACCAGCTTCGCAGCCGCCTCATGGCTGTCCCCCTCCCTTCCAGAAATCCACCTCCCGCCGCCCGGCGGCGCTCAGGTAGACCTGCGCGCGCTCCATCTCGGCCAGCCAGCGGGCCAGTTCGGCCCCGTCCTTCCGGGCGGCGGCGCTGCGCAGCCGCAGCAGCCACGGGGTCTCCCGCACCGGCCAGCGGGCGGTCAGCTCCGCCAAGGTCTGCTCGGCGGCGGCGTACTCCGCCAGTTCCAACTGCACCTTGGCCAAGCGGCACCCCAGCCCGTACTGTTCTTCCTTCGGCTGGTCGGCCAGCTGCATCTTCAGCAGACGTTCGAGCTGCTGGCGCTGCAGCTGCGCCGCCCTGCCCTGCGCCAGCCCCAGCGCAAGGGAGGCTTCCAGCGCGGCGGCGTATTCCGCCAGCACCGCCGGGTCCTTCGGGTCGGCGGCGAACCGGGCCGCGTGCCGCTGCAGCGCCGCATCCGCCTGTTTCGAGATCTGGGCCATGGCGGTGGCCGCGTAGTGGACCACCTCGCTGTCGTCGTTGAGGCGGGCTTGTTCCAACAGGTCGTAATACTGCACCGGGTCATCCGTCAGGACCGAGAGGATCAGCTTCCGCCGCTGCTCGGCAGAGTCCAGCAGCAGCGCCTCTTCCAGCGGCACGGTCGAGGCCGCATCCTCCCGGTTCTCCACCCGGATGCTCCGATGCAGTTCATCGTCCACCCGGAAGGGTTCCATCCGGAACGGTGTCTTCTTCCTCCGGCTCATGCCCGCACCTCCTGCCGCCGGGGCCGCTTTTCGGGCAGCGGCTGAGCCGCCCGTGTCATCGCGGTCTCCACCAGCCCGCACAGGATGCGGAACAGGTTCTGGTAGTGGAGCGAGAGCTGCTCCCCGCCCGCATCATACAGCAGCACGAGGGCCCGGAGCTTCCCGTCCACCCGCACCGCCGCGCCGAACATCGGCAGTCCCGGCGTCAGGGTCCGGTTGACCCAGACTTCTTCCTGTTCCAGCGTCTGCACCAGCGCGGCGAGGGCCGGGCCTTCCAGAAAACGCGGAGCCTCGGCCCCTTCGCTGCACGCGGCCCGCTTGGCGGTGCGGCCCGCCGCGTCCACGAAATAGAATGCGGCGCTGCGGTTTTGGAACACATCTTCCAGCAGCTCCACGGTCTTTGCGGGCAGCTTGTCCGGCGGTGTCTCGTTCAGTGCCCGCGTCACGGCGTACACCTTGCCAAAGCTGTCCCGGCGGCCCAAGATCTGCCGCCGAAGGGAGCGCTTGTCCTCCATGACGTCCTGATAGAGCTGCCGCACGAACCGCAGCCGCTCTTCCAACAGACGGCACTGCTCCTCGGCGAAGCAGACATTTTCGGCGCTGCGCAGCTGCACATAGCCGCAGACCGCCCCCACCACAAAGTAGACGAGGAAGGCCAGCCAGTTGGAAGGCTCGTAGAAGAGCAGCAGCGGCGAAGCCCCCTGCTCCCAGTAGCCGACCGCCAGCGATGCCGACGCCAGAAGTGCCGCAGCCACCCCGGCATTCAGCCCGTAGACATTGGCCGCCAGCACGATGAAGGCCAGCCGGAAGTCCACCACCCGGAACTGCGCCTGTGAGCCGGTCAGCTGCACCAGCAATTCCGTAAATCCGAAGGATGCCACGATCTCGGCAGCTTCCAGCAGATGCCGGTGCCGCTCCCGCAGACCGCCGAGCCGCTGGCCCCATGTCCGGCTGTGGCGGGCGTGGGTCTCGGTCCGGAACAGCCGGGGCAGATCCTCCTCCAGCGAGTACCGGGGGAACCACCCGTAACGGCAGCGCAGCACCCCGTCGTCGGGCGGGTAGGTGCGGATGAGGTCGGTGCCGTAGGTCATCTTCAGGCCCGGATGCAGCGCCTTCCACGCCTCCCCCAGCTGCTCGTAGTTCAGCGCAAAGACCACCGGTGCGGTGAAGCTCTCCCACTCCGGCGTCCAGTTGTCGAACACCCGCAGCACCAGCTCGGAAAGATCCTCCATGCAGAGGGCGAACACCGGGGCCAGCGCTTGTTCATCGAAGTGCAGCTCCCCATCCCGCATCCGGGTCAGCAGCCCGGCGATGCCCGCCGGGGCCCCGGTGCCGTCGCAGCCATATAAATAGGGCAGGTGCAGCACCTTGATCTGCACCTTGCTCGTTTCGGCGTAGTGGCGGCAGAGTGCTTCCGCCGCCTGTGCCACCACCGTTTTGCCGATGGCTGGGGTCAGCACTGCCTCCGGCCCCGCCAGATAGAGCAACTGGCTTTCCCGGTCGCGGTTGGCTTGCAGCACCCGCCGCAAACGATCCAGCTCGCCCTCCTGCTCGCTGTGGGGCGTCAAGTATTCCGAAAAGTAGACGATGCGGTCAAATTCGTAGCTGTCCACCAGCTGCCCGATCCGCTCCTTGCTGTCCAGCGTGATGGCCCGCAGCTTGGGCGGGTGGGGCTGCCCCCGCCCACAGGTGATGAGCACATGGTCCTCAGGGAACGCCATCTCGACCCATGCCTTCGTCACAAAACAGGTGTTCCCGGTCAATAGAATCTCCACTTCCAGCTCCTCCGCGTTCCTCCCAAAATTTCCCCGGCCCGCCCGGTCTCCGGTCCGGGTGTTCCGTTAGGGCAATTATAAGCAGAACTGCACCGCAGGTCAACGAAAATCGTGCGACAAATCGTCTGTTTTTGCAAGAGCATTCGATCGTTTACCAGTTTTTTGCCAGTTCATTCATGCCCGTTCGACCGCTTTTCTGCGCAAAAATCGGGCAAAAAAAATTCCCGCAAAGCTGGCTGCAAGCTCCAGCTTTGCGGGAAGGTGGTATCCTATGATCGTTTCTTAAAAGGTGCTGAGCAGCCGCTCCCCGGCCCCGCCGCTGACGTACAGCGTTTTACGGTTGACCTGATTATCCAGCGGCTGACCGGCTGCGTATTTCTTCAGGTTGTGGACAAAGATGTCCGCGATGTTGTCCAGCGTCTTGGGCAGACTGAACCCGCCGGACACATGGGGCGTGATGATCACCCCCGGCTCACGCCAGAGCGGGTGGTCGCTGGGCAGGGGTTCCGGCTCGGTCACATCCAGCGCCGCGCCGAAGAGCCTGCCGCTGTGGACAGCCTCATACAGCGCCATGTGGTCCACCACGCTGCCCCGGCCCACATTCATCAGGATGGCACCGGGCTTGCACTTGGCGATCCGCTCCCGGTGGAACAGATGCTCCGTCTCCGGCGTGCCGGGCAGACTCAGGGCCACGAGGTCGGCTTCGGGCAGCTCAGCGTCCATCTGGCTTTGGGGCACCACCCGCAGACAGTAATCGGGGCAGGGGGTGTCCGGGTGGACCGTGCGGCGGACGCCCACCACCTCGGCCCCCAATGCGTGCGCCCGGCGGGCAAAGTTCGAACCGATGTCCCCCATGCCGACGCAGAGCACCCGCGAACCATACACGCTGCGGACGGAGTGGCCGGTGGGGGCCCATTCGCTGCGGTTCTGGCGGTCACGGTAGAGGAAGAGGTCCTTCTGCAGCCCCAGCCACATGCCCAGCATCCACTCGCTGATGGCAAGGCCGTAAGCCCCGGTGGCATTGGTGACCACACAGCGTTCCGGCAGCACACCGGGGGCCAGATAAGCGTCCGGCCCGGCCGTATTGGACTGGAACCATTCCAGACGGTCGTTCTGCCGGATGAGTTCCACCGGCACATTGCCCAGTACGGCATCGGCCCAGCGGACGTCCTCCGCCGTCACGTCCGCAGGGACGGTGAAGCGAAACTCCGCTTCCGGGGCCGCTTGCTGCATCGCCCGTTTCTGCTCTTCACGGAGCGGCAGACAGACAAGGATCTGTTTCGACATGGTATCTTCCTCCCAGTGGTTCAGTTTTTGGCTTTATTGTACGCCCGCCGGGGAAAAAAGTCAAAGCCGCCGGGCAGCGGGTGCTGCTCAGCGGCTTCGGGGCTGTTTTTCGAAAACGATCAGAACTTGAACAGGTTCACGATCCGCTCCCACAGGCGGGTGAAGAAGCTGCCGGACTGGGTGGTGGTCTCGGTCTCGGCGGTGTTGGTGGCAGCGGCCACGGTCTCGCCGGTCTTATAGACGAACTTCACGTTGGAGGAAGCCTCCTCCGGGGCACCGGCAAAGCTGGTGTAGCTCTCCAGACGGTCGGTCATGGCGTCCAGCACGGTCTTGAGGGCGTGGATCTGGTCGGTGTCGAGGGAGCCGGTCAGCTTGGAGATGCCCTCCTCGTTGAACTGGTTCAGGCCGTCCGCCAACCGAGTGGAACCGTCGGCAAGCTGCCCTACACCGTTGTTCAGGGTGGTCACACCGTCGTAGAGGGTCTTGGTGCCATCGGCCAGTTGGGCGCTGCCGTCCTTAGCGGAGTGGGCACCGTTCGCCGCAGCGGCCACGCCGCCGGTGTACTGGCCAACGCTGGAAACGAAGAGCTGGATCTGAGAAAGGCTGGTCTTCAAAGCGCGGACATTGGCGATATCCTCGCTGTTCTCGGCCTGAAGCTTCAGCTCATCCTGCACGGTCTGCTTGGCCTCGGCGCTGGTCAGCAGGTCGATCAGGCCGCAGATCATCGAGGGGTCGTACTTCTGCATCAGGCGCAGAGCCGCCTCAAGGTCGTGGTTGGTCTTGGTGGCGGAGAGGTAGAGGGCCAGATCGAGCTGGCTGTCCTTGAAGCTGGGTTCCTGCTCCCAGATGGTGCGGACCATCTTCTTGCGGGCAGCAGCCAGCGTCTTTGCGTTCATGGTCAGCACTTCGTCGATGACGGACTGATAGTTGTCCCATGTCATCGGGGTATCGATGAGGCCACCCTCCATTAGGCTGCTGTTGGCCGAAGCCAGCACGCCGTCAGCGACCTGCTGGGCGGCGCTGTTCAGGGCGTCATTGTTGGAGGTCAGGGTATCGAGGCCGTTGGTCAGTTGGCCAAGGCCGTCATTCAGAGCAGCGGCACCCGTGTTCAACTGAGAAGCACCGTCCAGCAGGGCCAGCGTACCGTCGGCCAGTTGGCTCACGCCGTCCTCCAATTGAGAAGCACCGTCCATCAGCTGACTCATGGCGTCGTTGAGCTGCTGGATGCCGTCGGTCAGCTCGTTGATGCTGTCAAGGTCGAAGACGTTGTCGGTGCCAAGGGCATCGGGGCTGGTGGCAGCGGCCAGCATGATCTGGGGCGCGGCGAGGTTCTCCACGTCGGCTTCCACGGTCACGCTGTCCTGCAAATAATCTTCCACAGCGGACAGGTCATCGGGCAGCAGACCGCTCAGGGAATCCTTGACGCCGGGGAGGCAGACAAAGGCGGCCACGTTGCTCTTGGCGGCGGACTCAACGATGCCGTGGTCTGCGTTCAGGTTGGAGGCGTCTTCCCCGAAGATGATGCCCACCGCCGTGACCAGCGGGGTCACGATGGTGCGCTCCTTGCCGTTGACGGTCACGGTGCCGGTCTCGTAGTTGGTCAGGTCCACGGTGATCTTCAGGTGGCCGCTCTTGCCGATCAGGTTTTCGAGGCTGTCGGTGGTGCCGTCCAGCGTGTAGGTCACCTTGGCACCGATGGGCAGGGCCCGGTCGGTGTCGCCCTTGTAGTAAACATCGGTATCGTCGGTGTTCCAGACCAGCTTCTCGCCGTCCTGCGTAAAGGCGGCGTCGCTCTCGGTGTTCTGGATGTTGGTCAGGCTGGACACATCGGTGACGGAGGACAGCCCCCCGGCGTTGTACAGGTGTTCGCTGACGGTGGTGCTCTGGACCGAGCCGTCGGCGTTCATCACGACATAAACATTTTCGGATTTGGTAAAGGAAGACGAACTTGCCGCAAAGGCAGGCATCGTCATACCGGCGGCGAGAGTCAGCGCCAGCGCCGCACTGGCGATACGAAGCGATTTTTTCATGGTAGTTACTCCTTCTCAGACTTCTTGGCGTTGGCGTATTCGGGCACGAGCCAGTGCATCGTGGTGTGGCGGATGATCCAGTCCAGCAGCATCAGGGCGGCGGGCAGGACCACCAGAATGACAACCATACTGATCAGAGCGCCGCGGGAGATGAGCCGACAGATGCTCTGCAGCAGCTCCATCTTGCTGATGGCAGCCACGCCGACCGTGGCCGCGAAGAAGGTCAGGCCGCTGGTCAGGATGGACTGGCTGCAATGCTCCAGAGACTGCTGCGCTGCCTCCTGCGGGGTGCGGCCGTAGGCGCGCTCCTCGTGGTAGCGGGTGGTCATCAGGATGGAGTAGTCCACCGTTGCGCCCAGTTGGATGGTGCCGATGACGATGCTGGCGATGAAGGGCAGCTGGGTGCCGGTGAAGTACGGGATGCCCATGTTGATGGCAATGGCGGCTTCAATGCTGGCGACCAGCAGCACCGGAATGGACAGGCTGCGGAAGGAGATCAAGATGATGACGGCAACGGCCATGATGGACCAGACGTTGACGTTCTTGAAGTCCACATCCGCGACCTCGATCAGGTCTTTGGTCATGGCACCCTCGCCGGTCATGACGCCTTCGGGGTCCACCGCCTTGATAGCGGCGTTCATCTCATCCACTTGGGCGTTGATGGCGTCGGTGCCGGTCTTATAGGAGCTGTTGGCAAGGATCAGCTTGTACCCGCCGGACTGCAGGATCTCGGTCACGCTGTCGGGCAGCAGACTGGTATCGAAGCCGGGGCCGGTGATGGAATCGAGGCTGACCACCTGCGTGATGCCGTCGATGTCCTTGAGTTCGTCGCACAGGTCAGAGACTTGGGTAGCACTCAGGTCGTCGTGAACAAGGATGAAGTGGGAGGTGGTCATGCCAAAGTCCTCGCCCAGCTTGTTGGTGCCGACGATGCCGGTCAGGTCTTGGGGCAGGGAGTCGAACAGGGTGTAGTAGACTTCTGTCTTGTTCTGCGCAACGGCAAAGGGGACCAGCAGCACAAGGAAGATGGCCACGATGGGCGCTGCGTGCTTCGAGACGAAGTAGCTCAGCTTGGTGAGCCGGGGAATGACGGTGCGGTGCTTGTACTTCTCGACCCACTTATCAAAGGTGAGGATCAGCGCGGGCAGGACGACGACGGTGCAGATGACACCCAGCGCCACGCCCTTTGCCATGACAAGGCCGATATCGCGGCCCAGCGTCAGGCGCATGGCGCACAGGGCAAGGAAGCCCGCGATGGTGGTCAGGGAGGAAGCGGAGATGGAGGTCATGGTCTTGCAGATGGCGCTGACCATGGCTTCCTCATTGGAGGAGCGGAGCTCTTTTTCCTCCTGATAGCGGTGGAGCAGGAAGATGGAGAAGTCCATCGTGACACCTAGCTGCAGCACCGTGGAAAGGGCCTCGGTGATGTAACTGATCTGACCAAGGAAGATGTTGGTGCCGAAGTTGTACACGATGGGGAACAAAAGGCCCAGCATGAACAGCAGCGGCGTGATGGTGCTTTCCAGCGAGAGGAAGAGCACCAGCAAGCTTGCACCTACAGCGCAGAGGACGTACAGCGGCATTTCCTGATTGATCAGGGTCTTGGTGTCCTGCAAAATGACGCTCATGCCGCCGAAGAAGCAGTCCTTCCGGAGCACCTTCTTGATCTGCCCAACGGCGTTCATCGTCTCATCGCTGGCGCTGGGGCCGTCGAACCGGACGATGAGCATGGTCGCGTCGTTCTTGCCGAACATGAACTGCTGGACGTCCGCCGGGAGCATTTCCTTCGGCACGCTGGGGTCCAGCACATCGCTCAGCCAGAACGCTTGGGTGACGCCGGGAACGGCCTCGATGTCCTTCTTCATGGCGATGAGCTCGTTGGTGGGGAGGCCCTCGACCGTGATCATACCGGTCGAAGCCAGATGGAAGTCGTTCTCAAGGATCTGCTCGCCGATCATGGAGTCCAGCTCCTGCGGCAGATAGGTGAGGACGTCATAGTTGATGCGGGTGGCAATGGCGCCGATGGCGGAAGGGATCAACAGCAGGATCGCTACTGTTAAGATCAGCTTGCGCAGACGCACGATGCCCTGTGCGATCTTTTTCATGAAAACCCTCCATTGGATGTTGGATTGGAATGGTGTGCGGAAAAGTGACTCACGGTCACTTCTGAGCAAGCACTATTATAGCAACCCGGCAAAAACTGTCAAGCCAAAAACTGACCAAACGTCAGTTTTTTTATCACCGAGCCAAAATTGTATAGTGCTTCCGGCCATTTAGGGGCTTGCGCCGCGGCGTAACCATTGCTAAAATATGGTGTACACCACAGAACATCGAAGAAAAGAGGAATCGACTCAAAGCATGAGCACCGTGGAAGGCAAAAAACAGGAGAAGCGCCGGGCGCTTCTGGACGCCGCATATGAGCTGTTTTTGGAGCGGGGTGCTGCCAAGACCAGCGTAGAGGAGATCACCTCCCGCGCAAAGGTCGGCAAGGGCACGTTCTATCTCTACTTTGCCGACAAGGGCGCGGTGACCCAAGCGCTGCTGGCGCGGGTGAGCTATCAGCTGCTGGACGACGCTGTGACCGCCTGTGAGCACACCGCCGGGCTGGACAACTTCCCGGACAAGATGATCTTCGTGATCGATCACATCATCGAGGCCCTGCGGAAGGACACCCTGCTGCTCCGCTTTCTGGAGCGCAGCTTCGTCTGGCCGGGGCTGGACCAGATCGAAGCCTCCGGCGAGGCCGAGCCGCTGATGCGCAAACTGTTCCACACCATCCTCGCCAGCCCCGAAATGGCCGGCCGCACCGAGCGGGAGATCTACCAGCGCATCACCTCCCTCGGCAGCATGTGCATGTCGGTGTGCTATTCGTCCATCCTCGAAGGCAAACCCGACAACATCGACGCCATGAAGCCGGTGCTGTACGATATTATACGGAAAGCGTTCGGCTGAAAAGCCGCAGACGCGGCAAAAAGGGGCGCTCGATTTTTCCTGATTTGCTGCCCCCTGCGAAAAAATTTGTTTTTTGCAAAAAAGAGCTTGCTTTTTCCCGGAAGATGTGGTAAGATATCTGAGTCGATACGACATCTGGACGGTTAGCTCAGCTGGTAGAGCATCTGCTTGACGTGCAGGAGGTCACAGGTTCGAGTCCTGTACCGTCCACCATACAGTTCGTACTCGAACCCGATTCTTTACGAAAAAGGGTTCGGGTACGTTTTTTGTTTGCAGGAGGTTCTGAGAAAGGACTACTCGGAACAGTAAACGAGCAAAGGCAGGGTATCACTATGACGGTGGTATCCTGCCTTTTGTTTTGCGGGATCAAGTTCGCCTTGTGCGAACTTGGTCGCCCCCCTATATGGCTCACTGGGGGCAATCGCTGCATACGTGCGTACCGGGGAGAGCCTGTACACCTCTGGCAAGGTGTAACACACTAGACTTTGTGCCAAAGTCTGTGTGCTAAGGGGTCAAGCCCCTTAGAATCCCTGCGGAGCGTGTACGCACGTACGCAGGAAAATGGCAAAATTTCACTATATCGGGGGTGTTCTTTCATTGGAGAGTATGGTATACTCGGCTTAGTTCAACAAATAAGAATTTGAGGAGGAAAAGTAGATGAGAAAATTATTACCAATTTTGCAAATCATAGAGGTTTTGTTGTTATTGAGTCTGCATTTTCATAACGATATGCTTTTAATCGTCGCAGCAGTAGTTATAGCTGTTTGCGTTGTTCTTACTTTTAGCAATATGAAAAACAAACGATAACCTCCAGTTTGCTGTACTCGTTTCCAGCAGGGTCTGGGGCAGGCACGCCCCAACAAGAACACTTCAAAACGCGGGAGCGTTGCAGAAGTGCAGTCCCGGAAGGGCACAACATTTTCAAGAATTGAAAATTTGTGGCCACGGGACGATTCTTGCTCTCCCCTTTTTCTCTCCCCTTTTTCGCTGCGTTTCGTAATTTTCACATTTCAATCTGCTCGCAGATTGTTGACAAGCTGCGCTTGACTCGATACTATAAAGGCAACCCGAACGTGCTACCAAGGAGGTGCAACCATGACCGCCGTAATCTACGCCCGCTATTCTTCCGACAGCCAGCGCGAAGCGTCCATTGAAGGGCAGCTGCGCGACTGCAAGGACTACGCCGAGAAGAACGGTATCACCGTGGTCGGCACCTACATCGACCGTGCCTACTCTGCCAAGACGGATGACCGCCCGGACTTCCAGCGGATGATTAAGGACAGCGCAAAGAAAATCTTCGACGTAGTTCTGGTCTGGAAGCTGGACCGCTTTGCCCGGAACCGATTCGATGCCGTGAACTACAAGTACCAGCTGGAAAAGAACGGTGTCCATCTGGTGTCTGCCATGGAACCCATCTCGCAGGGGCCTGAAGGCATTATGGTGGAGAGTATGCTGATTGGCATGGCGGAATACTATTCCGCCGAACTCGCCCTGAAAGTGGCGCGCGGTGAGCGCGAAAACGCCCTCCAGTGCAAGTACAACGGCGGTATCGTTCCGCTGGGCTTCACCATTGGCAAGGAGGACAGACTGTACCATATCGACCCGGAGACGGCTCCCATTGTGCAGGAGATTTTTACCCGGTACGCCAACGGCGAGCCTGCCGAGAAAATCGCAGCATCCCTGAACGAGCGAGGGCTGCGCACCCGTACCGGCAAGCCTTTTGTCAAGAACAGCTTCTTCCAGATTTTCCGGAACCGCCGTTACATAGGTGAATACCGATATAAGGACATCGTGACACCGGGCGGCATTCCGGCCATCGTGGACGAGGACTTGTTCGACCGGGTGCAGCAGCGTTTCGAGCAAAATAGGATTGCCCATGGTCGACCCGCAAAAGAGGATGTGAGCTATCTGCTGACCACCAAGCTGTTCTGCGGCAAGTGCGGCACCCTGATGGGCGGCGAGAGCGGCACCAGCCACATGGGAAACACCTACTATTACTACAAGTGCGGCAACGCCAAACGCCACGGCAAGGCGCACTGCGACCTGAAAGCCATCCGCAAGGAGCCGCTGGAACGGTTCGTGGTGGATACCGCCATTAAGGTGATTTTCAGCGATGAAATCATCGAACGGCTGATAGATTTGGTCATGGAAGCCCAGCAGAAGGAGAACACCCGGCTGCCTGTCCTGAAAGACCAGCTCAGGGACACAGAGAAGCGGCTGGCAAACCTTCTGGAAGCCATTGAACAGGGCATCCTGACCCCGACCACCAAGCAGCGGTTGGACGAACTGGAAGCCCGGAAGGAAGCCCTGAACACCAGCATTCTGGAAGAAGAACTGAAAAAGCCAGTCCTGACCCGCGAATGGATGCGGTTCTGGTTTGAAAAATTCCGCAAGGGTGACATGAGAGACATGGAGCACCAGCGGCAGATCATTGATACCTTTGTCAACTCGGTCTACGTCTTTGACGACCGGGTCGTGCTCAATTTCAACTTCACGGACGATTCCAAAACCATCTCCCGTGAAGAGGTGTTGGGTTCGAGTGCTGTGGAGAATGCTCCACCACAAAAATCCTCAGACATTCGTCTGAGGATTTTTTGTTAGTGGCGGTACAGGACTCGAAAAGCACGTGCCGAAGCGCAGCGAAGGCAATCAAAGCCCCAGTGGGGCTTTGATTAGTGCGCGGTTCCTAGACCCCTAGGAATGTCTACCAAGAAAGATGCCGCTGCCGGAGCACCTTTCCAACCGACACCAGTCAGAGCGTCGAACCCGAACAATAATGACCAAAGGCAGGGTATCATCATGGCGATGGTATCCTGCCTTTTGTGCTATATCAGCCTGTTTTTTCATAGGAGAGTGTGGTATACTCGGCTTAGTTCAACAAATCGGAACTTGCAGGACGGAGAAACTTATGAAAGAATTGATACAAAGATGTTCATGGGCAACTACCGACTTATATAAAGAGTATCATGATAATGAATGGGGAAAGCCCGTTCATGATGAGAATAAACTATTTGAGATGTTAATACTTGAAGGTATGCAGGCAGGACTATCGTGGCTGACAATACTAAATAAAAGAGAGGCATTTAGAATTGCTTTTGATAACTTTGACTGCAAAAAAATAGCGCTATATGATGATGCAAAAATAGAAAAGCTAATGCAAAATAGCCGCATTGTTCGTAATCGGTTAAAAATCAAATCAGCAATAACAAATGCTCAACAGTTTATAAAAATCCAAGAATCGTATGGCAGTTTTGATTCGTTTATATGGTCTTATGTTGATGGTAAGCCAATTCTCAATCAGTTCCAAACTGAAACTGATATACCCGCAAGGACTGCACTCTCAGACCAAATTAGTAAAGACTTAAAAAAGCTTGGCTTTAAGTTTGTTGGTAGTACAATTATATATGCCTATATGCAGGCAATAGGGATTGTCAATGACCATGTAAAAGGTTGCCATTTGTATGCAAACAAATAGCATTTCACTTTCGATTGATAGAGCATCAGCTCAACAGGGTTGTTAAAGACTTTCTGTATCACAATTCCCAGTTTGGAGAATTGGAAAAAGCGGAATTCACCTATTAAGACATATAAACTCTTGACAATAAAACTCCTATATAGTATGTTTTTAATAAACTACTATATAGGAGTTTTTGCATGGAAATGAATGGAGGATTTCTTGTCACCAAAATAAAACAGCTTGGAGACCGGA